>Ga0209382_10000810_pt1 | contig 50720 bp, 77 predicted proteins | sample SoiMetdeltSBSDD5_FD_187599 | JGI IMG/M metagenome (GOLD analysis project Ga0209382, IMG submission 187599) | Bulk soil microbial communities from a Populus tree surrounding site in Tennessee, USA - Soil MetaG P. deltoides SBSDD5 (SPAdes) (version 2) | ecosystem: Environmental > Terrestrial >...
ATATCGACCACACCGGCAGGGGTGATATAAGGGATTGATAGTCGGCCATCGAATCGCCTATGCGCGGGCGGCGGTTCCGTTACGACGCCAAGGTGGTACGAAGCTGCGATGTCCTGCAACCCTCGCGCTTGCAGCACCCCATCCGCCAAGTGAAGATGTGTCTCGTACCTCTCCGACTGCATCCCCAACCAGTTCCGTTGCTCGACTGACAGCATCGTGATATCCTAGTCCTTCCCGTTCCATAACCAACTGAATAGGTCCGCCACCCTTCCCGCAGGAGAAGCAGTGCCAGTCGTTCTCACTCAGCCTGACGGAACAGGATGGGTCCCGGTCGGGATGGACCGGACAACTCACCTGCTGGTTCTCCTCGTACTCGGGATTGAATTCCACTCCGTACTCTTCTAGCAGTGGCCTCAGCGGTAGATTCAAGTGACGCATGGGGCCTCCAATCCGTACAGGTGCAGATATGTTCTGCACGGGGGTTACCGTGAAAGAAATGCGGCGCACCCCCAACGTGGTCGCCGCTTGGGTAGATAGGCCAGTCGTTAGTAGGAGCCAACACCGGTCGCCCCGTCCCTGCACATATCACAGAGTGTGCGATACCAGCCGCCGCCCTTGCCCTTCGGGAGGCGCGCGCCCTCTAGTGCCAGGGCACCACAGTTCTCGCAAAGCTTGGCGCAGCGGGACTCGGCAAGCTGAATGGACTGCTCGATGCGCTCAACCTCGTCATGATCCAGCCCGTAGTGATTGATGTAAACACGCAGGCCACCAAACTTTTCCTTGACCTGGATAACCTCGTAGTGTGGGTAGATGGCGCTGATTTCCATGTGTAGTTCATCCAGCACACGCTCCCAGCCCCGGCCTACATTCATCTTCTGGTCAGGAATCTGCTGCTTCTGCATGAGGGTCTCCGTATCCGCATCGCCTGAGTAGATCGGTCATTTCATGTAGTCGGACACGAACGGGAGTGTACTGTGTATACGTCAAAGTCTCCGTCCAGTCATCCGGGTTCAACAGTCGATAGAAATCGCCAAGCCACATGATAGCCCAGAAATTACCAGCGTTGGTTAGACCCACGCCCTTTCGTTTGAGGACGAGAATACCATAGTCTGCCTTGGCATTCTTCCGCTCCTCCTCCGTCTCCACCAGCCAGTCATCAATCAATCCGTCCGATGCCGTCTGTGCGGCGTTGCCGCCCTTCACTTCCCAGCATAGACCCGGAGTACCCGTCACGTCTCCTAGGTCCTTGGAACCGTGCAAGGCACGCCGCTCGGCGTGCGGCCAACCACTTGCTCGCAGCACGTTGACAACCGCCGTCTCGACCGGCGTGCCAATTGCACGACTCATCTTACTCCTCGATTCCGTATTCATGGATTACTATTTGACATTCCTCCATGAGATTACGAAGAGCACGTCGGACATTTTCCGGTGTAGCCTCATCATCATAGATGGTGCTAAGCCAGCGGCTATAAGCCCGGTCCAACCTCTCCATAATCTCTTGCATAGTGTCAGCATCCATGTCCGTCCTCATTTCTTCTTTCGTTGCTCGTCCTTTTTCTGTCGCTGTTGTTGGACGAGCTTCTGCCGTTGCTGCTCAGCAAGACGCCGAGCCTGTTCGGCAGCTATGCGGCGTTCCTGATCCCGTCTGTCCTGACCGGGCATTACTTCTTCGGTGGTGCCGGTCGGGGTGTGATGGGCGGCTTCTTCGGGTCACGCGGATGCAACGGCTTGTCTGGCCGTGGCGGGCGTGGCGGATATCCCTTCGGGTCTGGCATTACTTCGCCTCCGCCTTGACGCGCTCGATGAGCACGGTCACTCGTGCGACACCGGCCCTGTCGGCAGCCTGGAACTCGGCTGTCGTAATGCCCGCGTCGAACTTGAACTCTCCGTCACTCCACAGCTTGTCCAGCTTTGCGTGAGCGAAGGGCTCGTCGCCCAGCTTGAGGGTTACCTTGTAATCGAATCGGTCTGCCATTGTTCTTCTACTCCTCTGGTGGGCAGCCAGTAGGTCTAGCTGCCACATTAGCCGAAATGCATATTCGAATAGTTGAATGACAGGTCTACGGCGACCCGTCCTGACTTATCACTCGGGCCACTCCTGTTCTTGACAGGTGCAGCATACTTGTGCCCGCCGCCGCCTTCGCCTAGGGTGATCACCAGGGCGGGCTTCTGGCTCACCTTACCATGGATCGCCTTGCGCGGCGGTGCCGGATCATCCCTATACTCCTCCGACGTATGGTGTAGGACGAGGATGAACGGATACTCCGTGCGTGCAAGGGACGTGAGCCCCTTCATGACACGGCGCATACCGCCCCACTCGTCCTCCCCGTATCCGTCAACATCGGTGAGGTTATCGACCACCATGAAGTCTGGACTCTCGCCCCACATTTCCTGAAAGGCAAGCAGTTCCTCGTGCATGGTATCGTAGGTGATGTCCGGCTCGAAGGACCACTTGAGTCCCTTCGTGTTGTCGTACAGTGTTTCCAGAGAACCCGAGTCCTCCGACTCTAGCATGTACTCGGCGGTGGCCACGTCATTGCTGAACGTGGTCATGGCCAAGGCCCGAGACGCCTGCACCAGGGGGGTGCTGTCAGCCGAGAAGTACAACCCCTTGAGGTTGAAGTCCTTGACCCACCGAGTAGCATGCCAGAGTGCGAGCAGAGACTTGCCAGCACCAGGCTGACCAGCGATCATAGCCACCTCGCCTCGACGGAACAACATCTTCCGTTGCTCGAAAGCAGGGAATACCGATGGAAGGGGATGGCCCCCCTGTCCGTTCGCCAGGATGGCTCGATCTAGAGACTTCACTTAGCCCCAACTCCTCTTGCTCACGTTCTCGTACTGTAGTCGGTATACGAATCCCGCGTTGAGTAGTTCCTTGGCGATGTTCAGTGCCCGGTTCCGAGGCATGTTTGGCTCGGCCCGCTGGATGACATCCGCCATGTGGCTACTCAACGGGTACGTCTCGCTGCTCAAGTTCGTACTCTCCAATTCCCTCACTGACCGCCTCGTCAATGGCCTCCTCAATCTTTGGCCAGACCGACTCAGCAATTGCTGCCGCCGTATCCGACGAGAAAGGCTGAGTCTTTCGGAGTTCTTCGAGGTCGTCATAGAAACGTTCCTTGTCGTAAGCCATTTACTTGAGCCCCTTCAAGTTATCGTTGACGGTCTTGATTTCGGCCTCAACCTCACCGAGCGCCTGCTCGACTTCGGCCTCCTGGCCCTTGATGACCTCAAGCTGCTCATTCAGACCCGCCTTGCGAGTCGTCAGGCCAGCCAGTCGATCATTGAGGATACGCTGTACGTATGCCTGCGTTGTATCCATTAGTCTCCTGTCCTTACTGTATGTTATAGTCCGGAACGACGGACTCGGGCTTGAAAGTCACCCGGTAGTGATCCGTACTCACGTTCACCGGGTCTGCCTGTAGAACAAAGTATGTCACATTGTCCGATAGCCCAAGGAAGTGCTTAGAGTAGCCACTCTTGTCCTTGCAAGTAACCTCCAATTGCCTGCCCTCGTCATCAATGGAACAGTAACCCTCGAACTCGGCGACATACTTGTCGGTGATGCCGTTGTAGAATACGATCTGTCGCGGCACCTCGAAGTTGTCAGCGGCCTTGCTGATATTCTCCGATGCCACCTCAGCGTCGTCGCTACAGGACGACAGTCCAACGATGACCGCGAACGCCAGGAGGGCAGCCGCAATCATGCGTGGAAATGTTAAATGCTTGCTCATGCAGTAATCTCCCGTCCGTTGACGTGATACATCCTCGTCTCATAGAGAATCTGTTCCGACAGGATACCCCGGTCGGCGTCCTCTATGGCGAAGTTAGCACACGCATGAATAGTTTCTTCCGCCAAACCTAGCTTGAGTCGTAGTTCCCTAGTCTCGATCTTGGTTCCCTTGTCGGGGAAGCGCGTTCCCAAAAGGAACGCACCCCCCACGATCACAAGGAAAATCACCAGGGTAACGAACATTACCGGTTGCGCTTCCACTCCTCGCCAGTCTCCGCATCACGCGGCTGACAGGCATTCGGGTCACCCTTCTTGAGCGGGCAGAAATATGCTTGCCACTGTCCGCCGTTGTAGTACCTCATCTGGCCGTGGTCACAGTACTGCTGACCGGCACCCTCGCCTCGCTCGCGAGACTCGGCGGCGTCCTTACGCCGTCCGTAGCCACCGCTGCGCGGAGCCGATTCCGAGCGCTCGGTGGGTTCCGAGGTCGTACCGGGCATAGCCCGCCTCACGGTATCCGTCGCCTCGGCCAGACGCAATGCGTCCATCACCTTGTCCATGTCGGGGTCGTCCAGGACCTCCCACATTTCGGACCAGGTGTCCGCCCCTACATGCACGTTACCGTACGGCACGGTCGGGATGGTGGCCTCGATTCGCCACTTGTCAGTCACTTGTTTCCTCCTTCGCGACTATTCTTCTATCGGTTTCCAAACTCTCGTATTCCGCGATCAATGCGTCCCGGAAATCCGTCGCCATTTCAGCAAAGGCAATAGCCTTGCGAAGCTGATTCGCCTCCTCCTGTACGTCGTCACCCATGAAGAACTCAAGGGTGGCCACTCGACTACAGTCACCTACGGAGAAGAACGCGTCGATAGTACCGGCGTCACCCTTCGTCCTCGGGAACCGCTTGATCTGCGCCAGCACGTGTGCGTGACTGTTGTAGCCGGGACTGTTGAGCCACCGTCTGCGGTAGAACCTCCGCTTGCTTCGTGCCATGTCTTACCTCCGTCCAGAGAGTATATCACATGTGTCGGCTGTTTGTGGGCAGACAGGCCATGCAAATCAGCCACAATCCACCGAAGAACAGGGTCGTCAGCGGATCACCTGTGCTGATCGCCATAGCGAACAGCACGAACATCGCCCACATCAGCAACCACATTAGAAGTCGGGTACCTCCGCTACCTTTTCGGGGTGCTCGGACATCACCCAGCACCAGTCTCGCACGCCGCAGGAGCCGCACAGTGGTCCCGGATTCGGGACGTATAGGTTCTGGTTGATCATATTCCTGCTGGCCTGTAGCACCTTGCCCACTCGCCGGTCGGTGTACCGATCCAGTACGAAGTACGGACCCGTGTCCGCCTTGCGGGCGTTGTAGAACGCACCGAACTTCACCCTCACTCCAAAGCGAGCGTCGATAGCGCATGCGTACTCTCCAAGCTGCATCGGGGACTTGGGTGTACCGGAACCGGTTTTCCAGTCTACGATGATGAGGTCACCGTCACTGTCTCGGACGACGACATCAATGTGTCCTCGCCACGGGATGCCGCCAATCGCGATGCCGTCGATTCCCAACTCGATAGCCAGACTACCAGTAGGTGTGCGCCACACTTCCCATCCCTCTTCAACAGCCATACGATCCCACCAAGCGACCCAAGCGGCAACCATCTTGGGACCCTCAGTAAGCCAGTAATCCTGGTTTTCCTTGTCTGGCCAAGCCTTAGACTTACGACCAGACGCTCGCCAGTCCTCCGGGGGAACGTCTGTCCACTGCTGCGCCTCTTCCATTGCAGCGTGGAACTCGTCCGTGAAGAAATGTTCATAGTCAGTCATCGCCTACCTTCTCTCTGAGGATTTTCTCGATGCAGGCGTGGACTGCGTTCCCCCCGACGAGTGCCCAGGCTGAACCGGAATCCATCTTGAGTACCCGTTCCAGTCGATACTGTTCGCCACAGGTGGCAAGGCTCGTATGACGGGAGAAGGACATCGGCGGCGGGCCATCAGGAATTCCAGTATCCGTCATGATCCAACCTTCCATAGTAGAAGAGAATGGTGGTCGGCTCGTAGCCTGGCTCGGTCTTGTAGATGCCATACCAGATACCATAGGAGTCGCACGTAATGAGAGGCTGTTGTGCCTCATGTGTACCCCTCTGAATTCTAATCATTTAGACTGATCACTCCGTCTCGTTCCGTGATTCGGTCTTGGAGTTGTAGCATAGCCTGCTCGAATGAAGGGCGGCGATTAGCCGCCAGCCGAGCGTATAGCTTCGGTCGCGTAGCTTCCTCACCCAGCGCATGAATACCCCGGATGACTCCGGCGACGGCTGCTTCGAGGGGCGTTGCCCTGACGGTTGCTGTAACAGGTTTTCCGGCTTGGCGAGCACGCTCTCGTAGAATCTTAGTACGGCGTCGTAGTCCTCGCTTCTCATCAGGATCGCACCAGGCGCAGTACTCGACAGTCGTGTTGTTGGCCAGTCGATTGCCACAACCCCCGGCGCAATAGTCCGTGCGAAGTTCCCCTCGCTTCTGGCGAGAGCTATAACTGGTACCGCCCCAAATCCCGTGCTCTTCGTTCCGTCCGTACTCAAGACATTCCTCCCTCACCGGACACGCGTTGCATATCTGCCTTGCCTCGCTGTTGAGTCCGCCGTGCTCGGGAAAGAATATCTCGGGGTCCTCCCCGACGCAGTTCGCTTCCGTCATCCAGTCGCTCTGCCTCAGGTCCGTCCCAACTCTCTGAATCAGGCTCAACCACACGTTCCCACTGGATGTCCCCCGCTGCCTTCGACCACCCTGGCCGTTCAGGCTTGCGCGGCCTGCTGGGCCGCTGACGGACCGGGCGACCCATTGATCCCCAGCGTCCATAGTTGTCAGCACTCGCTTGGGCCTGACGTTGGGCACGTGTCCTCCTCTTCATCCGATGACCTCGATGCTTCAAGTGTCGCTTACGCTGCTCTCGGTACGGCCAGTTGACCCTACCCACAGGCACCACCTCCAATAGTTGACATGTGTCTACTATAGCAGATGGATCGGCTCCTGTCAAGTCGAAGAAACTGTCGGTTCTGGCCGAGGACCTCTAGACAGAATCGGAAAATGGGTGTATTTTTGCAGCTACCCGGAGGGTAGTGGTTATAGTATGTATTACTTACTTCTTCTTCTGTTTTCGTTTTAGACGAGAAGAGGGTAGCCCCGTTAAGGGCTACCCTCAGTCTCTTACCTCCGTCGTAGTGTTCCTGCATCCCACTGCCCGGTCCATGGGTTGTCCCGGTGTACCGTCTGTCCTGGCCGTGGTGCGTGTAGCATGACTCGCCTGCCGTGCTTCCACTTGAGGAAGATAGCGACATGGTACGTGCTGCTGCGACTGCCATTGTTGAAGAACATGAAGTCGCCACGCTTAAGGTGTGACTTGCGAATGGGCCTTGCCCGCATCGCCAGGTCACGGGAAGTCCGGGGAATGTTGAATCCCACTCGCTCCCGATATGCAAAATAGGTGAGTCCCGAACAGTCGAACGCGTTGGGTCCGTCTGCTCCGTAGACGTAGGGGTCTCCAATCTGTCGTACCGCAATCTCTACGGCATGGTGGATTCGTCGGTCGCGCTTTCCGGCGTCGGCTGCTACTTCACTGCCCAGGATTAGACCTAGGCAGATGGCCAACACCACTGCCATCTTGCGCATTCTCTCTCCTTCTCTTGACGAAAAAGGCCCCCGCCAGCCTAAAGGCTGACAGAGGCCAGTCTCAGCGTGATGATGAGATTGAATTGTGTAGAGGTACTGACGAGACTCGAACTCGCATGGTTCCGCTTTGCAGGCGGATGGCTAGCCACTCACCCACAGTACCAGGGTGCCTGTGTTCCCACTATCTCACGGGTTAGGGAGTCCCGATACCTCATTGAATGCCACAGGCAGCACAGTGCGCCGATCAGGAATCGAACCTAACCTGCCGAAGCGAGAGTTTTACAGACTCCCTGTACCACCAGGTACTTCCGGCGCGTGGCGCAGGTGGGATTTGAACCCACGACTTCCAGCTTATGAGGCTGGCGAGCTACCGAACTGCTCTACTGCGCTAAGAAGGGTGGAAGGTGGGATTGGCGACCCACAAGGTACGGGGCAAGAGTTACCATGCCTAAGTAGTCCGTCCATCTACGAGGCGGTGTCTAACCTGAGTGCCAACCGGACTGACTACCGGCGTTGGTCCTCTTCTCCCATCCTCAGCAGTTCGCCCTTGGATGGTTACGAGTGACACTCCCTCGCAAGCCTTACGCCCCAGCCTTGCCTGTAGACGTTGTTCGGCCACTTCCTGACAAGGCCGCTAAGCCTTGCCTAGTAGGTGTGACAGGACTCGAACCTGCATCGTGCTGGGTGTAAACCAGGTGCTCAACCAGTTGAGCTACACACCTTCGGTACCCCTACCAGGATTCGAACCTGGACCCTACTGCTTAGGAGGCAGTTGTACTAATCCATTGTACCATAGGGGCGTGGTTCCGACAGGGATCGAACCTGTGCGCTCCGGGCTTCAACCGGAAGCTCTGCCAACTGAGCTACAGAACCGGGTGCTGGACGGGAGTTGAACCCGCATACTCCTGGGACACAACCAGGCACGTCTGCCTTTGCGTTACCAGCACAGAGCCCTATGAGAGATTCGAACTCCCGGCACCGTGGTCCGTAGCCACGTGCTCTATCCACTGAGCTAATAGGGCAGGGTGGTAAGGTTCGGGTTTCCAATCCGAACCCTACCGTCTAGTAGTTACACCCTGAGTAACGTTGATGGGGTATCTGACCCCATGTCAGTGAGCGTAGCGACACGATCCCACTGACAAGATAAGACTACCACATCGCCGGGTGTTTGTCAAGAACTTTCGACCAGCCAGTCGCAGAACTTTTGCCACCACCAGAATGTCATATTACGTCACCGTAATCTGAATCTGGCCACCCTTCATGACGGGGACCTCGGGGCTATCTGTCAACTTGACGGTCCAGTCGTAGAGACCGGCACCCTTGGTGATGGACCCTCCGGGTCCGATCAGGATGCGGAATGCTACAGTCCAGATACCGTCATCTGCTGTGACATCGGTCACAGTGGCAGGCTGGAAATCGGACAAGGCCGGTGGCTTGTACGCCTGAGGCATGGCCACGTAAACCGGGAACCCGGTAAGGTCATGGTCTACGCTGATCGACCCCTTGACGTACACCAGGCTGTCCTGACGCATCTTAAGTGGCTTACTCATTATGTGGCTCCGTTGTCTCAAACGCGCTGTAAGGCATTCTAACGGCCCAGACCCCCTTCTCTAGGGTGTTACCCCAGGACGCCCCTGCGGGGCCTACAGCGGCCCAGGAAACGCCAGGACGGGCTACTCTAGAGATTACAAGGTCCCGGAATGGGATGAACTGACGTGGGAACCCAAAGAAGCGGGTCCTACACCTGTAAACGGGTGTTACACGACGCCTAGAAATACGATCCGGGACCCGTGACGAGACCACCGGGACGGCTGGCGTCGCCACCACTCCGAAAAACCGGCCACGCCTGGTACGCCTCGCCCTGCCACGCTCTGCCATCATGAAGGTAGGCGGATAACTCGGTGGTGCAACCACCACCTGTGCGGGTACTCGGGTGAAGAAGCGTCCACGGCGAATCGGCCTGGACCTACTACGCTCGGTAGTGGAGAACTGAGGGACGTAGGCCGGTGGCGTCACCACCACCTGGGCCGGAACCCTATTCCAGAACTCACCACGGCGTACGGTAAACGCCGCCCGCCTCCTGCGCGCTAGACGATCAGGAGCACGGGGGGGCGCTACCGGAATTACCTTGGGATAATCAAAGAACCGACCGCGCCGGTTGCGTGGATAACGCCAACGACGCATTAGTTAGTCCTTACTCTTCCCACTCTACACTCAGCACCAGCTTGTGCGATGCTGGCAGAGCGTTGGTACGGTTGATGAAAGCGAAGCCGTCTGTGGTACCGGCTGCTAGCTGCCACTCCTCAACCAGTTCCGCAGGCAGATCGACACCCGACTGCGAGTTGAACGCAATCTTGTAGAAGTCTGGCGAGGTTACTGTGGGTGGAGTGGCGTAAGTAGTATGGAACAGACACGAGGCCGTAGGCATGTTGGCGTCCAGCTTAGCGCCGGTCACCGAACCGCCAGGCGTAGTGCCCGCGTTGGTCGTGCGTGCGATGCCGACCTCGATCTGCTGGCTGGTAGGCACCGAGGCACCGGCCAGGACACCGAGCGTCACACGGCGCAGCTTACCACCGGCACCCGCAACTGGACGGAGCCAGCCGAATGCGGTGTCTGCGCCGAGGGCGGCAGTGGACTCTACGACCGCTGTATAGCGAGCCATGGGTTCTCCTAAAAGAAACTAGTATACTGAGAGCAAACAGGGTGTTGCTTATCCTTGCGCCCCAATGCCCATTCTACGGCTTGGAGGACAATGGTGTCACCAGTCGAGTTGAGAGTGGTTCCCCATGAATCGACCATGCCTAGGGCGACTCTGCGTGCTGTAGCGTTACCAGTGGTCATTGCAGCACCAGTGTCGTAGGCGTAACCCACGATGTGCGTAGGGTTAGTAGGGTCAGCGGCAGCGAACGATTGTACGCCAGCGCCGAGGTTGGCCGCAGGGACGCCGAAGCGTCCTTGCGATGTAGTCTTGACATTCTGTGTTCCGGTACTGATGCCATTGGTAATTGGATGGGAACTAATTTCCCAGCTAGTACCCGACAGCAGGTTAGTACCGTTCACATTGGTCATATTCAAATCATCCCAACCGCCAACCTCCATGCTAACCACGGGGTCGGTAATTGAGGTGTACTTGGTTGTTAGAATACCGGGCGAGACGGACTCCAAGATGACATGGCAGTCAATACCCGCCAGCACGGAATCGTCATCCGATACGTAAGTCACGGTGTGGCCGTCGCTCTCTAGCAGTGCCTTGATATCTGCGTCGAATGTGGTCGGAACGGTCTTATCGCCCACTACCAGAGAGAGCCACGCCATGCTTAGTCCTTATTCTTGAGTGCGAATGTCCCGACGAATCCGGCGACGAATGCGCCCGCTGCGGCAGCCAGGTCCCCCTTGCTCACTCCGTCTTGCATCAACGGAAGAGCGATAGCGATGGCCGCAACAGCACCCGCGTACGTCGCCTTCTTGGCGTATGCGAACAGGAAACTCCCGAGTCGCTTGAGGTCGTCCTTCATGATGTCCTTCCATTACCTGACGAGAACCCCGGTGGCAAAGCCGCCAACAGGGACAGTGGTCTCGCCATACTTGGAGTAAATGACGACATCCACTGGTGCGGGATCGACATCACGATTCGTGTCGCCCCACCAAACCACGGCATCGGGACGCCACAGCCATAGCGTAGTAGTGCCATCACCCTTGCCGACGAGGATGTGATTGACGCCCTCGGGCTTGGTGATTTCCAGATCAACCGGCGCAGGCATGTCACCCGAATCGTTGGTCAGGGTGGACATGAACTCGGTCAGCGGTGCGAGGCACTGCTTAGGTGACCACGTGGCGGGATCGGTGGTCTTGACCTGCCAGGTACCGAAGCTCTTCTCGGTGTCGTCCTTGGCCTCGTTCGGGTCGTCCAGCCACTCGTAGAGGAACACCTTCTCGATGCGCTTCTCTTCAAGGATTTGCAGATAATCCCGGACGATCAGCTTGGCCTGTGCGGCCTGCGATACGGTCGGACGCTGGCTTGGCGGTGCGTTGAGCGCCGTTGTACGACCAGTCTCGCTGATCCAGAACCTATTGGTTGCGAAGATCGATCCAATCATGTCGAGGCGGGCACCGAGTTCAGCCAGGTCCACGTTCTCGTCACCGAAGTAATGATGAACCGAGGCAACGTGATAATTGCCGACGATGCCAGCCTCGCGGAAGCGGATGTATAGCTGAGCGTCAGCGGGCATACGCAGCGGTGGTGCCAGGACGGTGACCGGCAGAGCGTTGTCCTGCACGAACTTCCAAATCATCCTCTGGACGCGCACAGTGTACGCAACGTCATCGCTAGTCAGGCCGTCGAGGTCCGGCTCATTGCACCCTTCGATAGCAATGAAGTCCTCGACGTGATCCTTGATGTAGGCAAGACGCTGCATGATCAGCTTGTCACTAGTGCGCTGCTTACAGCTAGCGACTTGGGCCATCCACTTGAGGCCGTTGGCCTTGGCGTGGGTGAGCGCCTGCTGCACAAGCGGCAGATTGGTGGCCACCATGCCACGGATGTTCCCGAATCCGGCATCAGCGATGCTCTCTGTCCACACGTCAGGGTGTTCCCATACCGTGTTGGCAAAGTTCGGGTGTGTGCAAACGCCCAGGCGTTCACGCAGATCACCGGCACTCATTGGCTGCTGTTGAGGGATTGCTGTCAGTTCAACATCACCCACTAGTCGCTCAATGGGACCGGTGAATGTGCCGCCTGTTACCTTATAGGTTACCATAGTCCGCCCTTATTGACGCATTCCTGAACCTTCTCGTTGTCATCCTTGAGTTCGGTTACGTAGGTATCGCTTGACTTAAGGAATGACGCCCGAGCCTTTTCGGGGTCCTGTTCTGGATTCCTGATAAGCCCTGTAAAATCCTCGACCCAGGTGATAGCGGAGTCACGAGTCGAAGTGGACGACTCGGCTACGCTTACTAGGCAGTTCTGAGTTTCGGCGGCGTCCGTTACCACAACAGTAACACCGATACCGAGTGCAATCTGGAATAGCGAGAAGAAAATGACGATAATCCAGACGACGGGGCGACGCCTCTTGGAGGTCGGCTTATCAGCCATATCGTTCTTATACTCCTTTAGGGCCTTGCGAAGCATTGAATAGGCATCGCGAAACAATACGCCAGCAACAAAGCCGACAGTGAGGGCAGCGAGAATATACATTAATCGTCGTCACCCCCGCCCTTCGAGCGTAGGATGAATCCACTTACCATAGCGCCTAGCAGTCCACTCAACATAGTAGCCGTTCCCGTGATTTCCAGCGCCCCCTGGAACAATCCCACCACCACGACAACGCAGAGCAAACCAACAATGATAAATGCAAGAGCGACCATAGCCTTAGCGAGCAAACGAGCGGTAGGGTTAGGCATTATCCAACCTTTCGTAGCTCGACGTAAACCACTCCTCCAAAGTTATCATTCGCATTCTTGGATGGTGTAGTATTCTGGAATGTCAAACTCTCGATCTGACCGATTCCAGCCTCACCTGTTCGGAAGTCCTTGAATTGGACGAGGACCTGGCTGTTCTCTAGGTCCTCTAGAATTTGCAGCCGACGCCATGCGTCGCCCTGCTTACCGCGATCGATACCCCGACGATTCCGTTCCGTATCCTCAATCTGTAGAGGTACGCGAATGAGCCTGCTCCGAGTGGGAGCGGGTAGCGCCCTGATCTGATAGCCCAGAAGTGTTGGGCGAATCGTTGGATCGATCAGGTCTGAGTTGAGAGTGAAGATAAATCCAATGGACTCGATTGACTCGGTGATTCCCACCGTTACGTCAAGGTCCTTCTGTGACGCCACGTCCATCGACGTGATCAGATTGGTCACTCCATCAGAACGGATAGTTGAGATACCAATGGTACCACCCCCGTCCGCCCGTACCTTGATGGTACGGAAAAGCTTACTTTCCAGCGTACCGAATCGCATCTGACCTGTAGTCAGCACACCTAGTGCCGCGAGTGACGGATCGCTCCGCCTAATCTGGTTGTTCGACCAGGCCCACAGTACACCGTTGGCGTCCTGCTGGGCACCCTGATTGGCGGTAGCCGCCGCCGACAGTTCGGCCCATGCCGTCCATGCCGGACGGAGGTCCGAGACGATATGCTCAAGGTTGACGCAGAACAGGGTAGCTGAGCTATAGCCGCTCACATTACCCACGCAGTACATCTGGGACTGATTCAGACCGGTACGCCTGTTGCCCGAGAAGTCTCCCTCGATGAGGAGGGGACCGTAGGCCATAACGGGTGTACCACTGGACAGGTTGGCCTGTCCGATGCGAAGTCCGAAGCGAGTGGTGATTGCCACGAACCCCAGATAGTGGGTCACGCTGCTGATGGTCTCGGTGACCGGCATTTCCGCTACAACCACGGGCGCAGTCAGCGAGGGTACGCCGCCAGTGTCACTGATGGTGACACCGTAGATAGTCGTACCACAACTAATCATGACGAAGCCGGGGGTCTCGGATAGAGACCACTGACCTGTCACCAGGCCAGGCTTCCAGAACGCATTGGTTGCGATAGTGGGAGTGGCGGTCACAGGTGGCAGAGCAAACCAGTTATCCTGGTCATCGACGCAGAAGAGTCGGCCCTTGGCCCACCAAACCCCCTGCCACGTACGGCCTCCGTCACCGTGCGTGATGAGGGTCTGTAGCGTAGTAGTCGAGTCCTGTACCTTGATGATGTTGCCAACGGCAACGTAAATCTTGCTACCATCGGAAGTCAGCGATACAGCCGTACCGCCCTCGGTGAACGGTGTGGTTCCCGCTGTCGTGCGGTGCTGAATGTTTCCATCCGACAGTAGTTCGAAGATACCGTTGACGCTGGAATGCGTACCTGGTACGGCATCGATGATAAGGGAACCGGTAGCGGCAGTGAAGCCGCCGACCAGTGTGGTCTCGCCTAGCTCCCAAGGGTCGATACCGACGCCCGTCTTGTAACGGTTTAGAACGGTGTCGCCCTCAAGTACTTCGTAGTACTTGATACCTGCGCCCTGGTGGAATGACCACTGACTACGCAGCCAGTAGCCGTCAAGGCTCTGTTCACCGACAACCGGTCCAGAATCGAACTGTTCCTTACGGAACTGCACGGTCTCCCGCTGGTACGGGGTCTGGGGTGTGGCAGCCACCCGGAAGCCGAGACTACCGATGGCAAAGTCATACCCCTTGATATCAAGGTCTCCTGAGCCAACCGACGCCCACTCAGGAGAGATGGCGCTGATTACACCAGTGACCTCGCCAACAATGCGGCGGTCCAATGGCATAGCAGTCCCTTAGATTAGAATAACGAAGTGTCCAGCGGAGAACCCGAATGGATCGGGGTTACCGTTTCCAGTAGCTCCACCGTGGTCGTGAGCACCGGCACCCTGCGTATCGCCGCCGTGAGCGTGAGAACCACCCACGGTGCCGTTGATAGATGTCACCCGGTCGGCAGAACCGCCAGTAGCCGTATTGGAGATACCGGTGTGGTTTGTCGAGTTGATAGGGTGAGTGTGGTTGGCGGACATGGAAACATTGTGCGTGTGCCTGACACCACGGTCGGCCTCGGCCTTGCCGTCGTTCTCCGCCAGGGTGAGGTCACCACCGACACCGAACGGAGTACGACCACGTAGGTCAACCGTTCCGAAGGTAGTCGAACCATCACCATTGCCATGAGTTGTTCCCCAGGCGGCGAACAGGCGGGCGAAAGTCGTGCGGTTCAGGTCAGTACCGTCAGCCTTGATCACGGTTCCGAAGTTGATGACACCGCCGCCGGTTACGGCGGCAGGGTACCAGAACACGAGGCCAGCCTGTAGGTTGGAGTGCGACACCCAGGATGTACCGGTGGACTTGAGCAGAAGGTCAGTGTCGGTCTCGTAGATCATCCTGCCCTCACGGTGTGAGGGGCGGGTGCTAGACGTACATGTAATGACACCCTCGGCGGTCTTACCCTCGATTGAGTATACCGGGTCCTGAATCGTCTTGTTGGTAAGCGTCTGCGATCCGGTCAGGGTGACCAGTGACGTTGGGAACGTGTTGGTTCCCGATGTCATGTTCTTGTTGGTCAGTGTTTGCGAACCGGTCAGCGTCGCCAACGAGGTTGGGAAGATGTTGGTACCTGCGCTCAGGTCCTTATTGCTGAGGGCCTGGGAGTCCGACGTACCGACAACGTTACCGGCCACCCCATGAACGGCGGAACTGGCACCCAGATGGTTCTGAGGCTCAGCAAAGTCCCTCGCCGTGTGGGCGTGGATGACCTTGGCTCCGGCGTCATGGGATACGGCAACAGTATTGTCCTGACCGCGAGCGGCGGTCAGCGTAGTACCGGCTACATTGGTTACGTTGATCGCCTCTTCCGAGGCGGTATCCGGATCGATAATCAAGGTGAACGGATAACTCGAAGGAAATCCGGATACACCGGTTACCGCAATGCTGGTAGCGGAGTTGTTAATTCCGCTCGACAGCGCAGATTCCTGCGCTGTATTAGAATAAAACCTGTTGGGCGGCATTACAGATAGCTCCCGGTGTACGTAATCATCGCGGGTGTGCGAGTATCCTGCCTGCGCTTCTCGTCCGCTAGTTCCTGCTCGTAGTGACGACGGAGGAAGGTGGCTACCTGCACGGCGGTACCAATTGGGTTCTGGTCTACCTCTTCACCAACGTCGCTGGTGGCTACCGGCAGACGTGAGGGGTCCATGCCTCGGACCAGACGCTCAGCCGCTCCGTAGACGATAGTTGCCCGAGCACTGTTCTCCAATCCGGTGTCAATGATTTCGGTATCCATGTCCGTAAACTCTGTAGGTGCATGGCGGTATACCACCTTAATAGTGTGGCCCGCATAGAGTCGGTGATCACGAATATCGATAGACACTCCGGTCGGGAATGTATCGGGGTCGGCATGACGGTTCAGTTCCCAATGGTGAATCACCGGCCACTCATTCGTGGGGATGATTTCCTTGAAACGAACCTCGACAATATCCTCTACCTCAGATGGTAGTTCGAAGGTGATCCAGATTGTATTCCACGTGAACTCAGTCTCGGCCTCGCCCCATAGATCAGGGTACAATCCCACCACGCACTCGTTGATCTTTCGCTTGATCAGATTGCGTGGAAAGATAGGCGACATCGTGAGTCGCGTGTTGGGGTCGTGGTCATCTGCCACGCTTCCCATGTAACCCCGTCCGTCAGGAGCGAGGGTTACGGTATTGCTTTCACCATCTACATTCAGAATGTAGATCATTTCATCGCCAAGTTCGGCGATACCCTCTCCGATGTTACTGGCGTCATTCACGACGAATGTAGTTTGCTCATCGTCAACGGAGCCCTGCACATATGCACTGCGGCCCTGCTGTAGGCCATAGCCTTCCAGCATGAGCGACACTTCGTCAACAAGTTCGCGCAGTGTTGCCATGCCTTAGTCCTCTTCAACAGTGGGAATGCACAGTTCGTAGCATACCTGTGGGGTGAGTGGTCCGGCGACCTCAGTCTTACCGACGTTGCGAATGTCGCGGAACCTTTCAATGGCGTTCGTGAGGCCCCGGTCTGCGTGGCCCTTCTTGTGAGTACCAAGACTCATTCCGAATCCACGCAGGGCTCGGGCTACGGTTTCAACTTGACGACGGCCCTCTTCCGAGTCGGCCCTGCTATTCGCCTTAGCTGCCAGTTCGTTGAAACGCTTCCACGAAACCAGTCGAGCGTCCCTATAGCTGAACTCTCGAATCACAGGCGGACGATACCACTTGTCGCGGGTACTGCCCACGAGGCCGTCACCGCCTGCTCGATACTCCGCGACTTGCGCCTTGGCACCACTCGATGCCTTGTCGTTACCGATCAAGATACCGTGCCAGTGACGTCCCCACAGTCCGAGGATCGTGGGGCGTGGCCAACCGGCGAAGTGTCCAAACTGTCGCAGGGCCTTGTTCTGCTTCCTGATACGGAGACGCCAGCGGAGGTCAACAGCGCCTCCACCATCATGTGTTCCGGCGCTCTGCGAAACTCCACCAGCGTTGTAGCTACCCTGCATGATGTCATTGCCGTACCCCAGGCGCTTCTCAGCGGCCAGTAGTGCGGCAATAGTCATGCGGTCTAGGGTGCTACCACGGAATGTGTACTTTTCGTAGAGACTCATGCTCGAAACGCCTCTCCTGTCTTTTCAGAGATTTCTACTGCTGTCTGCACGTCGCTGGGCCACGTGGACTTGGGGTCAATGCCCTGCTCTCGTGCAGTACGATAGTCGGCCAGGTTCTTGTCCCAGCGCTTTTGTCGCGTAGCGTCATGACCCTTCCAGTCCTGACAGTAAGCAACCCTGAGGTTCTTCGCCCTCAGGCATTCACCGTAGGAATCATGGTCTTGGGTCAGGCAGCTAGCGGAGCAGTGCGTATTGCGCTGCGTAGTGCTTACCACCGTCGCCTCCCTTGAAGTCTACGTCAAAGACCTTGGGCCAGAGAACGATAATCGCTAGCGCAACAAGAACTCCGATAAGGATGATGAGCCATGTAGGCATGTTAGTTGAACACTCCCTGTGCAATGCACGTGAGTTCGGGGGTTGTACCCAAAGTTCCAACCTGCTCCATTTGGAGCGTTACCGCATTCTGACGAGCGGCAACCACTACGGGGATAACCCACATGTCAGAGAAGTTGGCAACCAATGGGATACGTGCGTAAAAGATGTCACTCTCATCGTCAGGGATACCGCCTGAGCCCTCAACCGATACCGTTACTGACGGCGACCCGGAAGGGGCCGTCGTTCCACCGAACACTGATACGCACAGCGTACCGACGAATGTAGTCTGACGAGGAATAGAGAGGACGGTCTGGCCAGTGGCGTCAGTGGCAGTCGAAGTGGAGACACCCCTGCCCCATACTGGCATGCCGCCTGTCTTAGTGGCGACTGGATTTGATTCGTTAGCCATTATGTAATGTACTCTCCGAAGCCATCTGCCGTTAGGTCACTGGCTACTTGTGTGGTTACTGTGTATTCCCTGCCCTCGGCAAAGTGGTCCGTGCCCTCTTCGAGTACATCTAGTTCTTCCCACGTAGGCGCATACACGCGCACGTAATGGCCATTCCTCTTCACAATGGCAGCCGGGTGTGGCTGAGTGTAGAAGTTGAATGGCCGAAAGAATGGTTCGAATGGGGTGAGCGGCATCTTGAATGCAGCAGGAGGGACGGGCTTGAAAGCAGGCATTGTTCTCCTTAAGGGGGGCGGGCCACACCGGACCCGCCCCACTCAAGTCTGGGGTTATGTCAGAGCCGTTGTCGAAACCGACGAAGTGGTCTCTGCTCGGTAGAGGCAAGCCTCACGGAAGCGACCCCATCCGGCGTACGCGTGGTATCCGGCTGGACGGTGACGGTTGAACGCGTCTGTCACAGGACCAATGGTCATGTGCGGCTCAACCGCAACAGCCTCGGCCAGAGCCTCGGCAGCCAGAACCAGCGTGCGGTAAACAGTATCCGAACCGGTACCGTCGTTAGCTGTGTAACAACGGTTGCTGACTACGTAAGCCAGCCCCTCGTAGATACCAATGTTACCACGCCAGATGTTACCTGCGGCCTGGTACTCGTGAACCACACGCCATCCACCGACACCAGTCTCAGCACGAAGGTCGTGCTCGACGTGGGGGTGGATCAGGGCCACGTACTCGCCAGTGTCGCCCAGAGGGATCGCGTTGTTAGCGCGCATCTGGGTGCTGATGAAACGAGCGATCTTCGATGTGAAGACATCACCCGCCGCGTCAGCCACGGTGTTAGTAGGTCCTGTTGGAGTGGGAACACCCGCTGCGGAGTAAACGACGTTCGTTCCCTGACGGAGAACCGTCAGGACGCGCTTATCCACATCGTCAGCCATAGCTGCTGCCAGGTCCCGCGCAACAACCGCGTCAACGTCGGTGAACGACACTGTGCGCAGCTTGAAGGTTGGGATTACGATGTCACCGAACTCGGTGAGTGGGACATCGATGTAGGCAGCCTGCGGCAGAACGCGCGCAGTAGGCTGGTTGTACTCGTGCAGGTCTGTGTTAGACGCTGCGCCGAGGTAGGGGTTCATCGTGAAACGTACTAGAGGACCAGGGTTGTTCAGGTCCTCAGGCCCCTTCTTGACCGTTGCCGCATTGCGGAACAACGGCTGGGAACGCAGTTCCCAGTTCAGAGCCATATCGTAGGCGTTCAGAACTGTCTGTACGCCAATCGAATCGGCATCGACTACTGACGTAAAGCCGTTAGCCATGGTCGGTAGTCTTTCTAGTTAGAAGGGATATAAGCGAGCGCCTTATCCCGGTTGACCCTGCTGAATCTGATGCATGATCTGCCAGTACTCATCCCGCGAACCAGCCTGCGAGAGGCGGTCCAGGTCGGTCTGAGAGACGCTGGGCGGGGCACCCTGCGGTGCTCCGGTGGTAGCTGCCAGGTTCGCCTGATCCTGCTCTGAGAGCGTGGTCTCGGGCGCTGGCGGCTCCTCCTGTTGCTCTACTTCCTGCGTCGCCGTCTTGTTCAGGAGCGAACCGTTGGCCTCAAGCCAACTGTTCACACCATCCTTGTCGGTTACGGAATCAGGAACCAGAGCGATAGCGGCAGGATCGTAACCCGCCTCCCGTAGCACTCCGGACAATTCGAAGTTCCTAATCTTGGTCCTCAAGGTAGCGTTCTCTGACGCTAGCTCCTCGTTCTTAGCCTTAGTGCGCTCGGCGAATTCGCGCAACTGGCCCCCACTCGGCTGAGGATTTGGATTGGTCTCTTGCTCCGTATCATCCCAAAGATCAACGGTGTTGTCGCTCATAATGAGCCTCCCATAGAATATCGACATACCTCTCTACCAAGCCTGGGGGTGCTTGGGAGGATGGTACTACCGGACTAGAGTACGCCCTCAACCGCCACCGGATAAGGCGGGAGGGGAAGTGGAGCTACACAGAATCGAACTGTGATCACCTGCTTGCAAAACAGGCATTCTGACCGTTGAACTACAGCCCCGTAGCGGACTAGGGAATTGAACCCTACTCAACTGACTTATCAGATCAGCGCTAGCAACCAGCTAGCCTGCCCGCAGTGACCCACGAGGGATTCGAACCCCCACCACCTAGGGTCTGAGCCTAGTGCCTCTGCCGAATTGGGCTAGTGGGCCTTGCGAGGTAAGCGGAGGTCCTGATCCCCATTCCCGAAGGAACCATCCGGCTAGCAACCGGAGTGTGGCACTCGCCACATTCACCTACCATGGAGCCGCAAGTAGGAATCGAACCCACGTCTACTGTTTACAAGGCAGCAGCTTTACCATTAAGCTATAGCGGCATGGAGGAAGGTAGAGGGTTCGAACCCCGCCCCAAACGGAGCCCCCGGTATTCGACACCGGTTGCGCGCCACTCGCACAGTACCTTCCGGAGCATCGCCTTTTGATAGGTAGGTGGAGGCGACACTAAAACCACCAGTGGGTCATATAGGATTCGAACCTATATCTTCCGGGTAAGAGCCGGATGTTCTCGCCATTATACTAATGACCCGTGCGTACCACATAGGGGGAACGATCCCCTGCTTTCAGGTTGAGAGCCTGACGTGCTGCCATTACACCAATGCGGCTTGGAGCGGGTGACCGGATTCGAACCGGCTCTATCTGCTTGGAAGGCAGAGGTGCTTGTCCGTTAACACTACACCCACGCGCGACTGACGGGAGTTGAACCCGCACCTTCCACCTTGACAGGGTGGCGCTCTACCTTTGAGCTACAACCGCTTGGCACTTCACCTAGGACTCGAACCTAGACTACGTGGTCCAGGGCCACGCGTGCTGCCGAATTACACCAGCGAAGTACGGTCCGAGAGGCAGGATTCGAACCTGCGGTCCCCTGGTCCCAAACCAGGTGCTTTGCCAAGCTAAGCTACACTCGGTAGGCCCCGTTCTTTTCTGTAGGGGGAACGGTGCTTATAAGACCCCTCGCTGGCCTGGTAGGATTCGAACCTACAACCATCACCTTAACAGGGTGCTGCGCTGCCATTGCGCCACAAGCCATTGGCACCAGAAGTAGGAGTCGAACCCACTGCTAACGGTTTTGGAGGCCGCTATGCTCCTCAGCATCTCTGGCACGGTATGGTACTATTGTACCATACGTTTATTCAGTTGTCAAGTATTTACTTCTTCTTTTTCATAGGAGTCTTGCGCCGCTTGCGGGACTTCTTGGCGGCGGCGTTACTGATCCTCGCCGCCGACTCCTTGGACTTCCCTGCCTTGCGAAGCCCCTCGTACATCGCGGGCTTCTTGATCGAGGCGTACTTCTTACCTGGCATGGCAGGTGCAGCCACAGTGACAGTGTACCACACTGCAATGACAGTGTGTGTGACTATGTGTGGTTGTCGTGATCCCGCCGTGTGAGTGATTGTCCATTAGTACTGACCTGCCGTATCTGTCTCGGTTGGAACATATCCTGAGCGTCCTGCGAAAGCTGCCTGCTCGCTGCCAACCAGTCGGCGGCGAGTCTTTTGAGCACCCTCCTCGCCGAAGAATGTCTCACGCTCGGCCTCTTCAATGCCGTAGTCCTCACCGTAAATCTGGGCCAGGTTGGCCAGGCTGTCGAGACTCTGTGCGATCTGCGAGTAGCCGCTGGCTGCCTGATCAGCGGTCACACCGGCCTCCTGTAGGCGCTCAAAGCGCTTGGCCTCGAACTCACCCCCGACACCCGACCTGCGGGCGGCAGCGGCGATTTCAACGACCTGCATCTGCTTCTCTAGGATAGGCATAGCACGCTTCGGGTCGAGGAAGTGGGCAGCGATGTCGCCTGATCCCACTCCGTAGAGGTCCCTGAGCATGTTGCGCTCTACCGGACTTGACTGCTCGGCCATGACGACAGCGGCCTTAGCCCTGTCGTACAGTTCCGTGTAGTCGATCCCGTTCGCCATGTAGCGAACGAAGTCCTGCGGCTGGTCGTAGAACCCCGAAGGTAGTCCAGCAGTCTCAAGGGCTCGGTGATAATTGTCCTCAAGTTCGAGATACTGCGCCTCTGAGATTGCATTGTAACCCTGATTCTCTAGCGCCTGCATGCCGGGGAAGCGCCTCTTGTACCGGTCGGACTGCCGTACCTTGTAGAGCAGTTCAGAACCGGTCACACCATCCTTGGCCCAGCGGATAACCTCGTCGGCAAGACCTTCCAGACCGTACGTCTGGAACATGTTGACGAGAGCCTGGGCCGCTGGCCCTAGACGCTTTGGCTTAGGCTTGGGCTTGGGGCGACGGACTGCCATTAGCCACCGCCTCCATAGAATCCGAATGCCTGCAAGATGGACGATCCCATATCGTACATCGTTTCCTTGGCGTTGTCAGTGTGCATCCAGCGTGGGTCCTGGCGGAGCATGTCCTCAAAGTCGTTCATGTCCATCATTTCCCGCTGGGGGGCATGCCCCTTGTCCTTGTTGTCCGGGATGCGCTGGGACATAGCCCTGCGCAGACGCTTGTCGTTCAGGTCGATCTTGTTGGGATTCAGTTCCAGCATTTCGGCCATCGACTGGACGTAGGGGTCGGCCAGTTCGCGAACATCTAGGCCAGCTTCAATTTCCTGACGGAGATTGGGGAAACGCTTAATCGCCATCTTCTTGATGTAATCGATGTACTCTTCCTCGGTCGAGCCACCGCGAGTGATGGCCCTTAGCCAACGCTGCAAGGTCTTCTTGCTTAGCTGCACGCCATTCATGTACGCCTTGTTGCGAAGCGACTCAAGGCTACTGGCCAGTTCACCACCAACGGTGTTCTTTCCCATGATGCTGACCTGACCAGCCAGCACGTTACGCAGCTTGGAGTCGTCCCATCCCATCATGAGAGCCTGCTGAGCCCACTTGCCCAACTGCTTGTCGCCTACCTCAATGCCCAGCGAACCGGCCATATCAGCGATCTTGCGACGCTGCTCATGAATGCGCTGACGCGCAGTGGCAGGGTCGGTCTTTTGCAGATACAGGAACTTGCGAGCGGTGTCACTGTGATGCTTGTACCACTGAGAGTCCATGACCTCGGCACGGAACCGTGCGGCGGACCAACTGTGCTTGACGGCCTGCTGGAAAATATCGTAGAGGCCGGGGAACTCCTTGAGGAAAGCCAGAGACCAACCGTAGTTCAGCGCGAAGTTCTCTTGCTTGCGATTGTCCTTCTTGCCACCCTTGCCCTTGCCGTCGTGGCCCTTGCGATCAGCCACGGTTCCTCCTAAAGGTTCAGGTGAACGCCCCAGGCATTGCCAGTGTCATAGAGACTGGAAATACCTACGGAACGTCCGGGACGAGGGGCCTCGATGATCTTACCGTTGCCCAGATAAATCGCTACGTGGTCAGCACCATTGTTCCGGCTGCTATTGTTCCACAGCACCAGATCACCTGGCATAAGATTACTGAGTTGGCGTCGTCCACCAAAGGCACCGTAGCCTGACTGCCCCTGCTCATACGAAACCCGTGGAAGGTTTACGCCAATTTGGTTATACACCCACTGCGTGAATCCGGAACAATCGAATCCGCCTGGCGACTCACCGCCCCAGACGTAGGGTACTCCGATTTGTCCCTTGGCAATGGCAATCAGGCGCTTACGAATGCCTCGCGCTGTCATGTTGCCGGTACTTCCGGGGGGCATCATCCCCGCGCGCTCCATGGCGTCGTTGAAGTCCCGGCGACCATTAAAGGTGGGGAGGTCCATTGGCTGGTCCGAGGCCCCAAGCTCTCGCGGAGTGTGCGCATCAAGTGGTCCACGCTTCTTCGCTGCAAAAGGGACCTTGACACCCATGCCCTTTGAAATTGTCGGGTGCTGGGGACGGGTTGCGCCGTAGCTTGGGTCGCCAAGTCCTGGGTTGTCACCATGTGCTGTTCGCCAGTGCTTGATGATGTTAGCAGCTTCGTTGTGCCACTGGCGATAAGCAGTAGGATAAGCAGACCTCTGGACAGATTGCGCAACCTCCCACAGCGGCATGCGTGAGCGGCCATCGACATTCCTCAGTGCGCGGTAGAAACTACGCGTCGCCCATTCGGCGTCCATGTGGTCTGAGTCGTTGCCCTCCCATACATCGGTCTGCTGGAACAGACCTAGAGAGCTACCACTACCGTAGTTGAGATTCTGTAGACGGGACTCCTGATAGGCGGTCATCAAGGCGACCTTGATGTCACGCCAGTCGAAGCCCATCCGCAGACCAGTCTGAATGATCAGACTGGCCATACGATTCTGGTGCCTACTTAGGCCCAGCTTCGGCAGGCCAGGAGAGCCGGGGCTCGGGGATGCTCCACCCCCTCCTCCACCAAAGCTCGGCGAACCGGACGAGAGGGTGCTCCCCGCCGACGCGCTAGGCTTGGGGAATGCCATTACTTACTCCTAGATTCCTGAGACGGAAGCGTTCAGCAAGCTCTCGACAACAGGGAAGTACGTGGATACGGCCTGATATTCACCATAGCCTGGCGATTCCTTGGCCTCATCAATGGCTGCCTGTGCGGCATCATTCTCATCGAAGCCGGAGTCAAGAACCTCGCGGGTAGTAGTCGAACGCAATCCACCCTTGCGGTACTTCGTGGTCGAGCGAGTGACCGATGGGTCATCCTCGGCCTCGGTGTTGATGGCATTACGAAAGTCCGCAATCTCCTCCTTCGTGGGATCGCGGCCTAGGTACTGCTGCATCGCCTGTGTCATCATCTGCTTGGCGTCGGTGGAATCCAGTTCGTAGATCGTACGCTGGGTATTGACTTGCTTCCACTTCTTCCGCTTGCCGCTGCCACCTAGGTTATTCGGATTCTTTCCGCTCATGCGGATCAGATTCTTGAGATAGTCCTGAGGGGTGAGGGCGATGCCCTCCTGCGACATGTTGACCAGCATGGCCGCATACGCGGAGCGGGTTTCCACGGGTGCGGCATCTGGACTGACGAAGCCTGCGGCTGCCATCATGTTACGTAGCTGTAGGAACTGCTTATGAGTGAACGAATCGAAACTCTGTAGCTGTCCAAGGACGGTGTTGTACTTGTTCTTGTATCGCGTAACCATCGGAGTGTGAAAGGACTCCGGACTGAATCCACCCATACCACCAGTACCGCTGTAGACGGACTGCTTGTACGGGTTAGACGATACGAGAACAGTGGACTGTAGTTCGTCGCTTGGGTTGTACTGAACCTGAGAGGGGCGAGACCTAGCGAAGCTGTTCGTACTAGGGGGCGGGCTCGGCGAGTACGAATCATCCGAACCCTTGCGCACAACATCTGTGCTATCAAAGATCGTCGCCATTACATCAGCCTCGCACTCTCAAGATCGTCATTGCTCAGCCAGCGGTCGTAGATTTCCGCGAACAGAAGGTTCTGGGAAGTCAGGCGGAACACCTGAGCCTTCCACTTGTTGTTCAGTTCCGCGATAATCGGATCGCTGGTAGCACTAATGCTAGAGGAGCTAGTCTGCCCACTCTGTTGCAGTCCGGCCAGCAGTGTCGTCATTTCCTCACGCATGACCATGTACTGGCGTAGGCCCTGAATGTCGATACGGTTATCCAGTCGCTTGTCCCAGATGACATCGTTCGCCTGACGGAGGAACGTATCCATTTCGGATGTGCGGCTGTTGTACGCATCCAGCCATCCTGGGTTACGCTCACCAATGATCTGCTGCTGCTGTTCGCGCCATGCCATGAGTTCCTCGTCCTGCTCGGGCGAGGTGAGTCCACGGTTGCGCAGTTCAACGCGCATGGCCTTTTCGAAGGTTTCCCATTCGATCCAGCCACGGTCTACGTTGTTCTGCGCCAGTACTTCCTCAGGCGACAGCTTCTTCCGAAGCGTCTGTGTCGATCCTGGGGCGATGGGCTGCGATAGCTGCCAGCGGTACACGTCATAGTTGTACTCGCCAAGGGCGGTGGCAGGTCCGGCCAGAATACCGGCCATCAGTGGCGACTTCTCGTACAGGTCCTTCAACGGACCGTACGTCTGAGCGGCCTCCAATGTAGCGGGCATATCACCGTAGGTGTCAGAGCTACTCGACCAGAAGCGATAGAGAGTTGGACCGAATTCCTCGTAGAACTTCTTGCCACCCTTGATGGGGCCGAACTTGTCGTAGTACTTCCTGGCCTGATCGATATAGAACTGATACTTCGTGTTCGTGTTGACAGGCACGGGCGACATGAAGCCGGTAAAGGCTCGCACCATGTACTGCTTCTTTACGACACGGTTGGCGTCGGCCATCGTCGGCTTGTCACCAACGCGACCGCCCTGCTCCCAATCGACCATGAGGACACGATAGACCTCGGCCTGCTCTGTAGCAAAGGCCGGGTCCTTAGACTCATCCAAGAACATCGTGCGTACACGACGACCCCACGCAGGGAGGAACGCGTCAAGCGAGTCTCGCGGCATTCCGTATGGGAATAGCCACTTGAACGGCGCGCTGTTGACATCTTCCAGATGCCCCTCTGCCATGCGGTGCTCGTAGTACTTCATCGCGGGAATGGTTACCATTGGGCCAGCCGATGGCAGCCAGGGCTGCTCGCCCTGTAGGATCAGGTTGACAGAGGACGTAGGAATTGGCACGCTGCCATAGACCTTCGACCACTCCTTGAAACCGGGAACATGCTTGATGATGCTCTTGGGCCACTGAACAACAATGGACCCATTCCAGTCCCAATCCTTCGTACGCTCACCCTCTTCGTTGACCGTGTAAGCAATCGGGCCATGGGCTCCGCCCGTAACGTTTGCCATACCGACGAGTCGGCCAATCGTTTCAGGGTGCTCACCGATCAACTTGAGGTAGCGTTCGATAACCTCAACCTGAGCCTGGAAGAATGGAGAAATGAAGCGGAACATACGGACGCCGTTGAAATCGTCACCCAACTGGAACATGTAGCGACGAACTTGCTTGAGGGCGTAGTTCCTCGCGGCGTTCTCAAAGGCACGCTGCACCTGTGGTGTCAGATCATCTGCCTTGTGCGAACCCACCAGGTTCCGCATCTTCAAGCGGTACTGACTGGCGAACATGGGATGACGTACCAACTTGTCGGTTGGTAGTGATCCCAGCTTCTCATACAGCCAGTCGGTGCGACGCTTGTACCAATCAGCGATGCTGCCCTGCATGGACATATTGTCCAGCGTGGCACCATGGACATCGTGACGGTCGCTCTGGGCGATCCCCTCCTCGATATCCATTGGCTTCAACTCACGTTGTGCCGCCAGAGCGCGAATCTTCTCATTAGGAAGGTGCTGATTCAGCACAAGGCGCATGTCCGAGATATAGCCCTCAGGATCAGCGCCACGCGGCCCGATCCTCTGGCGGAGTTCTCGCCCCTGCGGAGTGCGGCGCAACCAGGAGATGATCTGATCATCACTCTGGCCTGCCAGCATCTTCTGCCACACGGGCGACTGCCGGAAGTGGTTATTCACGTAGTCTGCTGTAGCCGACGACCATGCTGCGTTGTCGGTCTCGATGGTCTGGTAGCCACCCTTGAATCCACTCCTGCGGCTGGACTCCTGGGCGAACGTATGCGAACCGTAGAGGTTCGCCATAGCGCCCTTCGAGCCAGCCATGGAGAAGTAGATGTTCGGATTACCGATATCGCCGAGAGCGGGCTCGGCCTCAATCGTCTTGCCGTCGTAGGTCTTGTACGTCTCGCGCTGGCGTCCGGTCTTGCGAACCTGGGGACCCTCGGTCTCTCGTGTGTAGCGAGAGAAGTTGTCGCTCACGTCATAGAAGTGATCCTGCTCAGCCCTGCGAATGTCACCTAGGGCTGACTCCTTACCCTTGTGACCTCGTACGACATCCATGACCCACATACCGTACTGGCGGTCAAACCAAATGCCGAGGCGGTTGCGACCGTTGGAGAACAACTCAATGTTGTCATCCACGTACCTACGGAAGTCCTCGTGCGAAGGACGCGACGAGAAGGTCCTGATCTTACCGGGGTAGATGGAAGTGGCGTACCCATTGCGGAAAGCCTTTTCGTTCAGTGGATCAACAATGAAACCCTGGCCGTTCTTCTCGGCCTGCTTCATCCTGTCGTCCCACTTCTGCATGTGGGCTGGCAGTGGCTTGCTGGCTGCCGTCTTGTCGAGCAGTCGAGTACGATAGATTTCCCTGCGCTCTGACTGCAATGCACTCAGGGCCTCATACCGTGCAGGGTTCATCCGGTTAAGCTCGGCTGCCTCGAAAGGCATGGCACCAGTGATGTTGCCATTCGCCATCTTGGTGTCGATCATGTCGTAGGGTGCGTCAGCAACCTCGGCAGGCTCCTCGCGAATGTCGCCGGTCTTGACGAATCCACCACGTTCCTTACGCCACTGAATGGGGCGAGCGACGCCGTTGTTCCAGAACATGTGCATCAGGCCGCTGCCGCCCTCGCGTGCGAGAGCGTTCGCGCCCAGCAGGGACCAGCGTGTCGCCTCGTCTCCGACAACCCTCATGGGCCAGCGAATGGACAGAAGCGCCAACGGCTTCCAAATCGAGTTCAGTGCGGTACCGGCGTCGATGAACATGTCCATCGCCATACGGCGACTTGACACGAACGCCTTGCCGGTACGCGACATCTGGTACGCCTGGTCTAGCTCGCCCAGCAAGTCACGGTTACGACGCACGATCCAGTCAAGATCGCGAAGGTTCACCAGCATGTGCGAGTTCTGCAACTCGGTAACATCCAGTGGCATCTTCACCGAGTTCTTGCGGTTCTCGCCGTCGTACCACTCGAAGAGGTTGACATCGCTGCCATCCTCGCGCTTGACCGTGGAGTAGCGGGCCTTCTCGCCCATGGCCTCCCAGCCGCGACGCCTCTTCTGGACGATCATGCGGCTGAGTTGCTGCATGGACTCGTAGCTCAGGCCGTACTTCTGCCCGATCATGCGGATGCCCATTTCGTCTAGGTCCTGGGCAATCTCAAGCCTTTGTGCGTCGGTGCCTGCCCGCCCGATCCTGTCGATGATCACCCCCCGTGCGGCGGGATCGTACCGACCGGTCATGGTTTCGAGACTGTCGAGCCAAGAACTCACTGCACGGCTTGTTCCATCGGCATCGTGTAGATTGAGGAAGTTGTTGTGCTTGAGGAACCACGTCCTCGGCACGGTCCAGACTGTGTGTACTGGACTCAGCCACGACTTCTGCCATACCGATACCTTAGGTAGCTCTGGGGCCGTCCATTCGTTCGACTTGGGGCGCAGACCCTCTCGGTAGCCCTGGTGCATGGCCCCCATGACACTGCGTCCGGTCTTGGACGAAATGGTGTTCATGGCACCGGCCACGGCGTTCAGCGCGTCACCGCGCTCACCCGTACCGGACAGCATACGCTGTAGCCACTTCTCGTGTCCCGTGTAGCCGAGGAGTGTAGTGTCTAGCTCGTCCATGCGCTCGCGCATCTTCTCGGCGCTCAGGTCCAGCCAGTCATCACCGGCACTTACTCCGACGCGGGCCTTGTCTTCATCACTGAGATAGGAGAACAGGGTGTCCTGACTGTCGGCCTCGCCGAAGAGTTGCTTCATTTCATTGTCGCGAGCCTTGATAGCCTCATCGACAATGCTCATGTCATTGAGCAGTCCGGGCTTGTGCGTGTTCTGAATTGCGTCGATCTTCTCTGCAATCTCATTGCGCTCGGTGCCGAGTTCGGCAAGTGCCTTCTTGTCACCGATGAAAGTCCTGAATGCGAGGTTCTCTAGGCGCTCGTCGCCCGCTACCTCGCGTACGAGTTCGGCCATGACTCGACCGTTGACATTCTGGCCACGGTCGAACGCTCGGGCAAACTCCTCACCGCTGACCTTGGGGTCGCGGGCGAGAGGAAGAATCTCGTCGTTCCACCTGTCGAACAGGGTCCTAGCTCGCTTGCTGGCAACTGCTCGCTCGAAAGCGCCGCCTGTCGCCATGTCCCTCAGGTCTCGGGCCACGTACTGGCTGATGTCACCGCGAGCGAATCGCATTGCCGCACCGCCAGCACGACCGAATACCACCAACGGGTCGTACTTCCATGTGGCCACCATCTGTAGCCCCAGGCTACCGACGTTGTAGATACCACTGGTAGCCTGTAGCTTCATGATGCGCTCATGGTCGTTGAGCACGTCACCACCGTCATCGTAGAAGAACGCCAGCATACCGGCCTGACCGATATCCAGATGGTTCTGCTCTACGATGTTGTGCGCGTCAGTCCATGTCTTGCCCTTGAACATGTCCGCCACGCTGTCATCAGACAGCGAGGCTGCCGTGAGGACGGTAGCACCGTACTCATTGGCCTGCTCGCTGAGCCAGAGGCTCTGACGCAGCAGAGTGCCCGCAGGGGTCATCTTCGCTACGTCGCGAACCTTGTCGTCGTAGGGAACCTTCTCAAGCAGGGCGTCGCCCTTGTCGAGTGCCCAGCTACCGGCGTCCTTGATGTGATCAAGTCCATCGGTAACCGCACCCCACCAGCCATCAGGGTCCATTTCTTCCTGATAGTCGGACTGTCCCTCTAGCATCTGCTTCTCTAGCTCTTCGCGAGAGATGCCACTGGCGGGGATATACTGCATCAGGTTCTTGAACGTCTCAGACGACTGAGCGTCGCCCTGGCCGATGCCATAGGCGGCGTCCATGATCTTCGACTTCATCTCTGCTGCCTGATCCGCTTCCAGCGCATCAAACTGCGTCGATGATTCCCATGGGGTGGTGGCTACGTCTACAGTCGAGGCGTAGCGGGGGATGGACCCACCGTAGCTGCTGTACTTCGCGAAGCGTCCAGTACGGTTGGCCCACCAGTTCTGCTTGGGCATGATTCTCCTAGATCAGGCGATGCTGACCAGACTTACAGGTCGGCACGTAGCCGACGTACGAAGTCCCTAGTCTCTTCCGAAGCCTCGGGGCCGCTCGCCTCCTGCATCAGTGCGGGGAGGTAGAGTGCCAGTCGGCTCCTGTCCTTGTCGTTCATCTGACCCTGCTTGCCGAAGATGTCATCGGGGTTCGGGCCTGGACCGCTTGGCAGTCCATAGGTGATGTCACGGTTCGGGTGGGCAGTAGGGGCGTCCAGGGGCGTCAGTTGGGACGGATCAACCGAGGCCGCACCCGGATCACCGGGCTCAACACCTGTGTTCGACAGGGGAGCGGATCGTTGGAGGTCGAGCATCTCCTGACGATCACCGTATCCACCCCCACTGCCCACCCGAAGCTTCTGGGCAGGCCCGCCGTCTGTGCGACGGCTGAGCCTACCGGGCCCCGATGCAGGGGCGGGATTAGCTGGCTCCCGGTATCCTCCACGAGGCATATTGATTCCTTACTTTGCGCCCTGCTGAGGGCTGTCGTGATTCGCCGGGGTGCAACCCATGTTCTCCATGCCGTCCCCACCGGGGATCGGGCCGTTGGCGAACTCGGCGGTAGTGTAGTACTCCTGCTCGTAGTTCTCTGCCATGGGCTGTCCTTAGTGAATCGGGTTGTTGTTCTTCGAGGTCTTGCCGCGAGGCTCAACCTCCTTGTGGTCGGCGTTACCGGCGTCCTCGCTGCGGGGATTGTCATCCGAGCGGCGAGTCGGCTTCTCGTAACCGCTGAGAACGCGTCCCTTCGGGCCAACTAGCTGACCCGAACCGGAATCGTTCCGCTTACGGTTCTCGTTGTCGGCCTCAAATGTGTTGGCCATTAGTTACTCCTTGTTGGGGTGTCCTGCCGCAGCAGGTCTGGTACATCATGTGTCAGGTGTTGGTTCGCGATGAACTTCCTGCCACAGCGAACACAGGTAAGCTTATGAGGGAGCCACTCTGCTCCACAGATACAGGACATGTTATGTCGGCATCTGCCTCAGTACTCCGGCCCTCAGGTCGGGATTACCGCCACCGGTCAGACCGGCGAGTAGCTGTTGCATGGAGTTCATTCCCTCACCGGCTGCAATCTCAGGGAGAGCGCCGCCTGCGGCCTCAGCCTGAGCCTGTTCCGGCGACTCGGGAATAGCCTCCGGCATTGCGGGTGGTGCTGGCTCTTCCGGCGTGAACGCCTTTTCGAGAGCCTCGGCAACAGGTGTACCCTTCATACGTTCCTTGCGAACGATGCTCAGAGCCCTGAGACCTGGGATGATATCAACCTGTCCGGACTGTGCGAGCATAGGAAGATTTGCTCCAAGTCCTTCGATGCCCGCCAGGGCTGCGTCATCAATCCGCTCAAGATCAATGTCTCTTCCGAGGGCGTCCACATCAATTTCCTGAGGGAGGGCTCGTAGCATAGTTGCTCGGTCGATAGCCCTATCTCCGCGCAGTTGGAGCAGATACACCAGACCCCGGCTAGGATCAAGTCCAGCGATGAAGCCATAGGTCACGCTCACAGAGTAGTTGCCCTTGATGTCCTTCGCAGGCATGTACTCCTCCTCGAAGGGTGCGCCATTGCTGACACCCATCGCCTTCTTCTTCAAGCCAGGCCACAGCTTCTCGTCTAGCTCGAAGCACATCATGAGGGAGCGGCGGAGAGCCTCTCCAATGTTGTCCTGTCCAGCCTTGATGACGTTGTTGAATGCGCCAGCCAGGGCGTTCACGCCCTGTCCGGTGACAATGCTGGCGTCAAAGTTGGCCATGGACGGCATTCGCGAGATACCCTGTTGCAGTTCATTCTGCAACATCGATGTCTCTAGGAAATGCGACTGCGGCATGTCGAGGGCCAACCGCTTTACCTTGTCCGGCTCCCTTGTGCGGAGCACGGCATCAGGTCCAACAGGGATTCGCTGCACATCGTCGCCAGCAACGATAGGTGCCTGAATCGCCTTCTTGGCTGCTTCCATTCCGAGTAGCGCCATCCTGTTGTGCGCCAGCCAGACCCAAAGAATCTGGTCGAACGCACCACGGGACTCGCCATCGAAGCGAGGAAGCTCGGCAATCTCCACGGGTACCCGGTCGAGGTAGTTTCGGCTATATGCCAGAATGCAGTCATCCCGCTCGGGGCACCACATGTAGATTCCGGTGCGGTCATACCACCGCACGACCTTCAACTGCTCATCAGGTGCAGCCTCGGCGTACTTGACTCGACCGTACCAAGTGGTACTCTCGGTCTTGGCCTTGAGATGGGATTCCAACTCAGGGAACTTCGCACACAGGGCCGACACCGGCTCACGCCACTCCTTGCAGTAGACCTCGACCTCTCCGTAGGAGTCCGTAATCCAATACGCTCCGCGAGGGTTGTCCAGTCGGATGCAGGGGCGAGAGTAAGCAGTGCTTGGCTCGATGATGAAGGGTAGCGCACCGTATGTGAAGTACCAGTCGGCACCCACCTGTAGCTGCTTTCGCAGCCTTGAGTTCTCGATGAAACCGAGTGCGATCCTGGTGCGCTTCGCGGCGGACCTCTTGGCGCTATCTGAACCGGCCTTGTTAGGTAGACAGTCAATTCCGGGTAGCATAGCCAAGACGTTCGCCAACTCCTGGGCCGAGTCATTGATCACGTTAGCGACAATGGGGCGCGGCCAAGTATCGGGGAACACGCCGGGGAGAACCTTCTGAATGTTTCCGGCCCGACCCTCGGCAATCTGGGCATGGCGGCTATCACGGGCAGCGAACTGCTGCTTGATGTCGTCGTAACGACCACGTAGCTGCCTAGGTAGGGCTTCGTACATTAGGAGAACTCACTATCGGCGATTTCGTAGTTCACACCCCTCGACCAGAGGCCGACAGGCTGGAACTGCTGATTGACGAGGTACTGGTCAACATCGATGACCGAGCGGTCGGACAGTTCCTCCTCGGTGCGGAACTCCTCGTCACCCATGAACATGTCGCCATCCACCAGAATAGATGTCAACTCTGCTGCACGGATGCTGGCGAACCAGAGGGCCATGACGATATCGGTCTTGTGGCCGTCAGGCAGATCGGTGCTCCATGTGACAAGCTGCTCGATCATTTGCCGTGTAGGCTCATCCTTCTTCGCGGGGAGCGAGATGAGAGCGTTCCCATCCTGCCATCCCTGGAAGAGCATGGCCATGGCCGAGACTCCGAAGTCGGCGTCCCACTTGTTCTTCTGGGTCTGGTGCTCATGCCACAGGACTCCGCGACTGGCCATATACCTGAACAGTTCGGGGTTCTGGGTCATGTACTGCTGGAAGCTGTTAGCCTCGACGCGCCACTCGTCCACGTTGAAGTGCTCGGTGACTTGCTTGATCGTCCGGTTCATCGCGGCGGGAGTCATCCGCTCGTTGTAGACCTTGATGACCTTCCTGAGCCTGGTACGGGTGTTTACGCCGAGGACGACAATAGCCGTAAAGCCGCTCACCGTAGCGGGGTCCAAACCACAGACAATCTTCCAGTCGTTGCCCTTGTCGAGTCCGCCGCCCTCCTGGGCGTTGAACAGGTATCCCGGCATTCGCAGCGAGTCTACGCATCCGAGAACGTCCTCTTGAGCAAAGACGGTATCCTCGTCAATCTGCTGCTGCATGTAGACCATGCCCCAGGTGCGAGGGGACTTCTTGCGTCGGATTTGGGCAGCACGTACACCGTCCCACATTCGGTACAGCGCATCTGCGTCAGGTCGCGAATCCTTGTCTCCTCGACCAGGCTGGTTGCTGCGTGGCCACAGTGTCGTCCAGTCCTTCGGCTCATCCGCGAACTCCAACACCATCGGCTGAGTGAGCCTGGTCCACGGACTTACCTCCTCGGGGAAACGGTTAGGATTGATAAGTTCAGTATACAGGTCAATCGGGGCAACACGGGTTCCAACAACAATAAGCAGTCCTGTGTCTGGCTCAATTCGGGAATCGACCTCTTGTTCAATCCACTCGATCTGAGATTCGACCTGTCCAACGTTGTCCAGAGTAACACCGTCGTCAATGATGATAATATCAGCCCGAGCACCGTAAATGTGGCCACCCAGACCAACAGCCTCGACGGTTGGGTCCTTCTCAATTCCTCGGCCCTCTTGGGCCGCGTCGGCACCGTTGACATAAATGTGCGTAGCCGTCCACTCCGCATTACCCTTGTCGAACCCTTCAATAGGCGCATAGTCATTCTGCAACTGCCGATACTGGTTCGAGGTGAGTCGCCCCTTGATACCCCTCAGGAACTTCTTGGCCATATCCTGGTTCTTAGAAATGACCATCACCCGAATACCACGATCCATACAAATACGATATGTCACATAATCCATCGTAATCGTAGAACTCTTCGCATGGAATGGCGGGGTGTTAATCACAATCAGGTTAGGGTCTCCCCTATGCCATTCCTGAGTATAATGCAAATTGCGGGGCTCACGCCCCTCGATAACATCGAGCCACTGTAGCTGGTGCCAGAATAGCTTATGGTGCAAATACGTCTCAGCGAATTCCTCGAAACCGATATTCGGCTGCTGACGGAACTTCTCGTCATTTCCCTTACCGGCAACCCACATCCTTGCGGCTGAGAGGTTGTTCTTGAACTCCGCGTCGGTCCTTTGGTAGTACTTGATGATCGACGGGTTCAGACCGCAACTCCTCGCCGCATCGGCGTAGGTGTACCCGTCCTTCACCAGCTTGACGATCTTCGCCTTCTGATGCTGAACCTGACGACGCTTGCTCCACGTCTTGTCGGGCTTGTTCGTCGTCGTATTCGAAGGATGTGGCGTTACCTCGATCCTGGCCACCTCATCCTCCCTTTCCTTGCTCCCGCTACCATCCGTCCAAAAAACTCTTACGCGCGTACTTAGTATTGGTTAACGGAGTTACCCTTAGTCTCGACTTTCGAGGGGGGAAAGGCCCTAAGCCTTTCACCCCATCCCCTTCTCCGCTCCCTGACGGTCGCTCCTCTTCCCCTTCCCCAGTACAGGTGGAAAATAAGCCGAAATACGCCGTAAATTCCTCGAAATCCGTCGAAAACGTTACCTTGCCGTTATCAAAACCTATCCGAGATACGTCTGGGGGTTCTATATTATACAGGTCGCAGGGGCCTAAAGGCCCCCGGTCATACTATGCTTTGGTATGACATACTGTACCAATTCGGACTGTCCGGAGTGTACCAATTTTTCTCAGGTTTTGGTAGAATTTCCTGACTTTTCCACCGTACGTGTGACGGATTTAGTACATATGTGTAGTATGGATGTAATAATATATGGCGGAGCCATCACCATATGTCACCACAAATGGTACATCATCACTGTCATGGTATGTCCACATATGTCAAGACATAGTGGTGGTGTGGTGGTGGGTGGACATAGTAGGACATGGCATGACATGGTACCTACCCACCATGTCCACGCATAGTAGGACATAGACACCCACAGTCTCAGCCCCGCTATATCTGGACATAATAGGATATTGTAGGTGTGGTGCATAAGCATACAAACTAGGACATAGTGGGCTGTCTGTTTGTCCTGGTTTGTCATGCTTTGTGCATGACCACAATATCCGCATATTCCATGACAAATAGGACGCCCTGTTTGATAACCTTTGTCCTAATTTGTCACCGTCCAGAATATGCGTATAAATACAGACAAACAGGCTGTCCCCTTTAGCCGCAATTGTCCTGGTTTGCCCCTGTCCGGTTTGCACTGATAAATCAGGATAAACCGAGCGTTCGGTTTGACCGATAATGTCCTGGTTTGGACGCTTTCTGTTTGTCCCGATTGATCCCGATTTGTACCACACTATTTGTCACGATTTGTATACCCTCGCAGGGTATTCGATTTGTCCCGATTTATACACATTCCCTGCACCGATTTGTCCTGTTTGTCCTAGGGGCACATTGCCCCGTTCTGTCCGGATTTATGTCTATATAACAGGTCGTCTGATTTCCGCTATTCATCCGCGTGGCCGATACCCCCGGTGGGTATACAAATCCGACTCCTTCCCGAATGTCCGAATAGTTCTTTACTGCCCCTGACCTGGGCAAACAAAGAAATCAGCACTGGAAATCTCAAAGTGTGAGAGATTTCGTCTCACAGGGTTGCGGACCTTTGAATTCGTATGATCTAGTAGTACCCGTAACACCGCAACACAAACTCCACAGGGTCTCGGTCCTCGACCGGTCGCAGTCTCCACAATGCGATGCCAGGGAACACCGAATCAGGGTCGTCCGCATGATGAGCGGCGGACGTAATTGGGAATCAGCCGACGAGCACTCGCGCAAGCGAGACGGTGCATCGGTCCCCACCCCCGACCACCCTAGTCGATAACTCCACACAGAGGCTTCACACGGGCGAAGTCAAGCGGTGCGCGCACTTACGCACCATGCGACCCCCGTTCGGAAGCGAGCGTCGTACGGCGAGGATAATCAGTGTTGCAACCTCGCGTGACACGTACGGCGTAACAGTCACCGATCTAGTTAGCGTCGGTGACGGTGGGCGAGTCTTGCCCATCGTTGCCGTCGCCTACTAGATAAGGATGAGTGATCACAATGGCGAAGGTAGACACAGGCTCGACCGCTATCCCGACAAGCATCGCCCGCATCGGACAGGCCGTCCGTATCGGCGGTATTCACGGATACGTCGATGGAGTCAAATACTCCGCTGGCCAGCGTCGCGTCACTGCCACGGGCAGTGAGGCAGGACATCACCTGCTCGAAATCCTCGACAAGTCCAAGCGTGCCACGCGCAATGGCACTCGCGGATGGTACGGCGTGGGCGCATACGTCGATGGTATGCGCATTCCCTACGCACCGGGCACTCGCACGGGATGCAGCTAACCGGATTGGGGACACTCGCATAATCGCGAGTGTGCCCATTCTTGCTAGGTGCAAGAAATCCTAGATCGGAGAATGCAATGAAATCGCATTTCAATAATTGCTGCGACTACTGCCAGAATCCGCCATACGCGGAGGGGCTTTGCCTGCATCACTGGCGCGAGGAACAGCAATTCCGCGAGGCGGAAGCCGATGCATCGTTCGACAAGGCAATGAACGCTCCGGGCCTGTCGTGGGCAATGCGCCACGGCACGGAGACGGACATTCTACAGGCTTTCGGCGATCCCGGAGACGGAGACCTCGCAGAATACCTGTGACGTTCTGGTCATATTCGCGGAAACGCGAATTTGGCCAGATTGCCACAAGGCAATCGCACGCTAACCGGATGGAGGCTTGCTATGGCAAGTCAAGTAACAATCGACTATCACCGTTCATTCCGGCGCACCATTACCTGGCGCTGGTCGAAAGACCTCAAGCGGTCAGGATGGGCACGCTTCGCACGGACGAATGTGGTGAACCTCTACCACGCTCGCCAGCAAGGCATCCCCGATCGCGTAGCGGTCAAGCGCATCCTGGCGAACAAGTACGGGTGCGGCGGGAATGACGTGGATTACGTCGAAATCCTTTCGATTGACGAATCATGACCAGTCTGGCAGAGCTAGCGGATACGTTCCGCACTATTGCCGACGAGACCGGTCAGAACATCGTCAAGGGATCGCCAGCCGCAGCATTCCAGATGGGCCGTTACACAATGGCCCGCGAGGCTATGCGCTACGTGGAGCAGGCAATGCGTGAGCGTTGCGTCATTCCACCGCCGCAGTTGCGGCTAGTCGATTCGATCCAGCCTCACCAGACCTGTCACATGGACCCTGGTGAGTGCGAGTGCAACTGCGAAACGTGCCTAGTCGCGAGGGGAGGGTAAGCAATGGAATACAGCACTCTTGACCTCGCGGGAATCGCGCAGGCTAACGGCTGGGAATTGCGAGTAACAGACACAGCGGCCCAGCTAGTGCACCCTGCGGGCGGGCGCGTCAAAGCGAAATTCAAAATCGCACTTGTGCAGCCTCGCGGCACGCATTGGGTGTGGAAATACGATTCGTGACTCACCTAGGATACTCGTGGAGGCGAGTATCCAGGGATTGCCACGAACCTACAGAATGGAGGCAATCATGCGCAACACTAGAACGGGTGACGGACGGACGCTAAGGCGGGGCCTTACCCGCGAGGCAGCCAATTACCTCGCGGGCGCACTCATGGCGGTGTGCGCCGTATGGGAGCCGAGTGCCCTGCTGGTGCCGGTTACCATGATCGCATTCTGGCACATGGCAGCCGGTGTCGTCGGGGCATTCACGTTCCGCGAGGATGACCGGATGTCCACATGGGCACGGTACGAAACGCGGCGACGGGCGCGAGTAATTGAAAGGATCGAAATATGATCCAGGCAATCGCATTCGTCGCAATTCCGCTGGGAATTGTCGGGGCCGTAATCAATATCGGCATTCTGCGATTCCTCGCCAAGCGCGAACGGCGGTCGATTCTGAATCAGCGCAATGCAATCACGCGCATGGATTCAGCAGAATGGCCGCAGTGGTGAGTGCGATATGGCTACTCATCGGATTCCTCCTCGTGCTCTGGTCCCTCAAGGGACGGGCCTAACGAACATGGATGCCATGTTGCTCGAATCCGCTCGAAAGGAACTCGCCTATCACATGGGCGCATTCAAAAAGAGCGGCGACGAATGGCATCGTCAAAAGGCGAAAGCTTATCAGCGTATCGTCCAGAACCTACAATCGAAGGAGGCTGACAATGCGACAGCATGACGACTTCGAGTCCACAATGCCGATGCGCCCACGCAACGGGCGCACTCGTCCCGAGCGACCCGACCTCGCCAGCAAGCGCAAGCGCGATCGCGACCGCCGCAAGGCGAGGCGACTGCGCAACGTCACCCGACGGCCCTGATTTGGCCCCGTGTCCATCGTCTGGTACGATGGAGGCGGAGCTAGCTCAAACCGTAGCTAGTAACGCTAGAGAAAGGAGGCATGATGCCTTCGACTGGATCGGCGCAGACTGTCCACCAGGCATTCATGTACTGCTGGGAGGGTGAACACGGCCATGCCGGATCGTTCACCTGGCAGAATGGGCAGTGGCGGCGTGGATACGGCATCGCAGACGCGATGACGTGTACTCACCAGCCCCCGCCCACCACATGTGAGTGCTGGGAATGCTTGCACGCACAGTGCCAGCGCGGTCGTCGCTACGAATGCGACGAGTGCCAGAATGAACGATACGAGCGGGAGCGGCAGGCCGCACGCGAACTCATCCAGGGCTACGGGTATCGTCCCGAACCCTATACGATGTTCGGCGACGGCAGGACGCACCTCGGCGTGGAGCTTGAGCTTGAGGACGGCGGCGCGATGTATGAAGCCGCTGCCGCAGCCTGTGACATCATGGGCGAGCGGGGATTCCTCAAGGAGGACGGCTCGATTTCGGGATTCGAAATCGTTACACAGCCGCACACTCACGCTGAGCACCACGAGGGATTCCGCTGGGCCGACTTGCTGGCGGCGATGACGGAGCACGACATGTATGCGAGCGACGAGGCGGGAATTCACATTCACGTTTCGCGACTCGGATTCGATGGTCCGGCTCACGCATTCCGCTGGCAGAAATTCGTCTATGCGAATCGTCCCCTCTGGGATGACATCGCACGCCGGACGAATTCTTCATGGGCTCGCTGGCCGAGCATGGATCGCTCGCCGACACGGGTGCCGATCTATGATTCCTGGGGCGATGTCTCCGGATACTCGGAGACCCTTACGAATCCCCTGCTGAATCAGCAGAAGGGCGTGGCCATGGGAATGCGGCAGAAGCCGTCGAAGTGGATGGGAGGCCGGGACTTCCGGCAGCCTGACTACTACGGCGAGTTCCGCAATGCAGGCTACTCACCGCAGCGTTACTCGGTGATTAACCCGCTCAACACCCACACGTTGGAATTGCGGCTATTCCGCTCGACTACCGATGCGGAGGAGTTGTATTCCTGCATCGATCTGGTCGATTCGAGTGTGCAATACACTCGCGATCTCACCGTTGCGGACATTCGCGCTGGGGCATTCACGACCAGCGCATACCGCAGCTATCTCACCGGAAACGACGCCTACTCCGCGTTGGCGTCCCGAGTCTAAGGAGGCTCACAGTATGTGTTTGCTAACCTATTTCCCGGAGGGCAGTCAGCCTAACATGGACCGGCTCATGAATGGGTCGGTCGCAAATCCGGACGGCGATGGATTCGCAATCATCGCCAACGGGCGGATCATCGTCCAGAAGGGTCTGGACTCCGACCGTATCCTCGAAGCCTTCGAGGATATGCGGAAGAAATACCCTGACGGTCCCGCGCTATTCCACTCTCGAATCGGCACAGGCGGAAGCCTGACCGAGTTCAACTGCCACCCGTTCATGGTTGGCGGTGATGAGCGGACGTACCTGGCGCACAACGGCATCCTGCCGCAAGCGGCATGGCCGTACAAGGGCGACCGTCGCTCGGACACGCACAAGCTGGCCGAGTTCTACCTGCCGAAGTATCGCTTCGGCGCAGTCCACACGCCAGGAGGCCGCAAGCAACTTGGCAAGTGGGCGACCAAGGGCAACAAATTCGCCATTCTCACCATTGACCCGAACATCACCGACAATCCAGCCGGTGAGGGCTTCATTATCAATGAGGATGCAGGCGACTGGATTGATGGAGTCTGGTATTCCAACAATTCACACGACTGGTCCTCCACGCGCTACCTGCGCGGTGCGTACGGCTACAGCGGCGGTAGTAACTACTACAGCGGCGGCAGCACCAGCAAGAGCAACGGTGGCGTGACCTACGGCGACTGGTGGAAGGATTCAAGCGGAACCTACCACTGGACCGAGGGCACGACTAGTAGCTCGGTGACATTCTCACACGCCAAGACCGAGGACACCGTGACGGTGGACTCGGACCTCCTCGGAGAGTATGACCGGGGAAGCGGTAACCCTTTAGCGGAACACCTCGACACGTCGAGGACGTGCGAGGGTTGCCAGGCGAGGGGAATGTGGATCGAGGACCTTCCAAGTATCTGCGGGGAATGCTGGACCTGTTCCTCATGCGAGGGTCAAGTCGATGAGTGTGTCTGCTGGCTGAGTCCTGGCCAGACACGCGAGGATCACGAAGCCCAAAAGGCTAACGACTACGTGAAGTGGTGGGAGGAGAATGCCGACAAGGCAGGCTCACTCGCTGGTGCGCGTGGATTGTGGGACGCGGACTGATCCTGGTGGGGCACGCTCGGGCGTGCCCACGCCAAGGCATTCCGAACCCAAAGAAAGGAGGAATGTATGGTGACGTACAACCCGCAATGGAATGACGCAGATGCCGGAGCGTTGTATTACTCCGACGATGACGCATTCATTGCGCGGCTGAATGACAGGCCGAAAACAATCTCCGTTACGGTCGCATTCCCGCGAGGCGAGGTGAATATGGGCGAGCCGATGTTTCGGCGAATCACATTCAGCAAGGGCTCGTTCCAGGAGTGCATGGAGGCAGCCGAATCCTTTGGTTGGACGGGAAAGATAGTCCATCTGAAACTGGACGACCGGACCGTTATCCTGAATAGGCGAGAGGAGGAACGAATCACGTGACAACGACAACTATCTGGCGATTCGAGGGGACGAACCATGACTCCTACGGTAACACCGAACCCCTCTCGTACATGTTCATGTTCGGGAGGCGGGCGCAGAATCGCGATCGACTGGTCCTGCGCAACGGCGGCACGCGCCGTCGAGTTACAGAACTACGCCGGTCACGCTATGAATCGCTGATTCACGGCTTCACATGCGACGGACCGGGCGAACCGCTCGACCTGCACAGCAGCCCGTTGAGAAGCGGTAGATTCACGGCTATTCAGCGAGTGACCAGCATTATGAAAGGTCACGCAGATCAAAATGGTGCCATTACCTGGCATCGGGAAACAGAACGGAGGTTGAGTAGATGAACCAAGTTGTAACAGGCTACCGCTGGACCGATGACGCTGGACTGGTCCCCGTGTGGGGACCGCCAGCCCTAGCGGCGGCGACGCCTGCTAAGAAAGTGACGGTAGGTCAGCGAGCCAAGTCACCATCGGGCACACCGAAGCCCGACAAGGTAATCACCGACTGGTCGATGCCCGGAAAGATATTCCGGATCAAGGCATACCTGCACCAGCCGGACGGTCGATTGGTCATCGTCTACGGCAACGGATTCGACCATTGCATGAGGCTACTGGATCAGGAATCCAAGGCCGGACTGCCGTGGTCCGTCGAGGTCAGCTACAACGGGCGCACCGTCAAGGCATGGCGGCGGGATGAGAGGCCCGACGATATGTGGGGCACCGACTGTTGCGTTGACTTGATCGACAGGGTTAAGGCGACGGCGAAGCAGGAGGACGAGGCGACAGTTGCCACGCGCGTCCGCGAGTTGGAGTCGTGCCCGTGATGCGGATAGAGACCATATTCGGCGCGGTCCATGAGTTCTGGTGGGATAGCCAGGGTCGGATGCGTATGTGGCAGGGCTATTCACGCCGGTCGCAGCGCGTGCCCGAGCACAACGTAAGTGCGATAATCATTTCGACCCTCGAAAACCACCGCCACCCGCACGGCGTAAGTCTGTCGTACGCTTATCGGTATCCCGACGACCCCGATTACTATGACGATGAGCACAATGAGACGGACGTGATTCAGCGTGCCTATATTAATGGAGAGGAGGTAATGATTTCGTGATTGAATTCCAAACAGAGGTGTCGCTTTATGTCGTGAGGTCTGGTCCGAATGGACCCGGCCCGCACATTAGGCGGACCCATTACAACCGACCGGATCGGTATAACTTCTTCCGGGAGGTGCGTAACTTCCAGTGCGAGGGTGTCGGGCATCCTCTCACATGGACGTGGCCGAGTGGCTACGGCGTGGCGTCAGCCGATGTCACAAGTATTACCGTCCTCACCCCGGATGGTCGGCGTCGCCGCGATCCAGAGGTTGAGCTTCAACAGGCTCGCTATAATGAGCCTCTGAATTTCGTGAGGGATTTCACTGCCCCTGCCTATATCACCCCCCCGCCATTAACAACAACGGTCAACCCGTTTGATGATTACCGGCGCGACCGCCTCGCCGCTCGACAAGCGGCGAATCAAACCGCAGCCGAGAGCGGGTGGAGGTACTTTCTCCAAGCGTGTGACGAGGAAACTCGTGAGCATTACATGGCACTAGTGTCCATGGACGGGTGTACGTGCAATGACTGCGCGAACGCGGCGGCTGACGTACTGGCCGAGGATGACTACGCAATTCCGATGGCGCGATGGGAAATCGACCTGTTGGCATGGCCGATTCACATTCCGGAGGAACAGCGCGACGAGGGCCCGGACCCTACGCCAGGACGTACTCGCCTCCGAGAGGTAGCGAGGGCGTCCTCGCCGCCTAGTGTCAGGGTGCGGGACTGGTTCCCGTCAGTCGAAGTGCCCGACGAGGATGAGCCCTTCTAGACCCCGAGCCCGACCCGGTGCGACTGGCTGGGCATTCAGCCCTGTTGCGAGTCGAATAGGCAGGAAGCGGTACGGTGCTGGTAATGATGAGTGGTACGCCACGCCAGCTATGCCACGCCCCAGGCGGGGGTTGCACATGCAGCCCTCGCCTGCTATTATTAGACAGGAGGATTATGAATATTCTAGACGAGACAGAGACGGTACGACAGGCCGCATACGCCGTACTTGACGAAGCGTTTCCATATTACGACGCTGACGAAATCCGTGAGGTAATCGAGGACCTGGCCCAGGCCGGTGTCCTCAAGGACCCGGCGACGGAACACGAGAACCGAGTGCAGCTTCGAGCAGAGGCGGTACGAGAGGCAGCCGAGGCGCTGCCCGACGAGACGGCATATCCCAAGCAGTTCCTGCGGGACTACGCCGACATCATTGAGGGATACTACGAAGGAGGTTAAATGACCAAGTATAAGACTACAGTCTATGCCCTTCCGAATATCCAGACCACGGGCAATGGGCTCATCGAATTCACCGACCCGGATGACGAAATGAATGTCATCATGGTACTGGATGTGGAGGAGGCGGAGATTCTGCTGATCGAACTGGACCCCCTGGTGGACACGGCGCGCGCCAATCGTCATGCCCTTATCCTCGAAAGGCGAAGGAATGCCTAGCAAGCTAGTCCGTCTCCTGCGAGAGCGGAGCGAGGACGCGCAGACAGTGGCCAAGCAGTGGGAAAAGGGCAGCCGTGGCTGGGTGGCAGCCGATGCCCGAGCCGCTGCGTTCAGCGAGGCCGCAGCTATCGTACAGAGGGAGGGTAAATGAGTATTGGTAGTGGCATCGCCTTTGCCGCGTTCTGGCTGGCATTTGCAGCCGTGATCATGACCGATACGATTATGAGAGGATGCTAATGACCGAAACAACATGGCCGTGGGGCAATTTCCTAACCCCGACAACGATGGAGGAGTTTCGCAAAAAGTGGGAATGGATGGCAGACCACCATCCCGGCGTGACTGCCGGGACAATCAAGTCCATGCTCACCGAATTGAATGGAGTGGAAAGACGAAATGGCACTCAAGCCCGGTAAGAGGGCGGCTCGCCGAATCATGGACATTCTGGATGATGACCTTGATTCTCTATCGGTCGAAGGTCAGGAGGAATTGTTCTCGCTGGCAGGCCGCATTCTTGCAGAGGCATTCAACATCTACGAGGAACTAGCCAAGTTCACGGTAGTCGGTCAGTTGTACTACGAGGACGGCAGGTATTACGATCCTGACGATACAGCCGCCGATAAGGTGGCCCTCGGCAACTACCAGACGGCCAAGCAGGCCGAGTCCGCAGCCCACAGCTTGACCCTACAGGGCGGAACAGAGTTCCGTAGCTGGGTACTACCAGTCCACCATGCTAGCCCCGCAGCGTGGGCGTCAGCCCGCCGTGAGGCTATGCGAGAGAAGCTACGAAGGGAGGAGAGCCCATGGGAAAGCGAAGCACAGACGACCTCGTGATTGCGCCGCACGTCATTCAGCACGGAGCCCTGGTCGGACTCCGCAGTATCGACACGAGTGATCCAGAGGCGGCGTACCTGCACCTGTGGCAGATCACCGAGGTCTTGCTCGAACTACTGGACCCGAAGATTTCCAAGGAAGTCAAGCGAATCCGAGAGGAGGTCGAGGATCGCGGTAGGCAGCACGGGAGATTGTCCACGCGCTGGGCGGAAATCAGGGAGCGGTTGATGACCTATCCGAGTCCTGACGCATAAGAAAAGGGCCGGTCGTAATGACCGGCCCTCTCTTGTGTTTCTTGGGTTTACTCTCCCGGAGCGGTTACCTCCTCGAACGCGGGAACCCCGTCGTCCGACTCTTCCAGCCCGCGACAACTGGTACAGTAAGCACCATCCAGAGCATCCTCCTCTGAGTTGGTAATGCCGGTTGTCCAATCGTTGAAGTCAACGCTGGCACAGCCGGGGCCGTGGTGCCTATGCAGGCCGAAGTCCTGAACGATAGCCCAGCAGGCGAGGCGCTGAGACAGCGGGCTCGCGTTACTGTGGTACCAAATGGCGTTAGGACCACCGGACTGCCGACCCATTTCTGCGTAAGGACACGAGTGAGTCTGTGCGTTACATCCTTCCTTGAAAACAAGGATGCACTTGCCAGGGTTACCCGTACAGTCTCGAACCCAGATGTTAGGAGGCCAGCTAAGGCGAGTCTCTAGGTTGTCGGCAGCATCCCGGAAGTTAGCCTTGCTGCCGTCACTCCAACCACCCTCGAAGTCGAAGTTCACACTGTTGAAGTTCTTATAGCGTGGGTTACCAACGTGAGGGTCGTTGGTAACGTGCATCTGGATGGCCACCGGGCCGGTTGGGGCCGTACTCACGGTGCTGGCCTGGCTGGCAACAGCACTCGGAGCCAGCAGAATTCCAAATGCGAATGTCAGAAAGAGAATAATCTTGCGCATGAATACCTACCTAACGTGAGGAGCGACCCCAACGTTACCGTTAGGGTTGGCGATAATAACGTAACGAGCGTGGCTGAAATTGGCACAGGCATTCTCAGAGACGGTCATCCGCTTGTCGCTGAGCAGCCGGTCAATCTTCTTGCCTACATAGAACGACGGTGCCTGAGTCCAACTACCAAAGCAGTCGGTCTCCGCCGACGTGGGTCCAGCAACGGGAATGGCCAGAAGCAGGAGGCCGACAGCGCTCAGCCTGCGGAACATCAGACCCCATCCCCCGGCGTGGAGACGAAGTTCTGCTTCGGCTTCGCCTTGGCCTTTCCCGCCCTGACGCCTTCGGCGTACGCGGCGTCGACCCGCTCGGTCACCAGCGGGTCCAGCTCGCCAGCGATGGCGACAGCAGTCGCCTCCGAGAACGGGTGGGCCAGACGCATGTCCGCCAGAATGGCGAGCAACTCATCTCGTGTCATGTCACGTCCTCCCCAGCCCCTGCCACATACTTGATCTTCTTCATCTATTACCCTTCTTTGTCTACTGAGTTACTTGTGTCGGCAGAATTTTCCACCTTGCCGTGCCTTGCCAGCAGGCCGAGGTGTGTCATCTGTGTCTCGAAGAGCGCCGTAGCGCCGAGCATGAGCAGTTCCCGCATCTGTAGTACAGCGGCTCGCTCAACGTCATTCAGCGGGTCGTTGCACGAGAGCATGAACTTCAACTCATTGACCACACCCTCTACCTCATCAAAGTAGGCAGTCGTCTCCATCATTCCGCCTCCGACTGGTACGGACATCCGTAATAGCCTCCGTCCTTTAAGTTGTAACGCATATAGTCATGTGCATTGTAGTCATCGACATCCCATTCAGCCCGAACGTAGATGAGTTCACGGTCCTCGTCCTCGGGGACCGAATCGGGAATGATGATACGCTTGGGCAGGGCAGTCATGCGAAAGTACCAGCGTCCGTCCCAACGCCCGCCGAATAGCTGGACGTTGAACTCATTAGTCCTTTCGGCCACTGCTGTAGGCGGTGGGCTATTGAACCAACTGAATTCACTCACAGTACGAAACTCGCAATCACTAGACAAACTCCGATGAGTAGCAGGAATAGCCGCGCCACCTTCCATAGCTCATGCCATTCGTCATAAGCTGCGACCCCCGGAAATAGCGTGTGAAACCAGCGCGGCCACCTGACCATTAGCTACCGAGCCTCTGCTTCCATGCATCGACCTTGGCCATAACCTCGGCACCGTACTCGGGCGAACCGTTGTAATCGGTGAAGATTTCCAGCCAGGTCATACCCGTGGCCTTCTGCCTCTTGAATACCTCGAAGGTGGTCAGAAGGGCGGGCAATACCTGATCAGCCCCGCCGAACGTATCGACTGCATCCTGCCACCACTGGCTGGTATGCTGTACGATGTCAGCGCCCTGGAATTCATGCATCCGATCCCGCTCCCGCTTGTAGGCCAGCCAGTTATCAGCCGACACGGCGGGAGCGTGGCCAAAGAACAAGTGCTCAGGTCCTCCATCATGGCCCCAGGTGTTGGCACCGTTGGTCTCCTGCTCTACGACCGCGAGCGCATGTGTATACGGGATACTCGTCCAGTATGCAGCCCACCACACGAGGTCGGGATTCTTGATGCCCGCAGTGAGGGCAATATTGATCTTACGAATGGCGATATCGCCGGGCGATAGTATATCAGCCGCCACTGCATTCTTCTGTAGGAATCTGGACTTCAACTTCGGTGGGTTACTCCGACCTGGCATAACAAACATCTCCTTCGCAACAACTATTGTGAAACTTACACTTTGGGCATAGCCAATTACTTGCTGACCCGTCGAATATATTTCCGCAGTTGATACATTCGATCATATCGCGTTCTCCTGATTATGATTTCCATTCCGCCGTAATACATGCCGGTTTTTCTATCAATGCCTGCCCAAGGGCGTGCTATTTCTACCATCCGTAACCCTCCGATCCGGACCACCACTTGCCAGGCCGCTTGCGGTATGGCACCTTAAGGAAGCGAGCAAGCTTCCGCATGGCCACGTTGTGCCTCTTCTGGACTGCGTTATAAGTGACATTAAGGTCCTCGGCGCACATCCTCAAGTCCATCGGTTCCCCCGTATAGAACCCGTAGTGGCGATGGATAACCGCTAGCTCCCTCGGTGTCAGGATGAGCATAGCACGGTGGATGAGGGCATGTCGCTCCACCATGATACGGCGTAGCTCCTGCTCGTCCATCGGCTCTTCATTCAGATTCAGTGCAGCGATCCGCTCGTCCCACACCATGCGGGGTGGGGCAGCCGGAAACTTATGATCTGACGCAATAGCGATAGCCGTGGATGTGTCGTGTCGTCTACGCTGAGGCATTAGATACTCCTAAGGTCGGTCTTTACTTCCCTCGCCCCCGTGGTTGACCAACCGCCGCATTCATTACACTGATAGCGGCGAGTACGACCAGTATTTGTATCCCGATAGCCACGCCACTGAATATCGGAGCTAGCGCAGTGGGAACAAACAGCACCATCGACGCTGTAAACGCCAAGGTTGGGATGATTTGGAGCCCAACCACGTAGAGCAAGATAAACCTTCTCGGCGGCGATGACATCACCCTTGTTGTAAACCGTGACCGCCTGCTGTGCCTTGGCATCACCGGCAAGAGCCTCCGCAACCTGTTCTGCATCGTACTCTCCCGTCTTTCCGGGGATACTGAGTCGTTCACACAGCGAGTCGAGGGTCATGGACTCGAACCCGAACCTACGCCGAGCGACCTTATAGGTATCGACGCTACGCCAGGGAGAGGGCGGGTCCATGCCCGCCTCCAACCACTCCCCGGCCAGCGCCTTAGTGTCAAACAAATCGATGTTATGGCCGACTACGATGTCGGCCTGATCATAGACATTCCAAGTCTGTTCCAGCAGGTCCTCTCGGTCATTCCATTCAGCGGCGAAATGGATGGGTGTCTCACCCAGCCAGCGCCACGCCATGCAGATCATGCGTGGCCATTCCTCTACGTACTTAGCTGGAATGCGGCGATTCTTCCATCCACTGAGGGACCAGAAGGGGATGCGGACCCACCCCATTGCCCTCTCAATGTCGAGAGTTACGATTCGTGGGTCCGACATCCCGTGTCTCCAATCGGTAGTCTACTGTGATCTGCTGATTCGCATGATCAATCTGCACCACCTTCAAACCGAGGTCCTGTAGCCTCCTCACGATTCTTGATGTTACCTCATAGTCCGTGGGCATATCACTCCGACTCTCCTAGAATTGTCTTAATTAGTTCCTTTTCACCATGCTCGACATAGTAGGAGTTAATATCATGCCCGTCCGGCATTACGATTCCAACGGCGTGATTTCCAATCTTACGCGATACAACCTTGGAGAATTCTCTTCCAGCGGGGTCTCCATCACCAATGACAAAGACTCGTTCGTAGTCCTCAAAAAGACGAGACCAGTGGGACTTCCATTTCGTAGCTCCCGCAATGCCGACACTAGGGAGGACGAGGGTATCAGCAATTGCTCCGTCCAGTTCACCTTCGCAGACTCCAATAGCAAAACTTCTCTCATGGAATGCTCCGACATTATAGACGTGATCCTCTCCGACCTGTAGGTATTTCTTGTGTCGCCACTGCACGGGGACTTCGGCTTCCTTCTCCCGCTCTGCAATCTCGGCACAGTCATGGTCCTCAATGCATCGGAATCGGATATCGACCACACCGGCAGGGGTGATATAAGGGATTGATAGTCGGCCATCGAATCGCCTATGCGCGGGCGGCGGTTCCGTTACGACGCCAAGGTGGTACGAAGCTGCGATGTCCTGCAACCCTCGCG
>Ga0209382_10000811_pt1 | contig 50690 bp, 45 predicted proteins | sample SoiMetdeltSBSDD5_FD_187599 | JGI IMG/M metagenome (GOLD analysis project Ga0209382, IMG submission 187599) | Bulk soil microbial communities from a Populus tree surrounding site in Tennessee, USA - Soil MetaG P. deltoides SBSDD5 (SPAdes) (version 2) | ecosystem: Environmental > Terrestrial >...
GACGAGGGTGAGGCGCCGTTTCCGCGGACCGCTGGAGGGTGGGCGGTCTGCTCGACGGCACTCACGCTCGAACGACATCGAACACGAATGAAGGGGCTTGACAGCGACCCGCAACATAGAAGCTCACGAAGATCACTAAGTAGATCCTGGAATCTCTTCGACGGACTACCGCGCTGGCGCCGCCGCGCGTCGCGCGGTGCAGGAGCGAGGGTTGGGGTGATCGCAAGCTGCCCGAGCGAAGGTACGGCAGCTTGTGATCACCCCGACCCTCACTCCTGCAACGCCGGCCGGAACGGCCGGCGTCGACGCCAGCGGAGAGCCGTTGATATTTCAGCTTGTTGCCTTTGTGCACTTTGTGTGCTTAGTGCTTCTTTGTGTTTGCGCGCCGAAGGCGCGCCGTCGTGTCGTCGTGTCGTCGTCTCGTCGCGATCGGGCCGAAGGCCCGAACGCCGAAGGCACCGTGGCAGCGAACGTCGTTCGGCCTACCTTCCGTACTCGCGCGCCAGCGCGAGAAGGAAGGCCGCGCGCTCCTGCGTCTCGGGCCTGACGTAGAGCTCCTCTACCGGCCACGGCAGGCGCCACGTCCAGTTCTGGTCGTCGACGACCGCAGGTACGTTGACACGGTCGCGCCAGCCGAACAGATCCTGGAACGGGACGATGACGAAGTGCGAGCGGGCCCGGAACAGGGCGCGGAGCAGGGCGTCGCGTGTGCGGGGACCGAACGGTGCGTCCGGATCACAGCCAGACTCACGGAGACCGGGAATCGCGGCGCAGAGGTGACGCTCCTCGGCCCCCGCGTTGTCCCACCATTCAGCCAGCGTCTCGGTATCGTGAGTCCCGGCGATCGCGACCGACTCTGCGGGATAGTGCGCCGGGTCGCGGAACGGCTGGCGCGGACGGTGCCACTCGCGTTCCCATCGCAACACTTTCAGGCCCGGGATGTGGAGCCGCATCAGTGACTCGCGGACGACGTCCGGGACCAGGCCGAGATCCTCGGCGATGATTCTCGCGCCGGCGTCCTTGAAGGCTCGCATGATGCGCTCGCCCTGCGCCATCTGCGCTGGCTCGTCTGACGGCGAGAAGTACTTGGGGCCCTGTGATTCGCGCACGTAGGTGCGATAGAAACCGACGAGGTGATCGACGCGAAAGCCGTCGTAGAGCTCGCTGCAGCGGCGTGCCCGCTGGCGCAGCCACTCGTAGTTCCCCTCGGCGAGACGATCCCAGCGATAGACGGGCAAACCCCAGTCCTGTCCCGTTTCCGAGAACGCGTCCGGCGGAGTGCCGACCGAGGCGTCGAGACGAAATTCGTGCTGCCGGGCCCACACGTCAGCGCTGTGGCCGCTCACCATGAACGGAAAGTCGCCAAACAGTCCAACGTCGCCACAATCGGCGCGGGCGCGCCGCCATTGTTCGTCCGCGAGCCACTGCAGGTACTGGTAGTAGAGGACGGTGTCGGCCAGACGCTGGCGAGCCTGTTCGAGCGCGGCGGGCTGCCGGTCGCGCAGCTCGGGCTGCCAGTCGCGCCAGTAGCAGGCCCGATGCTCGTCGTGCAGCGCCCTGAACAGGGCATCGTCCTCGAGCCACCAGGCCTCGCGCGTCTGGAAGTCACGGAATCCCCGGGAACGATCCGAGCCGGATGCGAGATGCCGATCGCGGAAGGCGTGGAATGAGGAATGGAGCGCCAGGCTCTTGAGCGCTCGCACGGTCCCGAAATCGACCGTGGCCGCTCCGCGCGCGTGCGCGAGCCGTTGACGGTCGCTGTCCGTGAGCGACGACTCCCCTCCGGCGTCCAGGAAATCGGGCACATCGCCGAGCGCGATGAAGATCGGATCGATCGCCATCGCACTGAGGGCCGAGTACGGCGAATTCTGCCCCTCCTGCATCTCGTTGACAGGCAGGAGCTGGACGAAGTCGAGACCCGCCTGCCGAGCCCAGCCGGCGAATCGCGCCAGGTCCCCAATCTCCCCCACGCCCCAGCTCGATCGTGACGGAATCGAAAACAGCGGCACGAGGACGCCGGCATGCCTGCCGGTGTGGAAATCGCGCCCCTCAGCCATCCACGCGCTCCAGCACTCGCCGGACGCCTTCCTGAAACTGCGCGGGCTCGGGCAGCAGGCTGACGACCAGGAAGGCCTCGCGTGGAAAGTCGAAGAAGAACCCGGGATAGACGACAACGCCGTCGCGTTCGAGCAGATCCAGCGTGATCGCTTCCTCGCTCGCCCGCGCCGGGACGCGAATGACCGCCGACCATCCGCCGTCGGTGTTCAAGACGTCGACGGACGGATGCCGTGAAGCGAGCCCGCCAAGTGTCCGGTAGTTGTCCCGAACCCGTTGGAGCACCTCAGCACGCGGACCGGCGCCACCCGCGATCAGATCCGGAGCCGCGACCTGCACCGGGGTGGAGACCGAGAGGTAGGTGTCGCAAATCAGCTCGAGACGCTCGAGCGCCTCTCCGACCAGACGCGCCGGCCCGTCCACCGCGATCCAGCCGAGCTTCAGTTGCGGCAGCGCTGCCGACTTCGACAACCCGCCAAGCCGGAACGACAAACATGCCGGGGCATCGGACGTTTCACCCGAGCCAGGGCTGGCAGCAGGCGAGAGCAGGTAGTCTGCGAACACCTCGTCCACAATCAGCGCGGCATCGCGCGAGGCACAGAGGCCGGCGAGCGCCAGATGTTCCTCGGCGCTCACGATCGACCCGGTCGGGTTGTTCGGGCTGACCGCGAGCACCGCGCGGGTGCGGGGACTCCAGGCGGCATCCAGTGTGTCGAAGTCGATCCACCAGCGGCCGTCGTAGTGAAGCGCATATTGGCAAGCGCTTACACCGTCGAGGGCGCTGAGGTGATCGAACAACGGATAGCTCGGCGCCGGCACCAGCACCTGATCGCCCTCGGGCGCGCACAGCAGCTTGAACAGCACCGAATAGGCCTCACTGGTACTGGCTGTGAGCACGATTCGTTCCCAGGTGGTCGACACCTGCCGGCGCGCATAGTCGCCGGCCACCGCCTCTCGCGCACTGCGCATACCGAAAGGCTCGGGCCGGTAGTTTGCAACCTCCGGATTCGACAACGCGGCGAACAGCCCGGCCGGGTACGTGATGCCGGCGCGCGTGGGATTGCTGGTGGTCAGGTCGATCAGCTCCCGCCGGGCCGCCCGGGTCGCGGTCAGCGCCTTCGAGAAGGCGTTGACCTGGAGCTGCCGCGGCACGCGGGAAGAGAACATAGGGCATTATCTGATCATGTCTTCGCTCACCATCGGCTTCGACGAACTGCTTCGTTACACCGCCAGTGAGCGCGACAAGTGGCGCCTGTGGCTCTCGCTCCACCCTCAAGCCATGGACGCGCCGGTCCAGCCGGACGGCCGGCTGCCGACCGTGGGCAAGCTGATCGATCACATCTTTCTCGTCGAACAGCGCCACTTGCAGCGACTGACGCGCCAGCAGCTGTCGAGCTCGACCGGGTTGACCGGGAGCAACGTCGCTCCTCTCTTCAACTACGGGGCTTCCGTGCGGCGGGAGCTCGAACAGTACGTGGCCGACCTCGATCCCGACGTCGCCGACGAAATCCGCTCGTTCGAGGTCCGTGAGAAGCAGTGGCCCATGACGTCGCGCAAGCTGTTGTTTCACATCCTGGTGCACGAGATCCGCCACTGGGCACAGGTCGCGCTCGCGGTCCGGCTGGCGGGGCACGAGCCGCCGGGCGATCACGATCTCTTTTTCAGCAGCGCCCTCCGCTGATGATCGAGCCGCTTGCCCGCCTCGGGTACGCGTCGAAGGCGTTCATCTACGCCACCGTCGGCCTGCTCGCCGCGGCGGCCGCGCTGAAGCGCGGCGGAGCCGTCACCGACACGCGGGGCGCGCTGCGGGTGATCCTGTCGCACCCATTCGGGAACACCGTGCTGTTCATCCTGGCGATCGGGCTGTGTGGATACGCGCTCTGGCGCGTGCTGTACGCGATCCTCGATCCGCAACGGCGCACCGGCTTCAAGGGACTGGTCATCCGGATCGGCTACTTCATCCGCGCCCTGGTCTACGGCGGCCTTGGCCTCGAAGCATTCAGGCTCGCGCGTGGCCTCCGGGCCTCGCATGGCACCGACACCACCGTCCGCCTGTGGACCGCCAAGGTGATGGCCATGCCGATGGGAGACTGGCTGGTCGGCATCGCCGGTGCGATTACCGCCGCGTACGGTGTCTCCGAGATCGTCGACGCCATCAGGGGCACCGACGACGGGCACAAGGATCTCAGCTCTTTCGACCCGGGTCGCCGCCGGATGCTCAACCGGATCTGCAGGTTCGGCATCGCCTCCCGCGCGCTGATCATCGTCGTGCTCGGCGTGCTGCTCGTGCGCGCGGGGATGCTGCACGATCCAGGCACGGCCGCGGGCGTCCGTGGATCGATCCTGAACCTTGCCGGAGCCGGCCCCGGGACCTGGCTGCTTGGTTTCACCGCGGTCGGCCTGATCGCCTACGCGGTGGATCAGGCGCTCCATGCCCGCTACGGCCACATCCGCTCGCCGCTCTGATCGCCATGCTGCCCGCAGCGCTGTCGATCCTTCTCTACTTCCTCTCCTGGGCCGCTCCCGGATACCGCCTCGAGGCGAATCAGGAGACGCTCGACTTCGTTCCGGTCGGCGTCCGCTACGATCCGGATCCCAACCCGGCGATCCGCCGCACCGACCTGGAGAACATGCGCCGGCTTCGGTTCACGGTGATCGCCTCCGGCCGTCCCGGCACCGAGCCGGCAGAGACCCTCTCGCGAATCGATCGCCTGCTCGCCCGCGCTCAGGACGCGAGCCTGACCGTGCAAGGATCCGGGGTCGGCACCGTACGGATCGACGAAGCCACCGACGCCGACTCCGTGCGTGAGGCCGCATGGACCAGGCTCGCGTACGGCGCTCGAGCGGTGATCTTCGAGGACTGGAACACGCTTCAGAAGAACGACACGGCCCTCGGCGCAGCGGCGGCATTCGCCGACACGCTCGCGCGCAACGCGGCGCTCTACGTTCCCCTCCGACGGGTCGAATCCACCGGCGACCGCGCGTTCACGATCGACGGCGGCCAGGACAAGGTCGAAGCGCACTGGCTGGAGTCGCCTGACGCCCTCCTGTTGATCGCCGTCAACCACGCTGCCGAGCCCACCGACGTGACCCTCACGTTCGCTGCCGCCATACCGGAAGCCATCTGGCAGAACATGCTGACCGGCAACGCCGTGAACTTCGTCGCGGGACCCGGTGGCCCCGTGTACACGCGTAATTTCGCGGCCCGCGAGGTGATGGTGCTGATGATCAGAAAGAAGTGGAAGTAGCGACACTCGCGGGTTCGCGGGCTCGGGGGTTCGCGGGTTCGCTAGAGCCGGTGGTACTCAGAGGCAACGAGCCGCCGGGATCTGCGCGTTACCTCTGAGTACCACCGGCTTTGCCGAACTCCCGAGCCCGCGAACGCGCGAACCCGCGAAAGGTACAATCGAAGCCGTGATCACTCTCTCCGACATCCTTGCCGCCCGTGAGCGCATTGCTGGTGTGGCCAGCGTGACCCCTCTCATCGACGTGTCGGCCCAGGCCGGGCGGCCGTTGTTTCTCAAGTGCGAGAACATGCAGCCGTGCGGGGCGTTCAAGATTCGTGGCGCTTACAACATGGTGGCGCAGCTGACGACCGAGGAGCGGCAGCGCGGGGTGATCACGTACTCGTCGGGCAACCACGGTCAGGCGATGGCGCTCGCCGCCCGGCAACTCGGCGCGCCGGCCGTGGTGGTGATGCCGAAGACCGCACCGCGTGTGAAGGTCGATGGCGCGAGATCGTTCGGAGCGGAGGTGATTTTCGAGGGCACGACCTCCTCCGAGCGTCGCGCGAGGGCCGAGACCGAAGCCGCCGCCCGCGGCCTCACGATCGTCCCGCCATTCGATCACGAGTGGATCATCGCGGGGCAGGCGACCATCGGCCTGGAGATCCTCGAACAGCAACCGGGCGTCGCCGCGATCGTCGTCCCGATCGGTGGCGGAGGGCTGGCCTCCGGCGTCGTGGCGGCGGTCAAGCCGACACGCCCCGATGTCCGGGTGATCGGCGTGGAACCGGCCGGCGCTGCGGCCATGCGCGCCTCGCTCGATGCCGGGCATCCGGTCACGCTCCCCTCAACCGCCAGCATCGCGGACGGCCTGATCCCGGTGCGTCCGGGCGACCTCACCTTCGACTACATCAGCCGCCTGGCCGACGACGTGGTGACAGTGGAGGACGCGCAGATCCTCGAGGCCGTGTCCTGGACGTTCAATCGGGCGAAAGTGGTCGCAGAACCGAGCGGCGCGGCGAGCGTTGCCGCGGTCCTCTCCGGCCTGGCGGACGCCAAACAACGGATTGACGGCCCGACCGTGGCGATCATCAGCGGCGGCAACGTGGGCGTCGACCGGCTGGCGGAATGGGAGGTTTGACAAGGGACAAGGCTTGTCCCTTGTTAACCGTCCCCCCCTCCCTGCGTATCTAGAGGCATGACGCCTTCATTTTCGAGATTCGCCCCGGCGGTTCTTGCCGCGGCTGTTACCTGTTCGTCCTTCGTTCCCAGCGCCTTCGGCCAGACCACGAAAGTCGAACCGCGCCGCCCGGCGCCTGCGGGCCAGGCCAGCCAGATGGACGCCCAGGGGACCCGGGAAGCCCTCATGCGGATCCTCGAGAGCCACCCGCCGTCGGTGGGCCGGGTGCTCAAGCTCGACCCGTCGCTGATGCGGAGCGAGAGCTACCTGGCCTCCTACCCCGAGCTTCGCGATTTCCTCGCCCAGCATGAGGAAATCCCGCAGAATGCGCAGTTCTACCTGGAAGGGATCCGGATTGGACAGAACGACAACTATCAGCCCCGCAGCCAGAAACTGGAGCTGCTGGCCGGGATCCTGGGAGGATTTGCCGCGTTCATTGCCGCGGGAATCATCCTCGGCACGCTGATCTGGCTGATTCGCACCGTGCTCGACCAGCGCCGCTGGAGCCGGCTGTCGAAAATCCAGGCCGAAGTGCACGGCAAGCTGATGGATCGCTTTTCATCGAACGACGAGCTCATGACTTACGTCCAGACACCTTCAGGCCGCCGATTCCTGGAATCGGGACCCAGCCCGCTGCAGGAGCTGGCGCCCGCGGTGGCCGCCCCGGTTGCCAGGATCCTCTGGTCGATGCAAATCGGCGCGATCCTGCTGGTGACCGGGCTCGGATTTCTGTTCCTGAGTGGCCGGGCCCTGTTCGAGGCGCAGGAGTTCTTCTACATCGCAGGCTGCATGTCTACGGCCGTCGGCGCTGGCTTCCTGGTCTCAGCGGCGGCCGCCTACGTTCTCTCGCGCCGGCTCGGGCTGCTCGAGCGGCCGGCTCCGGGCAGCGGCCCGGCAGAAATCAATGCGTGACCTGACTCTCACAGAAATTGAGCGGCTCCGCGCCGAAGACGCCGATGCCGCCGTACCGCTCGAAATGGACGAGGAGTCGTTCCGCGGATTCTACGACCGCACGGCCCGGACGCTCCGCGCCTATCTGGCGCGGGTGACGGGCGATGCCGCGCTCGCGGACGACCTCCTGCAGGAGGCGTATTACCGGTTCCTGCGGGCCCGCGGCGAGTATGAGGGGGAAGCGCACCGGCGAAACGCCCTGTTCCGGATCGCGACCAACCTGATCTACGACAGCCGCCGCCGGGCTCGCGTCGCACCGTTCCTGGATACGGCGCCAGAGGAGATCGCGGATCGGCGTGACGGAGCGGCGGCCACCGAACGGGCCGCCGATCTGCGGCGGGCGATGGCCCGCCTGAAGCCCCGCGAACGCGCGCTGTTGTGGCTCGCCTACGCCCAGGGATCGTCGCACAAGGAAATCGCCGAATCGCTCGGGCTGCGCGCGGGCAGCGTCAAGCTGCTGCTGTTTCGGGCGCGCCGGCGGCTGGCCGGGCTGCTGACCAGCAGGCGTCCCGCCGCAGAGGAAAGGACCTCGTCGTGAAGCTCCAGTGCCCGTTCGAGCAGGAACTCCTGGACGCCGTCGGCGCGCGCCGCTGGCCCGACAAGGCCGAGCCGGCCCTCCGCGCGCACGTCGCGTCCTGTTCGCTCTGCAACGACGTCGCGGAGATCGCGGGCGCCTTCTTCGACGATCGTGACTGCGCCCGGGCGGAGGCCGTCGTCCCGGCCGCCAGCGCGATCTGGTGGAGAGCGCAGATTCGCGCCCGCGAGGAAGCCGCCCGGATGGCGCTCCGCCCCCTGCTGGTAGTCCAGGTAATTGCCACGATCTTCGCCGCCTTCGGCGCCATCGCCCTCGCGCCCGCCGCCTCGCAGGGCATCCGCGCGGCGATAGCGGCCATCGCGGGCACCGAGTGGCTGACCCTGCCGAGCAACGTCAGCTTCTCCTGGCTGCTCGGCGCGGCGTTTTACACGACGCTGCCGCTCATTGCTGCGGGGGTGTGGGTAATTCTCGCGCCGGTGGTGGTGTATCTGGCGCTTGATGAATAGCTCTCGTCAAATCCCAAGCTCCAAGCTCCAAATCCCAACACACTCCCAACCTCCGAATCCCAAACCAAATCCCAAATCAACTCCCAACCGGTTGGGAATTGGTTTGGGATTTGGTTTGGGCTTTGGAAGTTTGGGAGTGTGTTGGAGCTTGGGATTTGGAGCTTGGGATTTGACTATTTCCCTCTCGTAATAGCGACACCCGGCCGCGCCCGCGTGTGCTCGCCGTTCTTCACCACGACGACGCCGTTGACGAGAACGTAAGGAATGCCCACGGCGTAGGCATGCGGCTGTTCGAAGGTCGCGGCGTCCGCGACCGTGAGCGGATTGAACACGACCACATCGGCGGCGTATCCCTCTTTCAGCAAGCCACGGTTCGTCAGGCGGAAGTGACCGGCCGGAAGCGACGTCATCTTGCGGACGGCCTCTTCGAGACTGATCACGTGGCGCTTGCGGACGTATTCGCCGAGGACGCGCGGATTGTTGCCGTAGCCGCGCGGGTGCGGCACGCCGCGTCCGATCGTGAGCACGCTGCTGTCCGAGGCGATCCCGACGAACGGATGCCGCATGATCCGCTCGACGTCCTGGTCGGACATGAAGTGGTAGACCATCGAGGCGCCGTTCTCGAGCATCAGGTCGCGCGCGGCTTCGAACTGCGCGTCGGCCGAGTCGGAGCCTTTCAGCTTTGCCGCGACCTGGGCCATGTTCAGGCCGTTCAGCAGCGGATTTGCCGCGTACGAGGCGACCACCGCGAAGGAAAGATCGCGGAGGCCGCGTTCGGCCAGCAGCTCGATCATCTCGCGCTTGATCCGGGCCCATTGGACGGGGTCGTTGAGCCGGGCCACGATCGCCGGCTGGCCGCCCTCGAGCGCCCACGACGGAAACCGGATCCCGAGGGAAGAACTGGCCGCCGTGTAGGCGTACTGGTCCGCCATCACGTCCACGCCGCGACCCCTCGCCGCGTCGATCATGGCCAGCGCCTTGTCGCTGGCTCCCCATCGGCTCGGGCTGTCGACCTTCAGGTGCGAAATCTGGACGCGAGCCCCGCTCGTGAATCCCACCCGGATCGACTCCTCGATCGCCGCCTCGAGCGCGGTGCCCTCGTTCCGCATGTGCGTCGCGTAGACGCCGCCGGCATTGCCGGCCACGCGCGCCAGGTCGATGATCTCCGGAGTTTTTGCGTAGGTGCCCGGCACATACTGCAGGCCGGTCGAGAAGCCGACCGCGCCGTCGGCCATCGCCCGCCACACCAGGGAGCGCATGCGGGTGAGTTCCGGAATCGACGGCAGGCGGTTGGACGATCCCATGACCTCGGCCCGGATCGTGTTGTGCCCGACCAGCGTCGCGAAATTGATCGACGGCGCGACCCGGCTGACGGCGGCCAGCGCCTCGCCGACATCGAGCGCCGAGCTGCCGCAGTTGCCCGCGATGATGGTGGTCACCCCCATGCGCACGAAGTTCTCGGCGAGCGGCTGGTCGGCGAGATCGTCGGCATGGGTGTGGACGTCGATGAACCCGGGCGCGACGATCAGGCCGGCGGCATTGATGACCTCTCGCGCATCGCTCCGCGCCACCGTGCCGAGGGCGGCGATGCGTCCCTGCGAAATGGCGACGTCCACACGCCGTGGCGGCTGACCGGATCCGTCGATGACCCGGCCGCCCACGATCGCGACGTCGTAGCGCGCCGCCTGCCGGGCACCGGCGCCAACGCCGCCGACGGCGAGGACGGCGAGCATGGCCGCCACCGAGAGGAATCGTGTGCGCAGTCCGTTGTCCGCGGACTGCAGTCCGGACGGCCTCGCCTGCGACTCGGATCGATCCGCGGGCTGCGGACCACGGACCGCGAAGGTGACGAAGGGCGTCATGCGGCTTTCGCTGCGTGAGGCGTCGTCATCAGGCTCACCAGCGATCCGACGACCACGACCGCGATCACCCCGATGGGGTTGTGCCAGAGAAACGAGATACCACGCGTCGACGGGTGCGTCGCAACGGCCGCAACCACCGCCATCCCGGCCAGGAGCCCGACGAATGCTCCGGTCCCGGTCGCCCGCCTGAATCCCAGCGCCAGCACGAAGACGCCGAGCAGCGATCCATAGAAGAAGGATCCGAAGCGATTGACGACTTCGATCAACGAGCCCAGGCCGGCGGCATACATCGCGACGACACAGGAGACCACACCCCAGAAACCGGTGAGCAGCTTCGACACGTTCAGATAGTGCGCGTCGGTCGCTTCCGGCTTCAGCAGCCGGCGATACACGTCGATCACGCTGGACGTCGCCAGCGAGTTGAGCTCCGCGGCGATCGACGACATGGCCGCCGCGAAGATGGCCGCGATGATCAAACCGATCAGCCCCGGCGGCAGCCTGGTGGTGACGAACGTCGGAAAGACGTAGTTGACGTCGGGGGCCGGCGTGTCGCCGGTGCGGTCGTCGTAGCGGCCGTCACCGGTCACCTCGCGCACCAGCTGCGCGGCCGTCCCGCGGATCGCTTTCACCTCCGCGTCGGTGGTGCGGAAGGCCGCCGCAGCCGCGGGACGAGTCGTCGCGTCGGCCTCGGCGAGTGCCGCCGCGGCGGTGCGGCGCGCGGCGAACGCCCGTTCGAACTCTCCTTCGAGGCGCTGGAACTCGCCGGCGCGATCGCTGGTGGCGATCTTCTCCGCGTGCACGCGGTTGAACAGCATCGGGGGCTGCTGGAACAGGTAGAACACGAACACGAGGACGCCGGTCAGCAGCACCAGCGCCTGCAGCGGAATCTTGACGAACGCGCTCATCATCAGCGAGTCGCGTCCTTCCTTCACCGACTTGGCGGTGAGGTAGCGCTGCACCTGGCTCTGATCGCAGCCGAAGTAGGACAACATCAGGAACAGGCCGCCCAGGAGCCCCGACCAGAAGGTGTAGGTCTGGCCCCAGTCGAAGCGGAAGTCGACCGCGGTCAGCCGGCCCGCCGCGCCGGCGACGTGCAAGGCCTTCCCGAAGCTCACGTCCGCCGGCAATCCCGCGATGAGCGCGATGATCACTGCCAGCAGTCCGACAACGATCACGGCCATCTGCTTGACGTCGGTCCAGGTCACCGCCTGGACGCCGCCAACCATCGTGTAGACCGCGGTCGGCAGGCCAATGGCGAGGATCGTCAGGGTGAGATTCCAGCCGAGCACGATCGAGAGGATCACCGCGGGCGCCGCGATGATCACGCCACACGAGAGCCCGCGCGAGCACAGGAACAGCACGCTCGCCAGCGTGCGCGTCTTCAGATCGAAGCGGCGCTCCAGGTACTCGTAGGCGGTGTAGACACCGGCGCGATAGAAGAAGGGCACGAGCGTGACGCTCAGGATGATCATGGCAAGCGGTAGCCCGAAGTAGAACTGCACGAATCGCATGCCGTCTGCGTACCCCTGCCCCGTCCCGCCGACCAGCGTGATCGCGCTCAGTTGCGTCGCCATGACCGACAATCCCACCGCCCACCACGGCAGGCTGCGATTCGCGAGCAGGTAGCCTTCGACCTGGTCGGAGCCAGTGGTGCGGCGGACCCCGTCCCACACCATCCAGATCAGGTAGACGACAACAACGAGCCAGTCGAGAAGGTGCATCGCGCTAGACCGCAAACGCCCGGCCGAGCAGCCAGAGCGCGGCGATCACCAGGACTTCACATACGACGACGAGCGCGTACATGCGGGTGGCGGGGGGGTCGGAGTCGACCGGCATCAGGGGATTATCCCTGACCCGCCTTCGCGCGGTCGAATAGGGCCGCGCTACGGCGAGGCTTCGCCGCCTGAGCGCGCCGGCATATCAGCGCGCTGACGCGCGGCTTCGCTCGGCCCGTGAAAGAATGACTGGGAGGCTCCGAACGTCAGGCGACAGGCGATCCGAGCCCGTCGTCGACCTTGTAGGCGGGACGCGGGCGAGAGACGCGGCTGGTGCCGATCACAAAATCTGCATCGGCATCGACAGCGCTGCGATCGACGTGGATGACTCCGGGCTCGCGGACAATCGCTTCGCCGTCGCGCAGGGTCAGGACCACGCGATAGTCGCCCGGGTCGAGCGAAACCGAGAAGCCGCCGTGGTGGTCGGTCGTGACGCGCTGGCGACGGTTCGTCGTGAGATCGATCACTTCCAGGATCCGGCCATCCATCGCCTCCCTCCCTCCGGGCCCGCGGATGGATCCACGGATCGTCGGGCGGGGTTCGGCCATGGCTTGCGATGAACGATCGGGCGGCGGCGCGGCCTCCCGGCAGCCCGAGGCTGCAAACAGGGCCAGGACCCCGACGGTAAGCCACGTCAGCGAGACCCAGAGAGGCCAATAGGACGCATGTGCCGGTCGGGCCAGAGTTCTCGTTCGCACGAGGGAGATGTGCTGCAAACAGAGGGCCGACGTCGTGGCACTCACCTTGCCTCAAGGATCGTCGAATAAGGAGTTCGGTTCCGCGGTTGGAAGGCGGCGTCCTCGAGTATGTAGTGCGGGAGCCACAGGGGGACAGTCCCCTTTGTGACCTCGTCCGAGGGGCACAGTCCCCTCATTTCTGGTCCCAAACGTGACTGTCCCCCTCTGACCCGTCCCCGATCCCGATGAGCCGCATGAGGCGAAGGGCGTTGCGGGACGTGGCCAGGCCGGGCCGGAGCCGGTAATCGAAGGTCATTCCCCCGTGCTCGTCGACCAGCTCCGTGAAGTGGGCGAGCCGGGCCGCGGTATTCAGCGGCTCCTCCGCCGCCAGTCCGAGATCGTGGGTCGTCATCACACCGATCGCTCCGGCGCCGAGCAGGTGGCGCGCCACGCCGCGGACGGCAATCGCCCGCTCGCCGGTGTTGGTGCCCTGGAGAATCTCGTCCAGCAGATAGAGCACGGCCCGGCGTCCGTCACGATTGCGCGCGCGATCAAGCACGCCCTTCAGACGGGCCAGCGCGGCCATGAAGTACGACCACCCGTGCTCGAGCGAATCGTGCACGCGGATGCTGGTTTCGATGTCGGCCGCCGGCATCCGCAGCGCGGTTGCACACACCGGCCCGCCGGCCTGCGCGAGAACCGCGTTGAGACCGATCGCACGCAGGAGCGTGCTCTTGCCCGACATGTTCGATCCGGTGATGAGCAGGATCGTTCCGGGAGGCCCGACGGCCACGTCGTTGCCGACCCTTCGATCGTCAGGGATCAACGGATGACCCAGATCCGACGCCACGAACTGTTTGAGATCGTCCTGCCGCGGATCCACGACCTCGGGTAGTGACCAGCCCGGGTTGTCTGCCTTGACCTGCGCGAGCGCGCTGAGCGCGTCGAGCTCGCCAATCGCCTCCATCCAGCCCCTGACACTCGATCCGAACGTCCGTCTCCAGCGATCGAGCGCAAAGAAGACGTGGAAGTCCCAGAGGGTCAAGGCCTGGACCGGAAAATGGAAGATCGCGGCGCCGGCGCGCAGCTGAGCGAAGCCGAGAATGCGGTTCAAGCGGCGCAGGCAGTCCGGTGCGTCCCAGCCGGAGGGCGCGAGCCGCGTTCGAATCGAGCCCAGCAGCGGCGCCTGGCGCGGCGCCTGGACCGCATGTGCGAAGAGATCCGCGTAACGGGCGAATGCCTGATCGACGACGAGTGCGCGGTTGAATTCACCATGCACGTGCAGCGCGGTGACGAACGAGAGGATCATCCCGATCACGACCGGAATCAGCCAGTAGGCGGCGTCGGCCAGGCCGGCGGCCTGGAGCGCAATCAGGACCCAGATGGAGGCGGTGATCGCCAGCACTCCTACCTGCAGGCGCGTCGTCGTCGATGCGGCAAATGGCCCGGCACTTTCCGCCCACGAGAGAAAGGACTCGAGCTCGGCGCGACGAACGCCGGCGGCCATCCGCCCGTGAGCAGCGAAGTATTCACGCCATTCCTGCGCGGCTGACAATTCGGTGACCGCGCGCTGACGATCGGCGATGTCGAGCACCGGCGCGGGGGCGAGCACCCATTGTTGCAACGTTCGAGCCCCGGCGGCGGTCGCCGCCGGACCGAGCCACTGCAGGAGAGACACGCGCCCGAAGAGATCGAGATCCTGGGCGTATGGGTGGTCCTCGATCTGCGGCGGCGGATCGTCGGCCGGCGGCAGCCGATCCCAGGCACGGCCCACCCGGGCGAGTGCGTGAAGGTTCACGGTTCTCAGCGCATCGTGCCAGGCCACACGGTGTTCGACCCTGGCGTGCCAGACGACCAGCACCAGAAAAATCAGCAGCAGTACGAGCGCGGCGGTCAGTGCCGCCGGTGAGAAGGTGCGGGCCCCGGCGATGACGAGGAGCGCGACGGCCGGGACGACCGTCGCGAGGCGAAGCCGCGAAATGCGGATGGACCTGGCGATTTCGAGATCGCGCCGGGCGGTGTGCTCCGCAACCTGCTGCTCGTAGCGGGCAATCACGCGGCCGGTTTCCGCGCGAGGACGTTGAGCCGCCAGTAGTCCAGCGTGAACGGTTGGGGATCGGCGGCGGCGCGCGCCGTCAGGTCAGCGGTAAATGGACCGCGCAGGTCCGGCGGCAGCCGATCGAGATGATGGCGGATGCAGACGCACGACACGAACTCGGCGTACTTGTCCGCGGTCTCCAGATCGACCGGCGCATCCTCGAGCCATGTGTCGATGCCGGTCAAACCGGCGGCGTCCAGGCGGCCGGCGGTGGTCTCGGCGTCCGCGAAGTTCCACGGGTCGCGCCATCCCACGAAGTGCTCGCGATAAGGCGCAGACGTCATCAACACGGCGGCGTGCTCGAGCATGTGCTGGAGATTTCCCTTGCCGCCGCATTGCGCCACGAAACGGCCGCCCGGGACGAGCGCCGTGCTGACGCTTCGGAAGACCGCCGGGTGATCGTGGATCCAATGAAACGTCGCCGCGCTGAAGATGGCATCGAACGCATTGGCAAACGGCAGCGCCACGCCGTCACCCTGCACATACCCGATCGGCGACTCCGATACCGCCGCGTCAGCCCTTGCGACCGCCAGCATCGATCCGGATCGATCCAGCCCGATCACGCGCGTCGTCGAGCCGTCGCCGGCAGCCTTGAGAATCTCCCGGGTCAGCCGTCCAGTCCCGCAGCCGACATCCAGAATGCGCTCACCGGCCGACGGCTGCAGGCGCGCGATGATGCGCTGCCCCCAGTCGAACTGCGGCTCCGAAACCCGGTGATATCGCTTCGCATCCCAGTCGGTCATTCTCTCACCGGGGGACTTCGTGCCCCGGACCCCCTTACACGCTCGCAGCCTCAGCTTTCAGCAGGTATGCGGAGTGCGTCCGGCACTGCCCGGAGCGATGACTCCCTGAGATCTGATAGCCAGTAGCTGAAAGCGACAGCTCAGTCTAAAGTAAAAACCGACTTTCGCCGGCAGGCGTCCAAATCCCGCGAGGTCCTCATGAGGCTCCTTCAGGTTCAGGCCGGTACCGCCCGGCGCGCGCTCTTCGGGATGCTCTTCCTCGTTTCGCTGACCAGCGTCAGGGGGCAAGCGCCCGCGCGGTCCAGCGGCACGGACGCGAAGCCTCCGGAGCCCGTGGTGACCGGTGTGCAGCTGGGTGACCTGACGTGGTCGATGGCTGAGCAGCGCCTGAAACCGGAGAGTGTGGTCGTGCTCCCACTCGGCGCCGCCGCACAGGAACACGGGCCGCACCTGAAGCTGCGCAACGATCTGATCCTTGCCGAGTACTTCACGCGCCGCCTTCTCGAGATTGCGGATGTGATCGCGGCACCGCCGCTGCCGTACCACTACTTCCCGGCGTTCAACGAGTATCCGGGGTCCACGTCGGTCTCGCTCAACGTCGCGCGCGATCTCACCGCCGACGTCGTGCGCAGCATCGCGCGCCACGGTCCGCGGCGGTTCTACGTGCTCAACACCGGGTATTCGTCCGCACAGGCGCTCACCGAGACTGCGAAGTTGCTGGCCGGCGAAGGCATCCTGCTCCGGTACACGGACTGGCGCACGCGGATGGAGGCGACGCGCGGCGTGCAGCAGCAGCCGGGCGGCAATCATGCCGACGAGATCGAAACCTCGATGATGCTCTACATCGATCCGTCGGTCGTGAACATGGCCGCCGCGCAACGCGACTTCAGTCCTTCGGCCGCCAATCCGTTTCAGCTGACCCGCAACCCGATTGGCGGCCGTGGTACATATTCACCGACGGGAGCCTGGGGTGATCCGACGCTCGCGACACGGGACAAAGGCCGCGTCGCGGTCGAAACGACGGTTGGCGCGATCAGGACCGAGATCGAGGAACTCCGCCGTGCGCCCCTGCCTCGCGCCGGAGCGACGGCGGCCCCGTTGACCGCCGCGCCGCGCGATCTCTCGATGCTGCCATCCGGTGGCCGGCCCGCTGGCGAGTGCCTGCAGGGAGACGAGCGCTACATCCGGGAGCTCGGGACCAGGTTCTATGTGGCGTGGCTGGAGCAGGATGCCCCGCGGCTCGCCGGCTTGTGGGCTGACGGTGGCGACATGGCGCACCCGGACGGCCTCGTCGAAACCACGGCCCAGGTGATTCGCGAGAATCGCGCCTATCTCTTCCAGCAGCGCGAATTCCGCGGCTCGAGGCACTTCGTGACCATCGGGCAGGTCCGGTGCATCACCGCCGACGTCGCGATCGCGGACGCCAAGTGGGAGCTCCGTGGCGTGACCGACGGCCGCGGCAACGCGACGCCCCCCGCCGAAGGCCTGTGCACCCTGGTGCTGCGGCGCCTGGGCGGCGGCTGGGCGATCGAAGCCTGGCGCTACAACATGAAACCGGCGACCGCGGCGACGCAGCCGACGATTCTCAAGAAGCCGGGGTTCCTGCCGCCTATTCGTTGAATCGCGGGCTCCGCCAGAACAACGTCGCACCCGCCGCGAGGAACACGACATTCGGCACCCAGGCCAGCAGGACCGGCGCGCCTTGACGGAGCGAGCTGTCGGATACCCAGAGAATGGCGTAATAGCCGAACACGGTCATCAAGATCAGGAGTGTGCGGAACGCCGGGCGCCGCACTCGCGCAGCCACCGCGAGCGTGAAGAGCGCCAGAGGAATCGCCGCGAAGCTGAGGGCCCACAGCAGATGGTAGTGGCGCACTGCAGCCACATCCGTGCGGCTGGCAAGACCGGAGAAGCCGAGCTCGTTTAAACCTGGCTCGAGATGGACGAGGCGCCCGTCGCCGACCGCTGCGATCGTCATCTGTCGGAACCTCTGATTGCCCCACGGGAGCCCCCATTCGATGACCGCCCAGACGAGGCAGGCCGCAATCAATCCAATCGTCAGCGTAAGAGCCAAATCGCGGCGCGAGAGTGCCCGGGCCCGAATCGCGCTCATGATGCCGATGCACACGCCGATCGGGATGCTGATGGGCAGCGCCTGCGGGATGAGCGTAACCGCGAACCTCAACTGCCGGACCCTGTCGCCTTTCAGCTGGAGACCCTCGAGCAGTGGCGGGAGCACGAGAAGCCCAGTGACCACAGCGAACCCAAGGCACGAAAACCCGACGGCGCGGCGGAAGACTGCCTGATCCCCGTCCTCCGCGCGCTTACCGATCGACAGTGCGCCGTGGACCGCAAGTGCTTTCCAAAACCCGAGGTACGCCCTCAGCAGCACGGCGCGACGATGCCACGCGCTTCCGGGTGCAGCGTATTCGATTCGCAGATCAGAGATGATCGGATCGACCAGGCGCTCGACCGTCGACGGACGACACACCAGCACCGCGAACGCTCGCAACCAGTTCCCCGGCCCGCTCATCGCGCGAACCTCAAGGAAAGGCGCCGCGCCGATGCCATCATCGCGAGCAGTTCCCGGCCGTAGGGCGTGGATCGATAGAGGCGGCGAGGCAACCCGCCCTGCGCCGGCGACGTTTCCCCGGCGTGCGAGGTGACGTAGCCCTTCTCTTCCATGCGGCCGAGCGTGACGTAGACGGTGCCTCGCTTCAGCGCCCCGGCCGATTCGGTCACCAGCTCGAGGCCGTACATCTCGCGCGACCGCCCGAGCAACTCGAGGATGACGTGCTCCTTTGCAGATAGCGTCGGCACCGGATTACTCATCGGGTCGTCAGTCTTACATCATGTAAGACTGATGTCAACCTCCAGGGGCAGGGGGACGTTCGCTGTCTGCACCAAACGCGACTACTCGCTGTCCTCCCGCGCCGCGCCGGTGCTGGCCGTCCGCGGCCGGCTTCCGCCGTCCGGAAAATCGTCGCGGCTCATACCCTCGCTCCGCTCGATGCCGCGGCGAGTAAAGGCTGCGCTTGAGCGACAGATGTCAAGCGGAATTATTGCCGGTGGTGATTTGAGATCTACGCGGATCACAGAGACCGAACTCGCCGCGAGGAATCGCCCCGCCGATTTTCCTGCTTCGCAGCGCGTGGCCCGCTCCAGACGGCCGCGGCCGTCCGGCACCGGCACGTCGCGGAAGGACAGCGCTGAGCGAGATCCGTGGACTGAAGACAGAGTCCCTGATGACCGTATGTCGAGCCGGAACGTAGCGACCGGGTGGCGCCGGACGGGGCGCCCCGCTCGGCGCGCAGGCGACACCCGTGACAAGCGCCTTGTGCCGAGCACCGAGTGGGGCTGTCCGGCGACAGGACCCGGTCGCGGAGTGCAGCCGATCTGGAGGTTGCTACCAATCGCGCCGGTCGCATCAGGAGCGCTTCATGATCTGGCCCAGACCTCCTGTCATAATGCCGGCGATGCGGCCACTTCTGACGCTGATTCTCTGCGCGGCCTTCCTGTCGACGGCAGCAGGGCAACCTGAAACCTTCGACACGATCATTCGCGGCGGGATGGTCTACGACGGAAGCGGAAGCCCGGGCGTCCGGAGTGATGTGGGGATCCGGCGGGACCGCGTCGTTGCGGTGCGCGACCTGTCCGCGGCCACTGCGACGACGGTGATCGATGCCGGCGGCCTGGCGGTGGCGCCCGGGTTCATCAACATGCTGTCGTGGTCGACCGAGTCGCTGCTCGTCGATGGGCGATCGCAGGGAGAGATCCGTCAGGGCGTCACGACCCAGATCTTCGGTGAGGGCGGCTCGATGGGTCCGCTGAACGACGCGATGAAGCAGCGGATGGTCGAGCAGATGGGCGACCTGAAGTTCGACATCACGTGGACCACGCTGTCGGAGTATCTGCGGGACCTGGAACGGCGCGGCGTGTCACAGAACGTCGCGTCGTACCTGGGCGCGACGACCGTGCGCGAGCACGTGATCGGGCTGGCGGATCGCAAACCGACCGCATCGGAGCTCGAGACGATGCGAGAGATCGTGCGTCGCGAGATGGAAGCGGGCGCGCTTGGCATCGGCTCGTCGCTGATTTACGCGCCGGCGTTCTACGCCTCGACCGATGAGCTGATCGAGCTGTGCAAGGTCGCGGCGAAATATCACGGCAAGTACATCTCGCACATCCGCAGCGAGGGCAACCGGCTGATCGAAGCGGTGGAGGAACTGATTCGGATCAGCCGCGAGGCGAAGATTCCCGCCGAGATCTATCACCTCAAGGCCGCAGGCGAGGCGAACTGGTCGAAGATGCCGCGCGTGATTGCGATGATCGAGCAGGCCCGCCGCAGCGGCCTTCGGATCACGGCGGACATGTACACCTATACCGCGGGCGCGACCGGCCTCGATGCGTCGATGCCGCCATGGGTGCTCGACGGCGGGTACGAGGAAGCGTTCAAGCGGCTGCGCGATCCCGGCACCAGGAAGAAGATCGCGACGGCGATCCGGACCTCGTCGCGCGACTGGGAGAATCTGTTCCTTGCGGCCGGCTCGCCCGACCGCGTCCTCCTGGTCGAGTTCAAGTCCGACGCGCTCAAGCCGCTCACCGGCAGGACGCTGGCTGAGGCTGCGAAGATGCGCGGCGAGGATCCCGTCGAGACGATCATGAACCTCGTCCTCGAAGATCGATCGCGCGTGGGGACCGTCTACTTCATGATGTCCGAAGACAACCTGACCCGTCAGATCCGCCTGCCCTGGGTGTCGTTCGGATCGGACGCCGCGTCGATGGCGCCGGAGCTGCCGTTCACGAAGTCGTCCGCGCACCCGCGCGCCTACGGCAACTTCGCGCGTGTCCTCGGGAAGTACGTGCGGGAGGAGAAGGCCCTCACGCTCGCCGAGGCGATCTCCCGCATGAGCGGCCTGCCCGCGACGAACCTCGAGCTCGAACAGCGCGGCTTTCTCCGGTCCGGCATGTTCGCCGACGTGGTCATCTTCGATCCTGCCACGATCGCCGATCGCGCCACCTTCGAGAAGCCGCACCAGTATGCCGTTGGAGTGCGCGACGTCCTCGTGAACGGCGTCGCCGTCCTCCGCAACGGCGAGCACACCGATGCGCGGCCCGGCCGCGCGCTCTGGGGACGAGGCAGAACTGCAACTCCCAACGATCCAACGATCCAACGATCCAAGGGAAACCCTTCGAGCGAGTAGTGCGAAAGACGCCTCAACAAGCCAATCGATCCGTCGTTCACCCCTTCTTGCGAATGGCTTCCCTTGGATCGTTGGATTGTTGGATCGTTGGGAGTTGACCTTACACTGGCCAGATGCGCATCGAACATCACAACTGGTACTCACCGAGGCTCGGGTGGGACATGGGGGTCGCCGTTTTCGGGCACTGGGGGCCGCCCCTGCTGGCCTTCCCTACCAGCCACGGGGATCAGTGGGAGCTGCAGCGCCAGGGACTGCTCGATGCGATCGCGGACTTCATCGACGCTGGACGGGTGAAGGTCTTCTGCGTGGGCTCGAACAACCACGATTCGTTCCTGAACAAGGGTGCCCACCCGTTCCACCGCAGCTGGCGGCAGCGGATGTTCGACGAATACATCCGCAACGAGGTCGTGCCGTTCGTCCACACCCACTGCCAGTCACCGGGAATTCCCATCACGACGTGGGGCGCGTCGCTCGGCGCTTACCACGCGGTCAACACGTTGCTGCGTTATCCACACCTCGTGAAGCGTTGCTATGGTTTCTCGGGTGTCTACGACCTGCGCCGGTTCATGGACGGCATGTACGACGACAACTTCTACTTCCACAATCCCATCGATTACATGGCCAGCATGAGCGACGGGTGGTTCCTGGATCAGCTGGACAGCTGTGAAATCAGGCTGGTGACGGGCTCAGGACCATGGGAGGACAGCCGCCCCACCTACGCGTTCGCGAGCGTCCTGTCCCGAAAGGGGATTCGATATCACCTCGACGACTGGGGATGGAAGGGGGGGCACGACTGGCCGTACTGGAAGGAGATGATCAGGGAGTATGTCGGGCGGTGGTAACACGACACATCCCAAGCTCCAAGCTCCAAATCCCAACGTACTCCCAAGTCCCAAATCCCAAACCAAATCCCAAAACAACTCCCAACCGGTTGGAAATTTGGATTGGGAGTTGGCTTGGGATTTGGCGTTTGGGAGTGCGTTGGGATTTGGAGCTTGGAGCTTGGGATTTGACTTCCCCGTCTCGATCCTCCCGCCCTCCGTGCGCCACTTCTCCCACCCGCCAGTCAGGGCGCGCGCGCTCAGGCCCCGCTTCTGCAGCGTGAGCGCCGCCCGGGCGCTCGTGTGCTCGGATGGTCAGGCACAGTACAGGACGATCGGCTTCTTCGAGCGGCGCAGCTCGGTCACTCGTTTCCCGACCTGATCGAGCGGGATCGACCGCGCCCCCGGGATGTGTCCCGACTCGAAGAACACGTCGCCGCGAACGTCGACGATCTCGATGGCCCCGGCGTCGTAGAGCTTCTTGAATTCGTTCCAGTCGATGCGGAGTGACGGCGAGGACGTGTCCTCGTCCTGGTCCTGTTTCTGTTCCGCGGCGCCGGCGCCGGCGCCGGCCGGAATCATGACGACCAGGGCCAGCACCGTGACGACGAACGCGATCGCGCGGATGTTCATCGCGGCCTATCTGACCGGAGTGGAGTCGAGCGCCATCGGCTCGCGCAAATCGAATCGCTCGAGCAGATACCGCCCCTCCGCGATGACCTGCTCGTCGTCTATCCAGACGTCGCAGTCGCGAGTCAGCACGTCGACGTGGGTCCGCGACTTCCAGTCTGCGTGGGTCTGGCTGCCGTAGGGATCGCCGAACGCGAGATGGACGCCGGGGAATTTCTCATCCTGCAGGAGGATGCCGATCATCTGACGCAGGCCGACGTTGGTGCCGAAGGCCAGCTCCCCGACGCGGTCGCTGTTCGCGTCGGTGTGGCAGTAGTCCCAGAAGTCCTGGCGCAAATCCGTGCGGGCACAGTGAGCGTCCACCAGCCGGCCGCCGCGAATCTCCAGCGTCAACGGGGTCGAGTCCAGGCTGCCGTACTTGGCGTTGAAATAGTCGCCGGCGGTCCCGTCGCAGACGAACCGGCCATCTACCGACGCCGGCGTGGTGAAGACTTCTCCAGCCGGCAGGTTCGACCAGTAGCGGGGATTAATCAGCCCGCTGGTCTTCACCCAGACCAGCGAGGGATCGAACGTCGCGGTGAAATCGGTACCGGCAGGCGTCTTGACCGTGAGCGTCGATGCCGTGCGCATCCGCTCACACAGCTGCTGGCTGAGACGATCGACCAGACGATAGTCGGCGCGGAGCCCCTCCCGCATGATCTGCGGCGTCACGCCAACCATGTGCGCGTAGCGAATTCGCCGGCGCTCGACCAGGTTGACGATCGCCATGCGGGCGGGAAGCTCGCCTTCCTGGGGCTGCACGCACAGGATGCCCGCATCGGCCTGCTCGAGTGCGTCGAGGATACGCTCCGGCGCCGCGGTCATCGGGCGCGCGCTGACCGATTCGATCAGCACCGCATCGGTCCGCGCTCCGCGCTCGTCCAGCGCCGAGGCCAGGCTCGCGGCAACCGGCGCGCTGGCCTGATCGGCGATGAGCGCAACCTGTTCCCCGGACTGAATGGCCAGACAGGTCCCGACCGCATTGCGAGCGCCTGGCATCAGGTCAGGCTCAGAGGGGCCAAAAGACATCAAAACATTGTACAGGTCCTCAAATCCCAAGCTCCACATCCCAAGCTCCAACGCACTCCAAACTGCCAACTCCCAAGACAATTCCCAAACCAATTCCCAAATGTCAGGGTTGGAGCTTGGGATTTGGGAGTGCGTTGGAGCTTGGGATGTGGAGCTTGGGATTTGCCGGCTACCCCACAACAAAAGCCGGCACCTGCCCGCCACCCGACGTGACGTTCGCGAGTCCGCTCGTACTCAGTCTGGTGAGGTAGCCTCCGAGTTTGCCCCGAAACAGGTACGGCGCAAGGTCGACCAGCATGTCCCTCATCACGACCCGTCCGATGCTGTCGAAGTGCGGGAACACCTCGCGGCGCACGGGGATCCGTTCCTGCACGACCCAGGTTCCTGGCGGATCCGACAGCGCTCGCTCGAGCGCAGCTTCCCAGGCCGACTCGCGTTCCTCCCAGCCGAGCAGCACGCCAGTGCCGCCATATTCGTCGTTGGGCTTCAACACCAGCTGTTCGCGGTCGCGCCGCGCCAGCGCGAGGAGGCTCTCGGTGCAGCCCCGGCGCTCGGTCTGCACGTCGGCGACCAGCCTCGTCCATGGCACGTGGGCACGAACGATCGCCTGATCGGCGGCGTCCTGAAATTCGGCGAAGGCAGGATCGGTCAGGACCGCAAAGAACGCCTTCTTGTGCGGCAGCTTGCAGCGCAGCGTGTTGGCCACGCACACCGCGCGGCTCTCGTACGCCTTCACCAGCGCGCTGCACTCGTCAGCCCTGGCGATGATGTCGTTGATCAGCACGCGCCGGTAAACGAGATCGATCGGCTGCCCGCCCCCGCGCAGCACGCCGCCGTCGAAGGTCAGATCCCGAGGATCGCAAATCGTGGTGGGAATGCCTGCATGGAGGAACGCGTCGCGGAGCAGCTCGAACTCGGTCCAGGTCGGGACTTCCCTCCAGTCGACGATGGCCATCGCAGGCGGGGAGGCCCGTCCGCCCCATTCCCGGTAGCTCTCGAGCAGCGCCGCAAGGAGCGGCGGGATCGTCTGGTGATAGCTGACGGTCACCCGGCGCCTGAACGCGGTCATGATGTCGAGACCGTCGAACAGCTCGCAGAGCCGCTGGGTGTAGGCCGGCCCCGCAGGCGATTCCGCGTTGTATTCGGCGAAGTGGAGCGAGTCCGCCAGGAGAAACGCGTCGAGCCGCGATGCGGTGCTCGCGCGAGCGTACCCGGGATCCATCCGGATCAGCCGTTCCTCCGCGTCGGTCACACCGAGCGCGGTCAGCAGCTTGCGATCGGTGGTGGCCGCGGCAGCCACGCGTTCGCCAATCGCCGCGATCCGCTCCGAGGCTTCGCGGATCCGCGCCTCATCGGCGGCCGAGAGGAAGAACGGCCGCAGCACCGAGCAATGAACCCGGTCGCCAAAGGTCAGCTTGCGATCGCGCATCGCGTCGGCGAGTGACGTGCAGAAGATCGGCGTCAGCTCGTGGTCGGGCCGCAGCAGGCCGGTCCACTCTGCGAGGACATCCATTACCGTACGCCTGGAGCGCCGGTGAAGCCGGTGCTCGGGCCGAGCCCGATCATCTCCTCCCAGCGCGGCCACGATTGCGACGGCGGTCCGTTCAGCGCCCGATCAATGACCAGTTGCGACATCTTCTCGACCACGTGCTTGAAGTAGAAGTCGGTGATCCGATCGCGCTCGAAATCCGGAGCCGGGTTGAGGAAGTCGATCGCGTATGGAACGTCGTCCTTGATCGCGAACTCGATGGTGTTCATCTCATAGCCGAGCGCCAGGTTGATCGTCTGCGCGTCGCGGACCACGCGCGCGCCCAGAGCGGCGCTCAGGTACTCGTGCTCCACCAGGTAGCGGCGCTCGCGCGGATCGTAGGCGACCGGCATGATGTCGGTCTTCCCGAACGTGAAACAGCGGACGTAGCGATCGAACTCGATGAACTGCTGCAGCGTCATCGGGTACGGCGACGTCACTTCGTACGCGGCCAGCAGCTCCTCGCGATTGTTGACCTTGTAGACGTGCTTCCAGCCGCCCCCCGAGTAGGGCTTCAGGATGGCCGGCCGGCCGACGTAGTCGAGCAGCCCGTCCCAGTCGATTGGGAACACCAGGTTGCGCAATGACTCGGGCGTGAGATCGACGTCGGCGGGATACCCCTTCTGCGGCAGCAGCACGGTGCGCGGGATCGCCAGCCCGAGCTTGTGCATCACCGAATAGTTGAAGTACTTGTCGTCGGCCGTCCACCAGAACGGGTTGTTGATCACGTAGGCGCCGTGCAGGACCGCGTGCTTGAGCGCACCCCGGTAGTACTCGACCTCATGCGAGATGCGGTCCACGATCACGCGGTACTCGGACGGCTCGTCCATCTTCGTTCCGCCGAACTTCACCATTTCGCCGGTGATGCCATGCGGGTACCCGAGCTGGTTCACCCGCTCGATGAACGCGGGCGGGAAACTGTATTCACGGCCGCACAACAAGCCAATCTTCATCGTCCCGCTCCTGGGGCTTCCACGCCTTCACGGGTTTCCTGAACGAGATGCTGGACCACGGCCTTGAGATCGCCGGTCCGCCGGTACACCGCGAGCTGGCGGTCGGCGCTGGTGCCTTCCGCGAGCACCCTATGAACGTAGTTGACCGCCTCGCGGCTGCCAAGCTCGTCAACCACGTCGTCGATGAACTCGAGGAGCTCGACCGCGAGAGCGCGCATCGGGACTTCCGCGCGCTTGCCGAAGTCAATCAGCTTGCCGTCGAGCCCCCACCTCGCCGCCCGCCACTTGTTCTCCTCGATCAGCGCGCGCCGGTACAGGCGGAAGCCCTGATTGCGGGTGTAGAGCATGTGCAGCTTGACGATGATCGCCTGGCAGAGTGCGGCGATCATCACCGTTGCCTCAGGTTTGGTGGTGACGTCGCAGACGCGGAACTCGAGCGTCCCGAAGGTCGGATGCGGCCGCACGTCCCACCAGATCTTCTTGGCGTCTTCGATGCAGTGAAGATCGACCAGCAGTTGCACGTAGTTCTCGTAGCTGCTCCACGAATCGAAATGATCCGGGACACCCGTCCGCGGAAACCTCCTGAACACGGTCGTGCGGTACGACTTCAAGCCGGTATCGCGGCCCATCCAGAACGGCGAGCTGGTTGACAGCGCGAGCAGGTGCGGAAGGAAGTACCGCGCCATGTTCATCAGGTCGATCGTCGTCGTCCGATCCGGCACGGCGACGTGCACGTGCAGTCCGAAGATCAGAAGTGACCGCGCCAGCTGCTGAAGCTCCTCGACGATGCTTTCGTAGCGGACGCCGGGGGACATGACCTGGTCTTTCCAGTCGGAGAACGGGTGCGTCCCGGCGGCGGCCACTGCCAGCCCGACCCGTTCGGCGGCCCCGGAAAGCTCGCGCCGGATCCGGAAGATCTCATCGCGCAGCTCCGCCACGTCGCCACAGATCTTCGTTCCCACTTCGACGATCGACTGGTGCAGCTCGCGCTTGATGTGCTCCCCGAGCGCGGGGGTGCCCGAGGCGAGGAGTTCGGTGACGTGAGACCGCAGTTCCCAGGTGTTTGGATCGACGATCTGGAATTCTTCTTCCACGCCGACGGTGAATCGGTGGGACATGGGGTCAGATCATTACATGAGTGGGTTCAGGGGTTCAGGGGGTTCAAGGGTTCAACCCCTGAACCCCTCTGAACACCCCTGAACCCCTGAACCCCTGTAGAATCCAGAGAATGGCTCTCCTCTGGTTCCGCCGATCAAAGGCGAAGGAAGTGGAGCACGTCGCGCCGGCCCCGGCGCCCGCGGCTCCACCCCGACCGCGGCTGCCGGTCCGGGTTCGTGGCCTGCTGCTCCTGAATCTCAGACCGAACGACGGTGTCGACCAGATCGAGACGGCTCCGCCGCTTGGCCGCCGCGACCAGGTGATGGCCGCCCTTCAGAACGCCGTGCCGGGCATGAGATTCGACGCCGATGGCCGCGGGGAATTGAGCGAGCACGATTATCGCTTGATGATCGATCTGGGCCGCGGCGCTGTCGCCCACACGGCGGTCGTGGCTGCTGAAGGAGGCGCCGCGGTCGATCTTCTGCGCACGATCATGGAACGGGCCCGCTGGCGCGCCTACGTCCCGAAGGCGGGTGTGTTCGTGGAACCTGACGCGCTCGACCTGTTCGCCCTCACGGACGAACTGACGACGGAGCGGCCCTGAGTCGATCGGGCGTGCCTCGGAAGCCTATTTCAGATCGTCCTTCAACAGATCCGTATTGATGGCGAACGCGGCTTCCGCGCCTTCGGAGGCGGCGACAACCACCCATTGCACGGCGCGCGACGCATCTCCGGCGACGAACAGGCCCGGCAGGTGCGTCGTCTCGTATTTCCCGGTGAGAACGGTTCCCTTCTCGTTGAACTCGCATCCGAGCCGCTCGAGCAAGTCGGACCGCTGATATTGACCGGTCGTGAAAAACAGCGCCCGGCGGTCGAGCGCCGGCGCGCCCGCGAACGCGATTCTCGACAGCACGCCGCCGGCCCCTTCCAGGGCGGTGACCCGCTCCTCCCGGACCGCGATGCCGTTCCGCTCGAGCCGTGCCCGGTCATCAGGATCGATCTCATCCGGGCCGTCCGTGCACAACACCAGATCGCGGCTCCAGGCCGTGAGCTCGAGCGAGAGGCCGACCCCGCGTGCGCCGCGGCCATAGACCGCCAGCGGCTGATCGCACAGCTCCCAGCCGTCGCAGTACGGACAGTGGAACACACTGCGCCCGTACAACTCGCGGAAACCGGGAATGTCGGGCAGGTTGTCGACGACGCCGGTCGCGAGGAGCAGCTTTCGCGCCCGGACTGCTTCGCCTGAGGCGAGGGTCACGGCGAAGCCTTCACCCGGCCGGCGCTCGGCAGCGGTGACTTCCTCGTTTCGGATCTCGACCGAATCGTATCGCGCGAGCTCGCCTCGCGCGAGCTGCAGGAAATCAGCAGGAGAGATGCCGTCACGGGTCAGGTAGCCGTGCAGGGCGCGCGACGCGGCGTTTCTGGGCTTGCCGGCGTCGAACACGACGACTGAACGCCGGCAGCGGCCGAGCATCAGGGCCGCGCTCAGTCCGGCCGGTCCGGCGCCGACGATGATGACGTCGTACCTCCGGGAGGGCACTTACCTCGCCGTGTTCTGTAACGCGGCGACGGCCTCGAACCGCGGCTCGGATCGCAGGGAGTCGACGTCGGGATCGCGACGAACGCGTGCGGCCGTCAGCGCCGGCAGCTTCGCCGCAACCCGCTCGAGCGAATCGAGGGCGCGCTCGCGGTCGCCGGTGAGCGCGTACATGCACGCGATGTAGTACCGGGTGAACGGGTCGTCGGCGCCTTTCGCGAGCAGGCTGTCGAACAGCTTCCGCGCGCGCTCGAACTGCCGTGACGCCTCCGCGGTCTTTCCCTGGCGATGGTAGGCCGCTCCGATCTTGACGGTGAGCTCGATCGCGGTGCGATCCTTCAGCGCATGGTCGCTCGAGGCGACGAACTGCAGCCCTCGCTCGTACTCGCGCAGCGCGTCGTCGTACCGGCCCTGCAGGTAGTACACGTAGCCGAGCCGCCCGTTCGCGCCAACCACCTGGAGGCCGGCGTTGCCGGAGATGTATTGGTCCTGCAGCTCGACGGCCCGCTTGCAGACCTCCTCGGCTCGTTCGTACTGTCCTTCCCACGCCAGCAGCAATCCGAGCTGCAGGTACGAATACCCCGCTTCGGGGTTGAGCTCGATGGCACGCTCGAATTCCGGGATCGCGGACGCGAAGTCTCCCTTGCCGACCCAGTAGGCACGCGCCAGCGCCTGGTGCGACTGGCCGTTGTCCGGCTCGAGCTTGATCGCTTCGCGCATCGCGGCCATGGCTTCGTCAGTCCGGCCGAGGTTGAGGAGCGCAGCGCCGAGCCAGGTATGGGCATCCGCCAGGTCCGGATCGATCGACAGCGCGCGCCGCTCGATCTCGATGGCCTGCTCGACCAGATCGGTCAGGCTGAGGAACGAGCCCTTCAGGCTGTAGGCACCGCCGAGTGCGGCCCAGGCGAGGGCATACTCGGGATCGTGACGGGTCGCATGCTCGAACGCGGCGATGGCCCGCTCGATCGAGTCGCGGCTCGCGAGGCGCAGGTTCATCATGCCGCGGGCGAAGCTCTCGTACGCCTCGACGGAGCGGGTCTCGCGGCGCTCGATCTCGGCGATCTCGGTGCCACGCAGCACCAGGTTGAGGCCCTGACTGAGCTCGTAAACGATCTTGTCCTGCAACGCGAAGATGTCGTTGACGCGGCCGTCGACCTTGACGGTCTTGCGAACCGCGCCGGTGGACACGTCGACGAAATTCGCCGTGATGCGCACCATCTCGCCGATCTTCTGGAAACCACCCACCACGACCCAGGTCGCGCCGAGACGGCGGCCGATATCAATGGCCAGCGATTCGTCGAGACTGGCGTTGGACGCCAGGTTGCGCAGGGCGTCGTAGACCCGCGCGCGGCCGATCACCGTCAGGCCGTGGATGTTCTTCAGATCCGAGCTGACCGTCTCCGCGATCCCGGTGCCGATCCAGTCGTCGGTCGCCTCACGGGTGATGTTCGCGAAGGTCATGACCGCCACGGAGCGATCGATTGACGATGCCGGCTGGCCGGAAACGGCGGCCGCGGCACGGCTCGCGCTGACGCGGCTCGACTCCTCGAGCGAGCTGGAAAGGTCGCGCAGATCCTGGCGCATGTCACGAGCGCTCTGATACCGGAACGTCGGCGATTTCTCGAGCGCGCGCATCACGATGCCGTCGAACGCCCTGGGCACGGTGGCATTCAGCGTGGACGGGGCGGCAGGCGTTTCGTGGAGAATCTTGTCGACGATCTCGGTCGCGACGGTGCCGGCGAATGGCGTCCTCCCGGTGGCGAGCTCGTACAAGACGACACCGAGCGAGAACAAGTCGGCGCGGTTGTCGACGGTGCGGCCGAGCGCCTGTTCGGGCGCCATGTAGGAGATCGTCCCGACGACCATGCCGGCAATGGTGACCTGCGGCTGGGTCACGAACCCGTCATGCTCGTTCGACGTCAGGAACTTCGCCAGCCCGAAGTCGAGCACCTTGACCAGGCCGCGCTCGGTGCGAATGAGGTTCGCGCTCTTGATGTCGCGATGGATGATGCCGCGTCCGTGCGCCTCGTCCAGGGCATCGGACACCTGCACGCCGACTTCGACGACTTCACGGATGGGCAAGGGCCCGCCGGCGACGCGCTTCGACAGCAGCTCCCCCTCCACGTACTCCATGACAATGAAGTCGCTGCCGCCGTACTCGCCGATGTCGTAGGTCACCGCGATGTTGGGTGAGCGCAGGAGCGATGCGGCGCGGGCCTCGTTGAGCAGGCGCGCGCGGCTGTCCGGATCCGCCTTGAGCGCCGGCGGCAGGAACTTCAGCGCAACCGGCCGGCCCAGGCGGACATCCTCAGCGAGGTAGACTTCGCCCATGCCGCCTGCGCCCAGCCGCTCACCGACACGGTAGTGTTGGATCGTGGTGCCGAACACGTATTGCTTTCCTCAATCTCAGACGCTCAGCGGCCCGGCCGGGATTCGGCCGCGCGCTGCTTCGAGCCGAGCCACGCCGCGCGAAATGCTTTCTGCTCCGGGCTCAACGCGTTGCCGGAGGCTTCGGCCAGGACCGCCTGTTCCGTGGGATCTTCGCCGAACGTCAGCACCCCCGTGCCGGTCGCGCCACCGACATGCCGGACCTCGAACCTCACCTTATCACCAGGCTTGCGATTCTTCAGCGCGGCCGCGTTGAAGGGCTTCCCGTCGATCGACGTCAGCACGTCGTCGTGCTCGAGACCGGCTTCGAACGCCGGGGTGCCCCACGCCATCAAGCCGCGCAATGCGGTCACCCTGCCGGCGCCGTCGATTGCCGCACCGGTCCAGGCTTCGCCCGCGTTGCGCTTGCGCACCACGACGCCGGCGCGGGCCAGCAGGGCACGATAGTCCGGCACCTCGCGTCCTTCGACGTAGCGCGAAAAGAAGTCGTCGGCGAAGGCGCGGTCATCCACCAGGTCTGCGAGTCGCGCACGCGCATCGGCCAGCGTGTACGGCTTGGCCACGTACCCAGGAGCCGCCGCCGGCTTGCCATGCACGCGCCACAAGGCGCGCATGTAGTCGTCGAGCGTGATTTTGCCCCCCGACCGCTCGCGCAGCGACAGATCGAGCGCCAGTGCCAGCGCCGAGCCGTACGGGTAGTAATTGATGAACGTGTAGCCGTAGTTGGTCGGATCGTTGGATCGGGCGGCGTCCGTGAACGGCGCGAGCTGGCTCATTTCCACCGCGGATCGAAACCGGTGGGCCGGACTCGAGGCTACGCCCAGCGCCGAATTCGCCAGGCTGAGCATCGTCTCGTCGGCGCCCGCGAGGCCGGCTCGCGCCATTGCCAGCTGTCCGTAGTACTGCGTGAACCCTTCCGCGAGCCAGAGCTCGCCCGACATGTTCGCGTCTTCGAAATCGAAGGGCTCGAGCGACTTCGGACGAATGCGCTCGACGTTCCAGGCGTGAAAGAACTCGTGGGAGACCGTGCCGAGCACGCCGCGCACGTTTCCCCTGATCGAGGCACCCTCGGCAACGACCGTGCTGTTGCGGTGCTCCATGCCGTCGCCGCCGCCCCACGGGACGTAGTCGCCAAGAAACGTGTAGGTCCCGTTGTCGAACTGCGGCAGCTCTCCAAACACCGCCGCATGTTCGCGGACGATCCGCTCGGTCCCCGCCACGTACTCGTCGATGTCGGCGTCAGTCGCATCGTGGTGAACGGCCGTGACGATCGTCTGCTCCCGCCCGTCCGGATTGCGGACCGTGAACGAACGGAACGACTGGTCGCTCAGCTCTGTGGGGCTGTCCATCAGGTACTGCAGGTTCGGTGCGGTGAAACTCCAGGGATCGTTCGTCGGAAACAGCTGCGTCGCGGCTTTCCACTTCGAGGCGGCCGGCGGCACGAACGTGATCCGCACCGCCCGCGCGTCGAGACCCCGCGCCCACATCAGGGTGGCGGGCATGTTCATGTGCGCATGCGATGCGTCGATACCGAGGTAGGTCCCGTCGACGTGGTTGCCGAACACCTTGTACACGACTCGAACCCGGTCCCCGTGCTGAGACAGGCTCCACTGATGCGGGTTCGGCCGGACAAGGGGGACTTCCTTGCCCGACGCATCGTACGCCCTGACATCGAAGACGTTCTTGGCGAACTCGTGCAGCGCGTAGCGGCCGGGCGACGACCGGCTCATACGGAGCTCGAGAGGCCCGGACGGCAACTCGGCGAAAACGATCTCGACGTCGGCGTAGTGATGCTGGGGGGCCGGGAACGAGACCCGGTAGGTTACGGGCGCCTGCGCGAAGGCAGAGCCGGGAATGAAGAGCAGAAGGAAGAGAACGAGCTTGGAGCGCACGTTCGCATTGTACGAACAGCCGGATGCGGGACGCGGTCTGTCGGCACTATTCATCCCCCAGTTGACACCTTGTGAAAAGTTTCACACTATTTGACCCGTGCTTCGGCTTGCCCTCCGGGGTGCGCTCACCGCAGGTGCGCACCATCGCGCGCCCTCAATCGCACGGTTCCGCGACTTCACTTTCTGCGGAACCCGTCATTGGAGTAGGCTTAGGGCCTTTGAACGCCGCCCGTTGTTCCCGAGAGGGGGACCACGGCGCCATCGAGGCATGATGCGGACGTCCACACGATGAGTCAGCTCTTCCATCGTCAATCCAACATCTACTCCCGGCTCAGCATCGTTGCCCTCGGACTCTTCGTTGCCGGACTCGGCGCGATGGTGGGTGTGATTCATCTCGGCAGCTTCTACACGAACCAGGACGTGTTCGTGGAACAGCCGATCCAGTTCAGCCACGCGCATCACGTCGGCGGCGTCGGCATCGATTGCCGCTACTGCCACACGTCGGTCGAGGAATCGGCGTTCGCCAACATTCCGCCGACCAAGACTTGCATGAACTGCCACTCCCAGATCTGGAGCACCGCGCCGATTCTCGAGCCGGTGCGGGCCAGCTTCCGCGACAACACGCGGCTGCAGTGGACGCGGGTCAACGACCTGCCGGATTTCGTGTATTTCAACCACAGCATCCACGTGCGGAAGGGCGTCGGCTGCGCCACCTGCCACGGCCGCGTCGACAAGATGCCGCTGATGTATCAGGACGCGCCGCTGACCATGAACTGGTGCCTGGATTGCCACCGGAATCCGGCGAAGTACGTGCGGCCCCGCGACCAGGTCTACAACATGGCGTGGGAACGGCCCGCCGACAAGCCCGAGCAAGGAAAGCAACTGGTGGAGGAATACAAGATCGGAAGCGTCGAGCAGCTCACCAGCTGTTCAACGTGCCACCGGTGATACGTGCAGTAGCGAGTTACCAGTTTCCAGTTTCCAGTTCTGAGGCGGAAGCAGGAAGCACGGCGCGACTGACGTGGCTGGCAACTGGGAACTGGCAACTGGAAACTGAATAGCGCATATATGGACCTTGCTGCCATCAAATCCCGCCTCGCTGACTCGAACGGGCGCTTGTACTGGAGGAGCCTGGGCGAGCTCGCCGACACGCCCGATTTCCGCGAGTATCTTCACCGGGAGTTTCCCGAGCAGGCTTCGGAGTGGAACGATCCGAAGGGACGCCGCAATTTCCTGAAGCTGATGAGCGCCTCGCTGGCGCTGGCCGGCGTCGGCGCCTGCACCAAGCAACCGCCCGAGACGCTGGTGCCGTACGTGCGCCAGCCCGAAGACATCGTTGCGGGCCGTCCTCTCTACTTCGCCAGCGCGGTGCCGATGGCCGGAACCGCAATGCCGGTGCTGGTCGAGAGTCACATGGGGCGTCCGACCAAAATCGAGGGGAATCCAGAACACCCCGCCAGCCGTGGTGCCACCGACGTCCTGACCCAGGCGTCCGTCCTGAATCTCTACGACCCGGATCGCGCCAAGACCATCTCCTTCCGAGGCGAGGTCCAGGGCTGGCCGCGGTTCGTCGGCGCCATGCAGGAGGCGTTGCGCGCCCAGAAAGCGCGGGGCGGAGCCGGACTCCACTTCCTGACTGCGCCCATCACGTCCCCCTCGCTGGCGGCACTCCTCGGAGAAGTGCTGCGCGACTACCCTGCCGCGAAATGGCATCACTACGATGCCGTGGTCCGGCCGGCCAGTCCGACGGCAGCCACGCAAACCACTCCGGTCTACCAGTTCGACAAGGCCGACGTCGTCGTCGCGCTCGATGCCGACTTCCTCGCCTGCGGAGCCGGCAGCGTCAGGTACTCGAAAGACTTTTCGGCGCGGCGGCGGCTTACCGAGGAGAACACCTCGATGAACCGGCTCTACGCGATCGAGAGTACGCCGACGCTGACCGGCGCCAAGGCCGACCATCGCCTCTCAATCGCCGCCGCCGAGGTCGAAGGCGTGGCTCGTGAGCTCGCCGCGGCGATTGCGGGTGGCGCGGCGCCGTCCGGAACCGCGGCTGGTGCCCCCGAGATCGCCCGCTGGGTGACCGCGATTGCCAAGGATCTCCAGGCACACAAGGGCCGCTCCGTCGTCGTGCCCGGCGAATTCCAGACCGACGGCGTCCACGCCGCGGCGAAAGCGATCAACGACGCGCTCGGCAACACCGGGACGACGGTGCTGTATGGCAGCGCCGCGGAAGCGGTGCCGGCGTCGGGCCGCAGCTCGATCGTGGACCTCGCCAGGGCGGTCGATGCCGGACAGGTGGAACTGCTCGTGATTATGGGCGGCAACCCCGTGTTCACGGCGCCTGTGGATCTGCGGTTCGCCGATCGCCTCGCCAAGGTTCCGATCGTCGCCTATCACACGACGCACCTCGACGAGACCTCCGCGCTGAGCCACTGGAACGTCGCCGAGACGCACCCGCTCGAAAGCTGGGGAGACTCGCGATCGTTCGAGGGCACGGTCACGGTGAGTCAGCCTCTCATCGAGCCGCTCTACGAAGGACAGTCGGCACACGATTTCCTGGCGGCCTTCACTTCGCAGCCGGGCCGGCGGGGCCTGTCGCTCGTGAAGGATTTCTGGACGAAGACGTACAGCAGTGGTGCCGGCGGCTGGAAATTCACGAACCCTCACGGCGAGGGTTTCCCCAATCCGGAAGCGTTCTGGCGCACAGCCGTGCACGACGGGTTCATGGCCGGCACGTCGTTCGCCGAAGGCGGGCCCGCAACGACGCTGACCGCAGCGCCTGCGACCGCTCCGACCGCCGCCCCTGGTGCCCCCGCAGCCCCAGGGACAGAAGCCGCAGCACAGCCATCGGCTCCGGCGCCGGCACCCGTCCTGCCGGCTCCTGCTCCGGCCGCCGCTCCATCGGCATCGCAGGGTGGTCTCGAGATCATCTTCCGGCCCGATCCGTCCATCTGGGACGGCCGCTTTGCCAACAACGGCTGGCTGCAGGAGCTGCCCAAGCCCTATTCGAAGGTCACCTGGGACCCGACCGCGTGGATCAGCAAGCGGCTGGCGGACGAGCGCGGGCTCCGACAAGGCGACATCGTCGAGCTGCGCTATCGCGGCAACACCGTGCGCATGCCCGTATTCGTGGTGCCTGGGCATCCGGCGCAGTCGGTCACGGTGTTCTTCGGCTACGGCCGCCGCAACGCGGGCCGGGTCGGCAGTGCCGTCGGATCGTCGCAGCAGTTCAACGCCTTCCTGTTGCGAACGTCCGACGCCCCATGGTTCGGCAGCGGGCTCGAGCTCGTGAAGACCGGCGAGCACTATCCGCTGGCCACCACGCAACAACATCACTCGATGGAGGGCCGCGCGCCGATCCGCACCGCGAGCCTGGACGAGTACAAGGCCAAGCCCGACGTGATTCATCACCAGGGCGGACATACACCGCCGCGCACGTTAACTCTGTTACCCGACCACGAATACAACGGCTACAAGTGGGGCATGGCGATCGACCTGAGCGCCTGCACCGGCTGCAGTGCCTGCGTGGTCGCCTGCACCGCCGAGAACAACATCCCGGTGATCGGCAAGGACCAGGTGCTGCGCAGCCGTGAGATGCAGTGGATCCGCGTCGACCACTACTTCAGTGGCAATCCCGAGCACCCCGAGTCGTTCCATCAGCCGATGATTTGCCAGCAGTGCGAGAACGCGCCGTGCGAGGTCGTCTGTCCGGTCGCGGCCACCACGCACAGCTCGGAAGGGCTGAACGACATGGTCTACAACCGCTGCGTCGGCACGCGCTACTGCTCGAACAACTGCCCGTACAAGGTGCGGCGCTTCAACTTCCTCCTCTACTCGGACTGGAACACGGAGAGCCTGTGGGGCGTGCGCAACCCCGACGTCACGGTACGCAGCCGCGGCGTCATGGAGAAGTGCACCTACTGCGTGCAGCGCATCAACCAGGCGCGCATCGACGCCAAGCGCGAGGACCGTCGGGTGCGCGACGGCGAGATCGTTCCGGCCTGCAGCTCCGCCTGTCCGGCAGAGGCGATCGTCTTCGGCGACATGAACGATCCGAACAGCCAGGTCAACAAGCTCAAGAAACAGGAACGGAACTACGGCGTGCTCGAGGACCTGAACACCCGCCCGCGCACGACCTATCTGGCGGAGATTCGTAATCCGAACCCCGAACTCGCCCCGGCGCCGGCTGCGGGCCACTCGACGGGACACTGATGGATCCGAAATCAACTGCGGCCGGTGGGACGGCGGTGGCCGAGTACCACGAGCATCCCGTCATCGAGCCGGGTCACACGCTGACGTCGGTCACCGAGAAGATCTCCAACGTCGTGCTCCGGGGGCGGCATCCGATCCCGTGGTACATCGTCTTCTTCATCGCGTTCCTGCTGCTGAACGGCCTGATGGTGTCGGTGGGCTGGCTGCTCTTGAAGGGCATCGGCATCTGGGGGAACAACCAGCCAGTCGGCTGGGCGTTCGACATCATCAACTTCGTCTGGTGGATTGGTATCGGCCACGCCGGCACGCTGATTTCGGCGATTCTGCTGCTCCTCAAGCAGGACTGGCGGACCTCGATCAACCGCTTTGCCGAGGCGATGACGCTGTTCGCGGTCGCCTGCGCGCTGATGTTCCCGCTGATTCACACCGGCCGGCCATGGCTCGCGGCCTACTGGCTGCTCCCCTATCCGAACACGATGGGGATCTGGCCGCAGTTCCGCAGCCCGCTCATCTGGGACGTGTTCGCGGTCTCGACCTACGGGACGGTGTCGGCGCTTTTCTGGTACACGGGCCTCGTCCCCGACCTCGCGACGTTGCGGGATCGTGCGAAGAACATCCACATCCGGCGGCTGTTCGGCGCGCTCGCGCTCGGCTGGCGGGGATCGGCCCGCCACTGGGCACGCTACGAGACCGCCTACCTGCTGCTCGCCGGCATGTCGACGCCGCTGGTCCTCTCGGTCCACACCGTCGTGAGCTTCGACTTCTCGATCGGCATCGTGCCCGGCTGGCACGCGACGATCTTCCCGCCCTACTTCGTCGCCGGCGCCGTCTACGCCGGGTTTGCGATGGTGCTGACGCTGGCGATCCCGCTGCGCAAGTGGTACGGGATGGAAGACTTCATCACCATGCGCCACATCGAGAACATGGCGAAAGTGATGCTGGTGACGGGGCTGATCGTGTTCTACGGCTACCTGATCGAAGCGTTCTTCGGCTGGTACAGCGCCAACGAGTACGAGAAATACATGATCGTCAACCGGATGACCGGGCCGTACGCCTGGTCGTACTGGTGCCTGATCTTCTGCAACGGCCTGATGCCGCAGACGATCTGGTCGAAGAAGCTGCGCACCAACCTCACCTGGCTCTTCATCCTCTCGCTGATCGTCAGCGTCGGGATGTGGCTGGAGCGCTTCGTGATCATCGTGACGTCGCTGCACCGCGACTTCCTGCCGTCGTCGTGGGACATGTACTACCCGACGTTCTGGGACTTCTCGACGTTCTTCGGCACCATCGGCCTCTTCACGACGCTGATGTTCCTGTTCGTCCGGCTGCTGCCGATGATCTCGATCTTCGAAGTACGCACGCTCGTGCCGGAAGCCAAGGTCAAGCTGAAGCACGATCCCACCGTTGACGATTTCGACGTGTCGTACGGAGCGGATTGATCATGAGCGCCCACGCAATCGCGGCAACACCGGAAATCTACGGCCTGATGGCCGAGTTTCCCGACCCGACGAGCCTGGTCCTGGCAACGCGGAAGACCCACGAGGAAGGCTACCGGAACATGGACGCCTACTCGCCGTTCCCGATTCACGAACTGGTCGACGCCTTTGACGCGCACGATCATCGCGTGCAGCGCAACGTCCTGGTCGGGGGACTGCTGGGGATGTTCGGAGGCTTCGGGCTCTGCTACTGGGTGTCGACGACGGCCTATCCGCTGAACATCGGCGGCCGTCCGTTCAACAGCTGGCCGTCGTTCATCCCGGTGACCTTCGAGCTGACGATTCTGTTCGCGGCGTTCGCCGCGGTCCTCAGCTGGGTCCTGCTGAGCGGCCTTCCGATGCCGTATCACCCGGTGTTCAACGTGCCGCGCTTCGCGGAGATCGCCAGCGAGAAGGGCTTCTTCCTGACGATCGAAGCAACGGATCCGAAATTCGATCGACTCCGCACGGCCGACTTTCTCAAGGGCCTGGGTGCGAGGGACATCAATGAGATCCCGAACTGAAAACCGCGGGCTGCGGCCCGCTGACCGCAGCCCGCAGTTGCTGAATCGAACCCGGATCCGCGGAGTGCGGACCGCGGACCGCGGACCGCGATTGCTGTATCGCACCGTCGGCTTCGCCATGGCGATCGTGTCGACAGTGGCACTCGCCGGCTGCCGCCAGGACATGCACAACCAGCCGAAGTACCGCGGGCTCCGCGGCACGGCGTTCTTCACCGACGGTGGCAGCGCGCGGCCGCTCGTGGAAGGCACGGTGGCCCGCGGCACCCTGCAGGACGACGCGGCGTTCTTCACCGGGAAGGTCGGCACCGCCACGGTCAAGGAACTGCCGTTTCCCGTCGACGATGCGGTGCTGAACCGGGGCCAGGAGCGTTTCAACATCTACTGCACGCCGTGTCACGACGCGACCGGCAGCGGCAAGGGAATGGTCGTCCAGCGCGGCTTCAAGGCGCCGCCGTCGTTCCACGACGAGCGCCTCCGCAACGCCGATGCCGGCTACTTCTTCGACGTGATGACCAACGGGTTCGGCGCGATGCCCGATTACCGCATGCAGCTGTCGGCCCGCGATCGATGGTCCGTCGTGGCGTATATCCGCGCGCTGCAACTCAGTCAGCACGCCGCCACCTCGGATGTTCCGGGCGGTGATCCGACCAAGGCGCAGCCGGCAGCGGCACAACCCGGCGCGGTGAAACATTGATGGACCTTTCAAGACTCTCGTCGCGCGACGTTCCCTCGCTCGTCCGCCTGCAGCAGCAGGCGCTCATCGTCGGCGTCGTGGCGCTCCTGGCGGGCGCGGTCGGCGCCGTGATGAACGTCGATCAGTTCTTCCGCTCGTGGCTCATCGGCTTCCTTTTCTGCCTGAGCCTGTCGCTGGGCTCGCTGGCGTTGCTGATGCTGCAGCACCTGTCGGGCGGCCAGTGGGGCATGGTGGGCCGGCGGATCTTCGAGGCTGGCAGCCGTCTGCTGCCGGTCGTCGCGTTTCTTGCCATCCCGGTGATTATCGGGATGCCGAGAATTTTCGCGTGGGCCGTGCCCGGTGCGGACGCCAATCCGATCATTCACGACAAGCGCCCCTATCTGAACAACGTCTTCTTCGTCATCCGCGTCGCGATCTATTTCGTGTTCTGGATGTCCCTGATGTGGTCGCTCAACAAGTGGTCGGACGAGCAGGACTCCGGCAAGGCGGTCAGCAAGGTGGATTCAATCCGGTTTCGCACGGTCAGCGCACCGGGACTGCTCTTCCTGGTGATCACGGTGACGTTCGCGTCGGTCGACTGGGTCATGTCGCTCGAGCCCGAGTGGTTCTCGACCATCTTCGGGCTCCTGACCATCGCCGGGTACGGCCTGACCGGGCTCGCGTTCACCATCATCGTGCTCGCGGCGATCAACAAGGATCATCCCCAGGGCACCCTGCTCACGCCGCGCCACTTCCACGATTTCGGCAAGCTGCTGCTCGCGTTCGTGATGCTCTGGGCGTATCTCTCGTTCTCGCAGTTCCTGATCATCTGGGCGGGCAACCTGCCGGAAGAGATCCCGTGGTACATCGCGCGCATCCGCGGATCGTGGGGTGCGGTGGCGATCCTGCTGGTGGTCGGGCACTTCTTCCTGCCCTTCGGATTGCTGCTCTCGGCCGGCCTCAAGAAACGGAGCGCCACGATCGCGAAGGTCGCCGTCTGGGTGCTCGTGATGCGGCTGGTGGATCTGATTTGGTATGTCGCACCGGCGTTCAGGCTCGTCTCGGGGGAGGGGGAGCACGCCGGCCCGGGGCTGATCCCGATCCACTGGATGGACATCGCGATTCCGGTCGGGCTCACGGCGCTGTGGGTCTACCTCTTCTTCCGGCAGCTGGGATCCCGTCCGTTGTTCGCGGTGAACGACCCGTACCTCAAGGAGACCTTCGCCCATGAAGCCGCCCACTGATCCGGCCGAAGACGGCCGGTCCGAGAGTAAGCGTCCCGGCGGGCACGGCAGCTACAAGCTGGGGGGCGAGCCGGCGATCGGCCATCGGTGGAACGAAGCGCCCGCGCCGCCCCCGGCAACGATGACGCCGTTCGATGACATCGACGACGGAGTGCCGCACAAGCCGCACCCACCCGGCGATGATGACCCGCTGCACAACGAGGACATCGATCACGAGCATCGCGACGTCAACATCAAGGCGGTGATCGGTTCCGCGATCATCCTCGCGGTCGTCGCCCTGGGATCCCAGCTCGCGATGTGGCTCCTGTTCGGAGTGTTCGAGAACCAGGCGGCTGCCAGGGATCCGCAGCTGTCGCCGCTGCAGGCGCCTTCCGTTCAGATGCCGCCCAACACGCGCGAGTCACCGGTGTTCAACCCGAGCGTGGGTGGTCCGCAGCTGCTGACGAACGAGCCGCTGGGACTCGCCAATGTCCGGAGCGGAGAGCAGAAGCGGCTCCAGGGCTACGGCTGGGTCAACCAGGCGGGCGGCGTCGCGTACATCCCGATCGACGAGGCCAAGAAGCTGCTCAAGGAGCGCGGATTACCTGTCCGCGAGGGTGGCGCGGTCGCGCCGGATCTCGGTACCCGATTGCCGGCCCGTGGTGAAGCGACGGGAGGCCGGGTCATCACCGTGCCTGCGCCGGGCGCGCCTTCGGCCACGCCGGAAACCGCTCCCGCACCGGCATCCGGCGAAAAACCGCACGAAGCGGCGCCCGCCGCCAAGCCACACGGGCCGGGCGGGCACTGAGGTCATCATGAATCGCGGTCACCAGCGAGTGAGCAGAGCGAGCGAGCCACGTGAGCGGAGCGGGGCATGGGGCCCCCGCGAGCGCGCGTGTAAGGGGGTCCGGGGGACGAAGTCCCCCGGTGAGAACTGAGGTCATCATGTTCATCCCACGGTTGATCCGCCGCTCGGTCGTTGTCGCCGTCACGGCACTCGTGTGCCCGGCGGCAGCCTTCGCGCAGGTCGGCGTCACCGTGCCGGAGCCCGGCGATCCCGCCAGCGCGAGACCCGGACTGCTCAGCAAGATTCACATCGATCAGCATCTCGATCGGCAGCTGCCGCTCGATCTGGCGTTCGTCGACGACGCCGGCAAGGCGGTCCGTCTCGGCGATTACTTCGGCAAGCGGCCGGTGGTCATGGCACTCGCGTACTACGAGTGCCCGATGCTCTGCACCCAGGTGCTCAACGGACTGGTGAGCACGCTCTCGGTGATGAACTTCGAGCCCGGCCGCGAATTCGACGTCGTCGTCGTGAGCTTCAATCCGCGCGAGGGTCCCGGTTTGGCATCGCAGAAGAAGGCCACCTACCTGGAGCGATACAAGCGGCCGCACACGGCGCACGGCTGGCATTTCCTGACCGGCCAGCAGTCGTCGATCGACGCCCTCACTGACGCGCTCGGGTTCCGGTACGCGTACGACGAACAGATCCAGCAATTCGCGCATGGCGCCGCCATCGAGGTGCTGACGCCGAAGGGACACATCTCGAAATACTTCTACGGGATTGAGTTCTCCGCCCGCGACCTGCGCCTGGGCCTGATTGAAGCCTCCGACGAGCGCATCGGCACGCCGGTCGACGACTTCCTGCTGTTCTGCTACCACTACGACCCCGCAACGGGTAAGTACGGCGCTTCCGTGCTCCGCCTGGTCCGCCTGGGGGGAATCCTGACCGTGCTGGCGTTCCTCTCGTTTTTGACGATCAGCCTCCGGCGCGACCGGAGGGACCGCTTGACGCAGTCCGCCTTCATCACAGGACCGGCAGGCGGCGTCTTTTTGCCGCCTGATGGCGGCGCGCACCGCGCGCCCGCGAGGGAGCGGAGCGGCCCGCCTCCGTTTCTCGCGGACTACGAACGAGAAGCTACGGCGAGGTCTCGCCGTAGCGCGCCCGAACCCGATCGCGCGAAGGCGGAGGCATGGGGGCCCCGCGAGCGACCGAGCCGGGGTTCGGGGCGGAGCCCCGACCAGTAACGATGTCTAAATACTTTCCGCTGTTTCCGCAACAGGCCTCGGTCCAGGCGGGGCAGGTCGACGCCATCTTCTTCTTCATGGTGGCGGTCACAGCCTTCTTCTCGCTGCTGATCGCCGGCCTGATCATCTTCTTCGCCATCAAGTACCGCCGGCGGCACGATGAAGAAATCGGCGTCGCCATCCACGGCTCGCTCGTGCTCGAGCTGATGTGGACGGTCATCCCGTTCTTCATCGCGATGGGCATGTTCGGGTGGGGTGCGAAGGTCTTCTTCGACCTGTATCGCGTTCCGGCCGGGGCGATGGAAATCTTCGTCGTCGGCAAGCAGTGGATGTGGAAGGTCCAGCACGCCGGCGGGCAGCGCGAGATCAACGAGCTGCACGTGCCGGCGGGACGCCCGGTCCGGCTGATCATGGGCTCCGAGGATGTCATCCACAGCTTCTACATCCCCGCGTTCAGAGTGAAAGCGGACGTGATCCCGGGCCGGTACAACACCCTCTGGTTCCAGGCGACGACGCCCGGCCGGTATCACCTGTTCTGCGCCGAGTACTGCGGCACCAAGCACTCCGGAATGATCGGCAGCGTCGTGGTGATGGAGCCGAACGACTACCAGGCCTGGCTGAGCGGCGGCCCGGTTTCGGATTCACCGGCCGCAGCCGGCGAGAAGCTGTTCACCAGCCTGGCCTGCGTGACGTGCCACACCGGCGAAGCCGGATCCCGCGGACCGGGCCTCGGCGGCGTCTTCGGACACGAGGTCGAGCTCCAGGGCGGCGGGAAAATCGTCGCAGACGAAGCCTACCTGCGCGAGTCGATCGTCAACCCGCAGGCGAAGGTGGTGGCGGGATTCCCGCCAATCATGCCGCCGTTCCAGGGCATGGTGTCGGAAGAGCAGCTGCTGCAGCTGATTGCGTACTTGAAGTCGCTGAAGGGCCCGGCGGCGCAGCCGGCGGCCCCGGCGCAGCAGAAATAACGGTATCCATATATGGAAGCACCCGCACTGACGTATTTGAACAACGGCCATGGCGCGGCCTCCTGGCTGCTGACCAGGGACCACAAGCGCATCGCGCTGCTCTACCTGGTGTCGATCACGATCTTTTTCGTGATCGGTGGCATCTTCGCCACGCTGGTCCGGTTCGAGCTCCTGACGCCGGCCGGCGACCTGCTCGCGTCCGAGACCTACAACAAGATGTTCACCATGCACGGCGTTGTGATGGTCTTCTTCTTTCTGATCCCCTCGATTCCCGCGGTGCTGGGGAACTTCCTGATCCCGATCATGATCGGCGCGAAGGACCTCGCGTTCCCGCGCATCAACCTCCTCAGCTGGTACATCTACGTGCTCGGCGGCGCGTTCACGTTGTTTGCCGCCCTCAGCGGCGGCGTGGATACGGGCTGGACGTTCTACACGCCCTACAGCACGGCTGCCGCGAACACGCACGTCATGACCGCCGCGGTCGGCATCTTCATCACCGGGTTCTCGTCGATCCTGACCGGGCTGAACTTCATCGTGACCATCCACCGGATGCGCGCCACCGGCCTGACCTGGTTCCGGCTGCCGCTGTTCGTGTGGGCGCACTACGCGACCAGCCTGATCATGATCCTGGGCACGCCGGTCATCGCGATCACGGTCCTGATGGTCGCGGCGGAACGGGCGCTGCACCTCGGCATCTTCGACCCGGCGCTCGGTGGCGATCCGGTGCTGTTCCAGCACCTGTTCTGGTTCTACTCGCACCCGGCGGTCTACATCATGATCCTGCCGGCGATGGGGGTGATCAGCGAGATCGTCCAGGCGTTCTCGCGCAAGAACATCTTCGGATATTCGTTCATCGCCTTCTCGTCGATCGCGATCGCGGTCATCGGCTTCCTGGTCTGGGGCCACCACCTGTTCGTGGCCGGGCAGTCGACGTACGCGGGCCTGGTGTTCTCGATCCTTTCGTTCCTGGTCGCGATCCCGTCGGCGATCAAGGTCTTCAACTGGACCGCGACGATTTACAAAGGGTCGGTGTCGCTCGAGTCGCCGATGCTCTACGCCTTCGGCTTCATCGGCCTCTTCACGATCGGCGGTCTCACCGGGCTGTTCCTTGCCGCGATGGGACTCGACATCCACGTGCACGACACCTACTTCGTGGTCGCGCACTTCCACTACATCATGGTCGGCGGCGCCATCATGGGGTATCTCGGCGGCTTGCACTACTGGTGGCCGAAGATCAGCGGCCGGCTCTATTCCGAGCCGTGGGCCAAGTTCGCCGCCCTGATCGTCTTCGTGGGATTCAACCTGACGTTCTTTCCGCAGTTCGTGGCCGGCTACCTCGGCATGCCGCGGCGATATCACGCCTATCCGCCGGAATTCCAGGTGCTGAACGTGCTCTCGACGGCCGGTGCCTCAATCCTCGCGGTCGGCTACGCCCTCCCGCTCATCTATCTCACCTGGTCGCTGGTGGCGGGTCAGAAGGCGGCCAACGATCCGTGGGGGGCCCGGGGACTTGAATGGGAGATCCCCTCGCCGCCGCCCACCGAAAACTTCACGGTGACCCCGATCGTCAGCGAGGGGACGCACCAGTACGGGCACAGCCAGGAGGTCGGTCTTGCCTGACGCTCACGGGGAGCATTTTCCAGGTCCGATCCACCAGCCGCCGCTGGTGGTCAACGTCGACGCCATTCAGCCGGGCGTCCACCACGAGCATCCGGTCCATCCGAAGCTGCAGCATCACTTCGATGACATGGAGCAGCAGGTCGAGGCGTCGTCGCTCGGCATGTGGGTGTTCCTGGTCACCGAAATCATGTTCTTCGGCGGCCTGTTCATGGCCTACATCGTGTACCGTGCCGCGTCGCCGGAGGCGTTCCAGGAAGCGAGCCACCACCTGTCGATCGGCTGGGGTGCGTTCAACACGGCGGTCCTGATTTTCAGCTCCCTGACGATGGCGCTGGCCGTGCGCGCGGCGCAGACCGGCCAGCCGGCCAGGACGCAGGTCATGTGGCTCGTCGGCACGATGATCCTCGGCACCGTCTTTCTCGGCGTGAAGGTGATCGAGTACGCCGACAAGTTCGAGCACCACATCGTGCCGGGTCCGTACTTCGACAAGTCGGCCTGGACCCACCCGGCCGGCGTCGAACAGTTCTACTCGCTGTACTTCATCATGACCGGGCTGCACGCCCTGCACATGATTATCGGGATCGGGCTCATGACGGTCATCGCGATCATGGCCTGGCGGAAGCACTTCGACCGCACCTACTACACGCCCGTCGAGGTGTCGGGGCTGTACTGGCACTTCGTCGACATCGTGTGGATTTTCCTGTTCCCGCTGCTCTATCTGATCGGACGGCACTACCATGCGGGGTAGTCGCGGGTTCGCGGTTCGCGGGTTCGCGATTCGCAGCTTGTCTCGCCGAAGCGCGAAGCGCGAAGGCGGAGAGGATTAGCGTTTTCATGGACGCCCATCACATACCTTCGCTCAAGCTGTATTTCACCGTCTTCGGCATCCTGATGGTCGGGACGGCGCTCACCGTGGCCGTCGCCTTCTTCGACCTCGGACCGATGAACAACGTCGTCATGCTGACGATCGCCATCGTCAAGGCCTTGTTCGTCGTGCTGTATTTCATGCACGTCCGGTGGGGCAGCCGCCTGACCTGGGTGGTCGCCGGGTCGGGCTTCTTCTGGCTGCTGATCATGTTCTCCTTCACGCTGACCGACTACATGAGCCGAGGGTGGCTCCAGGGGACGCTTCGCTAAACACAATTCCCAACGATCCAACGATCCAACGATCCAAGGAGAGCCGGTCGAACAACGGGGTGCAAGTCGCGCCGCCCAGCTGGGTGGTGCTTCTTGCACCCCTTTTGTTCGAGCAGCTTCCCTTGGATCGTTGGACCGTTGGATCGTTGGGAGTTGATCTCGTCCACCGTTCGTGGATAACATTCCGGCTTTGATCGACGGCTTTTGAGTCGTTCCCTGCGAAGTGTTCTTCGGTGCGCGAGGATGTGCCATCACTCCATCTCGGGACTCGCGGATTGGGAAACTGTTTGGTGCCGCGGAGTCCTGGCCATTGGGTCAGCTCGTTCCCCTTTGGTGACACAAGCTCTCGATTGTGCCCGGCATCGCGAGTAGAGTCGAACTGACCCTCGTGTTCGCGGGTGTCCCGTGCCACGAAGGTTCGTGGTACCGGGGTGGTGCCTGCCTTCCCGCCCGTCAAGTCCCGTCCAGCCACACGGTTCACCCTTACACGGCAGGCGCGACGCGCCCGGCCGCGGGCATCCAATGAGCGAGGCGTGTTGATGAACGCCCTGATCGGTCGCAGACTGCTGGTCCTTCTCGGTGTGATCGCCGCCCTCGTGCTGCTCACGGGGCTGGGGCGGACCGCGTCGGCGATGAGCGAGTTTCAAGAGGCCCAGGCGGCGGCCGCTGCGCCGGCCGGCCAGGCCGGTGCGAAACCCGAGGCCGAGAACCAGGCGAAGCAGAACGCCGACAAGCCCTACGAGGAGGTCGCGTACCGGACGTTCCCCGTCGTCGGCAGCCGTGTCGCGATCTGGTCGGTCGCGCAGCTGCACCTGCTGTTCGCGGCCTTCGTGCTCGCCGTTCCGATCTTTGCGTTCATCGTCGAGCTGATCGGCTACAAGACGGGGGATGTGCGCTACGACCGGCTCGCGCACGAATTCACGAAGCTCCTCTCGGTCTCGTTCTCGTTGACCGCGACGTTCGGAGCATTCCTGACGTTCATGCTCATCGCGCTCTACCCGAAATTCACGAACTACCTGATGAGCGTGTTCTCCCCGACGTTCCTGCCGTACGTCATCCTGTTTTTCTTCGAGGCCTTCTTCCTCTACACGTATTACTACGGCTGGGGGAAATTCCACCCGCTGGTGCACCTCGGCCTGGGCCTCGGGCTCAACATCGTGGGCACGGCGATCATGTTCATCGCCAATGCCTGGCTGACGTTCATGACCTCGCCGAACGGGATTTCGAGCAAAGGCGCGGTGCTCTCGGTGTGGGATGCCGTCCACAACTACACCTGGATGCCGATCAACGTCCACCGGGTCATCGCGAACGTCGCGTTCGGCGGGTCGGTCGCCGCCGCCTACGCGGCTTTCAAGTTCCTGCAGTCGGACAACGACGAGGACCGGGCGCACTACGACTGGATGGGATACATCGGCAACTTCGTCGCGATCAGCGCGTTCCTCCCGCTCCCGTTCGCCGGCTACTGGCTCGCAAAGGAGATCTACGCCTTCTCGCAGACGCTCGGGCTCACGATGATGGGCGGCGCCTTCTCGTGGCTCTTCATCATCCAGGCGGTTCTGATCGGGAACCTGTTCCTGGCGGCGAACTACTACCTGTGGCTCGGGATGGGCCGTGTCGAGGGGGCGAATCCGCTCCAGAAGTTCATCAAGTACTTGCTCATCGGGATCGCGCTCTGCTTCATCGTCTGGGCGACGCCGCGGTCGATCATCGCGACCGTCTCCGAAATCCGGGCGATGGGAGGGTCCTCGCACCCGATCCTGGGCTATCTCGGCGTCATGTCCGCGAAGAACACCGCCGTGAACATCCTGATCCTGACCACGTTCATGAGCTTCCTGCTCTACCGGCGGACGGGGAAGACGGCAACGGTGGCGTGGGCTAAGAAGGGGCATGCGGCCCAGCTCGCGATTTTCGCGACCGTCGCGATCTTCGTCATCTTCCTTGGTGTCTACGGCTACTTCGTCGAGGCGACGGTCCGGATCGGCCTGTCGGTGCCGCAGGTCCTCTCGGTTCTGTTCGCGATGATCGCGATTACGGCCATCGACGTCTTTCTCTTCCGCGGCGCCAGCAGGACGGGCGAGGTGCGCTGGGGCCGGATCCCGGTGATCTCGCAATACGTGCTCATCTTCATCGCCGTCACCTTCACCTGGCTCATGGGGCTCATGGGCTACGTCCGATCGGGACTCCGCCAGCACTGGCACGTCTACGGCGTCATCAGGGACCAGTCGGTTGACGCGTTCACGCCCACCCTCGGCTTCGCCACGAAGGTCGTCTCGGTCACGGTGCTGCTGTTCTTCCTCCTGATCGGCCTGGTGTTCTGGATCTCGAGCCTCCACGATCGGCCCGATTTCGGAAAAAAGGACCGTACTCGTGAGGACTCGGGGGAGGGCGCGACCGGGGTTCACGGCGCCCACTCGGCTCACACGTAGGCGGAACCAGACGTCATGAGAGTCCCCCATATCGTCCGGATCGGCGCTCTCGTCATTGCGACGACGGGCTTCTATACCTACGTCGGCCAGATGGTGCCGCAGAAGGAAGTCCAGGCGCCGAAGGAGACGGCTCTGGGAGCGGGCATGTCCACGGCCGACATGGTCAAGATCGGCCGCGAGATCATGGAGGGTAAGGGCATCTGCCTGACCTGCCACACCATTGGCAAGTCCGGCGCGCTCAGGTTCCCCGACCTGGCAGGCATCGGCGAGCGCGCGAAAACGCGGGAGGCGGGGCTCAGCGATGTCGACTACCTGGCGCAGTCGCTCTATGAACCGACCGCGTTCGTGGTCCCGGGCTTTCCGCCGGCAATGCCGCCCGTCAATCAGCCGCCGATCGGGCTGACCGATCAGGAAATCCTCTGTGTGATCGCGGCCCTCCAGACGCTCGGCGGCACGCCGACGGTCACGCTGGAGACGAAGCACAAGTACAACAGCGGCGCGGCGGCGCCAGGCGCGGCGCCCGCCCCTGCGGCGCCGCCGAAAGGGTCGCAGCTGATGCCCGCTGTCCCAAAACTCGTACCGTTGGTCGCGCATCACGTTCCCGCCGGGATGGGCGAAGGCGAGGCCCGCCTCGCCGCAGCCCATCTCGCCGAAGCCCGTCAGGGCGAAGGCGGACGATGAACATTCTGATCGTCCTCGCCGTGGCCGCCGTGTTCGCGGTTCTCCGCTTCCTGCGGTCCAGCCTGATCGTGTGGGCCGTCGCGTGGTGGGTAGGGATCTACGTCCTCCTCCGGTTCGGGTTCACCGCTCCGATTCCCGCGTCCGTGGTGACGATTTACATGGGAATCATCACGCTGTCGATCCTGGCCTACATGTCTTCCAGCCAGGAACGCCGCGACGAAATCTCGGGCCCGCTCTTCCGCTTCATGACGGACAAGCGGTACACGACGCTGCTGGCAGCAACCGTGGTCGCCATCCCCGCACTCGCGGCAGCGAACGTCTATCTCAAGATGAGCGTTCCGCTCGAGCCTCCCCTGTTCGCGCGAACGGTTCACCCGGCCTCGCCGGGCGAGATCACGGTTCACGACAAGAAGATCGATCTCAACGCCAGCGAGAATCCCTTCCTGCCGTTGCAGGCGTCGAACCCTGAAGAGTTCCGCAAGCACCTCGAGAACGGGCGGCGTGTCTATTATCGGAACTGCGTCTTCTGCCACGGCGACAACCTGTCCGGCAACGGCATGTTCGTGCACGGTCTCGACCCGATCCCGACCAACTTCGCCGACGCCGGAACGATCGCGATGCTGCGGGACACGTTCCTGTTCTGGCGAATCTCGAAGGGTGGTCCGGGGATGCCGGAGGAAGGCGGGCCGTGGGCCAGCGCCATGCCGGCGTGGGAGAAGTTCCTGAAGGAGGACGAGATCTGGGACGTGATCCTCTTCCTCTACGATTTCACCGGCCAGAAGCCTCGTGCGAAGGAGGCGGAGCATCAATGACTGCTCGTCCGATTACGTCCGCCTTCGTGGTCGTCGGGATGGTGCTGTTCGGCGTCACGGCAATGGAACTGGTGCGTGCGCAGGGGCCCGACGTCGGCTCCGAGGCACAGCGCGAGGCGGGCAAGCAGCTCTATCTCAAGTACTGCTCGCAGTGCCACGGCGAAAAGGGAGACGGCGAAGGATACG
>Ga0209382_10000812_pt1 | contig 50615 bp, 42 predicted proteins | sample SoiMetdeltSBSDD5_FD_187599 | JGI IMG/M metagenome (GOLD analysis project Ga0209382, IMG submission 187599) | Bulk soil microbial communities from a Populus tree surrounding site in Tennessee, USA - Soil MetaG P. deltoides SBSDD5 (SPAdes) (version 2) | ecosystem: Environmental > Terrestrial >...
TCCCGATCGGTGCGCGCCAGCGCGTCGCGCATCACGACATACGGCTTCTGCAATTCGACGAGCGAGTGATCGCCCTTGATGAGCTCCTCGTACGAGCACCAGTCATGCTTCAGGAAGTCGATACCCCAGGCGGCGTAGGTCGCAGCGTCCTGCGCTTCGTGTTGCCAGCTGCCCTCGAAGTCCTCGCACGTTTTCGGTCCGGGTGAGGAGTAGATGCCTATCTTCAAGCCACGCGCGTGCACGGCGTCCGCCAGCGCACGCATGTCTGGAAATTTTTCATTGGGGACGATCTTGCCATCCGGGCCGCGCTTCCCCGACCACGTATCGTCGATGACGATGTACTGAAAGCCGTGTGCCGCGAGTCCGCTGCGATCGAGCCACTCCGCGGCTTGCAGCACCTTCTCGGCATCGACTGCCGGGCCCCAGACATTCCAGGAGTTCCAGCCCATCGGCGGAGTGAGCGCGAGTGCATCTTTGCCGGCGACGATGCGCAGTTCGCTGCGGGCCGCGCCGCCTGGACCACGGACGTCGAGCTGCACGACGCTTTCGCCCGCTTGCTCGATCTTGCCGCTGATGATGCCGGTCGCTGCATCGATAGCGAGCCCGGCAGGAAGGCCAGTGGCAGCAAATCTCAACGGCGCGGCGCCGGTCGCTGGAACGCGGAACAGGAACGGACGTCCGGGCGTCGCTCCCGTGACCCGCGCGCCGTGAATGGCAGGTCGGGGCGATGTCGAGGGCGCAGCGATGCGCGGCAGCTCTTCCGCAGGGGGGATGTACGCGGCAGGCCGCTCACCATTGGGCTGCAGCAACTCGATCATCGCCCCGCCCCACGCAACCTCATCGTCGTTGCTCGTATCGCCGCCGTCGTCGACGAGCAGCGTGAGAACGCGCGCGCCGCGCAAATCCGCGGACAGCAATTTGGGTTTATCGCCCGGCCGCATGAGGCCGCTGGTCGCGACGCGCTGGTCGTCGGCCCACACCTCGAAGACGACGGAACCGACGTTGCCCTGGATCTCGTCATCGATCCCGACCGTGGACGTGAAACGGGCGGCGTTGCCCTTCAGGTCGATGACGAACTCGCTGATGGAGCGCGTGCCGATGCCGTGCGGAAACTCGACGCCGCCCAGGCGGATCGGCTTGTCACGAATCGTGCGGCCGACCCGCGGCGTGCCGCGGCGCTGCGACAACCGCTCGAGGCCGATCTCCTCGACCCACATCGCGCCGGGCGGCGCGGCCGAGTGCCCAGCTGCATGCGGGCACAAGCACAGCGCGGCCGCGCAGAGCGAGCGCACAGCTCGACCGAGAAAAGCCGGGTCGCCCGCGATCCCCATGGCGGTCTAATATACGGTAGTTAGTATACGATCTACAATTATTGACCGAGGCCGCCGGCGGCGCGCGTATCGCGCCACCGCCCTTCATATATATGATAGCCGCGCAGCGACCCTCACGAGGCTCAATGGCCAGAAGCATTCCGATCGAACGCCGCTCCCTGGCGACGCAGGTGGCCGACGCGCTGCGCGAGCTCATCATGTCGAACACCTATCGGCAGGGGCAGCAGCTGCGCCAGGACGATCTCGCCAAGCGCCTCGGCGTCAGCCACATCCCGGTGCGCGAGGCCTTCCAGCTGCTCGAAGCCGAAGGCCTGATCACCAACATCCCCTACAAGGGCGCGGTCGTCACGCGCCTGTCGGAAAGCGAGATCGAGGAATACTTCGACATCCGCGCGACCCTCGAAGTCGACCTGCTCCGGCGCGCGATCGGCAAGATCACGCCGCAAGCGATCGCGCGTGCCCGCGAGATCGTCACCCAGATGGACACCGCGCCGCCGGAGCGCTGGGGTGAGTACAACTGGAGCCTGCACGAAGCCCTGTACGAAGCGGCCGGGCGGCCGATCACGCTCGAGTTCATCCGCAAGATTCACGACAACCTCGACCGCTACGTGCGCATCCAGCTCTCGCTCGCCGAAGAGAACCGGCAGCGGGCGCACCGGGAGCACATCAATCTCATCGACTTGTGCGAAGCCGCTGACCGCGTCAAAGCGTTGAAGCTGCTGTCGAGCCACATCAGCGGCGTGCGCGACGACCTGATCAATCATCTCAAGCGTCACCCGCCGGAATAGTCGATGCCGTCCGACGCGTTGGTCATCGGCGGTGGACTCGTCGGGCTGAGCTGCGCGCTGAACCTCCAGCTGCACGGCATTCGCACGACCCTCATCGATCCTGCGACGACACGGCGCGGCGCCTCGTGGGGTAACGCGGGTCACCTCGCCACCGAGCAGGCAGAACCGCTCGCGTCGCGGAAGACTCTGCGCAGCTTTCCACGGCGGCTTTTTTCCCGTGGCGGCGCGCTCTCGCTGCCGGCACGGGATCTCGATGCCTGGCTGCCATTCGCGCTGCGCTTCATCCGCAGTAGTGCTCCAGATCGCTTCGCAGCCGGCACGTCGGCGCTGCGATCCCTGCTTCGCGGCGCGATTCCTGCTTGGCGGCAGTTGGCCGGCACTGCCAGCGCCGGCCATCTCATAGTCGAGGAAGGACACTTCGCCGTATGGGAAACGCCGGCTGCCGCGGAGGCCGGGCGCGCAGCATGGCGAGGCACCGACACTGGGACGGCAAGCTTCCGAGATGCGACTGCAGAGGAAATCGCGGCGCTGTCCGCACGGATGTCGCGTCCGATCGCAGGCGCGATTCGCTTTCTCGGCACTGGCCAGGTTCTGGACCTGGGCGAGCTCGCCGATTGCCTGATCAAGCACCTTGTTCTCTTGGGCGGGTCGCAGCGGACAGCTCTCGTGCAGAGCCTCGTCGTCGATGGCTCGACCGCTGCAGTGAGGCTCGACAGCGGCGAGCGCGTACGCGCAGAGATCGTCGTGGTAGCTGCAGGCGTTGCATCGGGAACGCTGCTGCGTCCGCTCGGCTATCGCGTTCCGCTCATCGCTGAGCGTGGCTATCACATTCAGTCTGCCAACGCCGATTGGCCTGCGGGCCTGCCGCCCATCGTGTTCGAAGAGCGTTCGATGATCGTCACGCCGTTTCGCTCCGGATTACGCGCCGCGAGCTTCGTCGAGTTCGCACGCGCAGACTCGCCGCCCGATCCGCAGAAGTGGGCGCGGCTGAGAAGTCATGTCGCCGAGCTCGGCCTGCCCTTTCGCGAACCGTGCAGCGAGTGGTTCGGGGCGCGACCGACTTTGCCCGATTATCTACCGGCGCTCGGGCGCAGCCGCCTCGCCCCCAACCTGCTCTACGCCTTCGGCCACCAGCATCTCGGTCTGACGCTCTCGGCAATCACCGGCCAGCTGATCGCAGCGCTGGCACGCAGCGAGCAGACCGACATCGATATCACGCCGTTCGATCTTGAACGCTTCCGTTGACGAGCACGCTGCGCGCTCGGCTGTACAAGACATACACGGCGATGCCGAGCAGGTTCCAGATCAAGAAGCGGTACAGCGTCTTCGAAGGCAGACTGATCAGCAGGTAGATGCAGCCGACGATGGCGAGCGTGCCGACGACGGTCGGCCACGGACAGCGAAAAATGCGCGGCAGCTCCGGCGAGCGCTTGCGCAGAATCATCATGCACGCCGCGACGGAGATGAAGGCAGCGAGCGTGCCGGCATTTGCGAGCTCGGCGATTTCGTCGAGGCGCAGGAATCCGGCGAAGGCAGCGACGAAGACCCCGGTGATCGCGGTGATGAGCACCGGCGCTCCCTTGCGTGAGGAGACTACGCTGAGCCTGCGAGGCAGCAGTCCGTCACGAGCCATGACGAAGAAGATGCGGCTCTGCCCATACATCATGACGAGGATGACGGACGGCAAGGCTATGAGTGCAGCGAGCGCGACCGCGCGGGCTGCCAGGGGATGGTCCAGCGTGCGCAACACGAACGCCAGCGGCTCGCCCGATGCCGCGATCTGTGTGTGATTCACTGCACCGACTGCAGCGATCGCAACCAGGATGTAGATGCTCGTGCAGACAGCCATCGAGCCGATGATGCCGATCTTGAGATCGCGACCGGGGTTCTTCGCTTCTTCGGCCGACGTTGCGACCGCGTCGAAGCCGTAGAACGCGAAGAACACGATCGCCGCAGCCGCCATCACCCCGCGCGTTACGCCGTTCGAATCAGCGACGCTGCCGAAGCCATGCGGCGCGAACGGCACCATGTTGTCCGCGTTGAAGCTCGGCAGCGCGAGCAACACGAACGCCGCCAGCGCAATCATCTTGATGGCAACGAGAATGATATTGAGCGTCGCGCTCTCGCGAGTTCCGCCAATCAGCAATCCTGCGACTGCGAGCGCCACCAGGACGGCGGGCAAATTGACGATGCCACCAGCATGAGGTCCCGATAACAATGCTGCTGGTAGATGTATTCCGGCAGCTTGCAGCCAGCCGACGAGATAGCCGGACCATCCGACGGCCACAGTGCTGCACGCGAGCGAATATTCCAGGATCAGACTCCAACCGACGATCCACGCCGGCGCTTCGCCGAGCACGGAATAGGTATACGTGTAGGCGCTGCCGGCGGTCGGTATGAGTGTTGCAAGCTCCGCGTAGGCGAGCGCGGCACATGCGCACACCACGCCGGCAACGAGGAAGGCGAGGATGACGGCAGGGCCGGCCCGGTCGGCGCCGACGCCGGTCAGCGTATAGATTCCCGTGCCGACGATCGCACCGACGCCGAGAGCGACGAGATGTGGCCAGCTCAGCGTCTTCTTCAGCGTTCGACCGGGCTCGTGCGGCCCGCGGATCTCGAGCGGCTTGCGCGGACCCCAAATGCCGTGCGTCACGCTGCGACACCTGGCTGCCGGGTCGGGCGCATCTTCGCGCACCGCTCGACTCTCGCGATCACATCGGCGCGCCGTGCGCCGGTGAGCGGCATGCGTGGCATGCGGACCCGTTCCGAGCCGCGACCCATGACTTGCTCTGCCAGCTTGATCGATTGCACCAGGTCGTGCTCGGCGTCGAGGTGCAGCAGCGGCATGAACCAGCGATAGATGCGTCGCGCTTCGACCCAGTCGCCACGTTGCGCAGCCCGCATCATCGCCACGGATTCGCGCGGAAACGCGCTGGTCAGCCCCGACACCCAGCCGCTCGCGCCGAGCAACAAGGCTTCGAGTGCAACGTCGTCGAGTCCCGCCATCAGCACATAGCGCTCGCCGAAGCGGTTGATGATGTCCGTGAAGCGCCGTGGATCAGGCGCGCTCTCTTTGAGAGCAACGATGTTGGGAATCTTCGCGAGCTGCTCCAGCGTATCCAGCTCGATCGACACGCGATACGCGGGCGGATTGTTGTACAGCATGATCGGCAACGACGTTGCCGCAGCGACGGTCTTGAAATGCGCGTACAGCTCCTCCGCTGTCGGCACGTAGACCATCGCGGGCAACACCATCAGCGCGTTCACACCGATCTTCTCGGCGTCGCGCGCGAATTCAGCGGCGCGATCGGTCGAAAGCTCCGAAACACCCGCGACCAGCGGCACGCGCCCACCGACAGCCTCGACCGCCGCGACGAGTGCCGTGCGCTTCTCCTCCGGCCGCAACGAGTTGTTCTCGCCCACCGTGCCGAGCAGCACCAGACCGTCGACGCCGTCATCGACCAGTGCAGTCACGGTGCGCCGACACGCCGGCAGGTCGAGCGCAAAGTCCGGGGCAAACTGCGTCGTCGCGGCGGGATACACGCCCTGCCAGAGAGACTTGCTCATGGAAGACTGGGTCACGGAGATACTCCATCGGATTGGGGCGGCGGATTCTCACCGCCGTCGGCTATGAACTTCGCCATGCGCTCCGCCAGCACCGGCAGCGGTACTGCGCCGAGCGCGAGGATCGCGTCGTGGAACTTGCGCTGGTCGAACTTCGGCCCGAGCGCCTGCTCTGCTTCGCGACGGTGGCGCAGGATCTGCATCTGTCCGAGCTTGTACGCGAGTGCTTGTCCCGGCCACGCGATGTAGCGGTCGACCTCGGTCGTGATCTCGTGCTCGGAGAGCGGCACGTTGTCCTTCATGTACGCGAGCGCCTGCTCGCGACTCCAGCCGTCGCGATGGATGCCGGTATCGACGACGAGTCGCACCGCGCGCCAGATCTCATACGTCAGCTGGCCGAACTCCTCGTACGGCGTCTCGTAGATGCCGATGTGGCCGCCGAGCCATTCGGTGTACAGACCCCAGCCCTCACCGTAGCCGGAGAAATACTGCTCCCTGCGGAACCCCGGCTGCTCAGGTTGTTCCAGCGCCAGCGCTGCCTGAAAGCTGTGACCCGGCGTGCACTCGTGCAACGCCAGCGCCGGCAGCGTGTAGAGCGGCCGCGCCGGCAGGTTGTATGTGTTGAACATGCAGTTCTCGAGGCCGCCGCGACCGCCGGTGTAGATGGGCGCGAGCGAGTCCGGCACGGGGATCACGCCATGGCGATAGCGTGGCAGGAAACCGATCGTGTCCTTCAGCTTGCCGTCCATCTTCTTGAGCACGTAGGTGGCGTCGGCGAGCAGTTCGTGCGGTGTCTTCGCATAGAACTGCGGATCGGTGCGCAGGAACGTCATGAACTCGGGCAACGTGCCTTTGAAGCCCGTCTTCTGCATCGTCGTCTGCATCTCGCCCTTGATGCGCGCCACTTCGCTAAGGCCGATCTGATGAATCTGTTCCGCCGTCAGATCGAGCGTCGTGAACTTCTTGATCATCGCCTGGTAATAGGCCTTGCCGTCCGGCAGCTTCTCGGCCGCGAGCGTCGTGCGCGCCTTCACGAGATACTCGTTGCGCATGAAGTCGAGCAGCTTCGAATACGCGGGTACGAGCGCTGCAATGAGGCCGCGCGCCTCCGCGCGCATCTTCGCCTGCTCGTCCTGCGGGATCGACGACGGAATCATCGTCATTGGCAGGTACAGCGGATTCGTCTCATCCGCCTTCAGGTAAGGCTCGATGGTCTTGTCGCGACCCGTCACGGATACCTTCGGCACCGTGAAGCCGCGCTTCAGCCCGGCGCGCATGTTGACGACCTGCTCGTCGAAGTAGCGCGGCGCGTCGCGCAGGCGGCCAAGATAGCGACGGTACTCTTCCGCGCTACTGAAGCCTTCGCGTGGCGTAAAGCCGGTCCAGAAGAACGTGTCGGCGTTGAACGGCGCCTCGTAAGTCTTGTAGCGAACGTCGACGACCTCCTCGTCGATCACGGCGCGGAACACCTGCGCATTGATCTTCTGCTGCGGCGACAACTGCTCCAGGGGAATCTTGTCGAGCTCGGCAAGCGTCTTTTGCCAGTATTCGAGCCGCTTCTGCTGCGTGGCTGCATCGACGCGCGGCAGATGATCGTCGGCCGCATGGCGTCCGAATTCACCGGGCACGCGCGCTTCTTCCTTCTGTCGCCACTCCCACTCGGCGTCGTACAACGCCTTGAGACGCTGCTCGGCTGCGTTGGTCGCTGGTGTTTGAGCGACGAGCGCGGCAGGCGCGGACAACAGCAACGCAAGCACGATCGTGCGGACGGACGTCATAGGAGTCACCGGGATAGGTCGACAGTCTCGATTTTCATGGGGCCGGCAGGGATGCCACGCTGCGCCTTCTGCTTCGCGACCATGTCGCGCAGCTCTGCGCGCAGCTTGCGGGCGTCGTAGATGATGCCGTCCTTCACCGTATAGGCCACACCACCGACGCGCTCCACCTGCCCCGCGTCGTTCAACTTGAGTGTGCCGGTGCCGAACAGCAGCTTGAGATTCTCGAGCGGATTGCCTTTGACGATGACCAGATCGGCCTTGCGACCGACGCGGACCGTGCCCACCTGATCTTCGTGGCCCAGCGTACGTGCGCCCGCCTGCGTTGCCGCGTGGATGACTTCGAGCGGACTGAAGCCAGCTTCGCGCAACAGCTCCATTTCCTGGACGTAACCGAAGCCGTAGAGGTTGTAGATGTAACCGCTGTCGCTGCCGACCGTGACTGTGCCGCCGCGGTTCTTGTACTCGTTGACGAACTGCATCCACAGCCGATAGTTCTCGCGCCACGCCATCTCGCGCTCGGTGGTCCAGTCGAACCAGTACGAGCCGTGATTGACCCGACTCGGGCGGTACCAGTCCCACAGCGCCGGCAGCGTGTATTCTTCGTGCCATTGCGCACGGCTCATGCGCATGAAGTCGCGGCTCGTGAGGTACGCGGTGAACGTGGGACTGAGCACGAAGTGGCGCGCGAGCAGTTCGTCCATCACCTTGTTCCAGGTCTCGGAGCCCGGCGCGGCCGCCTGCTTCCACAGGCGCCCTGCTTCACCGAAGCGCATCTGCTCGTCGTTGTTCACATAGGAGCCCGGCCAGTCCTGGATCCTGCGATCGGTGAACATCGCTTCCGGCAGACCGTACCAATGCTCCATCGAGTCGAGGCCGTGCGCGGAGGTCTGCAGCACGTTGGCGTATGCGACTGCACCCTGCGAGTGATGCATGGTGGTGCGCAGGCCGAGCTTCTCGGCTTCGTCGAGCGCCGCGTACAGCGCATCCTCCTCGCCCATCATGAACTTGATGCCGTCGGCGCCGCGGCGTTTCGCTTCGCGTATCGCGCGCCGCCCGGTATCCACGTCGTTGATCGGGCCGTCGAGAATCTCGTGGAAGAACGGATAGACGTCGATGCGCGGCGCGACGATCTCGTTGCGCGCGCTGCGCTGCTTGATGCCGACCATCCATTCGATCGGACGATGGCTGCCGAGCTCGCGCACCGATGTGACGCCGTGCGCCATCCACAGCTTCAGCACGTACTCGGACGGAACGTGCTGCTCGTGCGAGAGGCTGTGCAGATGGACGTGAGTGTCGACGAAGCCCGGCAGGACGTAGTAGCCGGTCAGATCGAGCTCATAGTCGCCGCGCTCCGCGCGCTTGCTCGCGTCGATCGCGCCCGGATTGCCGATGGAGCGGATCTCCGCGATCCGATCCTGCGACAGCACGAGATCGTACGGTCCCTGCGCCGGTGCGCCGGTGCCGTTGACGATGGTGACGTTGCGCAAAACAACGCGCTGATAGGGCCCGGTGCCCTCGGTGCGCGCCGGAATGGGATCGTCGACCGGCGGCTCGGCAGCCCAGAGCGGCGCGGCGAGCAACAATATCGAGCCAACAAGAGTCAGGCGCAGCCAGATTATCATTGGATAGATAGTATACGAGATACTATATAAGGCAAAGCCGGGAGATCTCTCGCCAAGGCGCCAAGAGCGCCAAGGTCCGAATTTCAAAATTTCAGAATCTCAGGATTTTCTTCTTGGCGTTCTTGGCGCCTTGGCGAGAGTAATTCTCCTCACCGCCGCGCCCGCTTCTTGGCCGGAGCAACGCTACCCTGCCCCGCCGCCGGACGCAGCGCGGTGCGCAGATCCGCGAGCGTGTGCTCGAGATGCTGGGTGATGAGCTTGCGGACCCGTGCGTCGCGCCGCTTGATCCAGGCATCCAGCATCTCGTGATGCTCCGCCTCGGCATTCAAGAACCGGCCTTTCGGTTCCAGGTGTTTGCGCACGTAGCGATCCGCCAGAACGTGCAGACGGGCGACGATGTTGGTCGTCACTCGCTGGCCGCCCGGCCGCACCAGTGCGAGGTGAAATGCGCGATTCAGCCCGCCGACGGTCGGCTTCTGCGCGGCGGCATCGACGTCGAATTGTGCGAGTGCCTGGCGGGCGCGCTCGCGGTCGTCATCGTCGGCCTTCAGGCATGCGAACGCTGCGGCGTCGGGCTCGAGCTTGATGCGCAACGCGTAGATTTCCTCGGCCTCCTCCGGCGACATCGGCCGCACGAAGAAGCCGCGATTCGCGTACGACACGACCAGGCCATCCTGCTCCAGCCTGGCCAGCGCCTCCCGCAATGGGATCTTGCTGACGCGCAACTCCGCAGCCAGCGCGTCCTGCCGAATCGGCACGTCCGGAGCGATGACGCCGGACAGGATGAAGTCGCGGACCACATCCACCAAGCGGTCGGACAACGTGCGGATATCAAGCTGGACGGAGCTCATGAACTCACCTCGGTGGCCGGGTGTGCTCAGATTACTTGAAAACCGCGCCAGAACGGATCGGCATCGTCGATCCAGAGCGTATTCATGCCGGTGACCCGCGCCGAGCCTTCGATCGACGGAACGATGGCCGGCTGGCCGGCGAGCTGCACCTCCTCTTCGACGCGGCCGATGAACCGGCTGCCGATATAGCTTTCGTGCACGAAGCGGTCGCCTTGCCGCAGCTTGCCTTGGGCTGCGAGTTGCGCCATGCGCGCGCTGGTGCCGGTGCCACAGGGGCTGCGATCGATCGCACGCTCGCCGTAGAACACAGCGTTGCGCGCATCGGCGCCCGGGGTTTTCGGCCGATCCGCCCACAGCACGTGACTGACGCCGCGGATCGACGGTTCGAGCGGATGTACTGGCTGGATCAGCTCACGCACGCGCTGGCGAACCTTGACGCTCAGCTCGATGAGGCGGCTCGCCCCGAGAGCGTCGAGCCCGACGTAGGGGCCTTGCGGCTCGATGATCGCGTAGTAGTTCCCGCCGTAGGCGACGTCGACCCGCAGCGAGCCGAAGCCTGGCACTTCCACCTGCAGGTCGCTCGCGACGAGATAGCTGGCCACATTGCGGATGCGCACCGACGCAACCCGGTTGCCCTCGCTCACATACGAAACTTGCAGCAGTCCGGCAGGTACTTCGACACGCAATTCGCCGGGCGTACGCGGCCTGATCAGCCCCTGCTCGAGCCCGAAAGTGAGGATGCCGATCGTCCCGTGGCCGCACATCGGCAGGCAGCCGCTGGTCTCGATGAAGAGAATCCCGACCTCGGCGTCAGCACGCGTCGGCGGATAGAGAAAGCCGCCGCTCATGATGTCGTGGCCGCGCGGCTCGAAGCACAGTCCGGTGCGGATCCAATCGAACCGCTCCATGAAGTCGAGTCGACGCTCGGCCATGCTGGCGCCGCGCAGCAGCGGCGCACCGCCCGCGACGAGCCGCACGGGATTGCCCGCCGTGTGCCCGTCGATGCAGAAGAACGTGGAACGCATGACGTCGGTCAGCGCTCCACGTTCTCGGTTCTCTCAGAACCGCGCGCGCAAGCCGACGAAGTAGCGCCGCCCGATCACGTCGTACAGCGTAACGTCGGTATTGGCGTCGCCGCCCCAGCTCGACGTGAGCAGTGGCGGCTGCTCGTCGAACACGTTGTCGATGCCGCCGTACAGCTCCAATTTCTCGCCCACCTGCACCGTGCTCGCGAAGTCGACGTAGGTTACCGAGTCGGCGACGACTGGCGTCGAGGCTGCGATGGCCGCCAGCGGCTCGAGCCCGCCGATGTAACGCAGCTGCGTGCGCACCATCAACGGGCCGCTGCTATACGACGCAGAGAGAATGCCTTTGAAGTCCGGCGAGCCGCCCGCGCCCTGCGCAGTGCACGAGCCGAAGAAACCGGCACAGTCGATCGGCTGCGCGCCGACGAGCTGGCGCACGCGCTCGAACATCCAGCCGGTCTGCAGCATCAGCGAAAGGTCGGCGCCGCCGCTGAACGCGACTGCGTCGGGCAGCGGGAACGTGTAGTCGGCACTCAGATCCACGCCCTTCACCGACAGCGAAGCGATGTTGCTGTTGCTCGCGCGGACCTGAAACACCTGGCCGTTGCCGGGCAGGCGGGTGATCGCCCGGCACGGCTCGCTGTTGGCATCGAGAATCTGGTAGCACACGTCGAGCGTCGTCTGTGCGTTGATCGTGTCGACCGCGTCCTCGACCTCGATCTCGTAGTAATCGACGGCCAGATTCAGTTGCGAGAAGCGCAGCACCGCGCCAATCGTCATGGTGTCGGACGTCTCTTCCTTGAGGTTCGGATTGCCGCCGGAGACCTGACTGAAGCCGAGTGCCGCCTGCACGAAGCTGTTGATCTCCGCTGCGGGCACGCCTTGCTGCACGCAGAAATCCTTCTGCGCCTGCGAGGGGTTGCGAACGGCAGCGCACGGATCGTTACCCGGCGAGAAGCCTTCCTGAATCGGCGCAAACAGCTCGTTGATGTTCGGCGCGCGAATGGCGACGTTGTACGCGCCGCGGAACCGCAGCCACTCGACCGGGCCCCATTCGAGTCCAGCGCGCCAGGTCTCGACCGAGCCGATATTCGAATAATCCGAAAGGCGGATTGCGCCCTCCAGCGCCAGCACGTTGACAAACGGCAAGTCGCTGAGCAGCGGCACGCGCACTTCACCGAAGAACTCGGAGACGTCGTAGCCGCCAGCGGTGATGCCGCGCGATGCGGAGCCGTACTCGCGGGCCAGGTCGGTAGCTCCAGGCAGGAACTCGTAATCGTCCGAGCGATACTCGTAGCCGACCGCAGCAGAGATCGGTCCGGCGGGCAACCTGAGGAATTCGCCGGCGAGCGAGGCCCCCGCGACCGAGCGCTCGAAGTGATCGGTGGACGAGCGCGCCGGCGAGATGAACGCCGCCGCCTGCGGCGTGATCGAGCCGATGCCGAATGGGTTCACGGGTACACAGCCCAGCACCGCAGTGACGCACACGATCTGGCCGGCGGAATTGATGGTGGAGTTCAGGCCCAGCGAGAGCCGTGCCGGCGACATCGTGTTGTGTACGTCCTCGTCGGTGCGCGAGCGCTGATACTGCCCGAAGACATCCCAGCGCCAGGTGTGCTCGCCCATCGCGAAGTCGCCGCGCAAACCGAGCGTGGTGCCGAGCGTGTTGCGCTCGAATGCGAAATTACGCAGGCCCAGCTCGTCGACGCGCCGCGAAATACCACCCGAGATCCGCGCATTGCCGTCGCCGTCCGGATCGAAGATCTGCGGATTGTTCACGAACATGGCGCGCACGGCGGGCGACAGCACCGGGTTGGTCGCATAGTTGAGCACTTCGAAGTAGGGGTTGCTGCCGGTCACGATCGCCAGCGAATCGGCCGCCTGCTGGAACTCGTTCTCGGCCAGCGCGTAGTGCACCTCGGCATACGCTTCGGCGGCGTCGTTGATCTCATAGTGCGCAAGGCCGGAGAACTGCGTGCGCTCCAACGGCCGCAACAGATAGTTGCCCGCGGCGTAGTTGTAGAGCGTCTCCGGATCGCAATGACGCAGGACCTGACCGCCGGCGCCGAAGCGAATCGAGCTGACCGGGGTCGTGCAACCTTCGGGTCCGATGGGGATGACGCCGGGTCCGCCGCCGACGTTCAGCGACGCGATCTGCGCCGCGCTCAGGCTGACGCGTCCGCCTGGAATGTTGCCGGAGCCGCTCGGCCCGAGTGCCGCGCTGAGCGGGATGCGCGAGAAGTCGCGGTCCTGCATGAACACCGGATCGCGCGTGGCATGTGACGCGTAGACCGTGACGTTGCCGCGGCCTTCGGAGAAGTTACTGCCGAACATCGCGTCGTACTGCACCGACCGGCCGTCGTTCTCGGCCGTCTCGCCGTACTGCGTCGAAACCTGCAGACCTTCGAAGTTGTCGCGCAGCAGGAAGTTCACGGCGCCGGCGATCGCATCGGAGCCGTACACGGCCGATGCGCCGCCGGTGATGATCTCCACGCGCTCGACCAGTGCCGTCGGAATCGTCGCGAGGTCCACGCTGCCCTGGCTGTTGGCAGGGATGAAGCGCCGGCCGTTGACCAGCGTCAGCGTGCGGGTCGCGCCGAGGCCGCGCAGGTTGGCGGTGAGCACGCCGGAGCCGCCCGCGGAATTCACGCTGGAATTGTTGCCGGCTGAAAGCTGTGGCAGCTCGTTGATCACCGCTTCGACGGTGGTATCGCCGGACAGCTGCACCACGTCCTCGTTGATGACAGTGACGGGACTCGGCGCGCTCAGATCGCTGCGCACGAGTCGCGAGCCGGTCACCACGACTTCAGCCAGCGTTTGTTGCTCCGGTTCTTGCGCCAGCACGAACTGCGGCGCCGCCCCCATGGTCAATGTCGCCAGCGTCGCCATGCTCAAACGGAGCGAGGAAGCCAATTGCTCGTTCATGTCATCCCCCTTTCGGTCTGCCAGCCGATCTGCCGTGGTTATCTAATAGATCGTATACGAACTACAGTATCTTAAGTTGGGGACGTGTCAAGCGGGTCGGCGAGCGTTGTTTTAGAGAACGATGAACAGCAGCCAGGTCGCGAGCGGCGCGGTGAGCACCATGACTGCCGCCCACGCGAGCAAGCCGCGGTACACGACAGTACGTTCGGCCACTGTGGTATTGGCAACGACCAGAGCGCCCGCCGTCGAGAACGGCGAGGAGTCGACCACGGTTGCAGAAATTGCCAGCGCAATGACCAGGCCGGTCACACTGACCGCGCCCTGTGCCATGAATGGCGCGGCGAGCACGATCATGGCGCCCAGAATGCCGGCGCTCGACGCGAACGCCGAGGTCACCGCCCCGACTACGCAGATCAGCAACGCGCTCAGCAGCGGCGCATTCAGCGCGACGATGCCCGAGCCGATGGCATCGACTGTTCCGGCGCGTTGTAACGCGGACACATAAGTCACGATGCCGCACACGAGCAGCACCACATCCCAAGGAATTCTGCGCTCCGCACCCTGACTGGATTGCGGAAAAAGCACGTGCAGTGCCGCGGCGGCCAGCAGCGCTATGAATCCGATGCTCCAGCCGTATCCGAGCGCGAGCACCGCGACGAGTACGAGAGCAACTATCGTGGCGACATGTGCGGCGCCGGTCGACACGGCAGGCGTCGGCGAATTCTCGACGTCGGCGAGCGGCGGCGGTGGCCCGGCCCGCTTACCGAGTTGCAAGCCGCCGAACCAGACGAAGATCGCGGCACCGAGGACGACGTTGTAACCGACGTTCGCCAGAAACACTGCGGCTGCAGACACTTCAAAGCCGCTGCGGGCAGCGCCCTGCAAGACGATGACGCCTAGCGCGTTGAGCGGCGAAAAATTACCGCACGCCGAGCCATGCAGGACCATCAGCCCGATCATGCGTCGGTCGAGCGAACAACGCTCGGCGAGTCGTAGCGCAATTGGTGCGAGCATTGCGGCAGCGGCTGAGCCGAGCGCCCCCGCCATGGTTGGCACGGCGGCCAGCGCAAAAACGACCCAGGGAATCAGCGCGCGTCGCCCATGCACGCGGGCGGCCGCCGCCGCGACCAAGCGCTCGATCGTGCCGTTGCTTGCTGCAACTCCAAAGAGATAAGTGACGCCGACCAGCAGGATCAGCAAGTCGACCGGGAAGCCGCGATACATGTCCGCGACGCTCTCGCGGGTCATGAACGTGCCGACGAGAAACGTGGCGGCGAGCGACAGGATGCCGAGATTGACCGAGCGCAGCGTCCCGAGGACGAAAATCAGCACGAGCCCCGCGATCGGGAGCACGTGCCACATCATGAAACGCGACGTCTCGAAAGACGCGTCGCCGCCGGCAACAGGCTCTCGCCGATCTCGAGCGGTCGGTGTTCCGGCGGCAGCTGCAACCGCTGGAACAGGATCGGCCGGTCCGCGATCGAGAAATCCTGCACGTCCCAGACCGTTCCGAGCGAGCCTTTGGGCACGCGCAGCGATTCGCACGCGTCATCCGACAGCTTGCGACAGCCGATGCGGTGCTCGACGCGCAACGTGGGGAGGTTGAACTGCTCCACCATCAGGCGATGGGTCGACGAGCCGTGCAGTTCCTCGAGCGGCACATCGAGCAGCACGCGCCCGTGCTCGTGCGCGAAGTAGACACTGGTGAATGCCGGCGGATCGTTCTCGATCCACAGCAGCCGGTCGACTCGCACGCAGGATTGCACGCCGAGCAGGTCACGCCACGGTCCGCGTGAATTGTCTTGCGTGACCTTCAACACACGCACGAACGGCATCTGCAGCTCGCCGGTGCGTACGTCGCGAAAGCGATAGACCCATGCCTCGGACGCCTGCGAACGGCGATCTGCGACGAAGGTCCCGGTGCGCCGATTGCGCACGACCAGCCCGCTTGCGGCGAGCTTGCCCAACGCCTTCTGCACGGTGCCGAGGCTCACCGCGAGTTGCGCTGAGAGCGCAGTTTCGGCTGGCAGTCGCTGTCCAGGCGCGAGCTCGCCGCTGTGAATGGCGTCGGTGAGAGCGTCGAGCACGCGCGCGTATTTCGCGCTGCCCGGCTCCTTGCTCGCATGGGCACGCAACCGCCGCTTGAGGGCGCCTATATACATGAGAGCGGCTATATGTGTGTAGTTTTAATAACAATACTATATAGTAATCATCGAAGGCAACGACGACCACGACCGCAAGAATCGGCATGCGCATCCGCTTGCTCGGCACCGGCACCCCTACTCCCTCGCTGAAGCGCATGAGCTCCGGCTATCTGGTCGAGACCGGCCAGCGCAAAGTGCTGTTCGACTTCGGCCCGGGCACCTACCACCGCATGCTCGAAGCAGGTGTCCGCGCGGTCGACATCACCGACGTCTTCTTCACCCACCTGCACTACGACCATTGCCTCGACTACGTGCGACTGCTCATGACACGTTGGGATCAGGGCGCCGGGCGTATTCCCGAGCTGCGCGTATATGGTCCTGCCTATACGGCACGCATGACCGAAGCGATCATCGGTGAAGGTGGCCTATTCGCTCCCGACCTCGCGGCGCGCACCGAGTTGCGCATGAGCCAGGATGTCTATGTCGCCCGCGGCGGCACGCTGCCGCGACACAAGCCGCAGCCGGTCGTCCGCGAAATTCGTAGCGGCGAGGTCATCGATTGCGACGGCTTTCGCGTGCACGCGCGTTCCGTTCTGCACGCGCAGCCGATCCTGGAATGCTTCGGCTATCGAATGGAAGCGGACGGCTCCAGCTTCGCGTACTCGGGCGATGCCGGACCGTGCAAGGCGATGGAGCTGCTGGCGCGCGACTGCGACGTGCTGGTGCACATGTGTCACTTCATCAGCGGCACCGCGCTCAGTCCCGAAATGGACAAGCACAACATGGGACACCTCGAGCTTGCTCGACTCGGCCACGCGGCCGGGGTCCGCAATCTCGTGGTGAGTCACGTCACCGAGCAGATGGACGTCCCCGGAGTCCGCGAGCGGTTGATCCGGGAGATGTCCCGGCTGTACGCGGGCAATCTCTTCTTCGGCGAAGACCTGATGGAGATTCCCGTCAGCGCGCCCGCCCCTGCCCGGCTCGAATGAGCCGGTAGCCGCTTACGTCTGCGGCATCGGCATAGCGCCGGCCGGCGCCGCCGCTTGCGCCATGATGTCCTGCGTGACGTCGCGGCCGCCGCGGAAGTTGACCCACAGCGTCTGCACTGTGTAGATCGGACCCCACGGAATGCCCCACCAGCCCAGCAGAAACGTGAGCAGCGAAAACCCGAGCCCTTTGCCGATCGAGCCTTCGCCCGCCTTGACGAAGTAGATGTTCGAGCCGCGCTTGAATGTCATGACCAGTATCGAGATGCAGTACTGATACATCACGAAGCGCCCGCCGCGGCCGATCTCGTCATTGACTTGTTCGTTCGTGAGACCTTCGACACCGATGATCTTCATCTGTGGTCCTCCCGCTGACTTTGTTCTTGTATCCGCCCCCAACGCCGCGAATGGTGCGGCAAGTGCTACTGCTCGCGCAACTTCAGAGGAAGCGGAACGCGGCGACGACCAGCGTGCCGACGACGATGCAACCGACCATACTGCGCTTCCACAAGAAAAATGCCGTGGCAGCGAGCGCGCCCGCCAATCGCGGGTTGGCGAGAGACAGGTTGACCGTGCCCGCCTGCACTACGATTTCCGGCACGACCAGCACCGCCAGCGCGCAAACCGGCGCGAAACGCAGCGCCGCCTCGACGCGAGGCGACAGCTTGAAGCGCTCACCCACTAGCAACAGCCCGGCGCGAGTCATGAACGTCGCCAGGACCATGCCGACAGTCACGAGCAGCATATTGATGTTCACGACAGCTCGTCCCCTTCACGCGCGACAGTCTCATTGCGTCGGGCGATCATTGCATCGACCGTCACCGCCGCAGCGATGCCGGCGACGATGCCGGCAAACAAGCCGAGCCCAAATGGCAGACCGCGCGCCAGCACCGCGATCGGTGCGGCGACGGCCGCGCCAGCGAGTCCTGGCCATTCCAGGCAAAGCGGAATGGCGAGCGCGAGCAGCGCAAGTGTTCCGGCGAACTGCAAGCCCCACTCGCTCGGGATGGCAGTCGCGGCGAGGATGCCGACGATCGACGTCACCTGCCAAACGACCCAATTGAAGCCGCACGCACCGAGAAACCATGCGTCGCGATGCGCGAACTCACCTTCGCGACGCACGCGATCCATGAACATCGCGAAGGTGAAGTCGCCAGTGAAGTAACCGAGCACCGCTAGCCGACGATGCGAGTACGCCTCGAACCAGCGCCGCAGCGAAGCGCTGTAGATGACGAAGCGCAGGTTGGTGACGAAGGCGGCCAGCGAGACGATCCAGAAAGGCTGAGCGGCCGCGATCAACGGCAACGTCGCGAGCTGCGCAGAGCCTGCATAAACCAGGAGCGAGATGACGATCGCCCAGTGCACGGCGAGGCCGCTCTTGACCATCGCCACACCCGTGACCAAACCCCAGGCGATGACGCCCGGTGCGGCGGGAAGGGCAGTCCGTACGCCGCGCCGTAGCTCCAGTCGCCACGCCGGATCGCGATAGAAGGGAACTCGCATTCGCGAACTATAGCGAGAAACCCGCCAAATCAAGGGCATCCAGGGGAAAATTGCTCTGTGGGAAAGAGTCTATGTCCGCCGACTGGATTTATCGGCGCGGGGTTCTGAACAAAGATTACATCACCCGATAGAGCCCAGGATGCTTGCCATGAAACGCCCCGCGGATTCCCACCCAACGCTTCCCGTGCACGACTACGAGCCGGCTCTGCAGCGCGCGGTGTCGTGGCTCGGTGATCGTCACCTGCTAGCGACGCCGTCAGTGCGGTTGCCTGCTGCTGCCAACAGCCGCCATCGCTTCCTGACACGCCCAGTGCTCGTGCACTGATCAACTCAAAGCAGATACGGAATGATCATCCGGGTTCGCTGTCGATAGACAGCAAAGCCCTCACCGAATGTGCGGCTGAGATAGATCTCTTCACGGCGTGCGCGCCAAACAAAGGTCGGAACGATTCCACACGAGACGACTAACAACGCCGCCCAGCTGCCGAAAGCGAGTGCGTTGCCGATAGCGAGTACCGTCAGACCCAGGTAGATCGGATGGCGCACGTGGCGATAGGGACCGGTTGTGATGAGGCCGGTGTCCGTATGTGCCTTGGGCAGGAGACTCCACGCAGAACCAAGCTCTGCGCGAGACCTGAGGACTAGCACTGCGCCCGACAGCGTGACCAGGCATCCGGCAAGTGCCAGATGCAACGCCGCGTGCCCTTGGGAGCGGCCGGAAAAGATCAAGAGCGCGCCCAAGAACAGCACGAACGCAGCGAGATTCGCAGCGAGCGGCATCCGGTCGCGTGCGGTCCGATGCGCTTGCGCCACTGACTCTGCACAACGCACGGGATCGCCCAGCAACATCGGTGCGGCAAATGCGGCGACCGAGATGACTCGCAGCACGATGACGAGTGTGGACATTGTCATCGCCCTCGCTGCCGGATGAGATAGAGCGCGATGGGCAGCAACAGAATCGGCAGGAAGTAGCTCACCGCGAGCGCGAGGAGCGGCCGGTCTGCCCAGCCCGCGCCGACCGCAGCAAATACGAACGCAGTGGGCACGCTACCGACGGTCAGCGCGACGATGAATTTTCTGAGCGGCATGCCGGCGAGCCCGGCCAGAAATACCGCGGCTTCCGCGGTGCTGTACGGCAAGCTGCGAGTGAGGATGATCGCCCAGGCACCCTTGCGATCGAAGACGCTCTCCATCCTCTGCAGAGCCCGGCCAGCGAAGCGTTTTGCGAAACGCCGCGCCGACGTGAACATCAGACCGTAGCCGAGCAGCCCTCCAGTGATCAGGCCGATGCTGCCGATCAATCCGCCGAGCGGCGCCCCATAGATGAGACCCAGTGCAGCGATGACGGAGGTCTGCGGGATCGGCAGTACTACGTCAGCCCATATCAGCACGACAGCTACTGCCCACGCCCAGCTGCCATGCTCCTGCAGCAGCAGCACCGCTTCGTTCGCGCTCATGGGGCGACTCTGCAACATCAAGTCGACTTGAGGTCAAGCGTGCTTGAGCACGCGCGGCCGCTTCTTTGCAAGAAGTGCCCAGCCGGCACGGGAACAAATCCCAGTCACCAGCGATCCGCTCACGTGATGAAAGGAGGAGACAGCCATGACGAAACACCGGGTCGGAACACGTGAGGAATGGCGGACAGCGCGCCTGGAATTGCTCGATGCGGAAAAGGAGCTCACGCGGCGCGGCGACGAGCTGGGGCGCCGGCGTCAGGAGTTACCGTGGGTGAAAATCGACAAGCAGTATCGCTTCGACACCGACGAGGGCAGCGCTTCCTTGGCCGATCTGTTTCGCGGCCGCTCGCAACTCCTCGTCTACCACTTCATGTTCGGGCCCGACTACAAGGCCGGCTGCCCCGCGTGCTCGGCGATCACCGACGGCTTCAACGGCTTCGCCGTTCACCTGGCCAATCATGACGTGATGCTCTGGGTGATCTCGCGCGCACAGCTCGACAAACTGCAGGCCTTCAAACGGCGCATGGGCTGGACGGTTCCGTGGGCGTCGTCGTTCAGCACGGACTTCAATGCCGACTTCACTGTCTCCATCACACCGGAGCAGCAGCGCGCCGGCGGGACCGAATACAACTACCGCCGACAGGAACCGACGACCAGCGCGGAGCTGGAGAAAGCCGAAGGACCCGGCGAGGGCTCGGCGGCGACCGGTACTGACGTTGCCACTTACGTGCGCGAACGGCCAGGCATGAGTGCGTTTGTGCTCGAGGACGGCGTCGTCTACCACACGTACTCCGCATTCGCGCGCGGACTCGACGGCCTGTGGGGCGCATATCAGTGGCTCGACCGCGCGCCGAAGGGTCGCAATGAGCCGCACTTCTGGTGGCGTCACCACGACCGATACAACCAACGATGAGCGAGGCGCGCACGTTCATTGCAGTCTCTGCGCTGCTGCTGGCGACCAGCACTGCAATAACGATCGTCTGGTGTGCATCGATGTCGGCGATGGGCGGCATGCCCATGCCCGGCGGCTGGACGATGTCGATGGCGTGGATGCGGATGCCTGGACAATCGTGGCCCAGCGCCGCCGCGATGTTTCTCGGCATGTGGGTAGTGATGATGGTAGCGATGATGCTGCCATCGCTGGCCCCGATGCTGTGGCGCTATCGTCAAACCGCTACGGCAACCGGGGTGAACCTCAGCGGGCTGACTGCACTCGTCGGCATCGGATATTTCTTCGTATGGACGGTCATCGGAGCGATCGTCTTCTTGCTCGGCGTCGCGCTGGCCACCGTTCAGATGCAACAACCGGCGGTCGCACGTGCGGTGCCGATTGCAGCAGGTCTGGTCGTCCTGATCGCAGGTTCTCTGCAGTTCACTCGATGGAAGCTGCGTCACCTTGCATGCTGCCGGGCCACCGCGATTTGCAGCCGCCCGCTGCCGGACGATGCCACAACGGCCTGGCGATACGGCCTTCGCCTCGGTCTTCATTGCGCACAGTGCTGTGCCGGGTTGATCGCGATCCTGCTGGCGATCGGCGTCATGAATCTGGGCGCGATGGCTGTCGTCGCAGCAGCCATCACGGTCGAACGGCTATTGCCGGCCGGCGAGCGCGTGGCGCGGATCATGGGCGCCCTCATCATCACGATGGGCGTCTTGCTCATCGCCATTACGCTCTGGCAGCCCGGTCGAGGGTAGAGTTGGCGACCTAACCTTTTGGCGGCCCGGCCGTCTAAGTTCGGTGCTCACCTCCCTCAAGTCCTGGACTCGGCCCGACAGCTTCCATGCCGTACTGAGCGAGCGCAGCGTGCGTTGGTACAACGCCTGCCTGCGCATCACGCGGGATGCAGACCTGGCCGCCGACGCAGTCCAGGAAGCGCTGTTGAAGGCATGGGACCGGCGCGACGAATTCCGCGGCGACTCCGAGCTCGATACCTGGATCCATCGCATCGCGCTCAACGCCGCAATCGATCTGATGCGCCGGCGCCGCCCGCAAGCCGAGGACGAGCTCGACGCCGATCTGCTGCTGGCCGCGCCGCACCGCTCGCCTCACAACGAATACGTCCAGCAGGCGATGGGCCGCGACCTGATCACGGCGATGCAGCGCCTGACGGCGATGGAGCGGCAAACCTTCGTGCTGAAGCACGTCGAAGGCTGGCGACTGGAAGAGATAGCCGAGAGTCTGCAGACGAACGCCAACAACACCAAGCAGGCATTGTTCCGCGCGGTCCGCAAGCTGCGCGTCGATCTGGATGTATGGCGAGGCGAATCATGATCTCCGACGACGATCTCCTCCTCTATTACTACCGCGACGGGCTCGATGCGACCGAGCGCGCGCGCATCGCCACCGCCCTCGCCGAGCAGCCCGAGCTCGCTCAGCGATTGCACCGGCTGGTCGCGCAACTCGACACGGCCGCAGACATGCCTGACGTTCCCGTACCGGCGCACATCCAACGACGCTGGCAAGTCGCGCTCACGACGCGCGCTCGCCCGCGTCCTTCCTTTCGATGGCAAGCGCTAGCTGCAACGGTCGCGGTGCTGGCAATTCTCGCTACCGTCTGGGTGTCGATGCGGCCAGCGCCGGAGCGCATCGCGAACGAACCCTCGCAGCCGGCTGCCAGCGCGCCCGAAACAGTCGCGTACGAGCGCGGCCTGCGATGGCACCTCGCCAGCACCGAGCAGCGGCTCGCGAATCTCGAAAGCGCGCAACCCGACGAGCGAGCCCAGCTGATCGACGCGATCATCGAGCAGAACCGCATGTATGCGCTGGCAGCGGAGCGCGCCAACGAGCCGCAACTCGCGCGCGTCCTGCGCGCCTTCGCGCCGATTCTCGAGAGTCTCGCGGACGAGCGCCGCGAGTCTGCCGCGAGCGACATCGCGCAGCTGAGCTTCGAATTGCGAATCATGCAGGCCCGGCTGAAAGCCGAGGCCGAGCCCTCATCCACCGCGCAACCAATTGCGCTCTAGGACATTCACATGCGTTACCTTCACACGATATTGATTGCGCTGGCCCTCGTTGCGAGCGGCCTGACGTTCGCGCAGAAACCCACCGAGCAGGAGGAGCTCGCGCTCGCGGCGATGGAAGGCTTGATGGCGCAGCCGCCCGAGCGGGCAATGCCTATCATCAAGAAGGTGCTGAGCGGGCCGCAGTCCACGCTGATCAAGAAACGCGCCCTGTTCGTGCTGAGTCAGATCGACACGCCGGAGGCCAACGAGATTCTACTGCAGACCAGCCGTTCGACGGCAGATGCCGCCCTGCGCAGGGAAGCCATCCGCAGCATCGGCATCGGCGGCAACGACAAATCGCTGGCCGGGTTGCTGGAGGTCTACAAAGCCGGCGATGACGAGGTGAAGGGACAAGTGCTGGAAGCCTGGATGATCGCCGGGCGCAAGGAAGAGGTGTATCAGGCCGCGCTGAATGCCAAGTCCGAGGAAGAATCGAGCCAGGCCATCCACATGCTGAGCGTGATGGGCGCGGTCGACGAGCTGCGCAAGCTCGGCGACCGGCCGAACGCGTCGGGCAAACTGGTGGAGGCGTATGCGATCAGCGGCGATCTGCAGAGCTTGCGCAAGATCGCCGAGAGCAACGCGGATGCCTCCGTCCGCGCCGAAGCCGTGCAAAAGATCGGCATCATCAGCAACGATGCTGCCAGGACCGCACTCCATGACATCTACACTCGCAGCACCGAGCGGGAGATCAAGGATGCCGCCCTGCAAGGCCTGTTGATCGCCGACGACGAGAAGGGCGTGCTCGCACTCTACCGGGCCGCGACGACGCCGGAAGAAAAGAAAGCGCTGTTGCGCACGCTGACGATGATGGACGGCGACGCGGCGCTGGAAGCGATCGATGCAGTCCTGGAGGGCAAGCAATGAAACGCACGTACCACTCGATCAGCGCCGCGGCGCTGTGTCTGACTTCTTTTGCGTTCGCGCCGCCGGCATCGCCGGCGGAGCTGACATTGCCTCGTGAGGGCTGGCTCAGCTGGGAGGTTGCAGCCGTCGACGCAGCGCCGGATTGGTGTTGCTGGAGCGACAACAAGAGCTTCCGCGATGCGCCGCGGACCGCGTGTCGACTGGACGCGAAGAGCCAGGGCTATGGCAGCCGCGACCATGCGACGACCGATGTCGTGCGCATTTACGCACGCACTGCCGCCGGCAGGATCGATCGCTTTCGAGTGTTGTCGGCGACATGTCCAGTGGAAGCCGCCACGCCGATCAACGACCTTGGCCATGTAGCCGAAGACGAGAGCGCTCGCTGGCTGATGAACTTGATTCAGCAGCGCGACAGCGGTAATACCGCGCGCCATCAGGTCGAGGACGACGTACTGGCCGCGCTCGCCGTCAACCGCGGTAATGTCGCGCGCGATGGCATGGCGGGTATCGTCCGCAACGACGCGCGCACGGAGACTCGGAAACAAGCAGTCTTCTGGCTCGCGTTGCTGCGAGGTCAGGAGGGTGCAGACATCGCGGCGTCGGTGCTGTTCAACGACAAGAACTCGGACGTGCGCGAGCACGCGGCCTTCTCGCTTTCGCAATCCGAAGCGCCGCGTGCCACAGCAGATCTGATTCGGGCCGGCAATACCGACCGCGACTCCGAGGTCCGTGCCCAAGCGTGGTTCTGGCTCGCGCAGATGGGTGCGCCCGAAGCCGAGAAGTCGATCTTCGCGGCGCTCCGAAAGGAAACGGACGACGACGTTCGCGAGCGCGCGATCATTGCACTGGCGCGCTTGCCGGACGCTCGCGCGACGCAAGCACTGATCGCCGTGGCGGAAGATCGATCGATGTCGCGCGAGCAGCGGAAGCGAGCGGTATTCTGGCTGTCGCAGTCCGAGTCAGATGCCGCGCAGAGATATCTGGAGCAGGTCCTGACCGCGAATCATTGACCGCGGTAAGCCCCCGCGCCCCTTGTGCGTATGGCCAAGGCGCGCGGGGTGGCTACATATATATATGTGTGGACACCTCGCACCACAGCACGCGGCGTACCCTGCTGATCGCGGCATGCGTCGCTGCCCTCCTCCTCACCCCGCTGAACTTGGTGGCCGCAGCGCCGGGCCAAAGCATCATCCCGCTGCTACAAGACCAGCTCGGCTTGACGGAGACCCAGGTGCGCGGCGGCCTCGGGGCCCTGCTGGTATTCGTCCGAGAACGACTGACGAAGGCCGACTTCGATGTCCTGGCGGAGACGATTCCCAATGCCGATCGCATCATGCAGGACACCAAGCTGCGCGGTGTCGTGACCGGCCCGCTGGATGACATGGAGGATTACGAAAGGGCCCTGTCGAATCTCGGCATCGGGCAGCCGCTGGCATCGAAGTTCGCACCGGCGGTCCTGCAAACGCTCGGCCAAACGGGTCACACGCGCGAGCGCGACATCCTCGCGCGAGTCATTAGCTGAGGCGCCGTGCAACTCGCCCGTCGGAACGCGCTGCTGTCCCTCCTCGCGCTCCTCGTCTTCGCGCCCGCCGCCTGGGCCTCGGATTGGACGTCGTTGCTCAAGGACAAGGCGCTCACCGACTTCAACGAGCAGGATCTCGAAGACTATCTCAAGACCGTGCACGCGCTGCTGGATGGGCCGTACCCCGCAGCACCGGTCGAGTGGTCGAACCCGAAGACAGGCGTGGGCGCGCGCCTCGAACTGCTCGGTCAGCCGCAGGTTGCCGGCTTCAACGAATGCCGGCGCGTGCGCACCAACGTATATTCGCCGAAGCACAGGGCCGAGCCACGCACCTGGACTGCCTGCCGCGACAGCGACGGCGGCTGGCGTCTCGCGAAAGGAAGTTGACGATGAGGGTACTGCGATCGATCGAGGTCCTGGCCTGGACCGCCGGCGTGTCGATGCTGATCACGTATGCCGGGACACGGTCCTGGTATGCGCACGGTCGGGAGGAAGGCATCGCGACCTTCGACGCTGTGCGCGCCGAGCTGCAACAGCAGGCCTCACCCGCAGCCGCCGCGCAGTCCACCCGCATCGCCGAGGCGGACCCGGTCGATATGTCGACGTGGTCCCGCAAGCGCATCGCGCTATACCGCGAATCGCTGCACGCCCGTGCGATTCCGGAAGCGGTCCTGCGCATTCCCTCGCTGAATCTCGTGGTTCCGGTATTCGAAGGTACCAGCGACGAGAATCTGAATCGCGGCGCTGGCCGCATCGAGGGCACCGCGCGCATCGGCGAGCCGGGCAATATCGGCATCGCCGCTCACCGTGACGGTTTCTTCCGCGTGCTCAAGGACGCACGCGTCGGGGACTTGCTGCTGCTGGAACGCCTCGATGCAACGGATACCTATCGCATCGTCGCGACGACGATCGTCGAGCCTTCCGACGTGAGCGTGCTCGCCGCGACTGACGAGCATTCGATCACACTGGTGACGTGCTACCCGTTCTATTACGTCGGGTCGGCGCCGCAGCGCTTCATCGTACGGGCCGAAAAGACGCCTGCCGGCACAACGCCGGCAGGCGACAGGAGCCGCGTCGCATCAGGGGGAGGCACCAACTAGCGACGGCGGCGGATCAGCGTCAACAGTCCGCCCAAGCCGAGGGACAGCGTGCCGCACAGCGCTAGAAGCGGCAGCGGGCTCGCGGTTGACGGCAACGACGCCATCTGTTGCTCACGTATGACGATCGGCACGATCACCAGGCGTGCTGACTGCGTCTCTGTTTCCGGGAACTGCGCAGCCAGACGATCTTCGGAGATGTAGAAGTTCAGCTCGTCGCCACGGGCCAGGTCGGCTACTGGTGTCTTCTTGCCATTGACGTACAGATTCGTCTCCGGCGGCGGCGTCAGCGTGACCTCGCCGCCATCCTTGAAGTTCACGACCAGCCGCTGGCCGCGGTTCTCGGTGCGTTTCACCGTGCCCTGGAACTTGACGTACTTCTTGCCGTTGCGCTCTTCCACACCCTGGCAGGCCGAGGCGATCGTCGGATACGTCGCGAGCGCCCTGTCGGACCAGGTGATCGAGTCGCAGTTGTTCGAAACGGCCGAGAAGGACCGGTCCACGCTGGTCTGCGCGGTCGCTGCGGAAGCGCACGCGATCAGACAGGCCGCGGACAACGTTGTGATTGTCTTGTTGCTCATAGTGTCGGACTCCTGCTACGTCGCTGCTCATCAGCGCGCTCACATTTATATGTGCTGTCCCGCTGGCCAGCATCCGAAAGCGGGGTGTCGGCAACGCCTTGCATACGTATTGCTGCAACGGCTGCCGCCCGGCGCATAGTCGGCCATGTCCGGGCTTCGGCTCTGCTTCGTGCTCGCGCTGGGGCATTGTCTGCTCGCGGCCGTCGTCGGCTGCTCCACGATGCAGCGCCTGACGCCGAAGGAGGAGTCCAAGCAGCGCGCGGCGCACGTGCAAGCGCTGCAGCTCAAAGTCATGCGCTTTGCGGATGACTACAGCGGGCGCATCAGCGATCCGATTGCGATGCTGGACTTGCGCACCACACCGCCCGATGTGCGATTGCGAGCCCACAACTGGCGCGTCAGCCAGGCAACGGCGGCGTACACGATTGCCAGCGGCGCCAATCCGACGATCAACGCCCTGGACATGATCGTGCTCGCAACGCTGAGCCGCATGGTCGTCGAAGACAGATTGATCCAGGATTACGGCGAGCGGGCGCGAGCGCTGCTGGATGCGCACCGCTACCTCGAGCAGCAATCGTGGTCGCTGGTCGAGGGCCTCCTCGATGCAGAGCAGACCAAGGAAGTCCGCGCACTGATCGAGCGCTGGCGCGCCGAGAATCCGACGGCCCGCGCCGTAGCTCAAGTGCGTTTCGCAGATTTCTCTGCCCTCGAGCTTCGACGCGGCAACGAGGAGCATACGGGCGGCAGCCTGTTCGGCTTCATCGGGCTCGATCCGCTCAGCAATCTCGACCCGGCGGTGCGCGAGCTCGAACAGACGCGCCAGCTCGCAGAACGCACGATCTACTATCTGCAGCGCGCGCCGGGTTTGCTCGACATGGAAGTCGAACGCCTCGTCTATCAACTCGCGGCAATGCCCGAGGCCGAGCGCACGCTCGCCGGTATCGATCGCCTGAGTCTCGCCGCTGAAGCATTCGGCCAACTCTCGGCGCGCGCGCCCGAGATCATTGCGAGCGAGAGGCAGGCCATCATCTCCCAGCTCACGTCTGCGCTGCGCGCTGAGCAGGATCGCCTGCAACCGCTGCTCGTGGACATTCGCGACGTGCTGAATGCAGGTACGCAGACCTCTCAGTCGGTCACCGGCACCGTTACGGCGCTCGATGCATTTGTCGCGCGCTTCCAGCGTGACGTGCCGGAAGGCGCGCCAGTATCGACGCCGAAGCGTCCTTTCGACATCACCGACTACGCTACGACTGCGCGCGAGCTTGGCGCCGCAGCCGAACGTGTGCAGGCATTACTCGCTCAGGTCGACTCCTCGAGCAACGAGGTCGAGCGCATCGCACATGCCGCGACGCAAGACCTGAATCGAGTCATCGATCATGCCTTTCAACGCGCGCTGATCCTGATCTTCGTGCTGGGATTGGTCGCAGTGCTGTGCGCGTTGCTCTATCGCTACTGGAGCCCTCGCCTGCCCTCAGTCCGTATGGCTCGCGTGCCGCCGCTCACGTGATAGTGCAGCAGCTCGTTTTCAGCACTGGAGAGTGGAGCCATGCTGCATCAGACGTTTGTGCGATTCGCGGTCACCGTCGGCTGTTGTGTTCTCGTAGCTGCATGTACCAGCGGCCCGACGATTCGCGCTGACGGCGATCCGTCCGTCGATTTCACCCAGTACAAGACCTTCGGCTTCTTCGACCAACTTTCGACCGACAAGTCGAAGTACGCAACGATGCTCACGGGCCGGCTGAAAGACGCCACGCGCGCAGAGCTCGGAAAGCGCGGCATTCAGGAAGCTCCGCAGCCCCAGCTGCTCGTGAACTTCAGCACCAACGTCGAGAACCGCACCGAGGTGCAGAGCACCGGCACGAGCGCGTCCTATGGCTTCTATGGCTACCGCGCCGGCATGTATGGAGCGTGGGGCGGTTATCCGCAGGACGTTTACACGACTCACTACCAGCAGGGAACGCTGGCGATCGACCTGGTCGACTCGCAGAAGAAGCAGCTGGTCTGGCAAGGCGTCGCGCAGGCGCGACTCACGCAAAAGATGCTCGATAACCCAGGGGCCGCGATCGGTTCCGTGGTGACGGACATTTTCGAGAAGTATCCGGTGAAGGCGCCGGAAGCCGCTTCTCAATGAGGTAGGTGCATCATGTTCAGTACAATCCGTGTTTGCAAAGCCGTCGCTTCCGCTCTGGCCGTATTGCTCGCGCTCGGCTTTGCGCGATCCGCAGCCGCGCAGGATCCGGACCCGTCCGGATTCTATATCGGCGCGGGCCTCGGCCAGTTCGACGTCAAGATCGACGATCTCGAAGGCGTCGAGAACGTGCTCGAGGAGCTCGATGCCGACGACTCCGCCTGGAAGTTCATGCTCGGCTGGCGCTTCAACCCGTTCCTGTCGCTCGAGGCGGACTACATCGACCTCGGCGCGCCCAACGGCGACTTCGACGCCTCCGGGTCGAGCGGCCAGTACGAGGTCGATCTCGCCGGCGTCGCCGCCTATGTCATCGGCACGATACCGATCGGCATCTTCGAGATCTCCGGCAAGCTCGGCTACTACTTTCACGACGCCGACCTGCACGTGGACTTCGACAACATCGGCCCGAACAACGGCAACGTGTTCGACAGCTCGAGCAGCAGCGAAGCGCTGACGTACGGCGTCGGCGCCGGCATCACGCTGTTCCAAAAGCTCAACGCGAAGGTCGAGTACGAGTTCTTCGACATCGACGAGGTCGACGACGCGTATGCACTGTGGCTGACGGGAGCGTGGCGCTTCTGACGCGACTACCGCTCATCTTCATCGCCGGTCTGCTGCTGCGTCCCGCAGCGGCCGCGGGGCAGACCGGCGACGACGTCGATGCGCAAGCTGCCCCTGATTCCGCAGCGGTGATCGTCGATGGAGTCGAGCTGTTCCGTGTCGCGGGTAGTGCCTCGTTTCCTGCGGCAGATCGCGCCAGCCGTGTGCGCGACCGGATAACCGCCGCGGCCGATGACGCGAACCTCCCTGTCAACGCAATCAAGACCGAGCCGCGCGAGAGCCGCATCGACATCGTCGCGGGGACGAGGCATCTGGTCGGCGTGATCGGCGCCGATGCCGCGATCGAAGGCGTCGCGGTATCCGACGCGGCCCTGGTGCGCGCGCTGCGAATCCGCGAAGCCGTGACACGCTACCGCGCGGAGCGCACTCCAGAGCGACTGGTGCAGTCCGCATTGGTGGCCGGCGCCGCGACAGCAGTGGCGGCGCTGGTCTTGTGGCTCACGTGGCGTGGCTTTCGTCGCGTGCGTCTCGGACTGGAGCAGCGCTACCGCAAGCGCGTGCACAGCCTGAGCATTCAATCGTTCGAGGTGGTCCGGGCGGAGAGCATCTGGCGCGGGCTCAACGGCGCGCTGAACGCGCTGCGCTGGCTCGTGATCGGCGCAATCGTGTATGCGCTGGGCACATTCGCGCTGCGCCAGTTCCCGTGGACGCGCAGCACGGCAGAACGGCTCGCGGATCTCGTCGTGCAGCCCGCGCTTGCGATGACGACGGGACTGCTCGGCTACATCCCCAAGCTGATATTCCTCGTCCTGCTGTTCCTGGCCGTACGGTACGTGCTCAAGCTGCTGGCACTGTTCTTCGACGCAGTCGGCGCCGGCCGCATTCCTCTACGCAGCTTCGAGGCGGAGTGGGCGCAGCCGACTTATCACATCATCCGGATCCTGATGATCCTGCTCGCGCTGGTCATCGCTTACCCCTATCTGCCAGGCTCGGGCAGCGCTGCATTCCAAGGCCTGTCGATCTTCGCCGGCCTGATGCTTTCGCTGGGTGCTTCATCGGCGATGGCAAGCCTCATCGCGGGCTACACCGTTACCTATCGGCGCGCATTTCGCGTCGGCGATCGCATCACCGTGGGCGACCTCACCGGCGAAGTGTCCGACGTGCGGCTGATGGTCACGCATCTGCGTACGGCGAAAAACGAGGAAGTCGTCGTGCCGAACTCGCTGGTGTTGCAAAGCCAGGTCGTCAACTACAGCAAGCTGGCGCGCTCGCACGGGCTGATCCTGCACACGACCGTGTCCATCGGCTACGAGACGCCGTGGCGCCAGGTCGAGGCAATGCTGGTGCTCGCGGCGGAACGAACCGAAGGCGTACAGCGCGAACCTGCGCCGTTCGTGCTGGAGAAATCGCTGGGCGATTTCGCGGTGACCTACGAGCTGAATGCCTACGTCGAAACCGCCAAGCTGCTGCCGCAGCGCTACGCGGACTTGCATCGCAACGTGCTGGACGTCTTCAACGAATACGGCGTGCAGATCATGACGCCTGCCTACGAGGGCGATCCGGAGCAGCCGAAAGTCGTGCCGGCCGACAAGTGGTTCGTCACGCCGGCGCGAGCAGCGAATACTCAGAACATGAAGGTCGCGAAGGCCATCGCCCCGCCGTAATCCCAGCGCAGCCGGCCGTCGAAGTCGCCGCGGTCGTCGATGTCGAAGCGGAAACCGAAATCGTTGTAGCCGAGGCCGATGCCGAAGTGATCGGTTGCCTGCCACACGACCGTGGCTTTCAGGTCGGTGAGGCTACCGGAGTACGGATCGAATTCGAGATAGAAGTACTGCATCTGCGCCGTGACGTAGAAGTTGTACGGCAAGCGCCACAACCACCTGAGTCCGAGCACCGGCAGCGGCGCCGACGTCGACGCGTTCTCGTCCGCGCGCCGCGACGCCTGGTTTCCCTGAGCGGAGAGCGTCGCCCCCAGACTCAAGCCCATATCGAGGTAGTGGATCCCGATCCCGCCGGCGAGCTCGTAGTTGTCGCGCCTCAGGAACGCGTACTCGTACGAGAGTTGCGCGACGGTCAGCTCGGAACGTGCATCGACCGTCGCGCCCAGGGGGAACGTCTCGTCGCGGAAGGTGACGTCGCGCTCGATCGAGCGCGTCGCGTGACGGTTGTTCTGGAAGTACATGCCGCGGATCAGATGGCGAGGCGCGATACGCCACGAAGCTTCGGCACGGAAGCGATCGAAGTCGCCGATGCCGAACGTGTCGTCGAAGTTGACATCGGAGCCAGCCTGCGCCGTCGTCTCGCCATCGACGCGCACACGCATGTCGGTCGACATGAAGAAGTAGCCGACATCGACGATGAACTTCGCCTCGAGCGGATTGCGCTCGACGGCGGGCGCATTCTCGGCAGCATGCGCGACACCGAGCATGGAACAGGAAATGACCGCGGCTGCAACTCGGCTCATGCGACATATCATGCGACAGCTGCGCTGACAAGGCGCTACGCGCAAGCATGCGGCTTACCTGCCCCAGCTACGTACTGCACTCGCCCCTACATGCACGCACCATTTGCCTGACTTCCACCCTCCTGGAGAAAGAGTCGTGAACAAGCTGACGCTGCTTTTCCCGCTGGGCGCACTCGCTGCACTCGCGTTTGCCGGCGCATTCGCACAGCCGGCGCCGGTACAAGTCGACAAGACGCAGACGATCACTGCGACCGTCGAGCGGATCGATCCGAAGCAGCGGCTGGTCGAGCTGCGCAAAGGCGACGAGGTCAGAACGATCCAGGTGCCGGCCGACGTGCGCAATTTCGACAAAATCAAGGCAGGCGACGAAGTCGCGGTGACGTACTACGAGGGCCTGGCGGCCGAATTCAAGAAGAAGGGCGAAAGCACTACGGTCGGCGTGCTCGACGCAACGACCGGCACAGCACGCATGCCGCAAGGCGCCGCGCGTCCGGGTGCGGCTGTGGCCAACAGAGTCAAGACCACCGTGGTGATCGAGGGCGTGGATAGCAGCACGAACTCCGTGACCTTCACAGGACCGTCGGGCATGACACGCACGGTCGATGTAGTGGATCCGAAGGCGCAGAAATTCATCGCCGCGCTGAAGAAGGGCGATGAAGTGGAGCTGACATACGTCGAAGCGCTCGCGGTGACAGTCGAACCGAAGTAACAGGGGCGCGGCTCCACCACCGGCGGATCTCGATGTCATGGCGGTCACAAATGGTGATCGCGCTTGCCACTGCAGCTGCGAACACAGGCGCGCTCGCACAGCAAGAGTCCTCCAGCTGGCCGCAGGTCCCGCAAATCGTGCTCGCTCCCTCCGCCGCTGCCGAGCCGAGCGGACCGATGAGCAGCGTTCGGCTCTTCGAGGACATGGAGCGTCAGGCTCCGAAGTCGGAAACGGGTGACGACGGCCACTGGGTGGTTGCGCCGCTGCCGTTTCGTAACGAGCTGCTCGGCATCGGTCTCGTGCTCGGAGCGGGCTACCTCTACGGCGCGAGCGCCAGCGATACAAACGCCCGGCACTCTATTGCCGGCGGAGCAGGCATGTACGCCGAGGGCGGCAGCTGGGCAGCACTTGCCGCGCACCGCGGCTACTGGTCGGAGCAGCGATACCGCACCACCGTAGCGGTCGCCACGGGCGACATACTCTACGATGTCGAGCTCGAGACAGGCGGCGCCGAGAACACGCTCGCCTTGGGACAGCGGCTCTCTGGCGGCCTGCTGCAAGGCGCCGTCCGGGTGGGTGCGAACGGCTGGCTGGGACTTGGTTTCATGAGCGGGACGACCGATGTACGGATCCGCAACTCGCCACCCCCGGCTCTTCAAGAGCTCATCGCGCCAGTGGAGATCGACATCTCGAACCTGCTGCTCAATGGCGAGATCGACAGTCGCGACAACGATTTGTATCCAAGCTCCGGTCAGTACGCGCAGGCCGAAGCGCTGCTGGCGCGCGAGGATCTGGGGAGCGACAGCGACTACTACTCGCTCGAGCTCGAATGGAACGGCTATCGGCGCTTCGGTGAAGATCACGTGCTCGCCTTGCGCGCCGCCGGCAAGATCGTCGACGGCGATCCGCCGTTCTTCGCGCTGGCGTGGTTCGGCTCGGGCGTCGACCTGCGCGGCTACACACCCGGCCGCTACATCGGCGAATCGATGGTCGCGCTCCAGGCGGAGTGGCGCTGGCAAGCGTCGCCACGCTGGGGCTTCGTAGCATTCGGCGGCACCGGCAAAGTCTCCGGAGCCCTCGGCGACATCGACACCGACGCGTGGCTGCCCGCCGGCGGCGCGGGCGTGCGCTTCCGTCTGACGAAGGCGCTGCCGCTCAACATGCGTGCAGATTTTGCCTGGGGTCGCGACGACAGCACTTTCTCGCTCGCAGTCGGCGAAGCATTTTAGCCCGGCAAAAGTCACGCCTTTTGACGGGCGTTGTCGAAAGGGCCTTGGCCGCTTTCGACCAGAGAACTAGTCTGCCCGCGATACGGATCGGCAGCGCGCGCTACTCGTAGCAACGTGCTCACGAGAGCGCAAACTCGGGGGAGCCTGCTCATGAAGAATCTCTGCCTGCTGACGATCGGTGTGCTGGCATCGGCCGGCGCGCTCGCGGCCGAACCTTTCAACGGCACGCAACCGATGGATTGCCAGCCGCTCACCGGACACGACTGCCTGCCGACCGAGCAATCGTGCAAGCCGCTCAAGCCGGAAGCTGGCAAGAAGCTCAATCTGCACATCGACGTCGACAAGATGACGATGAAGACGCCGTACCGCAACGATGCGATGCCGATTCAGTCCTTCAGCTTCAACAGCAAGTCGCTGGTCCTGCAGGGCACGAGTCTCGAGCTCGTGTGGAGTGCCACGGTCCATCGCACGACCGGACGTCTCACGATGGCGATTGCCGATCGCGAAGGCGCTTACGTCGTATTCGGTCAGTGCAAGGTGGCGACGGCGAAATCGGGATCGTAGAGCCGCTACTCAGGCGCGTTGAGCCAGCTCGGGAGTCTCGTCAGCTGCGGCAGCCTGCAGCGGAACGGTGAAGTGGAAGGTCGCGCCGCGGCCAGTGTTCTCGGCCCACAGCTTGCCGCCATGGGCCTCGACGATGCCGCGCGAGATGCTCAGCCCGATGCCCATTCCCTGTGTCTTGGCCGTGACGAACGGCTCGAAGATCCGATCGAGCTGATCCGGCGGAATGCCGGGGCCGGTGTCGGTGACGGAGACCTCGCAGCAACTGTCCGCACCGACGTGCGCCGCGATCGATACGCGTCGTTGCGATCCTGCATCGGCGGTGACGGCCTCGATCGCGTTCATGATCAGATTGAGCAGCACCTGCGAAAGCTGCACGCGATCCGCGCACACCGCGGGCAGAGTGCGCGGCACGGCGCACTCGATAGCTACGTGCTTGCTGTTGGCGTCGTCGCGCACGAGCGCGACCACGTCGTTAGCGAGCTCGTGCAGGCGGACGTTCTCCATGTTGATCCGTCCTTGCTGGAGCCACGTGCGCAGCCGCTTCAAGACGTCGCCGGCGCGCCGATCGTCGCGCAGGACGTCGTCGATGATTTCGCGCAGCAGTTGCATGTCGATGGGATCCCGCGTGAGCAGGATTTGCGCCGTTTCGACGTTGTGCTGAATGGCGCTGAGCGGCTGGCTCAGCTCGTGCGCAATGGCCGACGCAAGTTGACCCAGCATCGTCACCCGGCCTGAGTGCGCCAGCCTCTGCCGCAATTCGTTGACCTCGTTCTCCGCCTGACGCTGGCGCGTCACGTCACGCACGACGCCGCGCACGCGCTCCAGCGTGCCGTTGGCGCTCAGATCCACGGTCCCACGCACCGCTATCCAGCGCGTCTCTCCCTGCGGCGCGATTCGGAACTGCAGGGCATATTCGCCACCATGCTCGAGAGCCTGCTTGAATCCAGCTTGCAACTGCGGGACATCGTCGGCATGCGCGATCCGCAGAATGTCCGTCTGGTCGATTTCGCTCTGCGCGGCGAGTCCCAGCGTGGCGCGCGCCCGCTCCGTCGCCCAGACGCGCCTGGTCGCGGCGTCCCACGCCCAGAGTCCCGCACCTGCGGCGCTGGCAGCCATATCCAGCCGCTGCTGGCTCTCGCGCAGATCTCGCGCGAGCCGGGAAGCCATCAGCACGTCGCGGCTCAGCTCGATCGTCATCGCCGTCAGCGCGATCAGAAACGGCGGGACGACCAGGATGGGCAGTTCAACGAAGCGCCAGACCACCAGCTGCGTCAGTACCGTGGAAAGTACGATCGTCGCGAGCACGGGTGCGAGGATCACTGCCGCGACGCGGCGATCGCCCGGAGCGTTCCGGCGCAACACGGTGACGCCGACGTCGAGGATGAACACAGGAAACAGCAGGACAGCAATCAGCGCGAGCCACTGGTACTGACCCGTGACCGCCTGCGCCACGACCGTCACTTGTTCGCCGAGAAAGGGGATCTGCTGTATCGCATCGATGTGCGCAAAGTTGATGCTCGGATCGCTGAACACATTGATCAGGAGAATCAGACTGCGCAGCGCAATGAGCGAGATCAGGAGCGACGAGCGTCCGGCTCGCAGATACAGGCGCAGGAAGACTGCGATCCCGACGATGATCCCGAAGAGCGAGAACTGCAGCAGCCACACCAGATTGCCCCACTGCTCCGGCGTGGTCGCACGCAGCATGCCGACTTCGATGACTGCTGCAGCCGACACGCAGAAGGCCGCGACGGCGAACGACAGGTTCGCGTACGCGCGGCGGTCATAGATCCATGCGAGGCCGTGCAGGAGGGCGAGGAGCAATGCTGCGGCGGCGCAGCTGGACCAGAGAATGGTTACGTAGCTCATGACGCTGCATTGACGGCGGGTCAACGTAGCACATGTCAATGGCGCTTGTTAGACGCGAGAGCCGCGCGACGCCGACAGGGCAGAGCGCGTCACTTGACGTGAGCATCTCGCTGCGTGCGGCGACTTCTTGCCGAATCTTCGTAGTCGCGCTGCGCTGTCGACCGCATGCCAACGGTTCTTATCTGCTTCGCTGTGAGGGTCGAGAACATCTGCAACGTGCGCGCGATGATGCCGGTCCATCCTGTCTGATGGCTCGCGCCGAGACCCGCGCCATTGTCGCCGTGGAAGTACTCGAAGAACTGGATGTAATCGCGCCACAGCGGGTCGGTCTGGAATTGCTCGGTACCGCCATACAGCGGCCTGCGGCCGTCTGCATCGCGCAAGAAGATCGCACCGAGTCGTCGTGCCAGCTCTTCCGCGACTTGATAGAGCGTCATGCGCTTGTCCGAACCTGTCGGACAGGCGATGGTGAAGTCATCGCCGTAGTAGGTGTAGTACTGCAGCAGCGCCCGGATGAGGAGCACGTTCACCGGCATCCAGATCGGGCCGCGCCAGTTCGAGTTGCCGCCGAACATGCCGCTGTCGGATTCCGCTGGCAGGTACGAAACGCGGTATTCCTGGTTACCGACCGGGAACACGAACGGCTCCGTCGCATGCTGGCGCGACAGCGAGCGGATGCCATACGGGCTCAGGAATTCGTTCTCATCGAGCATGCGTTCGAGCACGCGCCGCAGCCGCGATTCGTCGAGCACTGCCGCCATCGACCTGCCCTCGCAGCCCCGCAGCGCCGGATCGTGGATCATGCCCGTCAGTTGCGGATGCGATTCGATGAACTCGCGCATGACAGTGGAAATTTCCGGATACCGCTCGCGCAGCCGTCCGTCGAACACCGTCACGGCGCACAGCGGCAACAGGCCGACCATCGAGCGAACCTTGAGTCGCTGCGCCGCACGGTTGGGCAGCTGCAGCACGTCGTAGAAGAATCCGTCCTCCTCGTCCCACATGCCGACGCCTTCGCCCCCGCCGAACATCGACGAGGAGATCCACAGAAAGTGCTCGACGAACTTCTGACACATCCGCAGGTACGTCGGGCGATGCATCGTCAGCTCGACCGCGATCTCGAGCATGTTCTGGCAGAACAGCGCCATCCAGGCCGTGCCATCGGCTTGCTCGAGGTACCCGCCCGTCGGCAACGGCGCGCTGCGGTCGAACACGCCGATGTTGTCCAGCCCGAGGAATCCGCCCTCGAACACGTTCTTGTCGGCGCGATCCTTGCGGTTCACCCACCACGTGAAGTTGAGCAGCAACCCGTGAAACGAGCGCTCCAGCCACTCGATGTCGCCGCTGCCGCGCGCGCCCGCTTCGAGCCGATAGGTGAAGATCGTCGACCACGCGTGCACCGGCGGATTGACGTCGCCGAAGTTCCATTCGTACGCCGGCAGTTGTCCGTTGGGATGGAGATAGGTCCCTTGCAGCATCAAGTCGAGCTGCGACTTGGCGAAGTCCGCGTCGACGAGTGTCAGCGCGAGAATGTGAAACGCCAGGTCCCACGCGGCGTACCATGGGTACTCCCACTTGTCGGGCATCGAGATGATGTCGGCGTTGCGCAGATGCCGCCAATGCCGGTTGCGCGGCGCACCGCCATTGCGCTGCTTCAGCCACGTGCCGATGTCGTAGTAGTAGAACTGCTTCGACCACAGCATGCCCGCGAGCGCCTGGCGCATGACGTTCGCTGCGTCAGCACTGAGGCTCGTCGGGATGACGCTCGCATAGAACTCGTCCGCCTCGCGCCTGCGCGCCGTCATCACCGCCTCGAAGCTCGCGCCGAACGCTTCACGGTTGGGGAGGTCGGACAAGCGCACCCGTAACACGTGCGACTGTCCTGCACCGACTTCGACGAGGTAATGCGCCGCCGCCTTCGTGCCGACGTGTTGCGGATTCACCGCTTCGGCGCGGCCGTGGACGATGTAGTCGTTGATCCCGTCCTTGACGTAGGGCGTAGCGTTCGGCGTGTTCGCGATGCGCTGCGTGTTGGTCTCGTTTTCCGTGAACAGCAGCTCGAGCGGGTCTTCGCTGTGAATGAAGCGCTCGCCGAGTTGCGAATCCAGGGTGCCGATGACGTTGGCGCCCATCTCCGCTCCGAGCAACCGCATCGAGGGCCGCTCGTCGCCGTTCGGCTCGGTCCAGCTATTGCGGAACCAGAAGGTCGGGAGCACGTGCAACACCGCGGCTTCCGGCCCGCGATTGCACACGGTGATCTGCATGAGGATGTCTTCGGCAGAGGCCTTGGCGTACTCGACGAACACGTCGAAGTAGCGATCCTCGGCGAAAACACCCGTGTCGAGCAGCTCGTATTCCAGCTCGTCGCGCCGCCGCGAGCGGTTCGTGCTCACCAGCTCGTCGTACGGATAGGCGCGCTGCGGGTACTTGTACAGGTACTTGAGATACGAATGCGTCGGCGTCGAATCGAGATAGAAGTAATACTCCTTCACGTCCTCGCCGTGATTGCCCTCGCTGTTGGTAAGCCCGAACAGCCGCTCCTTCAGGATCGGATCGGCGCCATTCCACAATGCCAGGGCGACGCACAGGCGCTGCCGGTCGTCGCAGAGTCCCGCGAGCCCGTCCTCGCCCCAGCGGTAGGCGCGGGAACGGGCTTGGTCGTGCGAGAAGTAGCTCCAGGCATTCCCGTCGTCGCTGTAGTCCTCACGCACCGTACCCCATTGGCGCTCGCTCAAGTACGGACCCCAGCGTCGCCACGGCGCGCTGCCCTCGTGGGCGGAGCGCAGCCGCTCCGATTCATGATCGCTCATGGACAAGCCCCGCACGTGAGAGAGCTGCAGAGCCGTTGTTAATGCGCATGCGTGCGCAGGAGCGCAATAGGCAACGCGGGCAGACGCGGAAGCATTGAGCGCTGCGGCACGCGCTCATGTTGCGTACGAGCAGCAACTAGCGGTCAGGTGCAACAGCGCGCGCCCCCTGCTCGCATGCCGCTCGGCAGCACACTTCGTATTCTCGACCGCGTATGAGCGCTGGTGAACGACCGCCTCCTTCCTTGGCCGAGAAGGTTCCCTTCGCGACGGCCGCAGATCGCTTTGGCGTGCTGCATCGATATCTGGACCCCTCGACCTCGCTCGCCGAAATCCTGTTCGGGTTGATCATGACGCTGACGTTCACGCTCGGCGCCGGCCTGCTCATCGAAGACGAAGGGCGCGAGGCGGCCCGTGAGCTGCTGATTGCGGTGATCGGCTGCAACGTAGCGTGGGGCATCATCGACGGCGCCCTTTATCTGGTCGGACAGTTGTTCGATCGCGGGCGTCTGCAGCGGCTCGGAGTCGCCATCAAGCGCGCGCCGCACAAGAGCGATGCCGTCGCCCTGATTGCCGACGAACTGAATCCGCTACTCGGCGGCCTGCTGAGCCCACGCGAAACGGAACAGCTCTACGAGCGCATCGTCGACAACGTCGCGCGCAAGGAGCAGAAGCGCAACGCGATCACGCGCGAGGACTGGCTCGGCGCCGCCGTCAGCTTCGCGCTGGTCGTGATCAGCAGCATTCCCGCGGCCATTCCGTTCCTGTTGATCGACGACGCACGCCTCGCGCTGCGCGTCTCCAATGCAGTCCTGGTCGCCCTGCTCTTCTTCACTGGCTACTGGTGGGCGCGCTACACCCTCAGCAGGCCTTGGATTGCCGGTGTCTCCTTTCTCCTCATCGGCACGGCACTGGTACTCGCTGCGATCGCACTCGGAGGCTGACGATGAAGCAACGTACAGGATCGGGGCCGCTGGTTCGCGAAGTACTGATCGTGGACAGCGAGCTCGCGGAAGGCACCAGCATTGCCGCACGCAGCGTGCGCGCGCTGGCAGATGAACTGACTACGCGTGGAATTCGCGTCACCGAAGCCGGCTCTTGCGAAGACGGCGTGGCGGCGGCGGACGCGAGCATCCATTGCATGCTGCTGAACTGGTCGCAGGGACGCAATGACGCCACCGCTCACAAGAAAGCAACCGATCTGCTGCGCGCGGTACGCAAGCGCAACGCCAAGCTCCCGATCTTCCTTATGGCCAGCCGCAAGATCGCGGGCACGCTCAATGTCGAAGTCGCGACGCTCGCGGACGAGTTCATCTGGATTCATGACGACACGGCGCCGTTCATCGCTGGACGAGTCCAGGCGTCGGTCGAGCGTTATCTCGAGTCGCTGCTGCCGCCCTACGCTGCCGCTCTCGCGCGCTACGAGCGCGAGCGCGAATACTCGTGGGCCGCTCCCGGTCATCAAGGGGGCGTCGCGTTCCTCAAATCCCCCGTCGGGCGCGTGTTCTTCGATTTTTACGGTGAGAACCTGTTTCGCACGGACATGGGGATCGAGCGCGGCGCCCTCGGCTCGCTGCTCGGACACTCGGGGCCCGTCGGCGAGAGCGAGCGCAACATCGCGCGCATCTTCGGTGCGCACCGATCCTACTCGGTGCTGAACGGCACCTCCGCATCGAACCGAGCGATCATGTCTGCCTGCGTCGGCGACGACGAGATCGCGCTGTGCGATCGCAACTGTCACAAGTCCATCGAACAGGGCCTTGCGATCTGCGGCGGCATTCCCGTGTTCCTGCGGCCGACGCGCAATCGCTACGGAATCATCGGACCGATTCCTCCGGACCGTCTCGGGCCCGAAGCAATCGCGCGCAGCATCGCTGACAATCCGCTGGCGCAAGCCGCGGGTGCCAAGCGCGCCGTCTATTCCGTGGTCACGAACTGCACGTATGACGGCATGTGCTACAACGCCGACGAGGCACAAAAGCAACTCGCACGCAGCGTCGATCGCATTCACTTCGACGAAGCTTGGTACGGCTACGCGCGCTTCAATCCGATGTACGCCAATCGGTTCGCGATGCGTGGCGAGCCGAGCCAGCATCCGACCGACGGTCCGACGGTCTTCGCGACGCACTCGACGCACAAGCTGCTCGCAGCGCTCTCGCAGACTTCCTACATCCACATTCGTGACGGCAAGAGCGCCATCGATCATGCGCGCTTCAACGAAGCGTACTGCTCGCAGGCGAGTACATCGCCGCTCTATGCGCTGATCGCGTCGAACGACGTCGCGGCCGCGATGATGGACGGGCCAGCCGGTCAGTCGCTGACGCAGGAAGCCATCGACGAATCGATCGCCTGTCGTCTCGCGCTCTCGCGCGCGCACCGCGAGTTCAAGGCGAAGAACCAGTGGTTCTTTGCGCCCTGGAACGCGGAAGAAGTGCGCGACTCCGCGAGCGGTCGACGCATTCCATTCTTCGAAGCCTCCGAGGAGATGCTCGCGACCGATCCGAGCTGCTGGGTGCTGCAGCCGCATGACACCTGGCACGGATTCGAGGGACTGCCGGAAGGCTGGTGCATGCTCGATCCGATCAAGGTCGGCGTGATGTGCCCCGGCATGAAGAGCGACGGCCAGCTCGACGCGACCGGTATTCCGGCCGACATCGTCACTGCGTACCTGGGTCGACACGGCATCGTGCCCTCGCGCACGACCGATCACATGGTGCTGTTCCTGTTCTCGATCGGCGTCACCAAGGGCAAGTGGGGCACGCTGCTCAACACGCTGCTCGACTTCAAAGTCGATTACGACCGTAACGCGCCGCTGACTGAAGTGCTGCCGGCAATCGCCGCTGCAGCGCCTCAGCGCTACGCGCGCATGGGGCTGAAGAACCTCGGCGATGAGATGTGGGAGCACCTGCGCAAGAGCCGCCAGGGTCATTGGCAGGCGCAGGCCTACGCCTCGCTGCCGCGGCCCGACCTCAAGCCACGAACCGCCTTCCAACGATTGATGGCGGGTGACGCCGAGCGCGTACCGGTCACCGAGATGGCCGGTCGCGTAGTCGCGGTCGGAGTCATCCCCTATCCGCCCGGCATCCCGATCGTGATGCCTGGTGAGAACGTCGGTCCCGCCGACGGCCCGTGGCTCACGTACCTGCGCACGCTGCAGGAATACGGGCATCGCTTCCCCGGCTTCGCAAAAGAAGTCGAGGGTGCCGAAGAGCACGACGGCGCTTTTCACGTGCAGTGCTTGAAGACACGCAAATGATGGAATACAGCGCCAAGCCGCCGACGATCCCGATCCCCTTCCACAAGCTGTTGAAGGTGGTCGCGCTCGTCGATGCGGAGAATGCAGAGGCGAGAGCGCTCATCGAGCGGCTCGAGACAGAGAGGTTCGAAGTCGAGGTCAGCGATCGCTACGACCGCGACATACTCGAGGACGCCGCGGTCGGCGCGTACATCGCGACGATCGACGGCGACAAGCTGGAGCCAGCGCGCAAGCTCGTGCGTGCAGTGCGCAGCGCCGGCTTCAGCACGCCGCTGTGGGCGCTCGCCGACTCACGCCGCCTCTCGCAAGCACTCGCGCCGGAGGTGATCGGCGAAGTCGACGGCTGCATCTTTCTCGGCCAGCAGACGCCGGCCTTCCACGCCAAGCAGGTGATCGCGAGCATCGTCGAATACGGCACGAGCCTGCTGCCGCCGTTCTTCGGCGGGCTCATGGCGTACGACGCCGAAGCGAACATCTCGTTCGCGTGCCCCGGCCACCAGGGCGGCGAGTTCTATCGCAAGTCGCCTGCCGGCCAGCTGTTCTTCAAACACTTCGGCGAGCAGATCTTCCGCAACGATCTGTGCAACGCCGACGTCGATCTCGGCGATCTGTTGATCCACGTCGGCGCGGCCGTCGAAGCGCAACGCCACGCAGCGCAGGTCTTCGGCGCCGATCGCACGTACTTCGTGCTGAACGGCACGTCGAGTGCGAACAAAGTCGTTGCACATGCAGTCCTGCGCCGCGGCGATCTCGTGCTGTTCGACCGCAACAATCACAAGTCGCTGCATCAAGGCGCACTGGTCCAGGCCGGTGCGATTCCGATCTTCCTGCCGACCGCACGCAATCCGTTCGGCATGATCGGCGCGATCGACTGGGACGCGCTCGACGAACGCTATCTGCGCGATCAGATCCGCAACCAGCCGCTCGCGCGCGACCGCGCGGACAAGGAACGGCCGTTCCGCCTGGCCTGCATTCAGCTCGCGACGTACGACGGCACCGTCTACAACGTCCGCAAGGTCATGGAGAAGATCGGCCACCTGTGCGACTACATGCTGTGGGACGAAGCCTGGATCGGCTACAACGCCTTCCATCCGCTGTTCAAGGATCACAGCCCGATGCGTCTGGAGAAGCTCGGGCCGGACACTCCGGGGCTGTTCTCCACGCAGTCGGTGCACAAGCAAGGCGCCGGCTTCTCGCAGGCCTCGCAGATCCACAAGCGCGACGAGCACATCAAGGGTCAGCGGCGCTTCATCGAGCACAAGCGCTTCAACGAGTCGTTCCTGATGCACGCCTCGACGTCGCCGTTCTATCCGCTGTTCGCCTCGCTCGACGTCAACGCGAAGGTGCACGCCGGTAAGGCGGGCGAAGCGCTGTGGGATCGCTGCATCGAGCTGGGCATCGAGACACGCAAGCGCCTGCGCGAGCTGGCGCGGCACTACGAGGCCAACGGTGCGGGTCCGCAGGAGAAATGGTTCTTCGATCCGTTCGTGCCCGACGTCGTGACGATCCGCGGCTCGAAGCTCACCAAGGATGTCGAGAGCGCACGTTGGGAAGACCTGCCGACAGACGTCATCAAGCGCGAGCAGCAGTGCTGGACCTTCGATCCCAAGGCCACGTGGCACGGCTACCAGGGCTACGCGCCGGGTCAGGCAATGGTGGACCCGAACAAGCTGATGCTGCTGACGCCGGGCATCGATCGCAAGACCGGCAACTACCTCGACTTCGGCGTGCCGGCGACCGTCCTCGCGAACTACCTGCGCGAGCAACGCATCGTGCCCGAGAAGTGCGACCTCAACAGCATCCTGTTCCTCATGACGCCCGCCGAGGACGAAAGCAAGCTCGGCGCGCTGCTCGCCAAGCTCGTGAAGTTCAAGAATCTCTGGGATCGCGACGCGCCGCTCGGCGAAGTGCTGCCGACTCTGTATGCGCAGAACAGCGCGCGCTATGCCGGCTACTCGATACGCCGCGTGTGCAACGAAATGCACGACTTCTACCGCAAGGCGAACATCAAGGAGCTGCAGAAGCTGTGCTTCCGCGCCACGAGCTTCCCGCAGCTCGCCATGCCGCCGCAGGACGCGTACTCGAAGCTGGTTGCGAACGAAGTCGACTACGTGCCGTTCACCGAGCTCACGAACCGCGTCGCCGCGACGCTTGCACTGATCTATCCGCCGGGCATCGGCGTCATCGTCCCCGGCGAGCGCTGGGATGCGAAGGCGAAGCCGATGCTCGATTACTTCCGCGCCTTCGAAGAGTCGTTCAACCGCTTCCCGGGCTTCAACTACGAGGTGCAGGGCGTCTACCAGGAGCAGGTAAACGGCCGCATCCAGTTCCACACCTACGTCGTCCGCGAGTGACGTCCCGCGAGCTTCAGGAGAGTAACCATGGCAGCCCCGCAGAAAAAGATGAACCTGACCCAGCTCACGTTCATCGTGGCCGTCAACATGATGGGCTCGGGCATCATCATGTTGCCGACGAACATGGCGCAGGTCGGCGCGATCTCGCTGCTGTCGTGGGTAGTCACGGCAGTCGGCTCGATGGCGATCGCCTACGGCTTCGCGCAGGCCGGCCTCTTCAACCAGCGCGCCGGCGGCATGGCCGCGTACGCTGAGGACGCCTACGGGAAGAGCGGCTACTTCCAGGTGTTCTTCCTGTACTTCCTGTCGCTCGCGATCGGCAACGTCGCGATCGCGATCTCCGCGGTCGGCTACCTCGCAGGGTTCTTCCCATGGCTGTCCTCGACACCGATCGCGACCTGCATCGGTGTGATCGGGCTGCTGTGGCTCACGACGTTCGCGAACTTCGGCGGACCGAGTGTGACCGGCAAGATCGGTTCGATCACAGTGTGGGGTGTCATCCTCCCGGTCGGGCTGCTCTGCCTCATCGGCTGGTTCTGGTTCAGCGGCGCGACGTTCGGGGCCGCGTGGAATCCGCAGGGCCTGAGCATCGGCGCGGGCATGGGCTCGAGCATCTCGCTCACGCTGTGGGCGTTCCTCGGCATGGAGTCGGCGGCACAGAACTCCGCCGCGGTCGAGAATCCGAAGCGCGACGTGCCGCTCGCCTGCATGTTCGGCACGCTCGGCGCCGCGTTCGTCTACATCCTGTCGACGACCGTCATCCAGGGCATCGTGCCGAATGCCGAGCTCGCCGATTCCACCGGTCCGTTCGCGCTCGCCTACGCGCGCATGTTCAATCCGACGATCGGCACCATCGTCATGGGGCTCGCCGTGCTGGCCTGCCTCGGCTCGCTGCTCGGCTGGCAGTTCACGATCGCGCAGACCGGCAAGTCTGCCGCCGACGAGCGGATGTTCCCGGCGTTCTTTGCGAAGACCAACAGCGTGGGTGCGCCGATCACCGGAATGATCGTGCTCGGCGTGGTGCAGACCCTGCTCGCACTCTCCACGATTTCGCCGACGCTCAGTGAGCAGTTCAGCGCGCTGGTCAATCTCGCAGTCGTGACCAACGTGATCCCGTACGTCGTCGCGCTCTCCGCGCTGATGATCATGATGAAGCGCGAGAAAGTGCCGGACAACGTTTACATGCGCAACACCGCGATCGCTGTGGTCGCGATGGGATATAGCGTGTTCGCACTGTACGCGTCGGGTGCCGAAGCAGTGCTCGGCGGCATGCTCGTGCTGGGCATCGCGTACATCATCTGGGGCTTCATCGCGCCGCGCTTCGGCCTGCCACAAACGGCTGCCGCAGCCGCTCCGCGCGCTGCGCCCACCGCGACCACACCGCCGACGCCCGCGCCGGCAGGCCTGGGCGGCCCGGCGGCAGCTCACGCGCTTGTCGGCCTCGCGATCCTCGTCTGCGGTGTGTTCGCTGCATCGCCTGCCGTCGCTGCCACGATCGATCGCATCAAGGACTCCGGCCACATCCGCTTCGGCTTCCTCAAAGACGCGCCGCCGTTCTCGGTAGCCACAGGAACCGGCGCACCGGACGGGTATGCCGTAGCGCTGTGCAAGCAGATCGCCGAGGAGATCAAGCAGGACCTCGCGCTGCCCGGCCTGACCGTCGATTGGGTACAGATCAATGCAGACGAGCGTCTGACGTCGGTGAGCAAGGGCAAGATCGATCTGCTCTGCGCGCCGATGAGCGAAACGCTGGGTCGCAGAGAGCACGCCTCCTTCTCGCTCCCGATCTTCGCCGGCGGCAACCGCGCGGCGGTGCGCGGCGATGCACCTGCTGCTCTGCGCACGGCTTTGTCGGAGAGCCGTCCGGCCAAAGCGGTGTGGCGCGGAACGCCGGCGGCAAACGTCCTGGAGTCCACGAAGTTCGCCGTGGTCGCGGGCACAACGGCGGAGACGTGGCTGAATGCGCGCGCCAAGAGCTTGCAGGTCGACGCACGCATCGAGCGCATCGCCGATTACCGCAAGGCTTTGCAGGAGCTCTCCGAGGGCAAAGTCGACGTGGTCTTCGGCGATCGCGTCGTGATGCTCGGTGCCCTGCAAGGGCTCGACTCGAAAACGCGCGCGAACACAGTGATCCTCGATCGCATGTTCACGCACGAGCCCGCCGGGCTGGTGCTCGAACACGGCGACGACGACTTCCGCACATTGGTCGACCGCGCGCTGAGCCGTGCGTACGCGTCCGGCGATTTCGCCGCGCTGTATTCGAAGTGGGTGGGCGAGTTCGACGAGCGGGCCCGCACCTTCTTCGTATGGAACACGCTGGCCGACTGAGTCAGGAGCAAGACGATGATCTCGAGAAGCACCAAGCGCATCAGCATGCGCGCCCTGATGGTCGATGATGAGCTCGGCACCACGGGCGCTGCCGGACGTGCCGCGCGCTCGCTCGTACAGGAGCTGCAGGCCCGTTCCATCGAAGTGGTCGAAGCAACCTCCGCCGAAGACGGCATCTCGGCTGCAAGCGCCGATTCTGCATTCCACGTGATGCTGGTCGACTGGTGCCTCGGCGAGAACGACGAGGACCACGCGGGCGCGCGCAGCTTCCTGCAGTTCATTCGCTCCCGCAACGACAAGATCCCGATCTTCCTCATGGCCGAGCGCGGCGCCGCCGCGACGATTCCCATCGACGTGATGGAAATGGTCGACGAGTTCGTCTGGACGCTGGAAGACACGGCCGCGTTCGTCGGCGGGCGCATCGCCGCTTCCGTGCGGCGCTACATAGAAGTGATGCTGCCTCCGCTCGCCGCGGCGCTCATGCGCTTCAGCCAGGAGTACGAGTATTCATGGCACACGCCCGGCCACACTGGCGGCACTGCGTTCCTCAAGTCGCCGGTCGGCCGCGTCTTCTTCGATTATTTCGGCGAGAACATGCTGCGCTCCGACCTGTCGATCAGCGTCGGAAGCCTGGGCTCGCTGCTGGATCACACCGGCCCGATCGGCGAGCACGAGAAGTACGCCGCACGGGTGTTCGGTGCGCATCGCACCTATAGCGTGACCAACGGCACCTCGATGTCGAACCGCGTCATCTTCATGGCCGCCGTGGCGCGCGACCAGATTGCGCTGTGCGATCGCAATTGCCACAAGTCCATCGAGCACAGCCTGGTCATGACCGGGGCGATTCCGCAGTACTTGGTGCCGCTGCGCAACCGTTACGGCATCATCGGCCCGATCCCGCCGTCGCGTCTGAGCAAGGATGCGATCAATGACGGCCTGCGCACCAATCCGCTGGTCGCCAAGGGCGCGCAGCTGCGCGCCGTGCACTCGATCATCACGAACTCGACTTACGACGGTCTGTGCTATCACGCCCGCCGCGTCGAGCAGCTGCTCGATCCGAGCGTCGATCGCATTCACTTCGACGAAGCGTGGTACGCCTACGCTCGCTTCAATCCGCTGTATCGCGAACGACACGCGATGCACGGCGATCCGAAGGATCACAAAGGTCCGACGGTTTTTGCCACGCACTCGACGCACAAGCTGCTCGCCGCCTTGTCGCAGGCTTCGTTCCTGCACATCCGCGACGGGCGCAGCCCGATTCCGCACTCGCGCTTCAACGAGTCGTACATGCTGCATGCGTCGACGTCGCCGCTGTATCCGATCATCGTCTCCAACGACATCACTGCGGCAATGATGGACGGCCCCGGCGGTCCGACGCTCACGAACGAATCGATCGAGGAAGCCGTGTCGTTCCGGCAGACGATCGGCCGCGTTCACAAGCAATTCGCGGAAAAAGGCCAGTGGTTCTTCCGTTCCTGGAACCCGGACACCGTGCGCGGCAAGGATTCCGGCCGCAAGATCCCGTTCCACGAGGCCTCCGCGCAGCAGCTGTGCACGGATCCGGAGTGCTGGGTGCTGCATCCGGGCGAGACGTGGCACGGCTTCGGCGATCTCGAAGACGGCTACTGCATGCTCGATCCGATCAAGGTCTCGATCGTCACGCCGGGCGTGGCGGACGCTGGCGGCCTCGATCGCACCGGCATTCCGGCCAGCCTCGTCACCTCGTATCTGCACTATCGCGGCGTCGAGGTGGAGAAGACCACCGACTTCACGATCCTGTTCCTGTTCTCGATCGGTATCACCAAGGGCAAGTGGGGCACGCTGCTGAATGCGCTGCTGGACTTCAAGCGCGACTATGACAACAACACGCCGCTCGGCCAGGTGCTGCCGCACCTGACGACGAACCATCCAGCGGTTTACGGCAGTCTCGGCCTGCGCGATCTGGCTGAGCAGATGTTCGCGCAACTGCGCGAGTCGCGGCAGACGCATTGGCTGGCGGAAGCGTTCTCGACGCTGCCGACGCCCGTGATGACACCGAACGCTGCGTTCCAGTACCTGGTGCGCGACGAGATCGAGCACGTGCCGCTCGATCAGCTCGCGGATCGCGTGCTCGCGACCAGTGTCGTGCCCTACCCGCCCGGCATCCCGATGCTGATGCCGGGCGAGTCGACAGGTGCCAACGACGGCCCCTACCTCGGCTACCTGCGTGCATTGTCACTGTGGGACGCGCGCTTCCCTGGCTTCGGCCACGACACGCACGGTGTCGAGAATCGCGACGGCGTCTACTACGTGCAATGCCTGCGCAAAGCGAGCACGAGTGCGCCCGACCAGGAGACGCGACGCAAGTGAGCGCGCCCGGCCGCAAGATGGGACTGTTGCAGGCCACGATGCTCGTGGCCGGCAACATGATCGGCACAGGCGTGTTCCTGCTGCCGGTCAATCTCGCGCACGTCGGCGGGATCGCGATCTTCGGCTGGCTGATCGCGACCGCCGGTGTCGCGGCGCTCGGGCTCACGTTCGCGAAGCTGGGGGAGCTGAACCCGCAACAAGGCGGACCGTACGCGTACGCGCGCGACTTCCTCGGACCGTATGCCGGCTTCCAGACCAACTACGTGTACTGGTTCGGCAACTGGATCGGCAACATCGCGATCGCCGTCGCGGCAATCGGCTACCTCGCCGAACTCGTCCCCGGCATCACACATCCGCCGGGCAGCGTGCTGGCAACTGCCGCACTCATCTGGCTGCTCACGTTCGCGAACATCCTCGGGCCGCGTGTCGTCGGCGCGCTGGAAACCTGGACGATGGCGCTCGCGCTCTTGCCCATCCTCGCGATCGCGATCTTCGGCTGGATCTGGTTCAGCTCCGACACGTTCCTGGCCGGCTGGAACGTCAGCGGGCAATCCGATCTGCACGCGACGTCGCGGGCGGCATCGATGGCGCTGTGGGCCTACATGGGGATCGAGAGCGCCGCGGTCTCGGCTGGTGTGATCGAGAATCCGAGCCGCAACGTGCCGCTCGCTACGCTCATCGGGCTGGCCATGGCGGCCGTCGTTTACATGCTGAGCTCGTCCGTGATCATGGGCATCGTGCCGAACGAGGAGCTGCGTACCTCGCATGCGCCGTTCGCCGAAGCGGCGCGACTCGTCATCGGCGCGTCCGGCGCGGTCGTCATCAGCGTCTGCGCAGTGCTGAAGTCAGTGGGCTCGCTCGGCGGCTGGATGATGCTGGTCGGGCAATCGGCG
>Ga0209382_10000813_pt1 | contig 50592 bp, 55 predicted proteins | sample SoiMetdeltSBSDD5_FD_187599 | JGI IMG/M metagenome (GOLD analysis project Ga0209382, IMG submission 187599) | Bulk soil microbial communities from a Populus tree surrounding site in Tennessee, USA - Soil MetaG P. deltoides SBSDD5 (SPAdes) (version 2) | ecosystem: Environmental > Terrestrial >...
GTCGCCGCAGTCGGGGGCGAACGCGAGTGGACCCCGGGGGGCACGGGCGCGGCCGCCCTCGTGATCCCGGGCGTCACGCTCAGCGGCACGTAGGCAGGGCCGCTCCCGTGCGCCCGAGCCATCGATGGTGAGGCGCCACCACCAAGCGCGCCCATGGCGGTGTGCGACTCGGGCCACCGCAGCGCCGTCCTCGATCGGGGCGACACGTTGCCGCGCCGCCCGCGCATCCGCTGGGTCGACAGATCGCCGGTCGCCTGGGTCGAGCGCCAGCACTGGCGCCCGGATACCGCCGTCGTTGCCGTCGAACTGGCGGGGGACGCCACGCCCCTCACCCGCCTGGCGCCGGCCCGGGGCCGGACGATCGTGCTGCGCGGCCACGAGCGCCACGGCGTGCCCGACCACGTGTGGCTGGCCGGGCTCGCATGATCCGACACGCACCCGCAACGCGATCGGGTTGCGCCGCACCCCCTCCGTCGGTGAGCATCATGGACTCATCGGCGGCGGGCACCGCCGCACCGATCCGAGCGACGGGGTCAGTCGGGAACAGTGTCGATCCTTCATGCCATCGTCCTGGGCATCACTCAGGGTCTGTCCGAGTACCTCCCCATCTCGTCGTCGGGCCACCTCATCGTCGTTCCGTGGCTGTTCGGCTGGGACGACTTCTCGGGCAACGAGTCGCTCGAGAAGACCTTCGACGTCGCCCTGCACCTGGGCACCCTCGTGGGCGCCGTCGCCTACTTCCGCCACGACATCGTGCGGCTGACCAAGGCCGCGTTCACCAAGCCCCGCTCGACCGACGGGCGGCTCGGCTGGCTGGTCGCCGTGTCGTCGGTGCCGGCCGCCGTGACCGGCGCGCTGTTCGCCGACACCATCGAGGAGAACACCGGCCAGCTGTGGCTGATCGCCATCATGATGATCGTCGGCGCCCTGCTGCTGGCCCTGGCCGACGGGGTGCGGGGCAAGCGCACCATCGACGAGGTGGGCCTGGCCGACGCGCTGGCGATGGGCGCCGGGCAGGCGCTCGCCCTCCAGCCGGGGGTGTCCCGCTCCGGCGTCACCATCACGGTCGGCCGGTTCATGGGACTGGGCCGGGACGGGGCCGCCCGGTTCGCGTTCCTGATGAGCCTGCCCATCACCACCGGGGCGCTGCTGTTCAAGTGGTTCGACGTGCAGGGCGACGGTGGCATCCCGGCCGGCTTCCGGGCTCCGTTCTTCTGGGGCATCGTCGCCTCGGGCATCACCGGTTACATCGCCGTGTGGGGCACGCTCAAGCTCATCCGCACCCACTCGTTCGCTCCTTTCGTGCTGTACCGCCTCGCGCTGGGCGCGTCGATCCTGCTGCTGCTGGCCACGAACTTCCGGTAGTCATCCGCCCGCCAGGGCGAGGGCGGCCGCTCCCTGGCTGACCGCCCAGGCGGTGGCGGCCGCGTCGTCCTCGGGGACGGCCACGCTGACCGCGTCATCGCCGACGTCGACGACAAGAGCCCCCTCGACCACCGGGAACGCCGGTGGGTCGTGGCCCTCGCCGGCGCCGGGTGGTAGCACGGCCAGCACGTCGACGACGTCGCCGACGCGCAGCGGCGGCATGGCGACCTGGGCCCGCGGCACCGCCACCGCCCGGTCACCTGGGCCGACCAGGGCGGCCGCGCCCGCCAGCCCGGCCGGCGCGAGGCGGGCGGCGACGACCGGCTCGCCGGCGAGGATCGGATGTCGGGCCACCGCGCCGACCGGCAGCGCGGTGAGCGCCTCGGCCGGCAGTGCAGCCCGGGGCAGGGCGCGGTGCTCGATGTCGGCCGCGTCGACCGCGTCGCCGGGGGCGAGGTCGTGGCGAGCCACGAGCACCTCGTGATCGGCGCCCCACCGGTCGCGCGCCGCGTGGGCCTGGCCGATCACCATGGCCGTCACGACCGCGGTGACGATCGCCAGCGCGCCCATGGAGAGGCGCCGGACCGACGGTCGGGCGGCCGCCCGCCGCAGGCGGACGGGGAGGACGGTGATGTCGGGGGCCACGGGAACTCCTCGTTCGGGGGTTGCATGGAAGATCTGGGTGTGTACTCTAGCAACCCGAAAGAGGAGTGAAAACATCAAAAATGCTCAGAAACACCTCACAGGAACGCCTCCGCCGGGTGGTGGCGGGGAATGCGGGCGGCCGCCCCGTCGTGGGCCGCCACCAGCTGGCGCACTCGCAGCTCGCTCAGAGGACCGAGCGCGTCGTAGACCGCCATGTAGCGCCTCCGCGCCTCCCGCAGCGGCCAGTCGTCGGGCAGCAGCGCGTCGGGCAGTCGGGGGTCCCGCCCGGCCAGGGTGATCCACCGCGCCGCCAGGCGCGTGCGCACCACCAGGGCCTCCGCGCTGCCGATCGAGCCGTCCTCGATCCGGGCGCCGATCCGCCGGAGGTCGGCCAGCATCGCCTCGTAGCCCGCCCGCAGGCCCGCGACGTCCCACGCGCCGAGCAGGTCGACGCCCCGCCGACGGGGCACCTCGACCGCCCGCAGCACCACCGCCTCGGCGATGCCGAGGTCGGCGAGCACGTCGGCCACGTCGTCGACCGGCGAGCCCGGCGTGATCCACAGCCCGTCGAACAGCGGCCCGAGCCCGAGCGCCCGCAGCCGCCGGCGCAGCGCCCGGCGCAGGTGACGGTCGCTCTCGGGCACCGAGAACGCGACGCAGGTCCAGTGGCCGTCCCACGCGATCGGCTCGGCGCCGACGAGCATGATCCCGCGGCTCAGCCTGCGGGCCGTCTCGACCATGGCCGGTGCCAGGCGGTAGGCGGTGGTGCGCCCCGTCTTGGTGCCCTCGAGGTGGCCGGCGCGGGTCATCCGGCTGAGGGCGGCCCGGGTGGCGGCCTCGCCGACCCCGAACTCGGCCAGCAGCGTCACGAGCGCGGCGGACGGAATGAACTCCTGGCCCGCGAGCCAGTAGTCGCCCATCAGCGTGGCGAGCAGCTGGGCGGTCGAGCGCGCCCGGTCGTCGTCGGCCGGCGGGCCGCCGTCAACGGTCGTCATGCCCCCAGCCTACGCCCCTCCGATGACGCGTCCGGGACGACCGGACACGCCGACGTCACACGACCGCGAGCACCTCGTCCGGCAGCAGCTCGATGGCCCGGAACAGCACAGTGCGCACCTGCTCGGCGTTGCGCTCCAGCATCGCGAACACCTCGTCCATCGTCACCGGCTCGATGCCGGGGGCACCGGCCAGGCCCACGTCGTAGTCGGTCACGAGGGCGATACCGGCGTAGGGGACGCCGATCTCCGCCGCCAGCACGGCCTCGGGCATCTGGGTCATGTTCACGACCTGCCAGCCCTGGGCGCCGTACCAGCGGGACTCGGCCCGGGTCGAGAACCGGGGGCCGTCGATCACGACCACGGTCCCGGTCGGGTGGGCGGTCACGCCCTCCGCCTCGCAGGCGGCGAGCACGACCGACCGCAGGCGGGCGTCGTAGGGCTCGGCGAACGTCACGTGGTCGACCGGGGCCAGGCCGTCGGGCGTGCCGGGCCCGTCGTGGAACGAGGACGGTCGGCCGGTGGCCCGGTCGAAGATCTGGTCGACGACCACGAAGTCGCCAGGGTGGATGTCGGGCTGCAACGACCCGCAGGCGAACGGGGCGAACAGCGCCCGCACCCCGAGGCTGCGCATCGCCCAGCCGTTGGCGAGGTAGGGCACACGATGGGGCGGCAGCGTGTGGCCGAGCCCGTGGCGAGGCAGGAACGCAACCCGCCGGCCGGCGACCTCGCCGATGGCCACCGGGGCGGACGGCGGGCCGTAGGGCGTCTCGAGGGTGACCTGCTCCACGTCGTCGAGCAGCGAGTACAGGCCCGAGCCGCCGTAGACCCCGACGTCGGCGCGTGTGTCGCCGCTCCCCCCAGCGGCGTCGGTCACGGGGTGCTCGCCGGCGTCTTCGAGCTGGACGAGTCGCCGCCGGACGACGACGACGATGAGGTCGAGGACGACGAGCTGTCGGACGACGACTTGTCGGACGACGACGAGGAGCCGCCGTCGGACGACGAACTCGACGGCGAGGAGGAGGTCGATCGGCTGTCGGTCTTGTAGAAGCCGCTGCCCTTGAACGAGATGCCGACGGAGTTGAAGACCTTGCGGAGGGACCCGCCGCACGCGGGGCACTCGGTCAAGGGGTCGTCGGAGAAGGACTGGACGACCTCGAGCGGCTCGCCGCACTCCCGGCAGCGATATTCGTACGTGGGCATTGCGGCTCCGAATGGGGCTGGCACTCGCGAGTTGAGAGTGCCAATGCTACTGCACGTACCATCCGACCGTTGTGCTCGCCGACACTGCGGCTCCCGGTGTGGCGACCGCGTGTCTGGTCGCCGCCTACCTGATCGGCACCTTCCCGACCGCGCTGCTGGTGGGCCGTCGGCGCGGCGTCGATCCGACGCTGGTGGGCTCGGGCAACCCGGGCGCCACCAACATGGCCCGCACTGCTGGCCGGGCCGCCGGCGTGGTCACGCTCGTCGGCGACCTGCTCAAGGGTGTGCTGGCCGCCGTGATCGGGTGGGTGGCCGGCGGGCACGACCTGGCCGCCTGGTGCGGCCTCGCGGCCGTGGTCGGCCATACGTTGCCGGTCACCCGCGGGTTCCGGGGCGGCAAGGGCGTGGCCACCGGAGCCGGCGTGGCGCTGGTGGTGGCGCCGGCCGCGGCGGCGGTGGCGGCCGTGGCGTTCGGGGTGGCGGTGGCGGCCAGCCGGACCGTGTCCCTCGGCTCGGTCGTCGGGGCGGTGGCCCTGCCGGTCGCCGCGGCCGCATTGGGGTCGCCGGGGCCGGTGGTGGTGGCTCTGGCAGTGTCCGCGGTGCTGATCGTGGCCCGGCATGGGGGCAACCTCCGGCGCCTGGCCCGCGGCGAGGAGCGCCGGCTGGGCTCCCGGGGCTGACCGCGCCGCGCCCGGTCACGCGAGGTCAGCCCTTCCGGCCGATGCCGGCGTAGACTGGGTTGACCCACCGGTTCCGGGCGACGGGGGCCGAGCCGTCCGGCCGGCGCCACCAGTCGACCTGGACGAGGCCGGGCTCCACCAGGCGAAGGCCGGCGAACAGCCGTCGCACCGCGTCGCGGTCCCGGGGGACCCACGGCTCGCGCAGGGCGCGGCTGAGCCCGGCCGCCGCGGTCGCCACCTCGACCGGCTGGATGTCGCTCGCCACATGCGAGATGGCGACGTAGCTCCCCCGGGCGAGGCCCTGGGCCAGCCGGGCCACGATCGCCGCCGGGTGGTGGTGGTCGGCCACGTGGTGGAGGACGCCAACCAGCAGCACCCCCACCGGAACGGAGAAGTCGAGCGTCCGGGCCGCACCGGCGAGGATCGTGGCCGGCTGGCGCAGATCCGCCTGCAGATACGTGGTGGCCCCGTCGCGGCCGCCCCGCAGCAGCCGGTGCGCGTGGGCGAGCACGACCGGGTCGTGGTCGACGGACACCACTCTGGCGTCGGGCGCGGCCCGCAGGGCGATGGTGTGGACGTTGTCGGCGCTCGGGATGCCGGTGCCGATGTCGAGGAACTGGCGGATGCCGGCCTCCGCGGCCAGCCACCGTACGGCCCGCCCGAGGAACGCCCGGTTCGCCCGGGCCTGGGCGCGGGCGTTGTCCAGGCCGCCGAGCAGCTCGCCGACCCGGAGGGCGGCGTCGCGGTCCGCGGCGAAGTTGTCCGACCCGCCCAGCAGGTAGTCGTAGACCCGGGCGGCGTGGGCCACGTGCGTGTCGATCTCGACCGCCGGCCCGGGGGACTCGTCTGTCACGGCATGCCTCTCCTTGCGTCCGACCGTGACGCAAGTCAACCGCTTGCAGCTAGGCAGGTAGAGAGTTACCGAAATCTACGTAAATTCTCCCGGCGATCGGCGGCAGAGTGTTCCGCGTCATGCGGACGACCCTCTAGCGTTCGCAGTGGGCGGACGCCGGTGGCTCGGCGCTCCTTCGGACAACGATCAGGAGAATGAGGAGGCGACCGGCATGACCAGCTCGGTCCGCAAGGCAGTGATACCCGCCGCGGGTCTGGGCACCCGCTTCCTACCGGCGACCAAGGCGCAGCCGAAGGAGATGCTGCCGATCGTCGACAAGCCGGCGATCCAGTACGTCGTCGAGGAGGCGGTGCGCTCCGGCATCGACGACATCCTCATCATCACCGGCCGCGGCAAGCGCAGCCTCGAGGATCACTTCGACCGGTCGATCGAGCTCGAGGTCTCGCTGGAGGCGTCGGGCAAACACGACCAGCTCAGCGAGGTCCGGGGCCTGGCCGACCTGGCCGACATCCATTACGTGCGCCAGGGCGAGGCGCTCGGCCTCGGCCATGCCGTGTCGGTCGCACGCAAGCACGTGGGCGACAGCCCCTTCGTCGTCATGCTGGGCGACGACATCATGGACGCCCACTCCACCGTGCTCGGCGACATGATCTCGGTGTACGAGGACACCGGCGCGTCCGTCGTTGCGTTCAAGTCGTTCCCGCCCGAGGAGATCTCCTCCTACGGCTGCGCGGATCCCGAGCCGACCGACCAGCCCGACCTCGTCCGGCTGCGCGGCATCGTCGAGAAGCCGGCGCCCGAGGACGCGCCGTCCGACCTCGCTGTCATGGGCCGGTACCTGTTCACCCGCGAGATCTTCGACGCGCTCGACCGCACGAAGCCGGGCGTCGGCGGCGAGATCCAGCTGACCGACGCCATCGCCATCCTGCTCACCGAGCAGCCGGTGTACGGCTTCGTGTTCGACGAGGGCCGCTTCGACATCGGCAAGAAGCTCGACTACCTGCGGGCGACGGTGGAGCTGGCGCTCGACCGCGGGGACCTCGGGCCCGAGTTCCGGGAGTTCCTGGCGGACGTCGTCCGGCGGCGCGGCATCGTCTGAACCGGTGGCGGGCCCGGCGGGGGCCGGATCTAGGGTGGCGCGGTGGTATCGCTCGACGACGCCCTCGCCCACGTGCTCGAACGTTGTGAGGCGCTCCCCCCGGTGACGGTCCCGGCAGCCGCGGCGCCGGGCCTCGTGCTGGCGGACGACGTGGTGGCGGCCGAGGCGATTCCGCCGTTCGCCAACACCGCGATGGACGGCTACGCGGTGCGGGCCGCGGACGTGGCCGGAGCGCCCGTCACCCTGCCTGTGGTGGCCGAGGTGGCGGCCGGGCACCCGGCCGACCGGGCGCTCGGGCCGGGAGAGGCGATGCGGATCTTCACCGGGGCCCCGATCCCCGACGGCGCCGACGCCGTGGTCATGGTCGAGCGGACCGAGCGGCTCGACGACGGCCGCGCCGTGCGCGTCGGGGTGGCGGTCGACCCGGGCACCCACCTGCGGGCCGCGGGCGAGGACCTGAAGCCGGGCGAGCGGGTACTGAGCGCGGGCGACGAGGTCACGCCCGCCCGGGTCGGCGTGCTGGCGTCGTTGGGCGTCGCCGAGGTCCGGGCCCACCCCCGGCCACGGGTCGGCGTGCTGTCGACCGGCGACGAGCTGGTCGTCGGCCCGGCGCCGCTGCAACCCGGCCAGATCCGGGACAGCAACCGGCCCACGCTGCTGGCCCTCGTCGCCGAGGCCGGGTTCACGCCCGTCGACCTCGGGCACATCGTCGACGACGAGGACGCCATCCGGGCCACGATCGAGCGGGGCGTCGCCACCTGCGACGCGGTCATGTCCAGCGGCGGGGTGTCGATGGGGGACATCGACCTGGTGCGCGTCGTCCTCGACCGCATCGGCGACATGCGCTGGATGCAGGTCGACATCAGGCCCGCCCGCCCGCTGGCGTTCGGCCTGGTGTCCGCGCCGGACGGCCGCCGCGTCCCGGTGTTCGGCCTGCCCGGCAACCCCGTGTCGTCGATGGTCAGCTTCGTCCTCTTCGCCCGGGCGGGCCTGCGGCGCATGGCCGGCCACCCGCCGGAGCGCGTGCACGTGCCCCGGTTCCGGGCGGTGGCCGCCGAGCCCCTGACCCGCCGGCCGGACGGCAAGATCCATTTCGTCCGGGTCCAGGTCACCGCGGCCGGGGGCGACGACGGCGGGCTGGCCGTGCGGTCCTCCGGCGGCCAGGGATCGCACCAGCTCGGCGCCATGGCCCGGGCCGACGGCCTCGTCGTGCTGCCCGACGGCGACGGCGCCGCGGCCGGCGACCCGGTCGACCTCTTGCTGCTCGGCGAGCCGCTCAGCGCAGAGTCCCCGTAGGCTGGCTGGCGATGCCCGAGCCCCTTGTCGACTCCTACGGACGCGTCCACCGCGACCTGCGCATCTCGGTCACAGACCGTTGCAACTTCCGCTGCACGTACTGCATGCCTGAGGAGGGGATGCAGTGGCTGCCCCGGTCCGAGGTGCTCACGTTCGAGGAGATCGAGCGGATCACGCGGGTGTGCGTCGAGCGCTACGGCGTCGACAGCGTCCGGCTGACCGGCGGCGAGCCGACCGTGCGGGCCCATCTCCCGGTGCTGGTCGGCAAGCTCGCCGCCCTGCGCACCGGGGACGGGCGGCCGCTCGACGTCGCCCTCACGACCAACGGCGCAACCCTGCGCTCGCTGGCCACCGACCTGTGGGCCGCGGGGCTGCGGCGGGTGAACGTCTCGCTCGACACGCTGCGCCGCGACCGCTTCGTCGAGCTCACCCGGCGGGACGAGCTGGACCGGGTGCTCGACGGCATCGAGGCGGCCAAGGAGGCCGGGCTCGACCCGGTGAAGATCAACGCCGTCGTCATGCGGGGTGTCAACGACGACGAGATCCTCGACCTGGCGGCGTTCGGGCGCGACCGGGGCGTCACGATGCGGTTCATCGAGTGGATGCCGCTCGACGCCGACCAGCACTGGGAGTCCGGCGCGGTGGTCAGCCAGGCGGAGATCGTCGAGGTGATCTCGGGCGTGCACCCGGTCGAGCCGCTGGTGCGGGGGCACCAGCCCGCCGAGCGGTTCGCCTACATCGACGGCCGCGGCGAGGTCGGCGTGATCCCGTCCGTGACCCGGCCGTTCTGCGGGTCCTGCGACCGCATCCGGCTCACCGCCGACGGCCAGCTGCGCTCGTGCCTGTTCGCGGTCGACGAGGTGGACCTGCGGGCCCTCGTCCGGGACCCGGCGGCGACCGACGACGACGTCGCCGCCGCCGTGCAGCGGTGCGTCGCGGGCAAGTGGGCAGGCCACATGATCGGACAGGTCCAGTTCATCCGGCCCCGCCGGAGCATGAGCCAGATCGGCGGCTGACCGCCACGTGACTAGTCTGTTGGCATGCCCGACCGCGGACTGACACATCTCGACCCACTCGGCCGGGCTCGCATGGTGGACGTCACCCCCAAGGACCCGACCCATCGCCGGGCCGTGGCCAGGGGCCGCGTCCACATGAAGCCCGAGACGACGTCGCTGGTGGCCCGGGGGGCCATCAACAAGGGCGACGTCCTGGCCGTTGCCCGCGTCGCGGGCATCCAGGCTGCCAAGCGCACGCCGGAGCTGATCCCGCTGTGCCACCCGCTGCTGGTCGGATCAGTGCTCGTCAACTTCCGCATCGAGGACGACTTCATCGAGGTCGAGGCCCACGTCGAGACCGTCGACCGCACGGGCGTCGAGATGGAGGCCCTCACCGCCTGCAGCATCGCCTGCCTCACGATCTACGACATGTGCAAGTCGTCAGACCGCGGCATGGTGATCGGCGACATCGCGCTGTGGGAGAAGACGGGCGGCCGCAGCGGCACCTACCGCCGCACCGACGGCCTCGACGCCGAGCTCGGCCTCTAGCCGGCGGGCCCACCCCGAGCGCCGCGCCGGCAGGCGTCGGCGCAGGTCAGACGGCATCCACCACGGCTGCACGGGTGACCTCTATGGTCACTCGAAGAGTGGTCGGAGAGTGATGCCGTGGAAGTCTTCCTACTCCTCGGGGCGATCTGGGTGGCCGTGTTGCTGCCGCCCTGGTTGGAGAGCAGGCGTGAGTCGCGCTCGATCGCGTCGATCATGTCGTTCCGCAGCCAGCTCTGGTCCCTGCAGCGAGCCACGCCACAGTTCGGTCTCGACAGCTACGGTGTCTATGGCGACGAGGAGTACGACGACGTCGCCGAGAGTGAGGACGCCGAGGTGCACGCACTCGAGCTTCGCCGGGGGGACGGAGTCGCCGGGGCGGTCGCGCCCGGTGTGATCGGGGCGGTGATCCGGCCACCGTCGGACGGCCTGGGCGGCCGGTCGGTGAGCGCACTGTCCGCCGCCGTGCACCATCGCCGGGCTCTCGCGTACCGGCGCCGTCGCCGGGTGCTGGCGTTCCTGCTGCTCGCCACCGCGGCCGGGTCCGCGGGCGCCGTGGTCCTGGGCGGCGCCTGGGTCGTGGCCGCGGCCGTGTCCGGGACGCTGCTCGTGGCCTACCTCGGGCTGCTGGTCCGGCGGGGCCGGCGGGAGGCGGAGCGGGCGCAGAAGGTGCGGTACCTCACCCCGATCCGGGCGCCGCGGCCGTCGGTCGTCATCCTCGGCAGCGGCGCGGCCCGCTAGCCCTGCGTTGCCCGGCGCGGAGGGCGCCCCGCGGCGCCGTGACCTGGACGCCGCCGTCGCCGCCATCGTCGGCGAGCTCGACCGCGCCAACCAGGCCCGGGAGGCGGCGCTGCCGGCGTGCCGGCGAACCATCCGGGCGGCGGGATCGAGCATCCGGGCCGTCCACCGGCTGGACGCCGCGGCGGCGGTGAAGTTGGCCGACGAGTCGGAGGCGGCGCTGCGGGACGCCCAGCGGGCACTGGTCCCGTTCCCGTCGCTGACGCACGCCGGGTTCCTCCACGACGCCGAGAAGGAGTACGTCGAGGCCCGCGCGGTCGCGGCCCTGGTCGCCGGCGCCCCGATCCCCGGCCCGGGGCCGGCGCCCGGCGGCCTCGAGGTGTCGCCGACGGCGTGGATGCGGGGGCTGGCCGAGGCGGCCAGCGAGCTGCGGCGCCACATGCTCGACCGGCTGCGGGAGGGCGACCTGGAGCGGGGCGAGGCGCTGCTGGGGGCGATGGACGACGTCTACGACGCCCTGGTGGCGGTCGACTACCCGGATGCGCTGACCAACGGCTTGCGCCGCACGCTGGACGCACTGCGCGCGGTGCTGGAGCGCAGCCGCGGGGACGTCACGACGACGGTGCTCCAGACCCGGCTGCAGCGGGCGATCGAGGGCGATCCGGACCTCGCGTGAACGTCCTGTTCCCCCTTGCCCGGGCGGTGCGAGGTCCAGTATTCCTATTGGGAATAGGCGGGGAAGAGGAGGAGGCAGCACCATGGCGATCACGCACATCGGGCGGACGACGATCTACGTCGACGACCAGGACCGGGCCAAGGGGTTCTACACCGACACGCTGGGCTTCGAGCTGGTCATGGACATGCCGATGGGCGACGAGGGCGGATCGCGCTGGATCGAGGTCCGCCCGCCCAGCGGCCAGACGAACCTCGTGATCTTGGTTGGCGGTGGGGACTTTCCCAAGCCCGGCGGCATGAACCCGAGCCTGTTCGAGACCGACGACATCAAGGCCACGTTCGACGAGCTGTCGGCCAAGGGCGTCGAGTTCCCCACCCCGCCCGAGTTCGCGGCCTGGGGCAAGTGGTGGGCGACGTTCAAGGACACGGAGGGCAACGAGTTCGGCCTCGGCCAGGACGGCTGACCCCCGGCTTCCGGGTCGTGGCGGCCGGAGGGTGTCCGCTAGCATGAGCCGTCCCGTACGGGGGTGTAGCTCAGCTGGCTAGAGCGCTTCGGTCGCATCGAAGAAGTCGTGGGTTCGAATCCCATCACCTCCACGCAGCGGTCCCGGACGGTGCACCGCCAGCACACTCGGGGTAGCGCCGAGCGACCTTCGGAGCTGCTGGTCGAGGGCCGCAAGATCGTCAGGCATGTGCGCAGCTCTCGGCGAGTTCCCGCAGGTCGCGACGCTTAGCGCGAACTTGGCGGGATGATCCACATCAGGGCGGTGAGCCCACCGGAGACGACGCCGAGGCTCGTCGCGTCATTGGAGCGCAGCTCCGGCGTGTTGAACGTGATCGTCCTTCTGGGTGTGGTGCGAAACCCCGACGGGGACGCCGTGCAGTTCGACGTCATCAACGCGCAGGCCAACGAAGTCGTGCGCGAGTTGCGCACACTCGGAGTGGATCGAGGCGGGTCGATCGTCATCGAAGACGTCGGCACAGAGCTGTCGGACCGGGTGACGCGGGCAGAGGCCCGCGTGCCGCGAGCGCTCAACTTCACGCCAGTCTGGGAGGAGGCCGAGGCCAGGATCCGAGCCGGCGGGCGCTACCCGCCCAGCTGGTTCGTCCTGCTGGCGATCGCCGGGCTGATCGCCGCCGTCGGCATCTTCACGAACTCGCAGATCCTGATCGTCGGCGCCATGGTCGTCGGCCCCGAGTACGCGGCGATAATCAGCGTCGCGCTCGGGATCGACACGAACGATCGCGGACGGGTCCGCTCGGGCTCGGGGGCCCTCTTCCTCGGCTTTCTCCTCGCAAGCGTTGCGACGTTCGTCTTCGGCCTGGTGGTCCGCGCCTTCGGTTGGCAACCGGAGGCGTTCAGCCTTGGGGTCCGGCCGGTATCCGACCTGATCGACAGCCCGAACGTCTTTTCCGTCGTGGTGGCCACTCTGGCCGGAGTCGTCGGTGTCGTGTCGCTCGTCGAGGCCCGCTCGGGAGCCCTCATTGGCGTTTTCATCTCGGTCACGACGATCCCGGCGGCAGCGGACATCGGCGTGTCGTGTGCGTTCGAGAACTGGAGCGAAGCACGCGGCTCACTCATACAGCTGCTGTTGAACGTGGCGATCTTGATCGCGGTGGGCGCAGCCGGCCTCGTCTTGCAACAGCGCCTCTGGCGCCGCGTCGGCAGAAGAGCGACCAGAAGACGGGCAACCAAGAATGGCCCGCAGGCGTAGACGGTCATCCGCGCAGGTCGGGTGGGGTGGGGAACCTGGGTGTCTGGTGGCGGAGGGGACGCAGCGACGGCAGCTGCAGCCAGAACAGTGTCAGCCAGACGACCAGGAAGGCCGCCGCTCCCGCGGCGACCGCGGCGGCCCGGGGCGTCTCGGTGGTCTGCAGGCCGAGCACGACGATGGCCGCGGCCAGCGCGGCGTCGACCGTCGCGATGATGGTGGGGGTGTTGACCAGGAAGTGGACCGTCATCCACTGGCGGGTGGGGCGATCGAGCATGTAGGTGGCGATCACGCCGCGCTCGTCGTCGTGGTGGCCGGTGGTCAGGTAGCCCTCCAGGCCGGGCTCCAGGGCCAGGTAGGCACGTCGGAGCCGGTTCATGGCCAGCACCAACCGGAACTCTTCGGTGTTGATCTGGACCAGGCGGACGTAGGCGGCGATGCCCAGCAGGAGCACCATCGGCAGCAGCACCAGCGCCAGGTTGGTGGTCTCGGCGCCGAAACCGGTGGCGTCGGAGGCCAGGGCCAGCGCGATGATCGACGCCGACAACACGGTCAGGAAGACCGTGGCGCGGCTCTGGGCCTCGTTCCAGATCAGCGACCGGGCCGCGATCAGGCTCCAGTGCTCGGCAGCCAGGAGTGCCGGGGCGTGCGGCCCGAGCAGCCCGTCGTCTCGTACATCGGCCGCCACGGTGGCCACACCGTCGGCGGCGCCCGATACCTCGGACGCGGGTCGGGCCCCACGTGCGTCGTGGTCGGTGGTCCCCATCATGGGCCTCCTCGAAGCGGTCGCCGGTTGCTGTCACATCGCGGTGATCCTCGATGACCACAGCCGCGGTGTTGCGCGCGTACAGCCTCTCGGCAACCACGTCCAACGCATTCGGGCATGGCCACGGCCGCGGCCACGGTCCGAGCCAACATTGGCCACGTCCCATCACCTCCACGCAGCGCCCGGTCCGGACCGGTCAGCGGCACTCGGCGATGCGGCGCTCGAGGTGGCGGCGCTCGGCCGGGTTGGTCGTGAGGGCCAGGGCGGTGCGATAGGCGGCTGCGGCCTCGGCGGGGCGGTCGAGGCGGCGCAGCATGTCGGCTCGGGTGGCGTGTAGCAGGTGGAAGCGGTCGAGGCCGCCCACGGCGTCGATCTGGGCCAGCGCGGCGGCCGGCCCCGCGGTCATGCCGTAGGCGACGGCCCGGTTGAGGCGGAACACCGGCGTCGGGGCCACGGCGACGAGGCCGTTGTAGAGCCGGGCGATGTCGTCCCAGCGGGTGTCCGCGGCCCGGGCGGCATTGGCGTGCACCGAGGCGATGGCGGCCTGGAGCTGGTACGGCCCCGGCGGCTCGTCGCGGGCGGCGGCCGCCGCCTCGGCGAGCACGCGGTTGGCCTCGGCGATGGCGGCGCCGTCCCAGCGCGTGCGGTCCTGCTCGGCCAGCGGGACCAGGACGCCGTCCGCCGTCTCCCGTGCCGCGGACCGGGCGTGGTGGAACAGCATCAGTGCCACCAGGGCCCGGGTCTCGGGTGTGGGCACGGCCGTGTCGACCAGCCGGGCCAGGCGGATCGCCTCCTCGCTGAGGTCGAGGCGGGTGAGGGCGCCCCCGCCGCTCGACGCGTACCCCTCGTTGAAGATCAGGTACAGCACCGCCAGGACGCCGGGCAGTCGCTCGTCCAGCAGGTCCGGCGATGGCACGTGCAGCGGGATCGCGGCGTCGCGGATCTTCGCCCTGGCCCGGGTGATGCGCTGCCGCATCGCCGGCTCGGCCATGACGAACGCCCGGGCGATCTCGGCCGTGCTCAGCCCGCCGAGCGTCCGCAGGGTCAGCGCCACCCGGCTCGGCGGCGACAGCGCGGGATGGCAGCAGGCGAACATCAGCGCCAGGCGCTCGTCGCCGAGCGGCTCGTCCGCCGGCCACCCCGGCTCCGGGGGCGCATCCGGCCCGTCCCGCCCGTCCTCGCTCGGGCGCGGGGCCGACTGGGCCTCCTTGCGCCGCCCGACGGCGGTCCGGCGCAGCCGGTCGATGGCCCTCCGCCGCGCCACGGTCACCAGCCAGCCGCCCGGGTTGGCCGGAACGCCCTCGACCGGCCACCGGACGAGCGCGGCGGCGGCCGCGTCCTGCAGCGCGTCCTCGGCCAGGTCGATGTCGCCCAGCGCCCCCGCCAGCACCGACAGGACCCGGCCGGGCTCGGCCCGCAGGGCCCGGTCCAGCGCGTCGTGCGCCTCCTTTCCTCGCTCACCGGGGAAAATGTCGTCGGCCGGTTCGCCGCCAGTGTGGCTCGTTCGTCATGGGGCCACAGCACGACGAAACGGAGGACCCGATGGCCGAGTTCCTGCTGATGTACAACGTGGGGCCCTGCGAGCAGCCGCCCCCGCTCCCGCCCGACGAGTTGGAGGAGCTGATCGCCCGCTACATCGCCTGGGGCGAGCGCATGGCCGCCGCCGGACACGGGTCGGACCACAGGGGCGCCCGCCTCACCGACGTGTTCAGCGACCCCGGCCGGATCGTGTCCGGCACGGGCGGGGACTTCGTGGCCACGGACGGCCCCCTGGCCGAGACCAAGGAGGTCGTCGGCGGCTACGCGGTCATCACGGCGGCGGACTACGACGAGGTCGCCGAGCTCTGCCGGGACCATCCCGCCCTCGGGAACGGCCAGCGCATCGTGGTCCGCCAGCTCGCGTGAGCGCGATGCGGCCGACCGTGCACGCCGGCGCTGGGGGGCGTCGGGTTCAGCGCGGCGACCAGGCGGGATCGCGCCCGCTCAGCCCGACCACGCGATCGAGCAGCGGCGCGTCGTCGGGGACCGTGATCGTCGGACCGAAGATCCCGTCCCGCATCCCCTCCTGCCCCGGCTGGGCGAGCTGTGCGAGGAAGTCGTGTACGACCTCGAGCAGGACTTCGTCACAGGCGTAGGTCTGTCCGCTGGCCCGGGCGACGTCCCAACCGTGGACGACCAGTTCGTCCAGGGCGACGAGACCGGCGATCTCGCCCGGCAGGTCGACCCCACCGGCCCGGGTCGCCCCCGTCCACGCCGCCGGGTCGCGCCAGGCCTCGGCAAGAGCGTCCAGCTCCCGCGGGAGTCGGCTGCGCCAGTCGTTCCCCAGGCGCGACGCGTCACCGGATGCTCTGTCCGGGCTCCCGGGCACGGCCGCCTTCCTGCCGGCGGCGGTGAACGCCAGCGCGAACCCGCTCACGTGGTCGAGGAGGTCGCCGAGCGTGTAGGCCGGGCAGGGCGTCGGCCCGTCGAGCAGGTCGTCGGGGACGTGTTCGATCAGGTCAGCCATCCGTCGGGACGCCGGTCCCAGGTCCACAGTCATCAAGCAGTGCCTCGCGGTGTCGCCGTCACCCCGGAACCTATCGGACCGCGCCACGCTCGCTCCGGCTCGATGGCCACCCGTCGAACCAATACAGGTGAAACACGGGCCGGCGCGCGGATACCGTCGATGGCTCCATGGCCGTCCAGACAGATCGCAAGCCCATCCTGTTGACGGTCGACGACGATCCAGGTGTGTCGCGCGCCGTCGCCCGGGACCTCCGCCGCCACTACGGCGAGACGTACCGGGTGGTGCGGACCGAGTCCGGTCCGCAGGCGCTGGAGGCGCTGCACGAGCTGAAGCTGCGCGGTGATCTGGTAGCCGTGCTGCTGGCGGACCATCGCATGCCCGGCATGAGCGGGCTCGAGTTCCTCGAGGAGGCGATGGACCTGTTCCCCCACGCGCGGCGGGCACTCCTCACGGCGTATGCGGACACCGACGCCGCCATCCAGGCGATCAACGTCGTCGACCTCGACCACTACCTGCTCAAGCCGTGGGATCCCCCGGAGGAGAAGCTCTACCCGGTCGTCGACTCCCTGCTGGAGATGTGGCAGGCGACCGACGAGCGGCCGACCAGCCAGGTCCAGGTGGTGGGGCACCGGTGGTCGGCCCGCTCGTTCGAGGTGCGGGACTTCCTCGCCCGCAACTCCGTGCCCTACCGGTGGCTCAGCAGCGACGATGCAGAGGGCCGCCGTCTGCTCGCGGCCGCCGAGGTCGACGTCACCAGCATCCCGCTGGTGGTCACGCCGGACGCCGACTACCTCGTCGACCCGAGCATCGGCGAGCTGGCGAACCAGGTCGGCCTGTCGACCACGCCGAACACCGACTTCTACGACGTCGTGATCGTCGGCGGAGGGCCGGCTGGGTTGGGCGCCGCGGTGTACGCCGCCTCGGAGGGTCTGCGCACGGTGCTGGTCGAGCGGCAGGCGACGGGCGGACAGGCGGGCCAGAGCTCCCGGATCGAGAACTACCTCGGCTTCCCGGACGGCGTGACGGGCAGCCAGCTGACCGACCGGGCCAGGCGGCAGGCCCACAAGTTCGGGGCCGAGATCCTGACGACGCGCGATGTGGTCGGACTCGACGTCCGGGCCTCCTCCCGGACCGTCCGGTTCGCCGACGGTGGCGAGGTCGTGGCACACGCCGTGCTGCTCGCCACCGGGATCGCCTACCGCAAGCTCGGTGTGCCGGGCGCCGACGAGCTGACCGGTCGCGGCGTCTTCTACGGGTCGGCGGCGACGGAAGCCACTGCCTGCGTCGGCGATGACGTCTACATCGTCGGCGGCGCCAACTCGGCCGGGCAAGCGGCCGTGTTCCTGTCTCGGCACGCCCGCCAGGTCACGATCCTGGTGCGAGCCGACAGCCTCGAGAAGTCGATGTCGTACTACCTCATCCGCCAGATCGACGAGATCCCCAACATCGAGGTGCGCCTCGGCACCGAGGTGAGCGCGATCCACGGGGACGAGCATGTCGAGGGGCTCACGCTGTGCAGCCGCGCAACACGCTCGGAGGAGACGGTGCGGGCCGGCTACGTCTTCGTGTTCATCGGCGCCGCCCCTCGGACCGAGTGGCTCGACGGAGTCGTGGCCAGGGATTCCAAGGGATTCGTGCTCACGGGGCCCGATCTGGTGATGGACGGTCGCCGGCCCCCGGGCTGGGTCCCCGACCGCGATCCCTACTACCTCGAGGCCAGCACGCCGGGTATCTTCGCGGCGGGTGACGTCCGAGCCAACTCGGTGAAGCGGGTGGCGTCGGCGGTCGGCGAGGGCGCCATGGCAATCCAGCTCATCCACGGCTACCTGGAGCACCAGTGAGCGAGCGGAGCGAGCGCGGCTCCCCGTGGTTGCTGCCCGAGCAGCTGCGCACGCTCTTCCTGTTCGAGCGCCTGGACGACGACCAGCTCGCCTGGCTGATCGAGCGCGGCCGGCTCGTCGAGTACCCGGCGGGGGCGATCATCCACGCCGAAGGTGCTCCGGCCTCGTGCTTCCTCGTGCTGCTGTCCGGGACGCTGTCGATGTCCAAGCGGGTCCAGGGCGGTGAGATCGAGCTGTTCCGCACCGACTACCGCGGCGCCTACACCGGTGCCTTCAACGCCGTCGTGCCCGACCGTGGCGTCCCCAAGGTGTATCCGAGCACGGCTCGCGCCGTGACCCCATGCCGCCTCTTCGAGATTCCGGCCACCGAGTTCGGCAAGGCGGTGTGGGAGTGGTTCCCGATGGCCGCCCACCTGCTCGAGGGCGCCGCTACGCAGGGCGCGAGCGCCAGCGAGATCATCGAGCGACACGAACGGTTGGTGGCGCTCGGCGCGGTGACCGCGGGGCTCACGCACGAGCTGAACAACCCGGTGGCCGCGGTGATGCGGGCCGCCGCCACGCTGCGTGATCGGCTGACCGGCATGCGGTCGGACCTCGGCCGGCTGATCCGCGCCGACCTCGATCCCAGCCAGCTCGAAGGGATCGCGGGGCTGGTCACCCAGGCACTCGAGCGCCGTCGCGATGCATCCGACCTGTCGCCCATGGAGGTGTCCGACCGCGAGGACGAGGTCTCCGGCTGGCTCGAGGACCATGGGGTCGAGGCGAGCTGGGAGCTCGCGCCGACGTTCGTAGCCGCGGGCGTGGACATGCCGTGGCTCGCGGCCATGGCCGACCTGGTGCCACCGTCGCACCTGGAGGCCGGGCTGACCTACCCCGTCCGCGTCCTGGAATCCGACGGGCTGCTCGACGAGATCACCGAGGCCGCCGGTCGGATCTCGGGGCTGCTCGCGTCCGCCAAGCAGTACACACAGATGGATCGGGCCCCTCTGCAAACTTTCGACGTACACGAGGGCCTCGACGCCACATTGACCATGCTCGGCCACAAGCTCGGTGACGGCATCAAGATCGTGCGCGAGTACGACCGCTCGCTCCCGCACATCGCCGCTTACCCCGCCGAGCTGAACCAGGTGTGGACGAACCTCATCGACAACGCCGTCGACGCCATGGACGGCCAAGGCACCCTCACCGTGCGCACCCGGCCCGGTCACGACGAGCGGCTGGTCGTGGAGATCGCCGACACCGGATCGGGCGTGCCCGACGAGGTCCGCAGCCGGATCTTCGAGCCGTTCTTCACCACCAAGCCGGTGGGCTCGGGCACCGGCCTCGGCCTCGATATCGCCTGGCGCATCGTCGTCGGGCGCCACCACGGCGAGATCCGCCTCGAGTCGGCCCCGGGCGACACACGGTTCGACGTCGTCCTCCCCCTCCGGGAGCCGGACCCCCAGGAGAGTTAGCGCCGGCATCGAACGAGGCCAGGGGTTAACCCCTGGCAGAGTTCCGGTTAACGATGTGTACTAGGGATTCGATGATCAGGGACGAGTCCCTCCGCACGCCATCACGCATCACGGACGCAGAACGCCCCTTCCTGGTCGACCTGAGCGACGACGCCGCGGTCGCGCCTGGGCTGGTCGGCGGCAAGGCGGCAGCTCTGGCGCGGGGCGCCGTGGCCGGCCTCGCCACGCTCCCCGGTGTCGTCCTCACGACGAAGTTCTGCGATGCCGTCGATGGCGGTGCCCGGGTGGAGCAGCACCCAGCGGTGCGGGAGGCCTTCGAGCGCGCCGGCGGCGACGAGAGGGCGTTGGTGGCCCGCAGCTCGTCGGTCGTGGAGGACACGGCCACGTCGTCGATGGCCGGCCAGTTCGAGTCGGTCATCGGGATCAGTGGCTTCGACCCGTTCGTCGCCGCCGTGACCGCCGTCCTGGACTCGCGGCAACGTGCCAGCGCCACAGAGCACCCGATCGCCGTGCTCGTCCAGCCGTTGCTCGAACCGAGGTTCGGCGGTGTCATGTTCGGTTGCGATCCCGTGTCGGGACGGAGCGACCGCAGGGTCGTCACCGCCGTCCGCGGCGGGCCAGAGCCGCTGGTCAGCGGTGAGGTCGACGGGTCGCGATTTGTGCTCGACGAGTCGAGCGCCAAGGTTCTCGAATTCGAGGCCAACGACGGCCCGCGGCTGGGGGCGGCCGACCTCCGCCGGCTCGTGGCGCTCTCTGCGGAGGCCAACTCCGTCTTCGGCGGCCCGCAGGACATCGAATGGGCCATCGCCGACGACAAGCAGGTGTGGCTCCTCCAGTCGCGCCCGGTCACGACCGAGATCCGGGGCGTCCCCCGCGGTCCGGTCTTCGGTCCGGGTCCGGTGGCGGAGACGTTCCCGGCCCCGCTCACCGAGCTCGAACGCGACCTCTGGGTTCCGCCCCTTCGCGAAGCCGTCGGCGAGGCCGTTGTCCTGGCCGGGACCGCGACCCAGGCGGAGGTCGACGCCAGCGACGTCGTGGTCTGCGTCGACGGGCACGTCGCCATCGACCTGCGGCTGGCCGGCGAGATCCAGCCGAAGCGGAGGGTCGCCCACAAGCTGAACCCGATCCCGGCCGCCCGTCGGCTGCGGGGGGCGTGGCGTGTCGGCCGGCTGCGTTCGGCGCTGCCACAACTGGCCGACAACCTCCTCGACCGGACGGATGCCGATCTCGAAGCGGTCCCGCCTCTGCGCGACCTGACCAGCCGGCAGCTGATCGCACTGCTGCACCGCAGCCGCGTCATCCTGCGGGCACTCCATGCCCACGAGATCCTCATGGGCATGCTCACGGACACCGGCGGCAACCGCATGACCGGTGCCTCGGTGGCGCTCCGCGTGCTCGCCGAAGCTCGCCAGGACGGCCTGAGCGACGAGGAGATCCTCGCTCGCAGCCCAACGGTCCTCGCGCTGACGGCCCCGCGGGTCGCGCCCATGCCGGAGATGCCGGAGGAGGCCGGGCCCGTCTACATGCCGACACCCGAGTGCCAGCGCTGCAGCGACAACGGCATCATCCGCGAGGCCCTCCGGCTGCGCGTGCGCTGGGTGCAGGAGCTCTCGGGCCGTGCCGCCTGGGAGCTCGGCGAGCGGTTGGCCGCCGTTGACGAGCTCCCGGAACCAGAGCTGATCCGCCACATGACGCTGGAGCACGTCGAGGCGGTCGCAACGAATCGAGCCGTCGTCGTCCCCGCCCTCGTGGCAACCCACGACCATGACTTCGGGAAGCCGCTCCCCGCCTGGTTCCAGCTGTCCGATCTGGGCAAGCCGATCAGAACGCAGTGTGCCAGCGAGGTGGGCGGGGGTACGGGTGCCGGTGGAGGCTCGGGCTTCGGACCGGTCACCTACGATCACGAGAACCCACCGGCCGGCTCGGTGCTCGTGACCACGACGCTGTCGCCGGGGCTGGGGCCCTTGCTGTCACGGTTGAAGGGCATCGTGTCCGAGACGGGCTCGGTGTTGTCCCACCTCGCCATCCTCGCTCGGGAGGCTCGCGTCCCCACGGTGGTCGGCTACGCCGGGGCGACCAGCGACCTCCCCGAGGGCACGGTCGTCTTCGTGGACGGCGACACCGGACAGGTCACCATCCGGGAGACGGGCAGCGAACCGGTGGCGTGAGGCTCACCGCGCGGAGCCGGTAGACGGGGTCAGCTTCCGGAGAGTCGCTGCGCGATGCCGGGGTAGTCGATGACGACGGCGTCGGTGTCGACGGTGATGTCCGCTGCGAAGCTGCCATCGGTCGCCTCGTAGCGGATGACGTGGTGGTCGGCGGCTGAGCTGAGATGACGGTAACGCTGGCGGTCGGCGTGCACCGAGAGCGCCGGAACGGCGACCCAGGCCATGACGAGATCGATCGGCCCGCCGCCCTCCAGCAGGCCGTGCCGGAGGATCGGCATCATGTTGGTGACCGGCGACAGCCCGAGGTCGCAATCGAGCGCCCCACCGAACGCCACCGCGTCGCCACCGGCAGGCGGACGATCGAGGTGGCCTTCGCCATCCGCGCCGACGCTCCATGTGCCGTCGGCGTCGCGGCGGAGGTCGAGTTCACGGCTCCACCCTTCGCCGCGGGTTGTGACGCGGAGCTGCGTGGTTGTGAAGCCTGGACCGGTCCCGAGCTCGTAGTCGAGGCGGTACGGAAGCGGCGAAACACCGAGGGCGACCCCGCGCGCGGTCAGGTGGTCTTCGGCGATGGCGATCTCGGCGAACTCGACACCGAACGGATCGTCCTTCACCCAGGCGGCGGCTCGGTTTCTCTCCGGGACCGGTGTCACGTCCTGTCCGCCTCGTGCACTCGGAGCCGATCAGGATCGCGTCGACGTTTCGCTACGTGCGGCCAGCGAGAAGGGCCCGACCCCTCTCCGAGTAGCACCGGGAGATGTCGAAGTCGACTCCTAGCTCGGCGTCGCCCCGAACGATGACGGCCCAGTCACGGTTTATCCGGATCTCCTGAATCACGCCGGGGCGGGAAGGGAGCGCCATCGTGATCTCGAAGACGAGCTCGGTGAGCGGGGTCTCCTTCGGGCGGTGCAGGCCATAGCCGACGTGCGCCCACGACCAGTCCTCGATCACGTACGCGCCGCCGGGCCGCAAGCGGGGGAAGAGAACATTGAAGGACGTGCGGGTCGGGCCCACGAGGTGCGACGCGTCGTCGATCACGAGATCGAGAAGCCGTGGCCCGAGATGTTGGTCGATCACACGTCCGAGCTTGGGAGCATCGGCCTGGTCGACCCCGAGATGAACGTGAACGCGTCCGCCGAGACCCCGCTCTGCGATGAGCTCGTCGAGCGCGGGTACCCGGGCCTCGCGCCTCTCGACCGCGATGAGGACGTCGGCGTCTCCGGCCAGCGCCATCAGAGCGCAACTGCCGCCCTGGAAGACGCCAAGCTCGACGATCGCGGCGGGGCGCAGGGTGTCGAGGAACTCGAGGTACGCCGCCACGAGGGCGGGCGTCTTCACCAGGCAGAACCGGTTGCGAGTCGACGTGAAGCGGCGTTGGGTTCGGGCGACGAACTCGACGCCGTCGATCTCGAGGACGTCCTCGGCCCGCCAGGTGATGTTCTTCGCAGGCATCCGGCGTTACTCCGCTTGTGTGCCATCGACGGGACGCGTCACGGCCCACATCCGCGTCGCAGCCGAGCCCGACGTGCGCCAACGGCTCCTCGGTGACGCACTCATCGTCCTTGGCTGTCGGAGTGACGCGTCATCGAACCGTCGGAGGCCACGGCCGCCGGCCGCCATCCAGGGTCGGTGAGCTGTTCGATCAGTGCTCGACTCATCATCGTCCCCGCTCGTCTCTGCACGGCCAGCACCCACAGCTCCGGACGACACGACTCGCCGACGAGAGCGAGGAACGGGCCTTCCGGAGTACGACCTGGGCGAACTGCTGCTGAGAGCGAACCTAGCCGAGCGCCATGACGCCATGCCGGGCACCACCCGAGAGCGGCGTGCGCCATGGTCGGGACCGGCGATTACGACGTCATGAGCAACAGGCCCCTGATCCGACGGTCGTCTATGTGACGGGGGAGATCGATCTCACCACCCGCGACACGTTGGTGAGGATGCTCGACGACGCCGCGTCGGGCGGCCGGAACGTCATCGTCGACCTGTCAGGGACGACCTTCATGGACTCGACCGGCTTGAAGGCGCTGCTCGAGCTGCGGCACTCACAGGTCGTGGCCGGCTTCGACCTCGTGCTCCGCAATCCGTCGGGTTCCGTCCTTCGTACCTTGCGCTACGCGGGTCTGGACGACCTGCTCACGATCGAGCAGCGGAGCGAGCCGGGGTCCTGAACCCGTCGAGCCACCATGTCACGCCGGTTCGACAGGGTGGCGTGGGAGAGTTGTCCCGTGAACATGCCCGAGGGGCAGGATTCGGCGAAGGGCGAGGGCGAGCCGACTACGTGGCAGCGGTTCCTCGCGGGCAAGACCAGCCTCCAGCTGTTCGTGATCGCCCTCGGCGCCCTGGCGGGCGCGTTCCTGGCGATCGGTGCGGTCGTCAGTGCCACGGTGCGCCTCGTCGACGGTGACGACCACGCGGGCGTCGGGCCCGCTGATGGTCGGGTCCAGAGGATCGAGAGCCAGAGCGCCGAGGCCGACGAGCTCGTGCAGTTCCTGCTCGACCACGACGGGCAACCGGTGCAGCTGGACCACCAGGTGGTCGCGCAGCCCGGTCCCAGCGACGTGTCGCTGCAGTACGACTGCGACCGGCCCAGCGGTTGCGCCGTCGTCCGCCTCCAGGCCCCCGATTCGATCCCGGCGGAGATCCCCGGTGGCCTGTGGTTTCAAGGTTGCTATGGCGTCACCAAGGATGGTGCCGGATACGGGGCCCAACCGCTCGACATCGCACTCCGCTTGCAGGGTCCCACCTGCCCCGACTGAACGCAGCCATCGGATGCTGCAGCCTTGCTGCCCCGTCAACTGATGCCGAGGCGGTCGCAGACCTGGACGACCTCGTCGAGGATCGAGGTCGGGATCGTGTAGGGGTCGGCGGCGGCGACCTGCTCGAGGTGTTCGGCGATGTCCTCGGCGGTGGGGCTGCCGCTGTCGGCCACCCAGCCCTCGCCCAGGCCGACGAACACCCGGGCGAAGCGCCCCGCGCAGGCCGAGACGTTGTGGTGGGTCACTTGGCAAGCACGGCTCGCGAGGTACACGACGGCCGGCACGACGAACTCCGGCTCGATGGCGTGGAGGAACCCGGGCTCGGGCTCGATCTCGTCGCGCTCGCCGACGAGCTCGTACACCATCCGGGAGTAGCCGAAGGGAAGGACGCAGTTGGCGAGGATGCCGTGCTCGGCGCCGTCGATGGCGATGACGTTGGCGAGCCCCACCGTGCCGGCCTTGGCGGCGGCGTAGTGCGCGGAGTCGGGCTGGCCGAACAACCCGGCGGAGGAGGCGATGAAGACGAACCTGCCGTAGCCCTGCGCCTTCATGACGCGATAGGCGGGCTGGCTCAGATAGAAGGCCCCGTCCAGGTGCACCCGGAGCATGCGGCGCCACTCGTCGGTCGTCAGCTCGTCGAACGGCGCCGTGTGGAAGATTCCGGCGTTGCTCACGACGGCGTCGAGCCGCCCGAACCCTTCGAGCGCCGCGGACACGATCGCTTCGCCCCCCTCGGGGAAGTCGACGGAGTCGTAGGACGCCACCGCGGTGCCGCCGGCCGATCGGATCTCCTCGACGACACCGTCGGCGACGCGCGTGTCGGCGCCGTCGCCGCCCATGGTGCCACCGAGGTCGTTGACGACGACCGACGCACCCCTCCGGGCGAGGTCGAGGGCATACAAGCGCCCGAGTCCACGGCCCGCCCCCGTCACGATGGCCACCTGATCGCTGAAGCTGATCACAGGGGGCTCCCTCCGGTGCCCGAGTCGCAGACGCAGAACTCGTTGCCCTCGGGGTCGGCCATGAGGATCCAGGTGGTGCCGTGCTCATGGAGGTGCTCGTCCTGGACCCGGCGGGCACCGAGTGCTTCGAGTCGGGCCGCCTCGGCTTCGATATCGGGCGTCTCGACGTCGAGGTGCATGCGGTTCTTGACGGTCTTCGGCTCGCCGACCTTCTGCAGGAGGAGCTTGGGCCCGGGCCGGCCGTTGGGCAGCAGGACGGCGTAGGAGCCGGCCATGCCGAGATCGACGTAGTCGAGCGCGGGGGCCCAGAACTTGGCGAGGCGTTCGGGGTCGGCACAGTCGAGGACCAGGGCGATGCCCGGTGTGGGTGTGTCGGTCATCGGTCGCCCATTCTTGTTTGCGCGAGGCTGTCGACTCGATGAGCCTCGACGACGCGAGGGACCGCCACGAGGAACGGGTCGGTCTCGTCGACGATCTCGTGTGCTTGTTGCTGCGAACGGCGGTTGCGGCCGCCCACCCCGTCGAGGACGGGGACCTCGCCACCCTGGCGGATCTCGCGTAGCCCGTATCAGGTGCCGGCGAGTTGGAACAGCTCGACGACGTTGCCGGAGGGGTCGTCGATGAGGATCTGGCGGCCGCCCGGGCCGGTGACGATGTCGTTGCGGAACCGCAGGCCCGCGGCGCGGAGGCGATCGACCTCGTCGGGGAGGTCGTCCACGATGAGATGGATCCTGTTCCAGCCGCCGGGACCGGGCTTGTCGCCGTTGGGCATCGGGCGTCCGGCCGAGCTGGCCGGCCCGCTCAGCAGCAGGCGGAGCGCCCCCCGGGCGACGTCGGCGAACGCCGGCGCGGCCGAGAAGCGCAGGCTGAAGCCGAGATGGGTGGTGTAGAAGTCGACCGATTCCTCGACATCGTCGACCATGTAGCGGACGCTGACCATCTCGTCGATCTGTGGTGCGGTCATGTGTTCTGCTCCCTTCGTTGTCACGCCGCCGATTGACGGTGGGCGAGCGCGGCGAGCAGGAAACCGATGCGGTTGTCCAGCTCGGCTGCGGACTGCTGGAAAGCTGGGTAGCCGGCCGGAGCGGCGGACGGGTCCGGCATGCTCCAATGGACGGCCTCGGGGTGCCCGGGCACGTCGGGACACGCCTCGCGGACCAGGTCGCAGAGGCTGATCACTTCGTCGAACCGCTGGCTGCCGACGTCGTCCAGGTGCTTGGAGCGCTGGCCGGCGATGTCGATGCCGTAGTCCTCGCGCATCGCCCGCACCGCGTCGGGATGCAGCGGCTTGGGCCGCAGGCCGGCGCTGCGTGCCTCGACGGCTCCCCGGGACCGCTCGTTGGTGAGGGCCTCGGCCATCTGCGAGCGGCCGCTGTTGCCGGAGCACAGGAACAGCACCCGGACCCGGCCGGCCTCCGGCAGCAGGCCGCTCCGCCGGACCAGCCCGAGCGCCGGGTGCAGCGCCGCGCCCGTCGCCGCGAGGTGCTCGCCGACGTGCGCCAGATCTGCTCGGTAGTAGGTGTCCCGACCGTCGGCTGAGCTCCGCCGCCCCGACACCAGGTGCGCCCGGCGCAACTTGCCGAGGTGGTACGAGACGAGGTTCTGCGGCTCGTCCACCAGCCCGCACAGCTCCCGCACGGTGCGGTCACTGCGCGCCAGCTCACCCAGCAGCCGCCACCGCAGCGGATGCCCCACCGTCCGCAGGAACTCCGGGGGGCCCGGCGCTCGCTCCTCGTGCAGCAAGGTCACATCACCTGATTACATCAAATTGGGTTGATGGATCAAGGCCGATGGCAAGATGGTGCACCGTGCCCCCCTCACAGATCGGCCTGCTGGCCCCGACCGTGGCGGACGACGAGCGGTTGGTGGGCGAGATCACCGCGCTCGTCAACGTGGTGTACGCCGAGGTCGAGTCCGGCCTGTGGGCCGACGGCGCGGCCCGCACCGATCCCGGCGAGGTGGGGGACATGATCGCCGCGGGGCAGATCGCGGTGGCCCGGGACGCCGGCGAGGTGGTGGTGGGCTGCGTGCGCGTCCAGCAGCTCGACGACCGTACCGGCGAGTTCGGCCTGCTGGCCGCCGACCCCGCCCGCCGGGGTGAGGGCATCGGCCGCGACCTCGTGCGCTACGCCGAGGACGTGTCACGCGGGCGCGGGCTGGACGCCATGCAGCTGGAGCTGCTGGTGCCGCGGGAGTGGTCGCACCCCAGCAAGGAGTTCCTGCACGGCTGGTATACGCGGATCGGCTACCGGCCCGTGCGCACGGACAGGATCGAGGAGAGCTACCCGCACCTGGCGCCGCTGCTCGCCACACCGTGCGACTTCGTCGTGTACCACAAGCCGCTGGCGGAGTCCGGTGGGTCGCCGGGCGGCTAGTCGAGCGGCCACCAGCCGGGCCGGTCTGGATACGCCGGTCAGCAGGTGTTGATCCGGGCGACGAGCTCACGGGCGAGGGCGTCGTCGCCGACGACGTCGAGGGCGTCGAGCGGGACGCGTTCGTACAGCGTGAGCAGGATGTCCGAGGCGGTGCCGCGGATGGCGGCGCCGCCCTTGGCGTGGACCGCCTCGACCCGGCCGTCGGCGTGGACGATCCACTCGCCCGGCGTGTCGGTGCAGTGGAGGTGCACGCTGCCCGGCAGCGGGTTGCCCGGGCGCACGCCCCACGGCAGCGTCACGGCGAGCACCTCGTCGATCGCGTCGGACGCGGCGTCGGGGGCGATCGGATCGGGCACGTCCGTGGACGCCGCGCTCTGGATGTCCCAGCGGTGGACGGCGGCCTCCTGGACCTGGTGGCGGCGGATGAAGCCGACCGTGTGGTCGGACTCGGCCAGCGCCCATGTCCACACCGCGACGTCGTCCGGCGTCGCCCGGAGCGCATCGATCAGGTGGTCGGCCTGCTCCCGGGCCCACGCCACGATGCCGGCGTAGCCGTCCGGCCGCGCCGGCTTGGCGCCCTCGATCTGCTCCGGGTCGGTGGCGCGCATCTCGACGTCGGTGGCCCAGAACCACTGGGTCTCCCCCAGGTGCCACACGAGGTCGGCGATGTTCCAGTCGGGGCAGCAGGGCACACCGAGATCGGGGTCGGCGCCCTCGGCGGTGGCGTAGAACAGGTCGCTGTCGCGGCGGATGGCGTCGAGGTAGTCCACCCCACAGGTGTAGCGCGCCCGGCGCTCGCGCGGCGGCGCAGCCTGCTACGAGCTGCGGACGGCGGCCAGGATGCAGACGTCGTCGGCGGTGCTGTCGCCGACGCGGCAGCGGTCGATCACCCGGCGGCACAAGCCGTCGATGCCGTCGTCCACGCTGCCGCCGGCCAGCGCGTCGGCCAGGCGGCCGAGGCCCTGCTCGATGCCATCGGCCCGGCTCTCGACGAGGCCGTCGCTGTAGAGCAGGACGATGTCGCCGTCCCGCAGGTCGACGACGGCGTCCTCGTAGGGCAGCGGGGGCGAGCAGCCGAGCGGAACCCCGCCGCCACCGTCGAGCCAGGCGACCTCGCCGGTCGCCCGGTGGCGCAGCGCGGGTGGCGGGTGGCCGGCCCGCGCGTAGGCGAGCTGCTGCGAGATCGGGTCGTAGATGGCCACCACTGCCGTGGCGAACTGGCCCCGGGTGGCGGTGGCGGTCAGCTCCGACAGCTCGGCCAGGATCGCCGACGGCGCGTGCTGGCCGACCGCCAGAGTGCGCGTGGCGAAGCGGAGCTGGGTCATGTCCTCGACCGCGTCGAGCCCGTGGCCGACGACATCGCCGACGACCAGCAGGATCCGGTCCTTGGGCAGGACCACGACGTCGTACCAGTCGCCCCCGACCCGGGCCTCGTCGGTCGATGGTTCGTACAGCCCGCCGACCGCGAACGCCGGCACCTCCCGGGGTGGTTCGGGCTGGATGGCCAGCTGGAGGATGCTGGCCACGACCGCGGCGTGGTCCCGTTCCGCCTGGGCGCGGGTACGGTCGGTGTTGGCCTCGACCAGCGCCTCGATCTCGATGGCCAGGAACCAGCCGGCCAGCATGATCGCCGCGATCGTCAGCTGGGTCAGGGCCAGCTTGGTGCTGGTCGAGGCGTTCCAGTCGGCCAGCGCGCCCCAGCCGTTGGCCGTCAGGTAGTTGGCCACGAGCGCGTAGACCGCGCCCAGCACAGCCACGCCCTCGACCCCCAGCCGGAAGGCGGCCCAGACGATCAGCAGCAGCGGGATGACCGACGGCGGCAGGTCCGCGGCGAAGGTGACGACCGACGCCCCGAACATCACGACCGCGCCGATCGCCAGCTCGACCGGGCGGGCCACCGGCGACGGCCTCTGCCACAGAAGCAGGACCGGGAGGCCGATGGTCAGGACTGCCACGCCGTCGCCCGCGCACCAGTGGAACGCCCACATGGCCCAGGCGCCGTCGCCGGCGTCGATCGTCTTGGTCGTCGCGCCGATCAGCGCCCCGGCCGCGGGGCCGGCGATGCACGCCCCCAGCAGGAACGACAGGGCGCCGGGGCGGCGCCGCAGGTCCAGGATCCCGGGCTGGAGGCGCCCGACCGCCAGGGCGCCGACCAGCGGCTCGGTCATGTTGGCGGCCGCGTACCCGAGCGCGATGCCGAGCGGCAGGTGGTGCTGCAGGTCGACCGCCAGCTCGGTGACGCCGACCGCGGCGAGGACCACGGGCCAGCGCGCCCGGTCGACCAGCAGCAGCGCCGCCAGGCTGATGCCCGCGGGCGGGAAGAAGGCGAAGCCGACCTCGGCCCCGAACGACTGCCACGCCAGCTCGGCGCCGACGGCGTAGCAGGCGGCGATGCCCGCGAACAGGGCGACGTTGCGGCGCACCGGCACCCATCGTGCATCCCGAGCCGCGACCGCCACGCGCAGCACCGTACCTGGTGCCCCGGAGCGGCGACCGGGGGACCGCCACCGCCTCGGCAGCACTCACCAGCCGTCTCGGGTCGGCGGAGAAATCCGGTTGAGCTCAGCGGCGCCCGTCTGCTGCGCTGCGGTTGCCGACGAGACCCGGGGAGCGTGAGATGCGCCAGGCGTACGAGTTCATCCGTTTCGCCTACGTGGAGGACATCGCACGCCGTGCACACGCTCAACTTGGGGATCCTGGCGCATGTTGACGCCGGCAAGACAAGTCTGACCGAGCGGCTGCTCTTCGCCGCCGGCGTCGTCGACGAGATGGGCAGCGTCGACGACGGCACCACCCAGACCGACACGCTCGACCTCGAGCGCCGCCGCGGCATCACCATCCGGGCCGCGGTGGCGTCGTTCGCGGTCGACGGCGTGACGGTGAACATCGTCGACACGCCCGGCCACCCCGACTTCATCGCCGAGGTCGACCGGACGCTGGGCGTCCTCGACGGGGCGGTGCTGGTCGTCTCGGCGGTCGAGGGCGTGCAGGCCCAGACCGGGATCCTCTTCCGGGCGCTGCGGCGCCTGCGGGTGCCGACCCTGCTGCTCGTCAACAAGGTCGACCGGACCGGCGCCGATCCGGACCGCGTGCTGGCCGAGATCGCCGACCGGCTGACCCCGGTCGCCGTCCCGATGGTGGCGGTCACCGGGTCGGGTACGCGGGCCGCCTCTGTCCTCCCGCTCGATCCAGAGGACCCGGCGCTCGCGGGTCTGGCCGACCGGACCGCCCGCGCCCTCGCCCATCCGGCCTTCGCCGGGTCGGCCCTGACCGGCGCCGGCATCGCCGAGCTGGTTGGCGGCATCACCACGCTGCTCCCCACCGCGGGCGGCGACCCGGGCGGCCCGCTGTCGGCGTCGGTGTTCAAGGTCGAGCGGGGTCCCGGGGGTCGCAAGGTGGCCTGGGCCCGGCTGTTCTCGGGGACGCTACGGCTACGGGACAGGCTCGACGGGCACCCCGTCACCGCCCTACGGGTCGTCGACCGCGGCCGGGCGCGGCCGGCGACCGCCGTGGTCGCCGGGCAGATCGCCCAGGTGCGGGGCCTCACGGGCGTCCGGGTGGGGGACCCGCTCGGCGAGCCTCGTCCCGGTGCGCCCGGTCCGCAGTTCGCGCCGCCCACGCTGGAGGCGGTGGCGGTCCCGGCCGACCCGGCGCAGGCGGGTGCGCTTCATGCCACCCTCACCCGGCTCGCCGACGAGGACCCGCTCATCGGGGTCCGCCAGGGGCCGGGCGGCGAGTTGTCGGTGAGGCTGTACGGCGAGGTCCAGATGGAGGTGCTGCGGGCGACGCTGGCCGCCGACTCCGGTCTGGACGTCGGGTTCCGGGACGCCACCACGATCTGTGTCGAGCGGCCCGTCGGCACCGGCCGGGCCCTGGAGGTGCGGGGGCGGGGCGGCAACCCGTTCGCCGCCACGGTCGGCCTCCGCATCGCGCCGGCCCCGCCGGGGTCGGGCCTGACGGTGCGCTCCGACGTCGGCACCGGGTCGATCCCGCTCGCCTACCTCACTGCGGTCGAGGAGACCACCCGCACCGCGCTCACCCAGGGGCTGTGCGGCTGGGAGGTGACCGACGGAACGGTCACGATCACCCACTGCGACCATCGCCCGCCGCCGGTGCCGGTCGGCGGCTTCCGCCACCTCACGCCCCTGGTGGCCATGGCCGCGCTGGCCGACGCGGGGACGACCGTGTGCGAGCCGATCCACCGGTTCCGACTGGAGCTACCGGACGCCACCGCGCCCGCCACGCTCGCCGTGCTGGCCCGCCTCGCCGCCGAGGTGACCGGGCACGCGAGCCAGGGCGCGATCACCACGCTGGACGGCGAGGTCCGGGCGGCTCGGGCCGCGGAGCTGCGGCGGGAGGTGGCCGGCACGACCCGGGGCGAGGGCGTGCTCGAGCTCGCCTTCGCCGGCCACCGGCCGGTCCGGGGGTCGCCACCGACCCGCCCGCGGTCCGACGGCAACCCGCTCGACCGGGACGAGTACCTGCTGCGTCTGTCCCGCCGCCTGGAGGGGTGAGCCTCAGTCGAGCTGGTAGCGGCTCACCGTGAACGCCCCGCCCCACGGGTCGGCGACCTCGGCCAGGCGGACCGGGCCGGCGTCCCTGGGCTCCGCCACCACCTTGCCGCCCAGCTCGGCGGCGCGCGCCGCGGTGGCGTCGGCATCGTCGACGGCGAACGTCACGTGCCAGTGCGACGGCGCGTCGTCCGGGGACGTGTCCGCCGCGATCGGCTGCAGCCAGCCGATCGCATCCGAGAACCCGGCGGGGACGCCCGGGTCGGCGTGACGCTCGCGCAGCGCGGGGTCCCGCTCGGCTTGAAAGTCTCCGTAGCCCGGGAGCTGCCACATCAGCGCGTCCCCGAACCCGGTCGTCGCGGCCACCCACCCGAACACCGCGCCGTAGAACTCGACGGCGCCCTGTGGGTCGCGGGTGTGCAGGTCGCTCCAGTTCCAGGACCCCGAGGCGTTGACCACCTGCGCGCCCCGGTGGGTGCCGGGCTGCCACAGCCGGAAGGCGTCGCCGGCCGGGCCGGCGCACACGGCCGAGCGCCCGAGGTCGCCGAGGTCGAACGGCCCGGCGTCGACCCGGCCGCCCGCGGCCCGCACCGCAGCGGTTGCGTCCTCGGCGGAGCCCACGCAGACGTAGGTGCTCCACTCCGGCGCCAGCGCCTCCGGCTCCTCGGTGTCCCCGATGGCGGCCACGTCCTGGCCACCCAGCTGGGCGACGAGGTACCGGCCGCCGGCGCCCGGGGGCGTGCGCTCCTCGAACTCCCAGCCGAACAGGCCGCCGTAGAACGCCACCGCCTCGTCGGGCTCGGGCGGCCAGAGGTCGATCCAGCACGGGACACCGGGCGGGAACCCCTCGCGGTCGGGCATGCTTCTCCTCCCTCGGCACGGCCCGCCCGCTCACCCTAGGTGCCCGTTTTCACCGCTGTCGCGCGCCGGGTCGACCGCGTTGTGGCTAGGGCGGCGGGAGGAACACGACGAGCGCCCGGTGCGCGCCCTCGTCGTCGTACCAGGTGGTGACCTGGGCGCCGGGCCGTCCGGTGCGGCGGAGCTCCAGCTCGATCTCGACGCCCTTACCCTCGGCCACCGCGGCCCGTACCACTGTGAGGACGTCGCTCTGCAGCCGGGCGGGCTGGGCGTTGAGGTACTCGGTGTAAGGCTCGGCGATGTCGCCGGCTACCGACCGCACGACGTCACCCAGCTTGTCGGCACCCTCCAGCCGGTCGAGCTGGGCCCTGCCGACCGACCGGTCGCGGACCGCGTCCGGGCCGAGCCGGGAGCGCAGCCGGTCGAGCACCGCCGTGCCCACGAGGCACACGGACGCAGTCTCGGGCTGCCCGGGCGGGCGCGCGTCAGACATCGGAGGCGGAGGCTACGTTCCGAACCGCTCTGACGCCAGCGCGTGCCGCGCTAGGGGCTCGCCAGCGCGGGCGAGCCCGCCGGCCGGGTCAGGCGGTGGGCGCCCAGGCGCCGGGCGGTCTCCCCGGCGGATGCGGCCAGCTCGGCCGAGCGCTCGCCGTCGCCGGAGGCGGCCCGGCGGCGGAGGACCTCGGCCAGGTCGCGCTGGGCGGTCGCCTCCCACAGCGGGCTGCCCATGCGCCGGTTGGCGGCCACCGCGCTGTCCAGCAGGCCGACCGCGGCGTCGAGGTCCCCGGCGGCGGCCGCCGCGAGGCCGGCCGACCGCCCGGCCGCGCCGAAGGCGACGGCCGCCCCGACGGTCACGTTCGCCCCGGCCAGGGGGGCGAGCAGCGGCTGCAGCCGGGCGCCGACCTCGGCGTCGCCGGCCAGCCACGACGCCTCGGCCGCGAACGCGAGCGTGGCGAGCCACATGTTGTCCCGGGGGACGGCGACGCAGCGCTGGGCGGTGAGCCGCAGCAGCTCGTCACGGGCCGCGCCCGCGTCGCCGGCCTCGGCCCGGGTCAGCGCCGCCGCGCCGCGCCACGTGGCCGCGGCCGGGGCGGTCAGCGCCCACGACTGGGCCGCGTCCGCCAGCTCGCCCGCCCGGCCCTGGTGCCACCACACCGAGAACACCTGGACCGCGTGGGCCAGCGGGGCGCCGGGCTGCTGGAGCCGGTCGCCGAGCTCGGCCGCCTCGTCGGCCAGCGCCGCGCCCTCGTCGAGGCGGCCGTCGAACAGCGCCCGCATGGCTCGCATGACCGCGGAGCGCCACAGGTCGTGGGGACGCCGCAGCTCTCGGGCGGCGCCGGCGTAGTCGGCGAACTCGGCGTCGAAGCGCACCATGTCGCCCAGCTCGACCAGGTCGGCCAGCCGGGCCAGCCGCCCGATCATCGCCCAGGTGGTGGCGCCGGCCGACTCGCTGCGCTCGACGACCCGGCGGGCCAGCTCGGCCCGCTCGGCGGCGTGCGCCGGCAACGCCAGCGCCTGGTGGCGGGCGTGCAGCGCGGCAGCCAGCCCGGCCTCGTTGCCGAGCTGCACGGCAGTGCGCAGCACCTCGCGGCTGAGCGCCGCCACCCGCGGCCCCGGCTCCAGCCCGGCCAGCACGTCGGCCAGCTTGGCGGTGACCCGGATCCGCAGCGGCGACACGCAGTCGCCCAGCGCGTCCCGGGCCTCCTCCAGCAGGGCCCGGCGCTCCTCCCAGACATCGCCCCCGGTGACCAGCTCGCCCTCGAACCCGAGCGCGGCCCGGGCCAGGTAGTCGGGGAGGCCCAGGTCCCGGGCCAGCGCCGCCACCCGGTCGAAGGCCCGGCCGGCGTCGGGGACCCGGCCCGCGGCGGCGTGCGCCGCGCCGAGGGCCAGGAGCAGGTCGCACAGGTCGGGATCGGGGTCGGGGTGTGCACGCTCGTGGGCGTCGACGGCCCGCTGGTAGTGGGTGGCGGCCTCCTCGTAGGCGAGCAGGGCCATTGCCCGGTCGCCGGCCGGGCGGGCGTACGACTCGGCCTCGGCTGCGCCGGTGCCGAGCGGCAGTGCGGCCCACCAGTGGTACGACAGCTGGGTCAGGTCTGCGGCCGGCCCCGCCGCCTCCAGGACCCGGGCCACCGCCGCGTGCATGCCGAGGCGCCGGCCGGTGCCGAGCCCGGCGTAGATCGTGTCGCGGACGATGGCGTGGGCGAACCGGTAGCCGCCCTCCGGGGCCCGCACGACCAGGCGGGCCCGCTCGGCCTCGTCGAGCGCATCGAGCGCACCCCGGCGGTCGCCGGCAGGCCCGGACGCCTGCGCCACCACCTCGCCGTCGAACGCGAGGCCGAGGACGGCCGCCACCTCGAGGACCTGGCGGGTGCCACGGTCGAGCCGCCACAGCCGCCGGCCGACCGTCTCCCGGATGCCCGCGGGGACCTCGGCCGGCACCCCGGCGCCGCCGCCGTCGGACCCCGCCGCCACCCGGGCACCCGACTCGGCCAGGTTGAGCAGGAGCTCCCGCACGAAGAACGGGTTGCCCCCGGTCAGGCGCAGGACGGTCTCGGCGGTCGGCCACAACGGGTCGGGGGTGCCGCCGCCCGCGGTGGCCATCAGTTCGACGATCTCGCCCTCACCGAGCCCCGCCAGCTCCAGCCTGTGGATGCCCTGCTCGCGGTGCAGGTCGGCCAGCAGCTCGGGGAACGGCGCGCCGCCCGTCAGCTCGGTGTCCCGGTACGTCGCCACGATCATCAGCCGCAGCGCCGGGTCGGCCTGCACGAGGTGACGGACCAGCAGCAGAGTCGGGGACGCCGCCCAGTGGAGGTCGTCGAGGATCAGCATGACCTCGCCGGTCGCGCACACCCGCGACAGCCAGGTCGTCACCGCCTCGAACTGCCGGTAGCGGGCCGTGCCCGGGTCGGCGTCGAGCGCTGCGTCCCGGCTCGGCAGCCGCCCCGACGCGTCGGGGACGAGCGGGCCCAGCTCGGGGCCGAGGTCGCCCAGCCGGTCGAGGGCGGCGACCGCGGGCCCGTAGGCCAGGAGCGGGGCGAGGGCCTCGACGAAGGGCCGGTAGGGGGCGCCGTAGCCCTCGTCGCAGTGGCCGGCGAGCACCAGCGCCCCCTCGGCGTGGGCGGCGTCCGCCAGCCTGGACACGAGGCTGGTCTTCCCCACCCCGGCCTCGCCGGCCACCAGCGCCACCGTGCGCTCGCCGCTGCGGGCCCGGGACCAGGCCGCCTCCAGGGCCGCCAGCTCGTCCCGGCGCCCGACGAAGTCGTCGCCCCGGGACCGGGCCACCAGCGCCGGCAGCGGCGGCCGGTCGCCGGGTGGGGCGGGCGCCGAGGCCGCGGACGCGGCGCCGGGCGGGTCCAGCACGTAGATCCGCTCGGGCCGGGCCATGCCGGCGAGCGGCCTGTCGCCCACCTCCGCCAGCACCAGGCCGTCCGTGAGGTGGTCGGCCACCAGCTCGGCCGTCGACCGGGACACCACCACCTGCCCGGCCGTGGCCACCGCCCGCAGGCGGGCCGCCCGGTTCACGGCCGGGCCGTAGTAGTCGCCGTCCCGCATCAGCGGCTCGCCCGTGTGGACCGCGGCCCGGACCCGCAGGTCCAGGCCGGCCGGCCAGGCGGTTGCGGCCAGGTCGTGCTGGAGCCGGTCGGCGGCGGCCACCGCGTCGCTGGCCCTGAGGAAGACCGAGAACGTGCTGTCCCCCTCGCCCTTGGACTTCAGCAGCGTGCCGCCGGCCTCCCGGACGGCGTGGCCGACGATCTCGTCGTGGCGGGCCAGGGCCACGGCCATGCCGTCGGGGTCGGACTCCCACAGTGCGGTCGACCCCGCGACGTCGGTGAGCAGGAACGTCACCACGCCCGCGGGCAGTTCTCGGCCCGGCGGCTCCAGGCCCGCGTGCTGCTGGAGGATCGCCGCCTCCAGGCGGACGAGGTCCGGGCTGGGGACGATGCCCAGCTCCTCGCCCAGGTGGTCGCGGAGGCGGGAGAACGCGCGCAGGGCCTCTGCCTGGCGGCCGGACCGGTAGAGGCCGAGCATCAGCTGGCCGCACAGCCGCTCCCGCAGCGGGTAGGCCGCGACAAGGGGCTCGACCTCGGCGACCACCGCCTTGTGGTGCCCGAGGGCCAGCTCGGCGTCGAGGCGGCGCTCGAGGGCCTGGAGCCGGACCTCGTCGAGCCGGGCGGCCTCGTCGTCGGCCCAGCGGGCGCCGGCGAAGTCGGCCAGCGCCGGGCCCCGCCACAGGGCCAGCGCCTCCGACAGCCGGGCCGACACCCAGGCCGGCGCGGCGTCGGGCGTGTGCTCGACCTCGCCGACCAGGGCCTCGAACCGGTGGGCGTCGACGTCGGTGGGCGGCACGTCCAGCACGTAGCCCGGCGCCCGGGTCACCAGGGGGCAGTCGCGGCCGCCCAGGGCGCGGCGCAGCTTGGACACGTAGCTGTAGAGCACCGACGAGGCCGCGTGGGGCGGGTCGCCGTCCCACAGGTCGTCGGCCAGGCGGTCGGCGGGCACGACCCGGCCGGCGCGGCTCGCGAGCAGGGCGAGGACGGCCCGCTGCCTGCCGCGCGGCACCGTCACCGGCTCGCCTGCGTCCAGGACCTCGAAGGGCCCGAGTGTGCGGATGTCCACTCACGCTCCCGTCACACTGCCGCCACTCAACGGAGCAACGTCCATACATTACGTCCGTCCCGGGGTTTTCGCCCCCCGGGAAAGGTGCCAGCAACGTCCGGGCAAGGCGGTTCCGTCATCGTCGTGACCAGGTAAGCGAGGCGACGGAACGAGGCGGGCAACCATGAGCGCACCCACGACGTGCAATCCCTGCACCACGACCGCCTGCACCACGACCGCCGTCCGAGGCGGTGAGCCCTCGAACGGCGACCTGCTGCGGTGGGCGGCGGCCGGGAGCCAGGAGGCGTGGAGCGAGCTGCACACGCGCTACGGCCGGCTGGTCGTGCGGGCCGCCCGGCGGACAGGGCTGAACGAGCGCGACGCGGCAGACGTCGCCCAGGTGACCTGGATGCGTCTGTTCCAGCACGTGTCCGCCATCCGCGACCCGGAGCGGCTGCCCGGGTGGCTGGCCACAACGGCCCGCCGCGAGAGCATCCGCATCTCGGTGCGGGCCGCGCGCCTGCCGCTGGACGACGGCGCCCACGACGTCGAGGCCGTCGGCACCGCGGTGGCGGCCGACGCCGCCGTGCTGGAGCGCGAGAGCGTCGAGGCCCTCGAGAGGGCCGTCGAGAACCTGCCCGATCGCTACCGGGTGCTGCTGCGGCTGCTGCTGTCGGACGAGGGCCTGAGCTACGCTGAGATCTCGCGGCGGCTGAGGCTGCCGGTGGGCAGCATCGGCCCGATGCGGGGCCGGGGCCTGGAGCTCCTGCGGCGCAGCGTCGGCGCCGACGCCGCGTAGGGACGTCCCTAGCCGGCTTTCGCCCGCGCCGGTTTCGTGTCGGGGTCGTCGGGTGTGATCTCCCGGACGTAGTCCCCGAAGCCGACGTCGTCCTCCTCGACCGTCACCGATCGGAGGTGGCGACCGAAGGCGACCCGTCCCTTGATGTAGGCCTCGTCGGGCACGTTCTCGATGGACGCGAGGAACCTGCGGAGGTCGCCCAGCGTCATGCGTCGGTTGGTGGCCTGACCTGTGATGGTGCGCTTCATGCCCCCATCATCCCACCGGCCCGGGGCCGCCAGGTTCCACCCATGACCACGCAGCTGCGGTTCAGACCGGGACGGCGGCGGGGGCGGGCCGTGCCGCGTGACCCGGCCGAGGGCGAGCGGGCCTCCACCTTGTTCAACTCCGCCCACGATGCCGACGATGTCCCCCAACGGCTGCTCACGCCGGGCAGATGCTGGGCGTGCTGGTGCTGGCGGCCGGTGTGACGCGGGTGGTCGAGGACTCGAGCCGGCGGAGGACGGCGGGCCCGTCGCCGTCGGGACCGGGAGCCACGTCGCCCAGGACGCCTGACCGCTCAGGTGGGACACTGCCCGCCATGTCGTTCGCCAACTACCAGAACGAGATCTACCTGCGGGGCACGGCGGGGGAGCGCCCGCCGTTCACGACCGACCTCAGCCGCCTGGAGGACGCGGCCCGGGACGTGATGACGCCCGAGGCGTTCGGGTATGTCGCCGGCAGCGCGGGCAGCGGCGCCACCGCGATGGCCAACCGGCGGGCGTTCGACCGGTGGCGGATCGTGCCCCGCATGTTGCGGGACGTGGCCGAGCGCGACGTGTCGACGACCGTGCTCGGGGTGACGATGCCCGCGCCGGTGCTGCTGGCCCCGATCGGGGTCCAGACCATCGCCCACCCCGACGGCGAGCTGGCCTCCGCCCGGGCCGCGGCGGCCCAGGGCCTCACGTTCATCCACTCGACGGCGGCCGCCCACTCGATCGAGGACGTGGCGGCCGCGTCCGGCGAGGCACCGCGCTGGTACCAGCTGTACTGGCCGGCCGAGCAGGAGGTGGCCTCGTCGCTGGTGACACGGGCCGAGGCGGCCGGCTTCGCGGCGATCGTGGTCACCCTCGACACGTTCATGATGGGCTGGCGGCCCACCGACCTGAACGCGGCTTACCTGCCGTTCCTCCAGGGCACCGGCATCGCCAACTACCTGACCGACCCGGCGTTCAACGCCCCGCTGAACGAGGACGCGCCGCTCGGCGACCGGGTGTTCCGGTGGGCGGGCATCTTCGGCAACCCGCGGCTCACGTGGGCCGACCTGGCCTGGCTGCGGGAGCGGACCGCGCTGCCGATCGTGCTGAAGGGCGTGCTCCACCCGGACGACGGGCGGTCGGCGGTCGACGCCGGAGTCGACGGCGTCGTCGTGTCGAACCACGGAGGCCGCCAGGTCGACGGGGCCATCGCCGCGCTCGACGCTCTGCCGGGCGTGCTCGACGCGGTCGGCGGGGCCGTGCCCGTGCTGGTCGACTCGGGCGTGCGGACCGGCGCCGACGTGGTCAAGGCCATGTGCCTCGGGGCCGCGGCGGTGCTCTACGGCCGGCCCTACGTCTACGGCCTGGGCCTCGGCGGCCAGGCCGGCGTCGAACACGTGCTGCGCTGCCTGCTCGGCGAGCTGGACGTCACGATGGCGCTGTCGGGGCACCGGACACTGGCCGAGCTGGGGCCGGACGTGCTCGCGGTTGCGCCGGACGCCGCCGCGACTCCATGATCCGGGCCATGGCCGGGAACCAGCGCGCGCAGATCACCATGTCCGACGACGAGGTCGCCGCCTTCGTGGAGCGCAGCCGCACGGCCACCATGGCGACCGTCGGCCCGACAGGACTGCCGCACCTGGTGGCCATGTGGTACGCGGTGATCGACGGCCACATCTGGTTCGAGACCAAGGCCGCCTCGCAGAAGGCGGTGAACCTGCGCCGGGACCCGCGCCTCACCTGCATGATCGAGGACGGCGAGACCTACGACACCCTGCGCGGCGTGTCGTTCGACGGCCGGGGCGTCATCGTCGAGGACGCGGATGCGCTGTGGGAGATCGGCGTCAACGTGTGGGAGCGCTACACCGGGCCCTTCACCGACGATGCCAAGCCGATGGTCGAGGCCATGCTGCGCAAGCGGATCGCGGTCCGGCTCGAGGTGGACCGAGTGAGGTCGTGGGACCATCGCAAGCTCGGCCTGCCGGCCATGCAGGTCGGCGGCACGACCGCGCCCTGAGGTCTAGCCCGGCGGGGTGACTCAGGGGCGCGCGTCCGGGGTAGACGTGGCTCACTCTCGTCACTGGGGGAAAGGACCCTTCAGATGATCCTTGCGGTGAGCGCACTCGACCCGACGTTGCGCATGATCTTCTTCGCGGCAGCCCTCGTGCTGTTCGCGCTGGGCGCCGTCGGCTACGCCTGGGGCAAGGTGAGCCTGGTCTCGGCCGGGCTGGCCTTCTTCACCTTCCCGTTCTTCTGGGACGCCCTGGCCGCCAGCTAACCGGGCAGCCAGCGGGGAGACGGGCCGGCCGCCGGGGATGTGCGGCCGGCCCGTTCCGCGCCCGGCCCCCGGGCGGGCGGGGCCGGGTCAGGCGGCGACGATCGCCAGGAGCTCCTCGCGGCTCGGGCCCGGCGCCGGAGGAGGGTCGCCGATGGCGGCGGCCTTGGCGGCGATGCCGGGCTGGCTCCACACCTCGCACGGCCGGTCGAGCAGGCAGCGCACGGCGGCGTAGCCCCGCAGCAGGTCCGGGTCGAGCGCCGCTCCCCGTCGCAGCGCCTCCTGCCGGTGCCACGCCGGGTCGTCGGTCTCGTACGGGACGCCGGCGATCTGGGCGTCGATCTCCGCCAGCCGGTGGCGGTCGAAGGACAGCGTGTCCCGGAACAGCGGCTCGACGGTCTCGAGCGTGGCCTCGTCCCACCGGCGGGCCAGGCCCACGGCGTCATCGACCGGCACGGCGCGCAGCACGTCCCGCAGGGCGATCGCGTGCACCAGGCCGATGGACACGCCCCGACCGACCGACGGGTTCGTGCATGCCCACGCGTCGCCCACGGCCACGACGCCGGTGGCGACGGGCGCGCCGTCGACCCAGTAGCGGCGGTGGCGGTCCTCGATCCGGCTGAACACATCGACGTCCGAGATCGGCTCACCCTCCAGCCAGTGGGCCGCCAGGGGGTACTTGCCGACGGTCCGGGCCCACACGTCCGGCCGCCGGAGGGGCCGAAGGGCGTCGTCGGCCATGCTGGTCACGATCGCGAGGCCCCACGTCCCGTTGTCCGTCGGCAGCGTGGCCAGCGACACCGAGTCGTGGGGCACCAGCGGTGGCCCGAACATCGGCGGCACCGAGCCGTCGGGCGAGCGGAAGTGCCGGGAGTAGTAGCGGAAACCGCTGTCCTCGCGCTCCTCGGCCGGCGGGCGCGCGCCGACCTCGGCCAGCCACCGCGGCAGCGGCGAGCGGCGGCCGCCGGCGTCGACGACCAGGTCCGCCGCCAGCCGGCGCCCGTCGTCGGTGGCCACGCCGATCACGTGGGGGACGCCGGGCAGCGCCGGGCGGTCCGCGACCAGCAGCCCGGTGACGGCCGCGCCGCGCTCGATCGTGACGCCGGGCATGGCGGACGCCACCCGGGACAGGACCGACTCCATCACCGGGCGCCGGGCCGTGAGCAACTCGAAGCGGCCGTCGTCGGGCCGGGGCCCGCCGGTGAGCTGCTCGGGGGCGCTGGCGATGCTGTTGGTCCGCAGCGCACCGGCGTCGTCCATGGCCGCGGCCACCTCGGGCAGCTCGGCCTCCACCTCCTGGCGCCAGCGGGGCAGGTAGGAGTGCAGCAGCCGGAACTGGCCCACGCCGCGGCGGTCCCAGCTCTCCCAGCAGCCGTCCGGGTCGGACGGGGGCGGGGCCGGATCGCGCTCCAGCACCCGCACCCGCCAGCCGTCCTTCGCCAGCAGCATGGCGACGGACAGGCCGCACACCGCCCCGCCGATCACCACGACCTCGCCGCGCTGCTGCCCATTGCCCGTCACCTGTGCCATGTCTTCGTCTCCGCCTCGAACATACATACAGACGGCATGTATGTTAAACATCCCATTGCACACGTCAAGAGGCAGGATGAGCAGCGCGTGAGACGAACCGCCGACGAGGCGGGGCAGACCCGGGAGGCGATCCTGGCGGCCGCCCACGGCCTGTTCACCGCCCACGGCTTCGCGGCCACGTCCACGACCACGGTGGTCGAGGCGGCCGGCGTGACCCGGGGCGCGCTCTACCACCACTTCGCCGACAAGACGGCGCTGTTCCGGGCCGTGTTCGTGCGGCTCGAGCACGACATGAACGACACCGTCACCCGCGTCGCCCGGTCCCAGGCCACGTCGTTCGACGCCTTCGTCGCGGGGTGCGGGGCCCTGCTCGACTTCATGGTCCGGCCCGACTACCACCAGATCGCGGTCGTCGACGCCCCCGCGGTCCTCGGCTCGGCCGAGTGGCACGGCATCGACGCCGGCATCGGCCTCGCCAGCCTGCAGTTCGGCCTGGCCGCCCTCGACCGCGACGGTTACCTGCGCCTGCCGGCCAGCCCCGCCCTGGCGGTGGCGCTGTTCGGCGCCCTCACCGAGGCCGGCATCGTCCTCAGCCGCGGCGCGGAGGGGTCGCCGTCACGCGACGAGCTGCTCGACGCCGTGATCGCCCTGATCTGCAAGACGGGCTGACTCTGGCGTTCGTTCGTGTCGGAATCCGCCACGAACGAACGCCAGACTGCCCTACCCCGCGTAGCCGCCCGGGTTCTGCGACTGCCAACGCCAGTGATCGGCGGCCATCTCCTCCAGCGACCTGGTGGCCCGCCAGCCCAGCAGGGACCGGGCCACATCGACCTCGGCCCAGATGGCGGCGATGTCGCCCGGCCGGCGCTCGACGACCTTGTAGGGCAGGTCCCGGCCCACCGCGGCCGACGCGGCCGCGATCACCTCCAACACGGTGTGCCCGGTGCCGGTGCCGAGGTTGACCGGCACGCAGCCGGTCACCTCCGGCAGCTTCTCCAGTGCCGCCAGGTGCCCGAGCGCCAGGTCGACCACGTGCAGGTAGTCCCGGATGCCCGTGCCGTCCCGGGTCGGGTAGTCGTCGCCGAACACCCGCACGAACGGGTGCCGGCCGGCCGCCACCTGCATCACGTACGGCATGAGGTTGTTGGGGATGCCGGCCGGGTCCTCGCCCAGCCGCCCGCTGCGGTGGGCGCCCACCGGGTTGAAGTAGCGCAGGGTGAGGACGTGCCAGCGGTCGTCGCTCGCGGCCAGGTCGAAGAGCATGTCCTCGATCATCAGCTTGGTGCGCCCGTAGGGATTGGTCGCGTGGCGCGGCGCCTCCTCCGCCACCGGGATGTCGTCCGGCTCGCCGTAGACCGTGGCCGAGGACGAGAACACCAGCCGCCGCACGCCGGTGCGGTCCATCGCCCGCAGCAGCGAGGCAGTCCCGGCGACGTTCACGGTGTAGTAGCGCAGCGGCTCGGCCACCGACTCGCCCACCGCCTTGAGCCCGGCGAAGTGGACCACCGCGTCGATGTTCTCGACCGCCAGGATCGACGCGATGGCGTCGGTGTCGGCGATGTCCAACCGGTGCTGGGACAGCGAGCCGGTGCTGCCCACATGGGGCGCCACCTCCCGCACGCGGTCGAGCGCGACCGTGCTGGAGTTCGAGTGGTCGTCGACCACGACGACGTCCCAGCCCGCGGTGAGAAGCTCGATGGCCGTGTGGCTGCCGATGTAGCCGGCGCCGCCGGTCAGGAGAACAGTGCCTGTCGTCACCGGACCACGGTGGCACACCGCGGGCCCCGACGACAGGCTGGGCGCCGCCCGACCGAGGAGGACCCGTGGACACCGCCGATCGCTACGCCCCGTTCCCGCACCTGAGGTTCGACCGCCCGAGCGACGGCGTGCTCCGCGTCACGCTCGACGGGCCCGGGCTCAACGCCGTCGACCACGACGTGCACCGCGAGCTGGCCGACGTGTGGCTGGCCGTCGACCGGGACCCGGACACCCGGGTCGCGCTGATCCGGGGCGCGGGCCGGGCGTTCTCGGCGGGCGGCAGCTTCGAGCTGCTCGACTCGATGATCGGCGACCACGCGGCGCGGCTAAGGGTCATGCGCGAGGCCCGGGACCTCGTGTTCAACGTCATCAATTGCGCCAAGCCGATCGTGTCCGCCATGCACGGCCCCGCGGTGGGCGCGGGGCTCGTGGTGGGGATCCTGGCCGACGTGTCGGTCGTCGGGCGCACCGCCCGGATCATCGACGGTCACACCCGCCTGGGCGTCGCCGCCGGCGACCACGCCGCGATCTGCTGGCCGCTGCTGTGCGGCATGGCCAAGGCCAAGTACTACCTGCTCACCTGCGACCCGCTGACGGGCGAGGAGGCCGAGCGCATCGGCCTCGTGTCGCTGTGCGTCGACGACGAGGTCGTGCAGGAGCGGGCGCTGGAGGTGGCGGTGCAGCTGGCGTCCGGGGCGCAGTCGGCGATCCGCTGGACCAAGCAGACCCTCAACCACTGGTACCGGTCACAGGCCGCGATCCTCGACGCGTCGCTGGCCTACGAGTTCCTCGGCTTCGGCGGGCCCGACGCAGCGGAGGGACTCGCCTCGCACCGCGACAAGCGGGACCCCCGCTTCACCGGCCCGACCTCGGAGTGACCATGCGGTGTACGCATGGCTCGTGTGCACATCTGTGCACGACCCCGCACGCCCGCTCGAGGGCCGCCACCTGCCGGGTGGTGCCGACGGCGTGTAGCCGAGGGTGCGGGCGGCCGCGGTGGAGGACCCGAGGTCGGCGACCGAGACGAACGTGGTGAGCATGACCGGGTCGAGCGGCTGTGCGTCCAACGCATGGAACCTACGTGCCAAGGTGGGGCCGTGCCCTGGGGAGCGATCACGATCGACCAGCTCGAGCCGTCCTCGTGGCTGGTGGTGGCGACCGGCGTGGCGGCGCTGGCCGCGGTCCTGTTGGACGGCGTGTGGCGATGGTCCCGCAATCTTGTGACCATCGTCCACGAGGGCGGGCACGCGGTGGCCGCCCTCCTGACCGGACGGCGGCTGACGGGCATCCGCCTCCACTCCGACACGTCGGGCCTGACCCTGTCGGTCGGGCGACCGTCGGGGCCCGGCATGGTCGTCACCGCCGCCGCCGGCTACCTCAGCCCGTCGCTGGTCGGTCTGGCCGGGGTGGCGCTGCTCGCCGCCGACCAGGTGACGGTGATGCTGTGGGGCGCGGCGGCGGTGCTCACCGGGATGCTGGTCATGATCCGCAACGCCTACGGCGCCCTCGTGCTGGTGGTGGCGGGCGTCGCGGTGGTCGGGGTGTCCCTGTACGCCTCGCCGGACGTCCAGGCCGGGTTCGGGTACGCCGTGACGTGGTTCCTGCTGCTCGGCGCCGTGCGGCCGGTCGTGGAGCTGTGGCGGCAGCGGCGCCACCACGAGGGCCGCTACTCCGACGCCGCCCAGCTGGCCCACCTGACCCACCTGCACACGTCGGTGTGGGTCGGCCTCTTCTGGCTGGCGACGCTGGGCGCGCTGGCGCTCGGCGGGTTCCTCCTGCTGACCTGAGGGCATCGCCACCGACCGCGCCACCGCCGAGGCCCTCGACGCCGCCGACCCGCTCGGCCCGCTGGTGGCGGCGTCGGTCGTCGTGGACCCCGACCTCCTCTACCTTGACGGCAACTCGCTCGGCCGGCTGACGCACCGGGCCCGCCGGCGGCTGGCGGCGGTGGTCGACGGCGAGTGGGGGGAGGGCCTGGTCCGGTCGTGGGACAGCTGGATCGACCTGCCCGCCCGGGTCGGAGACGCCATCGCTGTCCACCTGGTCGGCGCCCGACCCGGCGAGGTGGTGGTCGGCGACTCGACCACGGTGAACCTGTACAAGGCGGCGGCCGCGGCCGTCGCCGCCCGGCCGGGCGCCCGGGCCGTCGTGACCGACGACGACAACTTCCCGACCGACCGCTACGTGCTGGAGGGCCTGGCCGCCCGGCACGGCCTGGAGTACCGGGAGGTGGCGAGCGACCCGGTGCACGGACCCGACCCCGGCGCCCTCGCCCCTGCCCTGGCGGGCGCGGCCGTGCTGTGCCTCTCGCACGTGGCCTACCGGTCGGCCGCCCTGGCCGACATGGCGGAGCTGACGCGGCTGGCCCACGACCACGGGGCGCTGGCGCTGTGGGACCTGTCGCACGCGGCCGGATCGGTGCCGATCGACGTCACGGGCGCGGGCGCCGACCTGGCGGTGGGGTGCACGTACAAGTACCTCAACGGCGGGCCGGGGGCGCCGGCGTTCACGTACGTGCGGCGCGAGCTGCAGAGCGAGCTGCGCCAGCCGATCTGGGGCTGGTTCGGCCGGGTCGACCAGTTCGGCATGGGTCCGCGGTACGACCCGGCGGCCGGCGTCGGGTCGTGGCTGACGGGGACGCCGTCGGTGCTGGCGCTGGCGTGCGTCGAGGAGGGCGTGGGCCTGCTCGCCGACGCCGGGATCGACCGGCTGCGGGCCAAGGGCATGTCGCTCACGTCGCTGGCCGTGGACCTCGCCGACGCCTGGCTGGCGCCGCGGGGCTACGAGGTCGCCAGCCCCCGGGACCCGGCCCGGCGCGGGTCGCACGTGGCCCTGTGCCACCCCGAGGCCGACCGCATCTGCGCCGACCTCCTGACGGTGGGGGTGGTCACCGACTTCCGGGCGCCGGACCGCCTGCGCCTCGGCCCCGCCCCGGTTGCCACCCGGTTCGTCGATGTCTGGGACGCCCTCGACCGGATGCGCCGGCTCAGCGCGTGAGGATCAGGCGGGCGGGGATGCGCAGGTTGACGCGCGCCTCGTAGGTGATCTCCCGGGGCGCCGGCCGTCGTCCCGATGTCAGCACCGCCTCCACAACGCCGCACGCCAGCGCCCGGGCGTGCTCGGCGCCGGGGCAGCGGTGCGGCCCGGCCCCGAACGGCAACCCGGCCGCCGCCAGCGGCACGACGATCTCGTGGCCCGCGGGCACAGTCCCCGACGGCAGGTGCAGGTCCCGTCGCGCCCGCCGCGACGTCCGCACCACCGGTCCGCCGTCGGCGAGCACCCCGTCCACGGCGGCGCCGGCATCGTCGCGGGCGGCGAGCACGGTCAGGCCGATCAGGCCCGCGATGGCGTCCGTGGCCTGGAAGCACAGGGCCACCGAGTTCGCCACGTCGTCGCCGTGGGCGTCGGCCGGCAGGCCGAGGAGCCGGGCCAGATCTGCGGCCGGGCGGAGCGGGTCGCTCGCCGGCCATCCCTCGGGCGGGGCGAGGGCCAGGGCCAGGCGGCGGGCCGCGGCCGCCGCCGCGGGCGCGTCGGTGGCGCCCAGGGCCTCCGCCAGGGCGGTGAGGGGGATCGGGCGGGCGACCATCGCCATGAGGTCGACCGGGTCTGCGGGCGCCAGGATCACGGCGGCCAGCTCGCCGGCGCGGGTCCGCAGGCACGCCGGGTCGATCGCCGCCAGGCGGCGCTCCGCCACCGCCCGCCGGCGGCGGTGGTCAGCGCCGTCCGAGAACCTCGCCATCGCCGCCCGCAGCCCCGTGGTGCCCGGCGGCGTCACCGACGCGTCGTCGTGGGTCAGCACGTCGTCCATCGCCGGCGACCGTACGGCCGCGATACTTCGGCACGCGCCGAAGGGTGGGCGACCTACGGTGCCGGGCATGGATGCCCACAGCGTGGCGACCGTGGCGGCGGCCCTGGCCTCCGACACCCGGGCGGCCATCGTGTGCGCCCTGATGGGCGGCACCGCCCACACCACAACCGAGCTGGCCCGCCACGCCGGGGTGGCCCCCTCGACGGCGAGCGAGCACGTCGGGCGGCTGGTCGACGCCGGCCTCGTCGTCGTGCAAGCCCAGGGCCGGCACCGCTACGCCCGGCTGGCGGGACCGGCGGTCGCCGGCGTGGTCGAGGCGCTCGCCGCCGTCCCGCTCCCGCCGACCGGGCCGGTGCCGCTGCCGCGGGTGCCCGCCGGGCTGGCGTTCGCCCGCTCGTGCTACGACCACCTGGCCGGCGAGCTGGGCGTCGGGCTGTGCGACCGACTGATCGGCGGCGGCGACCGCGTCACACCCGAGGGTGCCGCGGTCCTGGCCCGTCTCGGCGTGGACGACGACGGCGACGGCGACCCGGTCCGCACGTGCCTCGATTGGTCGCAGCGCCGCCCGCACCTGGGCGGGCCGCTCGGGCGCCGGCTCCTTGCCCGCCTGCTCGACGATCGCTGGCTCACCCGCCACCCGACCCGCCCGCGCGAGCTGCGGCTCACCGCCCGGGGCCGGGCGGGCCTGCTCACCGAGATCGGAGTGCACCTCGATGCCGCCTGACCTGCGCGCCCGCTTCCGGGACCTCCATCGCGACGGGACCTTCGTCATGCCCAACCCCTGGGACGTCGGCTCCGCCCACCTACTCGCCCGGCTCGGGTTCCCGGCCCTGGCCACGACCAGCGGCGGCCACGCCGCCAGCCTCGGCCGCAAGGACCAGCAGGTGACCCGCGACGAGCTGGTCGTCCACGCCGGCGCGCTGTCCGCTGCGGTCGACGTGCCGCTCAACGTCGACGCCGAAAGGTGCTTCGCCGACTCGCCGGCGGGCGTGGCCGAGACGGTCGGCCTGCTGGCCGGGACCCGGGCCGCCGGCCTGTCGATCGAGGACTACGACCCGGCCACCCGGGCGATCGACCCCGAGGACGTGGCCGCGGCCCGGGTGGCGGCCGCCGCCGACGTCGCCCGCGACTCGGGGCTGGTGCTGACCGCCCGGGCCGAGAACCACCTCTACGGCGCCGGCGACCTCGACGACACGATCGCCCGGCTCCGCGCCTACCGAGACGCGGGCGCCGAAGTCGTCTATGCCCCCGGGCTGACCAGCCTCGACGACATCTCCCGCCTGGTGGAGGCCGTCGGCGTCCCGGTCAACGTGCTGGCGCTGCCCACCGCGCCCTCCATCCCCGAGCTGGCGTCGGTCGGGGTACGCCGCATCTCGACCGGCGGGGCGCTTGCCCGGGTCGCCTACACGGCGGCCAGGGAGGCGGCGCGCGAACTGCTGGAGCAGGCCGGGAAGGTCGACTGAGCGCCGGTTCAGGCGAAGGCCGCGGCGCCCTCGCGCCAGGTCCGGTCGAGGTCGGAGCCGTCGGGGAAGCGGCCGTCGAGCTCGAGGATCACCATGCCGTGGGCGTAGGCCCACAGGGCCTGGGCGCGGTGGGGCTCGCCGGCGACGGCGAGGAACGGCTCCCCGGCCCAGTCCTCCAGCCCGGCGGTGAGGTCCCGCCGTGGCAGCCGCCCGGCGGTCGCCAGCCGGTACAGGTTGGGGTGGGCGAGGGCGTGGCGGCGGTAGGCGGCCAGCAGCGCCTCCAGCGGCGGCCGCCGGCCCGGGCGGCGGAGGGCGTCGCGGAGGGACCGGCCGAACTCCTCGAAGGCGGCGTCGATGAGCACGACCTCGATCGCCGCCTTCCCGTCCACGTGCTTGTAGAGCGACGGGGCCCGGATGCCCAGCTCCGCAGCGACCGACCGCATGGTCAGGCCCTGCGCCCCGTCCCGCTCGAGGACCAGCCGGGCGGCCGCCACCACCTCGTCGGCGCGGCTCATTGGCGCACCCTCCGGGCAGCGCCAATGAGCCGATCGGCCCTGCGGGCCGAGTAGGACACTGTGCTCATGGTTCGCTCGCTTCGCTCGCTCACGCCTCGACCGGCTCCAGGGCGAAGACGGGGTGGCGGGGGGCGATGGCAGCCAGCTCCTCGTCGCTGGAGTCGGCGGAGGTGCCGTCGAAGAACACACCGACCTCGGCCTTCCACCGCTTGAGGTAGGCCCGCAGCACCGGCACCTTCTCGGTGTCGGACAGCAGCTCCCGCGCCGTCCACTCCTCGCGGCGGCTGCCGACGATGGTGGCGACGCGGCCGTCCCCGGCCCGGACGTTGCGGACCCACTGGGTCTCGCCCCGGGGTGCCACCAGGTACCGGCGGCCCTCGTGGGCGAGCAGGTTGACCGGGACCCGGCGGGGCTCGCCGGTGGTGCGGCCCGTGACCTCGAGCACCCGGCTGCCCCAGACGCTCACGCCCCTGCGGGTGAGGAAGGCGATCAGCGGGTTGAACACGTTGCGGGTGAACCAGCCGGGCTTGCGGTAGTGGGTGGGGGTGTCGGCCATCGTGGTCTCCGGTCGTCTTGTGGCTAATGCTGTTAGCCATCATGATGGGGCTAACAG
>Ga0209382_10000814_pt1 | contig 50580 bp, 43 predicted proteins | sample SoiMetdeltSBSDD5_FD_187599 | JGI IMG/M metagenome (GOLD analysis project Ga0209382, IMG submission 187599) | Bulk soil microbial communities from a Populus tree surrounding site in Tennessee, USA - Soil MetaG P. deltoides SBSDD5 (SPAdes) (version 2) | ecosystem: Environmental > Terrestrial >...
CAGTAGCGCTCGACTCCGGGGAGAGCTTGCCGCATTCTTGTGCACGTTCATCTGGGCTCCTCCGTGTGACCTGTTTGTTTTGACAGGCTTTCAGAGTCGCCGAAGTCGCCCGGATGAACAACTCCATTTACTGAACAACGTGTTGAGACATCACATCTAGGAGTGCGGTGGCGCGGCGGGTCGGCGGGCGGGAGCCACCGCTCTGGTAGGTTGGTCCAGCGGCGCTGCGGGCGTACCAGAGCGGTGGCTCCCTCCCACCGACCTCCCGCGCCACCGCACTCCTAGGAACAGCGCCCAGTACACGCTCACCGAGCGCTCGAACACCCACACCGGCGCGAGCAGGCACGCACGCAGCGGGAAGAACATCGCGGCACCGCTGCGTCCGCGCAACGCGAGCGCGACGGAAGTGAACGCGATCATGCCCGCGTAACCGCCCGCGAGTTGCAGGCCGCCGAGGGTGGCGAGGAGCACGAGCAGCGGGACGAGCGAGAAAAAGAACGCCGTCTTCATCGGAAGCGCGAAGTCATTGCCGGCCAGACGCGGTCGGGACGACAGCCACTCGCTGAGTGCGCCGGGCTGGCGGCGCACGAATACGTCCGTCGCGGGATAGACCTCCGTGCCGACCGCGCGTAATGCGCTGCGATGAAAACCAAACGTCGCGCCATGATCGGGCTGCGGCTCGATGCTGCGGTGGATGAGGATGCGTCCGGCCTCGATCCCGCCCCACCACGGCATCGGATCGAGGTAATCCTGCGGCTCGACGACTTCATGTGCATCGAGCAGATCGCAAAGTTGCCCGATCGCCTCCGGCGTGTAGCGTATGTCGTCTGCCGCGACGATGACCTTCTCGCACGTCGCATTCGCCGACGCGGCCTGAACGAGATCGACCTCCGGCCGCATTGCCAAGTGATGGCCGATCCAGCGAAGCACGCGCCGGTTGAGATCGAACTGCAGACCCGGGGAAGGATCGAGAATCACAACGTCGCACCCGGCGACGCCGAGGGTGGAGAGATAGGCTGCGAGGTCGCGAAGCTCGGTGAAGGAAGACGCGGCGCGCTCCACCCGTACGACGTAACTACATCTCCGGTCCAGAGCACGCTTCGTGGGCATCTTGGGACGCGAAGAGAGCGAGCAACGTGCCATCCGGTTGGCGGTTGGCAGTTGGCGGTTGGCGGGAGAACCTGCGCTGGCACTCCCCTTGTAGAGACCGGCACGAGTGCGTATCTGGCCCGGCAAACCATACCCCCTGGGCGCGACCTGGGACGGCGTCGGAACCAACTTCTCCGTCTTCTCCGAGGTTGCGTCGCGCGTGGAGATCTGCCTCTTCGATGCGAACGGTGCCGAGTCGCGGATCGATCTTCCCGAGACGACGGCGTTCATCTGGCACGGCTATCTGCCCAACATCGGACCCGGCCAGCGTTACGGCTATCGCGTGCACGGGCCGTGGGAGCCGGACAACGGGCATCGCTGCAATCCGAACAAGCTCCTCCTCGATCCGTACGGCAAGGCCGTCGAGGGTCAGGTGCAGTGGAACGAGGCGGTGTTCCCCTATCGCTTCGACGATCCCGAAGGATCGAAGAACGACGCCGACAGCGCGCCGCACATGCCGAAGTCGGTCGTCATCCATCCCTATTTCGACTGGCAGGACGACCGTCGTCCCAACACGCCGTGGCATCGCACGCTCATCTACGAAGTGCACGTGAAGGGCTTCACGATGAGACATCCCGGCATTCCCGAAAATCTGCGCGGCACGTACGCCGGACTCGCACATCCCGCCGCGATCCGCTATCTGAAACAGCTCGGCGTCACCGCGGTGGAGCTCCTCCCCGTGCACCAGTTCATCCACGCCAATCACGTGCTCGAGAAAGGACTCCGCAACTACTGGGGCTACGACTCCATCGCGTTTCTCGCGCCGCACAACGAGTACGCGTGCAGCGGTCAGGCCGGGCAGCAGGTGACGGAGTTCAAGCAGATGGTGAAGGCGCTGCACAGCGAGGGCATCGAGGTCATCCTCGACGTCGTCTACAACCACACCAGCGAAGGCAATCACCTCGGACCCATGCTCTCGATGAAGGGCATCGACAACTCCGCGTACTACCGCACCTTCCCCGGGAAGGAGCGGTACTACATGGACTACACCGGCACGGGCAATAGCCTGAACATGCGCCACCCGCACGTGTTGCAGCTCATCATGGACTCGTTGCGCTACTGGCACCTGGAGATGCACGTCGACGGCTTCCGCTTCGATCTCGCCGCGACGCTCGCGCGCGAGCTGCACGACGTCGATCGCCTCTCGGCTTTCTTCGACATCATTCAGCAGGACCCTTTCATCTCGCAGGTGAAGCTGATCGCCGAGCCGTGGGACGTCGGTGAAGGCGGGTATCAGGTCGGCAATTTTCCGTCGCTCTGGTCGGAGTGGAACGGGAAGTATCGCGACGTGGTGCGCGACTACTGGCGCGGCACGGAGCAGACGCTCGACGATTTCGCGACGCGGCTCACAGGATCGTCGGACCTGTACGCAGCCAACGGCCGCCGTCCGTACGCGAGCGTCAACTTCGTCACCGCGCACGACGGCTTCACGTTGCGCGATCTCGTCTCATACGACCACAAGCACAACGAGGCGAACAAGGAAGGGAACCGCGACGGCGCGGACGACAACCGCTCGTGGAACTGCGGCGTCGAAGGTCCGACGGATGATCCGAACGTGAATGCGTTGCGCGCGCGACAGCAGCGCAATTTCCTGACGACGCTGTTTCTCTCGCAAGGCGTCCCGATGCTCCTCGCCGGCGACGAAGCCGGCCACACGCAGCACGGCAACAACAACGCGTACTGCCAGGACAACGAGCTGTCGTGGTTCGACTGGGAGCACATGGACGACGAACTGCGCGCTTTCACCGCGCGCGTGATCCGGTTCCGCCGCGAACATCCGATCTTCCAGCGCCGCGGCTGGTTCCATGGACGCCACGTGCGCGGCGTGAGCGACATCGGCTGGTTCAAGCCCGACGGCGAGCCGATGACGGATCAGGACTGGCAGGTCGGGTTCGCGCGCACAGTGGGCGTGTTCCTCAACGGCAAGGCGATTCCCACGCCCGACGACCGCGGCGAGCCGGTCGTCGACGACAGTTTCTATCTCCTCTTCAACGCGCACCACGAGGCGCTCGCGTTAACGTTGCCGACCGGTAGTTGGGGCGAGCGCTGGGAGCGAGTGATCGACACGAACGACCCGGTGCCCGATCTGCGCGAACATCGCATGTGGAAGGCGGGCGAGAAGGTGAAGATCGAGGGACATTCGGTGATGGTGCTGCGCCGCGCGGATTGAACTTGGAGTGCGGAGGCAACGCCTCCGCTTTCGAACGCGTGGCAGGATCGCAGCCGCAGCGCTCTTGCCGCGGCATTCCAAAGCGGCGGCGTTGCCGCCGCACTCCACACTTGCGTTACGATCTTCCCGTCCGTGCGTCTAAACGGACGTGCAGCCATGAAACGCAACCTCTTCGTTCAGATCGCACTGCTCGTGATTCTTTGTTCCGCCATCGCGGTCGTCGCGAACGGATTCGCGTCGCGCACGCGACGGCTCGTCCTTCCCGGCTACTACCCGAACGCGTTGCGCGTACCGCCGAAGGAGCCGGAGCGCGTGCCTCCTCCAGCGCGTACGGAGACGGCGGTGGAAACGACGGCGACCGCGCCAACGACAACAACCATCGCACCATCGCCGGCGCTAACGCCGCCTCCGATCGCGCAGCCAGCTGCGGAGCCGACGAAGCCCGCGCCTAAACCAGTTCCTCCGATCGACATCGCGAAGTTTCAGCCGCATCCGGACCGCGCCTCGGTCGACGTCAGCGGCGAGGAAGCAGCCGCACTACACAAAGCCGGAGCGCTCTTTCTCGACGCGCGCCGCACCTCGGTCTACGAAGCCGGACACATCCCGGGCGCGCGCTCGTACTCGGTGTGGGAGTCCGATATCGACGAGAAGGTCAACGCGCTCTTCGAAGAGCGCTCTGATCCGGCGGACCAGAACAAGCCGATCGTCATCTACTGCTCCGGCGGCGCATGCGAGGACTCGCACATGCTCGCGCAGAAGCTGTGGGGCATCCAGTTCAACAATCTCTATGTCTACAAAGACGGTTTTCCGGACTGGCAGCAGCGCGGAAATGCGGTAAAGACGGGCAACACTCCGTAAACGTCGTGAAGAAGTTCGCAATCGCGCTCGTCCTGATCCTCGGCGTCCTCTACGCCGTCACGGTCATCGTCGTTCCGCCCCGCGTCGATCGCGCACTGAACCGCGTCTTCGGCACGCCGCCATTCGACCGCGCCTCGCCGCGTGCAGAAGCGCTGCACGCGAAGCTCACCATCGCCGATCTTCACGCCGACTCGCTGATCTGGGGACGCGATCTCCTCGAGCGCAACGACACCGGACAGGTCGACATCCCTCGGCTGCGCGTCGCGAATGTCGCAATTCAGGTCTTCAGCGTTCCGACGCAGGTGCCGAAGGAACGCTCGCGCTTCGGGACACCGCGCGATCAGCTCGATCTCCTCACCGTCGCCGCGTTCTGCAACGCCTGGCCGCCAAAGACGTGGTGCTTCCGCGACGCACGCGCGAAACACGCCTCGGGACTGCTGCAGAAATTCGCCAACAACAGCGACCGCGCGCTGACGCTCGTCCGCACGCGCGCCGACCTCGAGCGCGCCCTCCAAACGAAAACCCTCGGCGGCGTGCTCGCGCTCGAGGGTCTGCACGCGCTCGAGAACGACGTCGACAACGTCGACCGCCTCTTCGACGCCGGCTATCGCATCGCCGGTCTCGTCCACCAGTTCGACAACGAGCTCGGAGGCTCTTCGCAAGGCGTCAAGCGCGGCGGACTCACGCCGTTCGGACGCGAAGTCGTCGAACGCATGGAAAAGCGCGGCATGATCATCGACCTCGCGCACGCGTCGCCGCAGCTCCTGCGCGACGTCGTTGCGATCGCGAAACGTCCGCTCCTCGTCTCGCACACCGGCGTGCGCGGCACCTGCGACCGCCCGCGCAACCTCAGCGATGAGGAAGTGCGCCTGATCGCGAGCACCGGCGGCGTCATCGGCATCGGCTTCTGGTCCGGCGCCGTCTGTGGAGGCGACGCGAAAGCCATCGCGAAGTCGATCCGCCACGCGACGAACCTCGTCGGCGTCTCTCACGTGGCCCTCGGCTCGGACTTCGATGGCGACAAGATGCCCTTCGACACCACGGGCCTCGTCCAGATCACCGACGCCCTGCTCACGAACGGATTCTCCGAAGCCGAGATCGCCGCGATCATGGGCGGGAACGTGATCCGGATGTTGAGGGAGGGATTACCGACTGGGAAGTGAGCTCACGGCAACTCCGACGGCGAGAACTCACGAATGCGATTGATCGATACGATCCACAGCCGCCCCGTCACGCTTCTCGTTTCCCCGAGGTCTGCCACTCTGCCGAGTGCGCTCTCGATCATGGGGAGCGAAACCGGTTCGGGCAACCGCAGGACAACAATCCCTCGGTAGCGCGATGGCGGAAATCGAACAGTGTCGGTGAAATCCTTATCAAACGAGACCAAAGTCCGGTCTTCCGCGCGACAAACCTCAATCAGCGTCGCGTCTGCAACGGACGACAGATCTTCCCCGTCGACAGTAGCTACATCCCAACCGCGACCACGAAGAAGGACAGCGCCACGAACGCCGAAGTTCTCGTCGAGCTTTGCCCGCAGATGCTCACCCCACCTGGACCGTGCGCTCGCGCGTCATCTCCGACGCATACGCAAGGCAAGCCCGAACGTCCTCGACTGTGAGCTGGGGATAGTCGGCCAGGATTTCCTCGACACTCATTCCCGACGCGAGGAAGTCGACGATGAGCGAGACCCAGATGCGATGCCCGCGGATACACGGCTTTCCGCCGCAGATCGCAGGATCGATCGAGATCCGTTGCAGCAGTTCCTCGTGAGTCACGGATGAAGTGTACGCCCGAACCTTCTGCCGTGTCGCACGTCCGATTCGTAGCGCACGATAAGATGCGCCTCCGAATGAAAACCTGGCTTGCCCACCCCTGGCTGACCGTGCGCGTGCAGATCGCGCTCGGGGTGATCTTCGTCGTCGCGGCCTGGCCGAAGATCGTCGATCCTCCGTCGTTCGCGCACATGATCTTCAACTACCGCATCCTGCCCGCGGGGCTGATCAACATCAGCGCGCTGGTGATGCCGTGGGTCGAGATCGTCGCCGGCCTCTGCCTGATCCTCGGCGTGTGGGTCCGTCCGGCGCGTTGGATCATCACGCTCATGCTCGTCGTCTTCATGATCGCGATCGGCATCAACCTCGCGCGCGGCAACGCCATCGACTGCGGCTGCTTCGACGTCTCCGCCGCCGGCAAGACGTATGAAGAGCGAATTCGGGACATGTGGCTGGTCCTGCTCCGCGACGCCGGGATGTTGCTGATGTGTGCGCAGTTGTGGTGGGCGGAGCGGACGAAGCCGATATAGGCTTCGTTCATGCGATTCTTCCTCACGCTCGTGCTCACAACGCTCACGCTCACCGCCGCGCCCGTACAACGTGGCGACCTCAAGAAGGGCGACAAGCTCGAAGGCTTTCGGGTCGAAGCGCTCTATCTCAACGACGCGGCGAAGCCGATCGGCGGGCGCTTCATTCATGAGCGCAGCGGCTTCACCCTCGACTACCTCCAGATCGAGTCCGTGCCGCAGGGCTACACGTGGGTGAACTCCATCCCCGTCGGCGACCAGGGCGAGCCGCACACGCAGGAGCACCTGCTCCTCGGCAAGGGCACGACCGGCCGCGCGTTCGCCGGGCTCGACACGATGTGGCTCTCGACCTCCACCGCGTTCACGCAGCAGTGGCGCACGAGCTACCACTTCAACACGACCGCCGGCAAAGAAGTGTTCTTCGATCTCTTCGCCGCGGAGCTCAACGCCCTCCTGCATCCGAACTACACGGACGAAGAGATCCGCCGCGAGGTGCGCAGTTTCGGCGTGACGCAGAACTCCGACGGCACGCTGCGCCTCGAGGAAAAGGGCTCGGTCTACAACGAGATGACCAGCTCCAGCGCGAATCGCTATCGCGTGCTCTTCCGCGACATGGGCCATCTCGTCTACGGAAAGAATCACCCGCTCGCGTACAACTCCGGCGGCGAGCCCTCGGGCATCCGCACGATGAAGCCGGAGGACATCCGCAACTTCCACGCGGCGAACTACTACCTCGCGAACATGGGAACGATGGTCGCGTTCCCGAAGAGCGTTCCGCTCGCCGAGGTGCTCGATCGGACGGATGCGATCCTGAACAAAGTGGAAAGCGAGCCCACGAAGCGCGTCTCCACCACGACGAAGCCGTTCGCGCCGGCGCAGGCCGCACCCGCGGGCGCGATCGTCGTCGGCGAATGGCCGAACCGCAACGATCAGCAACCGAGTCCCCTGGCCCTCGTCTGGCCGGCGACGCGAATGAACCTTTCCATCGAGGAGCTCATCCTCCTCGAGCTGTTCGCCGAGACCTTCTCCAGCGACCCGACGACAAACCTCTACAAGCTCTTCGTCGACAGCAAGACGCGCGTGATGGACATCGGCGCGACCGGCGTCTTCTCGAACGTCGAGCGCGACCTCGGCCATCCGGTCTCGTTCATCCTCGACAACGTTGCGGTCTCCAATTTCACCGACGAGAAGATCGCCGAGATCCGCGCGAAAGTGACCGCGGAGCTCGCGCGCATCGCTGCATTCAAAGACGACTCGGCCGAGCTGAAGGAATTCAACGAGCGCGTGCTGAGCCGCGTCGCCGAGACCGAACGCCAGCTCGCGAACTTCGTGAACACGCCACCGTCGTGGGGCGGGCGAGGCACGGGCTCGTCGTGGATGGATCAGCTGCTCCTCCTCGAGCGCACGAGCGAGTTCAAGAAATCGGTGACGCTCGCACCGCAGATCGCCGGCGTGCGCAAGCAACTTGACTCGGGGAAGAACGTCTGGCGCGACGCGCTCGCGAAATGGCAGTTGACGAGCGTGACGCCGTACGCCGCTGCGGCGCGTCCGAGTCCCGCGCTGCTGCAGCGCGAGGAGACGGAGCGGGTCGCGCGCGCGGACGCGGAGACGCAGCGCGTCGCGCAGCAATACGCGCTCACGGATGCGCAGGAGGCGCTGAAGCGCCATCAGAAGGAACAGGACGCCCTCGCCGCGAGCATCGAGGAGGATGCGAAGAAGATCACGCCGCCGGCGTTCGTGAAGAACCCGCCGATGACGCTGGACGAAGAGCTGCAGTTCAAGCAGACGAAGCTCGACTCGGGCATCCCGATCGTCACTTCAACCATCGACAACATGTCCAGCGCCACGGTCGCGGTCGCGCTGCGCGCCGACTGCATCCAGGGCGCGGAGCTCCGCTATCTCTCGCTGCTCCCCGCGCTGCTCACGCGCGTCGGCGTCATCGAGAACGGCAAGCCGGTGTCGTACGACGAGATGTCGGAACGTCTGCGGAAGGAGATCTTCCGTCTCGACGCGAACTTTTCGACGAACCCGCGCACGGGCCGCGTCGAGCTGGTCATCCGCGGCGCAGGCCTCGGCGCGACGGAAGCGAAGCGATCGATCGAGTGGATGTCGCTGGTGATGCATCACCCCGACTGGCGGCCGGAGAACCTCGCGCGCATCCGCGACGTCGTCGATCAGACGCTGAGCGGCTTGCGGAACACCATGCAGGGTTCCGAGGAGTCGTGGGTCACCAATCCGGCAAACGCTTATCGGATGCAGGGATCACCCGCGTACCTCGCGGCGGACTCGTTCCTCACGCGGTCACACAACGCGCTGCGACTGCGCTGGCTGTTGAAGGAAGTCTCGGCGGAAGATCGTGGTCCGCTCACGCAATGGTTCACGACGCTCGCGGGACAGAAGGGCACACGCGCGGAGCTGAAGGATTTGCTCGCAAAGCCGCAGACGGTCGCGGGGCTCTCCGAGTCCGCCACTGCGATCGCGAAGGAAGCGGTGAAGGACCTCGATCTCACGCTCATCGAGATCCCGGATAGCACTCTCGAGGCAGATTGGTCGTATCTCGTCGGCGCGATGCGCGACGATCTCCTGATCCCGCCCGCGCAGACGCTCGCGGCGATCGATGCGCTGCGCAAGCGATTGCTGAATCGCCAGGACGCGCGCATGTGGCTCGTCGGATCGACCGATCTGCAGAAGGCGATCGCGGCGGACGTGAAGTCGTTGGCGGCGTCGATTCCAGATCAGAAAGTGGGGGCGCGGGCTTCCAGCCCGGGTCATATCGATGCGCGTCTCCTCGCACGCGATGCGACGGCGACCGATCCCGTGTACGTCGGTCTGCTCGCGCCGAACATGAAGGGCGGCGTCGTGCTCACGTCCGTGCCGAGCGTGCACTTCAGCGACGCGGCGAATCGCGAGAAGCAGCTCGACTATCTCGCCAGCCGTCTGTACGCGGGCTACGGCGCGCACGGCGTTTTCCTCAAAACGCTCGCGGCGGGACTCGCGTACAGCAACGGCCTGCGCGGAAACGTGCAGGGCGGCCGCGTGGGCTACTACGCGGAGCGCACGCCGGAGATCCCGCAGACGGTGAAGTTCGTCGTCGACACGTTGAAGTCCGCCGAGCGCGATCCGCGTCTCGCGGATTACGCGCTCGCGCAGGTCTTCGGCGAGACGCGCGCCGCCTCGACTTACGAGACGCGCGCGGAAGGGATCGCGAACGATCTCGCCGACCAGCAACCGCCCGAGCAGGTGCGCGCCTTCCGAGCGTCGATCCTCGAGCTGCGCAAGGATCCGAAGCTCGGCGACACGCTGTTCGATCGCAAGGACGCCGTCTACGGACGCTCGCTGCCGGGATACAACATGAAGGGGAAGGATGTCGCTGACGCGATCTACTTCACGATCGGCCCGGACAAACAGCAGGACGCGTGGGAGGGATATCTGAAGAACGCGGAAGGCGCGGAGACGAAGTTGTTCCGGCTGTACCCGCGTGATTTCTGGATACCGTGAGCCAGTTGACAGTTTGCAGTTGACAGTTGGCAGGAGAGATTTCTCTTTCTCCTGCCAACTGCATACTGTCGACTGCCAACTACTTCGAGCACTCCCCCAGCCACTTGCCGGAGTACTTCGTGGTCATCTCCTGCTCGCCGATGGTCATGTCCATCTTGCCGGAGTAGCTGTCGTCGGTGAACGTGATCTCGCCGGTACCCTTCATGTCCTGTTTCGGGCAGCTGATCGTCCACGTGACGGTGTTGCCGTCCACCTTGTAGTCGGCTACGTCACATTTCGACTTCGGATCGGTCGGCACGGCCTTCTGCGGATCCTTCAGGTCCTCCTCGGTCAGGCAGACCTCCCACGTGAACGGCGGCATCTTCACCGGCATGTTCGGCATTTCCATCTGCATCTTGATCTTCCACTTGCCGGGCTTCTGCGGGTTCGGAGTGTCGGCCGCGCGGGCTGGCAGGATCACGGTGACCGCGAGGAGCGCGGCAAGGATGTACGGAACGGACTTACGCATTCTTGGGGATTCCTTCCTGAGTGGGATGCGCCCGAGTATAGCGGACCGGTGAGGGAGTTCTCCCGCGGTTTACGCGATCTTCAGCAGGGACAATCCCAACAACCTGGAGGACTCATGAAACTGCGGCATTTGCTCATGCTGGCCCTGCTTGCGGCCATTTCGTTTTCCCTCGTCGCGGGCGAGGCGATCACTCTCCCCGACCTCAACCCGTCCGAGTGGTTCGACGGCAAGATGGGCGGTACGTTCGGCGCCAAGACCGTCACGGCGTTCACGAAGAGCAACCGCGTCGCCGTCGCGGGCTTCCGCGTCGTATTCGTCACGCACAACGAGGCGCGTGCTTTCGTCCGTGCGAGCTATCTCCCCGGCCGCGACACCGGCTCGGCGAGCGCGAAGATGGAAGTCGATCTGCGCGGCGTCGACGACGCCACGATGCAGGCGATCACTGATCGCGCCTACACGCTCTTCATCGAACAGTTGAAGGCGGCGGGCCGCGAAGTCGTCACGCCCGATCAGTTCAAGGAGTCGTACGCCGGCTTCAAGACCAGCGCGGCGGTACCGATGGAGGTCAAGACCGGTCTGCTGAAAGGAAAGGTCTTCAGCCCGACCGGCATGCCCCTCTGGTTCCAGATCGGCGACGCCTGGGGCGACGCCGGGATCGGTCAGAAGAACATGCGCGCGTTCAACGAGCTGTCGAAGAGCGCAAACGCGGCGGTGACCATCGCTCCGCTGATCGTCGTCGACTTCGCACACATGGAGTCGAGCGGCAACCGCAGCGGTCTCGTGGCGCGGCGCGCGGAAGTGGGCGCGTCGCTGGCGATGAGCATCCCGACGTTCACGACGCGCGTCGTCCGCGCCGAGCAGACCCGCTACGGCGGCCTTGTGTCCAAAGGTGACGACGGCGCGCTCACGATGACGAAGGCCCTCGACACCGACATCGAGTTCGCGGAGTTGTCGCTGCTGGACGAGAAGACCGGCACGATCGTCAGCCTCACCGGCGCGGACTCGAAGCGCAAGAAGTGGTTGAAGGTGGCCGAAACGACAAACGACGCGTATTCGACTGCCGCGCAGGCCGTGCTGTCGCAGGCAACCGGCGCATTCGCGAAACTGTTCGCGGCGCATCCGGCGTCCCCCGGCTGAAGCCGGGGGCTAGCGATCACGGCTTCACCCACCCCGCGAAGTTCATCTGTCCGTTCTCGATCTTGATCATCGCCACCGGCTTGATCGGATTGCGGTCCGCGCCCATCGTGATCGTGCCGGCCACGCCTTCGTAGTCCTTCGTCGTGGCGATCTGGTCGCGCACGGCCTTGCGGTCGAGCGTGTTCGCGCGTTTGGCGGCGTTCGCCCAGATGTACAACGCGTCGTAGCCGAGGGCAGCATTCGCCTCGGGGTTCTTACCGTAACGCTTCCTGTATTCGGCGACGAATTTCTGCACGACCGGACGCGTGTCGCCGACGAAGTAGTGATCGGAGAAATAGGAGCCTTCGATCGCCTTGCCGCCGATCTCGATGACCGCGGCCGAGTCCCACCCATCGCCGCCGACGAGGGGAACGGTCAGGCCCAGGTCGCGCGCCTGAATCGCGATCTGCCCGACCTCGGTGTAGAAACCGGGGATGAACACCACCTGCGGCGACGCGCCGCGGATCGTCGTGAGCTGCGGACGGAACTCCGTGTCGCCGCCGGAGTAGCTCTGCTCCGCGACGATCTTTCCGCCCGCGTCTTCGAATTCCTTGCGAAAGACTCCCGCAAGGCCGACGGAGTAGTCGGTTTTCTTGTCGACGAGGATTGCCGCGGTGTCGAGCTTCAGCTCGTTCCGCACGAACGCCGCCAGCGCCTTGCCCTGCAACGGGTCGGTGAAGCAGACGCGGAAGATGTACTCGCCCTTCTCTGTGACCTTGGGATTCGTCGACGACGGAGAGATCATCGGGACGCCGCTCTTCTGCGCGATCGGCGCGGCCGCGAGCGACTGGCTCGACGAGTTCTCGCCGATCAGGGCCGCGACGTTCGAGGCCGCGATGAGCTTCGTCACGACGGACGCGGCCTCCTCGGCCCGCCCCTGGTCGTCCTCAATCACGAGCCGGATCTGGCGGCCGAGGACGCCGCCGGCAGCGTTGATCTCGTCGGCGGCGATCTTGACGCCGTTGATGGTGGCGGTGCCGAATGCGGCCTCGCCGCCGGTGAGCGCGGCATAGGCGCCGACTGGAATATCCCCTGTCGTGTCTGCCGTTTGGGCTTCGCGGCCGGGGCTGCAGGCCATCGCCATCAGTGTGCCTGCCAGCAGCAATCGAACAATCTTCACGAATTCACCTCGGACGCGAGTCTATCGTTTGAAAGGATTCAAATGAACGCCAACGACATCCGCAAAGGCATCGTCATCGTCTTCGAGGGCGACCTCTGCAAGGTGATGGAGTTCCGCCATCACACGCCGGGCAACCTGCGGGCCATGGTCCAGGCCAAGCTGCGCAACCTGCGCACGGGCAACCAGTTCGAGCACCGCTTCCGCTCGAACGACGACATCGAGCAGGCCTACATCAGCCAGCACGAGATGGAGTACATGTACTCCGACGGTCACGCACATCACTTCATGAACACCGAGAACTACGAGCAGATCGAGATCAGCGAAGACGATCTCGGCGACGCCGCGGCGTGGCTCGAGCCGGGAGTGAAGCTGCAGGTGCAGTTCCATGAGGCGAAGCCGATCGGCGTGGAACTGCCGAAGACGATGAAGGTGCGCATCAAAGAGACGCAGCCGATGGTCAAGGGCGCGACGCAGTCGTCGTCGTATAAGCCGGCGACGCTCGAGAACGGCGTCGTGGTCCAGGTCCCGCCGTTCGTCACCGAAGGCGAGGAGATCATCGTCGATCCGGTGGACAACCGGTATCTCGAGCGGGCAAGGTAAGCTGAGGAGCCGTGAGCTCCGTCCATTTCCTCTGTACACAATGCGAACAACGGCTCGCGCGCGACGCGGGTGAGCCGCCACGCGCGTGCGAACATTGCGGCGCGGAGAATTCCGTCGTCGCTCCTCCCGAAAACGCGATCATCGACCGCTGCGCGGCCTGCGCGCACGAGCAGTTGTACTTTCAGAAAGACTTCAACCGCAGGACCGGCATTGCGCTGGTGGTCGTCGGCGCGGTGTTCGTGCCGTGGACGTACGGCATCTCGCTGCTGGCGGTGACGATCCTCGACTACATCGTTTGGCGCGTGGTGAAGGACGTGATCGTCTGCTATCAATGCCAGGCGGTCCATCGCGGATATCCCGCGAATCCCGCGCTGCAGCCGTTCGATCTCGTGATTCACGACCGGCACGTGTATGGCGCCGCGCCTCCCGGCGCGGAAGAAGGACATTAGCGACCCTCTGTCATCCCGAGCGTGAGTCGAGGGACCTGGGTGGGCGGCGCAACGAGGGACGTGCCTTGCGCCCCACCCGAGCCCCAGGTCCCTCGACTCACGCTCGGGATGACATCCGCCACTTCCTCCAGCGTTCTCTCCACGTTGGTCGGACTTTCATCTCCTCCACCGCAGCCGCCGCGCCGGCGTCATCGCCTTCGCGCTCGCGCAGGAAGTAGAGGTGGTCCATCGCGTAGAGGTACAGATCCGTCTCGGTGCGGCCTGGGAACTTTTCCATCACGCCGCTGCGGTGGATCACATCGAGCATCGGCTCGAACACGTGTGCACGCCACGACGCGATCGCGTCCGGCCACGCCTTCTTCTCGTACCAGCCGTGCACGCTGATGTGATCGAGCAGACGTTCGTACGCATCGAGCTCCGTCGCCTCGGCGTCGACGCCGGTCGCTTCGAGAAAATCGGCGCGGCCGCGGCGGAGAGCGAGTCCTTCGAGCGAATCATTCGGCTCGACGGGGATGTTGGTGACGAACTCGCGCACGCGCGCTTCGATCGACGGCGCGTGGAGATGTCGCGCGACGGAGATGCGGTGATGGCCGTCGATGACGAAGTACGCGTCGCCGACTTTGTAGAGCTCGACGCTGGCGAACCCCACCTCGCCGAGAGCGAGCTTGCGCACGCCCTCCCAACGACCGCGAAGAGATTCGTCGCGCGGAAAGAAGAGGCGGTTGAAATCGCGGTCGCGTCCGAGGGAGCCGACGATGCGGTCGAGCGGGACGTCGACGAGGCCGCGATCGACGCTGTGGCGGAGCCGCAGTTTCTCGCGCACCGCGTCGAACGGCAGCAAATCGGGAGGAAGGCCGCGGCGGACCCGCGCCAGATCCACCTCCAGCGCGCGACGGCGCGCATCGTCGAACTCGAACATGACCTGGTCCAGCTTACCGCCTCCGCGACTCACGTCACGATGTCATGACGGCGAAGCGAAACCGTCAGCTCTCCGATCGCATCGTGTTTGAACTCGGTCAATGGCGCGAACACATGTTCACCCCGCCTCTCCTGCCAAAACGACACCACGCATTTCCGGGTCTGCTCGTAGCGTCGCTGCGACTCGAAGAGCGGTTTCGCGTTCCACGACACGTGAAGCCTGAACCGCCTGCGCGGGAAATTCGCCCGAAGTTTCAGGCAAATGAGCTCGGCTATCGCGATCCCATGTTCCACCAACTCGGGTCCACTGTGTCGCGCCGCGATGCCTTGTCCGAGCTCGACGCGGTTGTAGGCTTGTTCCCAGCAGCTCCGATTTACGAGCCACTCGTTGGGGATGAACTTCTCGTCGACGAAACCTGCAGGAACGCACATCTCCAGAAACACGGATCCATCGATTTCCACGAGCGGCGAGAGCACCACCATTGAAAACACGTTCAACGGGCCGATCACCGGTTCCGCGGATCGTCGCCTGGCTGTCAGATGCCGAAGGACGCGCCGCATGTTGGCGTTTGTCTCTGAGAAGTAGTTCCGGAGATCCACGACCGACGCTCGCTCAGATTCGCTGCTCGGTCCCGGCATCGAACAGATGCAGCGCATCCAGCTCGAGCACGAGGTCGATCTCGTCGCCCATCTTCGGCATGACGTGCGAGTCGAACGCGGCGACGAGGAGATCGTCGCCGATGCGGCTGTGGACGACGGCCTGGTGGCCGATGGGCTCGACGATGTCGACGACCGCTCTCACACGCGCCGTGGCGCCGCGCCCCGTCTCGTGGCTGGGAAGGATGTTCTCCGGACGCACGCCGACGAGCACCTTCTGCCCGTTCGTGACATTGCGTCCCGCCGGCACGGGGATCGAGAACTTCGCGGCTTCGAGTTGCCCGTCGCGCACCACCGCGTCGAAGAAGTTCATCGGCGGCGTGCCGATGAACTGCGCGACGAAAACGTTCGCGGGCTTGTCGTAGACCTCCAGCGGCGTCCCCACCTGCTGGATCTTTCCGTTGTTCATGACCGCGATGCGATGGCCCATCGTCATCGCCTCGATCTGATCGTGCGTGACGTACACGCACGTGGTCTGGAGGCGCTGCTGGAGCTTCGTGATCTCCGCGCGCGTCTGCACGCGCAGTTTCGCATCGAGGTTCGAGAGCGGCTCGTCGAAGAGGAAGACCTTCGGATCGCGGACGATCGCGCGCGCCACGGCGACACGCTGACGCTGTCCGCCGGAGAGCTGCTTCGGCTTGCGATCGAGCAGGTGTCCGATTCCCAGCGTCTCCGCCGCCTCGGCGACTTTGCGATTCAGCTCCGGCTTCGGCGTCTTGCGGATCTTCAGGCCGAACTCGATGTTCTCGCGCACGGTCATGTGCGGGTAGAGCGCGTAGCTCTGGAAGACCATCGCCACGTCGCGGTCCTTCGGCTCGAGGTCGTTGACGACGCGGTCGTCGATCTTGACCTTGCCCTCGCTGATGTCCTCGAGCCCCGCGATCATCCGCAGCGCGGTGGACTTCCCGCAGCCGGACGGGCCGACCAGGACCATGAACTCGTGATCCTGGATGTCGAGATTGAATCCCTCGATCACCGAGACGGTGCCGAAGCGCTTCGCGACGTTCTCGAATGTGACTCCCGCCATAGGCTCGCCATCTTACACAGGTAAGTGCGCGAGCGCGGAGAGCCAGCCGCCGAGCACCTCGCCGATGACCACGGCCACGACGTCGACGTAGAGGATGCCGGTCGCGGCCATCGTGGAGCGGATCTTCACCGTGCCCCACACCATCGGAAAGAGCGCCAGCGGTCCGAGCAGTCCCCAACCCGCGCGCATCCAGAAGAAGATGTCCTTCAACAGCGGCGGCGGCCACGCGACGGCGATGACGATGACGACGAGCGCGAGCTTCGCGATTGCGGCGACGAGCGTCGCGATCGTCAGTCGCTTCAAAGGATCGATAGCCATGCCACGTACAACGAGATACCAGTGGCCGAGGAGCATGGCCAAATTCACGCTGCCGAGAAGCGCGATCGATGCGAGCGCGCCGGCGATGCTCCACGCGAGATGCGAGGGCCGCACGGCCGCGTGGTGTCCGAGGATCGCGGCGACGAGATAGGACGCGCCGAGGAGCGCGGCGGACGCACGGAAGACGAGGCGCTTCGGATAGCGGAGCACGACGTACGTCAGCGCGGTGAGCACAACGACGGCGGAGTCCGCCAGCGCGAGATCGCGTCGCGCCGCCATCGCGTGCGCGACGCCCGCACAGAGCGCGAGCGCGCCGCCGACGAGGAAGATCAGCCGATAGAACTTCACCCCCGCGTTGCGGCGTCCGACGAGCGGAAGAAAGAGGTAGAGGCCGGCGGCGGCGTCGATCAGGAAGAGCGCGAGGAGCATTGCGGGCGCGCGCATGGTAACGCTGAATGCATGAGCTGACCGTCCGTTTTCGACCGGACGCACGTTCCTTGCACAGGCTCCGTGCCAGTGGACGAAGTTGCGAAGACCTCGCTGTTGATCGTTGACGACGAAGAACCCATCCGCAACCTGCTGGCGCGCGTCGCCGAGCGCGCTGGCTTCGACGTGGAAGTCGCGAGCGACGGCATTGAAGCGTTGGAAACGCTGGCGCGACGCGAGTTCCTGATCGTGATCGTCGATCTGATGATGCCGCGCCTCAGCGGCTATGAGCTGGTGCAGAAAATCAGCACGCTCACGCCGCGTCCATGCGTCATCGTGGCGACCGCGTTGACGAACAGCGACGTCGCCACTCTCGACGACTCGATGGTGCGTCGCGTGATCCGCAAGCCATTCGACATCCACGCCGTCGCGGATGCGTTGATCGAGACGGCGCGGCAGATGGCGGAAGAGCGGCGCGCGAATGACGACGTGATTACGCCGGATGTGATCATGGTCGACGTGAGCGAGCCGAAGGCGGAAGACGTAAGTTAGCCGCCGCCGGCGCTCCGGAGTACGCTCTCGCGTTCGCGGATCGCGACGTCCAGCCGCAACTCGCTCACCTGCTCCAGCAACTGCGCCATCGTCTGCGTCCGGTCGTAGATGCTCTTGCGCATCGCGCGCTCGACGACGACGCGCATCCGCGGCGAGACGGTCATCGGCAACGGCGGCGCGTCCTTCTCCACGATCGCGGCGAGGATGTCGATGGCAGTCTCGCCGTCGAACGGAGGTGTGCCGGCCAGCATCTCGTAGAGGACGACGCCGAGGCTGTAGATGTCGGAGCGGGTGTCGATGATGGATTCGCCGCGAACCTGTTCGGGCGAAAGATAATAAAGCGTCCCGACACGCGAGCGGCGCAGAGGATCGGTGCCGTCGCCGCTGCCCGCGAGCGTGGCCACGCCGAAGTCGAGGATCTTCACGCCGTGATCGCGGCGCAGCATGACGTTCTCGGGCTTGATGTCGCGGTGGACGACCCAGGTCTCGTGCGCCGCAACGAGCGCGCTCGCGACGCCGATCGCGACGTCGAGGATTTCGCTGATCTCCATCGATCCGCGCTGCATGCGCTGGCGCACCGTCTCGCCGTCGACGTATTCGCTGGCGATGTACTGCAAATCGTCTTCCTGGCCGACGTCGAACACCGTGGCGATGTTCGGGTGGTTGATCATCGACGCGCAGCGAACCTCGCGCTCGAAATGCCGGACCTCGCCCTCCTCGGCGTTGCGCCGACGCAGCACCTTCAGCGCAACCTTCCGATGCATGAACGTGTCCTCGGCGAGGTAGACCTCGGAGGATCCTCCGCCGCCCAAATGCTGGAGCACGCGATAGCGTCCTACGCGCAAAACGTTCATTGTGGGAACCCGAGACGGCGAAGGTATTTCACATCCAGCGCGATTCGAGCGTGAGCCAGCTCACGTTCAGCGCACGACGGCGCTGGCGCGAATGAAGCGGAACCCGCGCGCCTTCAGTTCGGGAAGCTCCTCGGCGAGCACGCGCATCGTCACCGGATAAGGGTGTCCGATGCCGATGGCGACGCCGCGTTCCTCAGCGGCGGCCGCGAGCTCGGCGACCTGTTTGCGGACCGCGCGCTCGCTGGCGACGTCGTCGAGGAACACGTGGCGCGAGGCGGTGCGCACGTTCAGCTCGCGCGCGACGTCCGCCGCGACGGAGCTGCCGGTCGTGCGCGAGTCGATGAAGTACATCCCGTCCGGCATCGCGCGGAGGACGTTGGTCATCACTCGACGATCGGTCGTCGCGAGGGATCCCATGTGATTGTTCATGCCGCGCGCGTGCGGCACGGCGTCGATGTTCTCGCGCGTCGCGCGCGCGATCTCCTCATCGGACATCGAGGTGAGGATGGCGTTGCGTCCGGGCGTCTCGTGTCCCCGCGGCTGCATCGGCAGATGCACGAGGATCTCGAAGCCGCGATCGTTCAACGCCTCGGCGAACTCGCTCGCGCGCGTGCCGTTCGGAAGGATCGCGCAGTTGAGGTTCGCGTCGAGCGACATCAGGCGATCGAGTGACTGTCCGTCGAAGCCGAGGTCGTCGATGATGAGAACGATGTCGCCGCCTTTGGAGCGGCGCGCCCTCTTCGGCGTCACGCGCGGAAGCGCCGACATGTCCTCCCGAGCGGAGTCGAGGGACCTGGGCGGGCGGGTCTCCGATGAACGCTTTTCGCGCTTGGCCGCAACGGCGCGCGCTTCCTCGTACGTCTCCTGCGGCGACTCCCCGCCGTTGATCCACTGCCACAAAAAGAAAGCGGCCAACCCCGCGAGAGGTATGGCCGCCAGAAAGGCGATCGTGCGAAATGAACTGCGCGTTCCCTCCCGTACGATCATGCGCAGGAGGATTGTAGCGCCATCATGAAATCACGCGCAGCGTCTTGACCTTCGAGAAGTCGTGATCGTACGTTACCAGCGCATCCGCATTGATGGCCAGAGCGCTTGCGACCTGTACGGCATCGGCGAGTTTCAACCGCAGCGATCCTCGTAGCCGTGCCGCGCTCTCTGCAATGGCAGCATCCAGCGGAACGACCTGCCAGGACGCGAGCATGCTTCGATAGCGGTGCGCCAACGCTTCTTCGCCCGTTGCAAAAGGACCGGACAACACCTCGACAATCGTCACGGTCGTGACGGCGAAACGAACGTAGCCTCGCGCGTGCAAATCGAACAGAGGCTGGAACCGTGGGCCGTATCGGGGATGTTCTTCGAGGACGTAGATGATGGGCGCGGAATCGAGAAGGAGCCGCGCTCCCTCCGGGAGGTCCGACGGATCTAGCGCTCCCATTCGTCCCGCAGCTTACGGATCGTCGCAGTGCTGTTGCGGCCCCACAATCCCCGTCCCGTTCCCCTCAAGGGAAGGATTGATTGCTGCCGCTCTCCCTGATCGTGCTGATCAGCCGGAACGAGAGCCGCAATCGGACGACCATGCTTCGTGATGATCGTCGAATCACCACGCTCGGCGGCCGCAAGGAGGTCGGAAAACTGATTCCTCGCCTCCTCCGCACCTTTACGTCTGACGCGTCCCATTGCGGTCAAACTGTACAGAGCTGTACAGAATTCGTCAACACGGAGAAGACAGCACTGGCCACCTTTTTCTCAGCCGCCGGGCGCTGCACCCCGTACAACTCGAGGGCCTTCTCCAGAATCAGGTCCTCTTCCTTCTTCTGCACCTTCGCGTCCGGATCCTGGAGCGCCTGCGAGGAGAGGTCGACCACGACGTCGGGCTTGATGCCGGTGTCGGTGATCGCCTTGAGGTCGGGCGTGGTGTAACGCGCGACCGTCATCAGCACGCCGCCGCCGCTCGGGAGAGGGATGAACTTCTGGACGATCGCTTTTCCGTAAGTCGTCACGCCGACGACTTTGCCGCGGTTGTTGCCGCGAATCGCGGCCGCGAAGACCTCGGCGCCGGCCGCGGTGGAGATGTCGGTCAGCACGTGCAGCTCGCCGTCGTAGGCCGTGTTGCGGTCGGCCTGCCAGCGCTTCGTCTCGATCTTGCGTCCGTCGAGCGACGTGATCAGACCGCTCGTGAGCAAATCGTCCGCGGCGGTGATCGCTTCCTCGACCGAGCCGCCGGCGTTGCCGCGGAGGTCGACGATGAGCTTGCGAATGTTGCGCTTGCGCACGTCCTCGAGCGCGGCGCGGAACTGGGCGGCCGAGCCCTCTTCGAAGTAAGGGATCTTCACGTACGCGACGCCCGAGATCGTGTCGGTCGTCGGCGTCACGGGATGGAAGGACTTCGGCTCGATCGTGACGGTCGAGCGCTTGGTCTCGCCGCCGCGCAGGACCTGCATCTTCACCGGACGGTTCTTCTGCAGCGCCGCGCGGATCTGCCACACCGCGAGCTTCTGCGTCGACACGCCGTCGATGGCTTCGATGAAATCGCCGCGTTCGAGACCGGCCTTCTCCGCCGGCGAGCCGACCACCGGCGCGATGACGTAGGCGTAGCCGAAGCGCTTCGTGACGACCACGCCGAGGTTGTTGTCCTCGACGTCGGTGAAGCCTTTGTACGCGTTCATCTGCGCGGGTGGAACGTAGTAGCTGAACTCGTCGATCGCGTCGGTCACACCGGCGAACGCGCCCTGCATGAGCTCATCGGACGCGACGGTGTCGACGTAGTTGCTGCGCACGAGATCGAAGACCTCGTGGAAGATGCTCAGGTAGCGATAGACGCTGGTCTTCTGCGTCGACTGGCCGAACAGCGCACCGGCGAGCAGCGTGACCATCAGAGCGACGGAGAGAGAGAGAAATACGATTCTTTTTTTTGTCATCAGCGCAACCACTTCTGAGGATCTTCCGGTTTGTTGTCCTGTCGCACCTCGAAGTAGAGATGCCCTGAGCTCGCATCCTCGCTCTCGCCCACTCCTGCAATCGGCTGGCCGGTGACGATCCGATCGCCTACGGCGACAGCCGGTGCCTTGAGGTTCCCGTACAAGCTGAAGACGCGATTGCCGTGATCGAGGATGATCAAGTTTCCGTATCCTTTGAACCACTGCGAAAAAAGAACTGTTCCCTGGAACACCGCGTGGACCTGCGTTCCCGGAACTGCTTCGATTTTCAGGCCGTTATTGACCGTGAACGTTGAAAACTTCGGGTTACGTTGCCGTCCGAAGCGCTCGATGACCTCGCCCTGCACCGGCCACTCGAGCGCGCCCTGGACGCTGCGGATGTCGATCGAGGTCGCTTCGCCGCGCTTCTGCTGCGACAGAACGTCGACCAGGCGCTGGAGTCTGCGGGCCTTTTCCTCCAGTGCGGCGAGCTGCGTCGCCGTCCCGGTCTCGACCGATCGCAGACGCGTGACGACGCGCAGTTGTTGTTCGCGCGCGGCGAGGACGGCGGCGCGCCGCTGTTCGACGACCTTGCGCGTCTCCTGCAGCCGCGTCTGTTTTTCCGCGAGCTGCTGACGCTGGATGGCGAGTTGTGCACGCGCGGCCTGGAACCGCGACACGAGCCGCGCGTCGCGCGTCACGAGATAGCTGAGCATCGACACGGCTTCGATCGGATTCTTGTCTTCGTCGAGCGCGAGGAACATCCGCACGTAGCTCAATCCGCCCATGCGGTACAGCGCGACGAGACGTTTGCGGAGGTCGGATTTCTGCTGCGCGATTCGCGGTACGAGCGCGGCAATCTGCGTCTCGATGACTTGCTGCTCGGCGGCGAGCCTCGCTTCCGCGGCGGCCGCGAGCTCGAGCTCGTGCGTGCGGATGCCGACCTCGAGGTCCACTTCCTCCAGCTCGCGCGCGGCGGATTGGGCCTGGCGACGTACTTCGTCGAGGCGCGCACGAAGACGCGAGATGTCGCTGCGGATGCGATCGAGATCGGTGCGCTGCGCGGGCGCGGTGGTCGCGATGAGAAGCAGAAGCAGCGCGAGACCCCTACGCAGGCGGGCCATATTTCGCCGAGAACTCCTGCAAAGCCTGTCTTGCGGCCTGCTGCTGCGCTTCTTTCTTCGACGAGCCCTCGCCGCGTGTGGTCAGGCTGCCGATGCGGACTTCGACGATGAAAGTCTTGTCGTGATCGGGCCCGACTTCGTCCACGACGTTGTATTCGGGCAGTTGCAATCCGCGCCCCTGCGCGATCTCCTGCAGCGCGGTCTTGTAGTCGCTGAAGAGCAGGTCCTGCTGATCGATCCGCGCGATGTCGTCCGCGAACGAGCGGATGATGAGCTCGCGCGCGGGCTCGATGCCGCCATCGAGGTAGATGCCGGCGATGACGGCTTCGAAGAGATTCGCGAGCAGCGAGTCTTTCTTCCGACCGCCGGTTTTCTCTTCGCCGACGCCGAGGAGGATCACTTCGCCCATGCCGTAGTGGCGCGCCTTCGCGGCCAGACTCGACGCACTGACGAGGAAGGCCTTCATCTTCGAGAGCGCGCCTTCGTCGAGGTGCGGGAAATGATTGAAGAGCAGATCGCCGATGACGAAGCCGAGGACGGAGTCGCCGAGGAACTCGAAGGTCTCGTTGTGGCGGACGTCGAGCTCTTTCGCCTCGTGCGAGTAGGACTTGTGCGTGAGGGAGCGACGCAGCAACTCGCGCTTCTCGAACGTATAGCCGATGCGCTGCTCGAATTCAGAGACGCCGTTGTGCAATCGGGGAAGTATAGCGGCACAAACGTAGGGCGTGGCTTCAGCCCGCCTCCCCCGGGGGGGCGGGCTGAAGCCACGCCCTACGTTTCTACCGCACCACCACCGGGATCCCCACCACCGTGGGCAAACTCCCTTGCGGTACCACCGTGAACTTCAGCTGATAGCTCCCCGCCGCCACATTGCGCGGCTGGAACTTGTAGAGCAGCTTCGCGACGCCATGCTCGTCCGGCGAGGTTCGTCCCGCGAGCGTCACCGGCGCGGGTTGTGCGGAGCCGTCGGCGGCGACGAGCATCGGCGTGATCGAGAGCTTGTCGGCGGGCAGGCCACGCACCATCAGCACGATCTGCTGCTCCCCACCCGACGCCACTTCGACGCCCGCGCCAGGGACGAACGGCGTCTCGCCGAGCGCGAGGATCTCCGCCGCGACCGCGCCGCGCGTCGGACTGACGAGCGTCACCCAGCCGCTCGCCTCCGCCGCCGCCACCGGCCGCAGCACGGCCGTCGCGCCGAACTTCGGCACGACGAGACGCGCCTGCGAGAATCCGATGCGTCCCGTCTCGTCGACGCGGACCAGCGTCTTCAGTGAATACTCGCCCGGCGGCAGATTGAGCGCGCTCACGTAACGCACACCGGTCGCGCGCACGGCTTCCGCGGTCTTCGCCAGATCGAGCGCGATGCGTTGCTGCGCGTAATCGACCACCTGTCCCTTGTCGTCGAACGCGTACACGAACACGTTCGCCGTCGTATTCGCCTCGCTCACTCCGTCGAGGAGCTTCGATCCGGTGATGTCGACGACGATCGGCACGCGCGCGTTTTCATTCGCTCCCGGCACCGGCGTGGCCGACACCGCCAGCGGCACGTCGCGCACTTCCGCGTCGGTCATCATCAGCTCGGAGAGGCTGAGCGTCGCCTCCAACGCGTTCATTTGCGGCGGCACTTCGTAATAGCCGGGACGGTGCGTGACGTCGCCCTTCGCGTTGGCGAGCTTCACGTTGATCTTGTGAAAGGTGCCGGGCTTGCCGGTCTCTTTCGACGTGAAGCCGAGGAGGTAGATCACTTCCTGCTGGCGGAGGAGCTGCTCGAACTGCCCGGAGAGGTCGTTCGAGTTGCGGATCACGGTGCCGCCGGTGGGACGCGTGACGAGGAACAGTCCCTCATTGTTTGCTTTTCTCAAGCCCTCGCGCGCGTCGACGTCGGAGCGCACGCCGCGGATGTCGATCGCGTGGAGGCGGACGTCGGAGCGGCGGAAGATCTCGGCCATCCCGGAGATCTCGTTCGTCGCGCTCGCGCTGCCGAATCGCTGCTCGGAGTCGACCAACCAGGTCTGTCCCCGCTCGGCGGCCTGGTTCTCTCGCTGCGCAGCCTCGGACGAAAGATCGGTGCGGCCAGTAACGAGACGCGCGTCGAATCCCTGCGAGAGCAGGATGATCTGCTTCTGTCCGTGCAGGCGGTCGAGCGCGCGGGCGATGACGCCGAAGTTCTGGATCTGCGTCCGGATCTGCTCGCGGTTCTTGGAGTCGTCCATCTGGGCCGAGCGCGCATCGAGCTCTTTCGCGTGCTCGACGGCCATCGCCTCGGTGCCCTCGGCGGCATCGGGCTGATGGGGATTCAACTTCGCGGAGATCAGCAGCGGATCGGCGGGCTTGAAGTACTTCGCATCGCCGAGCGTACGGATCGCGTTGAGCAGCAGCTCACGGTCGCGCGTGAAGCTGGTGATCATGCGCGCGCCCTGCTCGTTCGTGTATGTGGCCACGGCCACGAGATCGCGCGCGCGAAGCTGCGTCTCGACGAACTGCCGCGCCGCATCCTTCGCGCGCGCGGTCACGCCGGGCTCGGAGTTCGCGACGTCGAACATCAACACGAAATTGCGATATGCGGCGGCAGGAGCAGCCGGCGTGCCCTGCTTGGGCGTAGCCGCGCTGATCGTCGTCAGGTCGACGGTCTCGAAGTACTCGATCGGGACGCGGCGGCCGTCGACGTACACCTCGAAGTTCTCCGCGACGAGACTACGCACGGAATTGCCGCCGCGATCGGCGACGGTGACCGGCACTTCGATGACGGTGACGTGGACGGACTCGGCGATGCGCTGCGCGGATGCGGAAAATAAGGGCGTCGCGAGCAGAACGGCGATCAGAAGTCGGCGCATGATCCTCCCTCAACATCACTCGACAAGGAATGGCAGGTCGACGCGTGCGCCGCCGACCGTGATCCGCAGACGATACTCTCCCGGCGCGACCGCGGGCGGCTTGAATTCGAGCAGGAGTTTCACCGCGTCGCTGGTGACGACCGGCAGCGACACCACCTCCGCGGATCCATCCGCGCCGATCACCTCGGCGCGAAGCTCGCGGCTCGCGCCTTCGTCGACGAACACCGCGAGATTCACCGCGCTGTCTTTGCGCAGCGACGGATGCGCGGAGGGACTGAACTTGCGGCCATCCGCGGTGAACGCGGCCACCGCGTCCGCGCCGCGATCGGGCGCGGCCACGTTGATCCACGTCGACGGCTCGCCGAAGAAGACGGCGTTGCTCACGGCCGGGACGGTGACAATGGTGCGTGTGAGCCCGAGGCGGCCGGTCTCGTCGATGCGGACAAGTGCTTTGATGACGTGTCGTCCCGGAGGCAGCCGCAGCGAGGAAACGTAGCGCAAGCCGCCGCCGCGCAGCTTCTCGCCGTGACGCTCGAGGTCGAGTCCGAGGCGCTGCTGGAGGAAGTCGCGGACCTGATTCTGCTCGTCGAACGCGTAGACGAACAGCTCCGCGCTGACGGTGCCGTCGCGCGCCTCGGCGATGAGCCTCTCGCCCGGCAGCTCGATCACGACCGGGACTCGCGCATCGCTGTCATTCGAGGGAAGCGCGACCGCGAACAGCGACAGCGCTACGTCCTTCACATCCCGGTCCTTCATCAGGATGTCCGCGAGCGTGAGCGTTTCCTGCGCAGGAGTATCGGGAAGCGCCGATTTTTCGTAGAAGCCGGCCCGGTGCGACACGCGCGGATTGCCGGTCGAGCGCACCTTTACGTTGATCGGATGAAAACGGTTCTCCTCGAACGTGCGCGCCGAGGAGAACGCGAGTACGTAGACGACCTCCTGCTGCGCGAGCAGTTGCGCGAAGCTCTCGCTGAGGCGCGTGGCGTTCGCGAAGACGGTGCCGCCGGTCGGTCGCGTGAGGAAGTAGAGCGCGTCGTTCGAGACCTTCTTCACGCCGGCGCTCGCGTCGACATCGCTGCGCAGGCCTTTGATGTCGATCGCATGCAGCGTTACGTCCGAACGGCGGAAGAGCTCCGCCATGTCGTTGATCTCGGAGGCCTCGCGGCTGCTGCCGAAATGCTGTTCGCTGGTGACGGTTTGGATCTCGCCACGCTCAAGACTGTCCTTCTGTTCCGCGGTGGCGTCTTTGCGTCCTTCGATGATCGAAGCGTCGAAACCTTCGCTGAGAAGCACGACCTGCTTCTGGCCGGCGAGTCCGTCGAGCATGCGTGCGACGCTGCCGAACTGCCGGATCTGCCGGCGGGCGCGGCCGCGCGCGTTCTCTTCGTCGAGGGCCTGCACAGCGCGGTTCTTGTCGATGTTGTCCCGGCGCACCCGCTCGTTCAGCTCTTCCCGAATGGCCGCGCCCCTCTTATCTTCGAGCTCCGTCGGACGAAACTCCTTCTGAATCCTCGGCGGCGCCGCGATGCGCAGCGGATCCGGCACCTTCAGATACTCAGGCACGCCGAGGGTCTCGATGGCCGCGAGGAGCAACGCCTTGTCGGACGTGAAGCTCGTCACGACGTTCAACCCGTTCTCCCCGCTGTACGTCGCCACGGCCGCGACGTCGCGCCGAGTGAGTCCCGTCGTCACGAGCTCCTTCGCCGCTTCCTGTGCGCGGCCGATCGTTCCCGGCGTGGATTGCGAGAGGTCGAAGAGAAGAAGGTTGCGATACGCGACGGGCGGCAGCGGCGTCGACGACGGTTCGTCCGCGATCGTTGCGAGATCGACGACGTCGAACGCGCTGATCGCGACCTTCTTCCCGTCGACGGTGAGCTCGAACTGCCCCTTCGTCAGGCCGCGCACCGGTTTGCCGACGCGGTCGACGACCGTCACCGGCACTTCGACGATGGTGACGCTGACGCTCTCGCCGAACTTTGATTGTTGCGCAGGAATCGCCGTTGCGACCCACATCATGACCGCAACGACGACCTTGCGCATGTGATCCCCTACTCGATCCGGAATGGCACGTCGACGACGGACGGTTGGCCGTCTTTCGGTTTGACGGTGAACTGGAGCTTGTAATCGCCGGCGGCGATGTTCGTCGGCTTGAACTCGAGCAGAATCTTTGCCGATCCTTCGGCGTCCGAGGGCGTGCGTCCGACGAGCGACATCGTCGCGGCCTGCGAGCTCCCGTCGGCACTCACGACCATCGGCGAGATGTCCAGGCCCTCGGCGGGCGTGTCGTGGACGAAGAGCGCGACGCGATACGAGCCGTCGCTCTTCAGCAACGCTTTGCGCGCGGGAATGAACGCCTTCCCCGCCGCCGTGAACGCGGCGACCGCGCTCGCGCCGCTCCCCGGCGCGGCGACGTTGATCCAACCCGGGCGATCGCTGACGAACACCGGCGGCAGGATCGCGGGCCCGTTGGTCGCGGGAACGTCGACGTCGGTGCGGAGGAAGCCCACGCGTCCCGTCTCTTCAACGCGCGCGAGCGCCTTCACCGCGTACTTGCCCGGCGGCACCATGAGCATGCCGACGTACCGCAGTCCCGCGCCGCGCAATGCCGCGCCGCTCTTGGTCAGGTCGAGACCGATGCGCTGCTGGAGGAAGTCCTTGATCTGAAACTGATCGTCGAATGCATAGACGAAGACATTCGCGGTGACGGTGTTGCCGGTGACGTTCTTGAGCAGCGCCTCCCCCGAAATCTCGAGGACGATCGGCAAACGCGCGCCGCCGCTCTTCGACGGCAGCGGCATCGCGGTGACGGACAGCGGAACGTCCTTCACGTCGGCGTCGGTCATCATGATGTCGGCGAGGGTGAGCGTCTGCTCGAGCGGCGACGCGTTCGGCGACGACTCGTAGTAGCCGGTGCGATGCGTGACCTTGGCACCCTTCGCTTTCGCGACCTTCACTTTCAGCGCGTGGAACTTGCCGGGCTTCGCGGCTTTCGATTCGAGCGCGAGGAGATAGACGGTCTCCTGCTGTTTGAGAAGCCGCGCAAAGTTCTCGGTGAGGTCGCTGGAGTTCTTGAAGACCGTGCCGCCCGTCGGCCGCGAGATCATGTGCAGGGCCTCGCTGGAGCTCTTCTTCGAGCCGGAGGCCGCGTCGACGTCGCTGCGCAGGCCTTTGATGTCGATGGCGTGCAGGATGACGTCGGAACGCCGGAAGAACTGCGCCATCCGATCGATGTCGCTGTTCGACTGCGAGGAGCCGAAGCGGTCGTCGGAGTCCACGTTGTAGATCTCTCCACGCGCGACGGCGTCGTTCTGTTGCTGCGAGCCCTGAGCCGACAGGTCCTGTCTTCCCTGCACCAGACGCGGATCGAAACCCTCGGACAGGAGGATGACCTGCTTCTGCCCGCGCAATCCGTCGAGCAGCCGCGCGACGTTCGCGAACGTGTCGAACTGCTTGCGCAGACGGCCGCGGAGAACCTGATCGTTGGCCTTGGCCGACGCCTCGCTCATCCGCGTCAGGTTTTCCATCACGATGTCGATCGGGGGCTCCTCGCCGTCCCGCGTCTTTTTCACGGGCTGCATGCCGGCGGTGAGAGGCGACGGCAAGGCGATGCGAAGAGGATCGGCGACCTTGAAGTACGCCGGAGCGCCGAGCGTCGCGATGGCGTGGTCGAGGACGTCTTTGTCGCTGGTGAAACTGCTGACGATCTGCAGTCCGTGCTCGACGGTGAACGTCGCGACGGCCGCGAGGTCGCGGCGGCCGATCTGCGATTTCACGAAGTCCTTCGCCGCGGTCTGCGCCCGGCCGATCGTGCCCGGCGAGGAGTTCGCGAGATCGAAGAGCAGCAGGAAATTTCGATAGGCGGTCGATGGCAGCGGCGTAGCGTTGTCGTAGGCAGCGACCTTCGACATGTCGATGGCGTCGAAGCCCACGATGTTCACCTTCTTCCCGTCGTCCGTGACCTCGAAGTCGTCCTTCGTGAGGCCGTTGACGGGATTGCCCGCGCGGTCGACGACCGTGACCGGAACTTCGACCACGGTGACCTCCACGGTCTCGGTGTACTGCTGGGCGACGGCGGACACGGACATCGCGGCCACGAGTACGCCGAGGAACAGCTTGCGCTTCTTCATCGGGAGGCTCCTTGTGAGTTGCTGTTACAGAATTGTGGCGCGGAACGGGTCTAGACGGCGTTGCAAATTGATGAACGTCAACGAAGTCGCGCCAGCGCCGCGCGCGCTTCGGCGATCTCGCGGCCGTAGCGCGACGGCGGCGCAGTGCGCGCGAAGCGTTCCAGCGCCCACACCGCATCCTCGCGGCGCCCGGTGCGAGTCGCGACGAGCGCGACATTGAAAAGCGCGTCGTACTGCTTCGGATCGAGCGCGATCGCCTTCTTCCACAAATCGATCGCGGCGTTGAAGTCGTTCTGCCGCGCTTTCACGACGCCCAGCGAATTCAGCGCGAGCGGCAGCCGAGGATTGAGCGCGAGCGCGGCCTCGAGGTTGCGTTGGGCGGCGGCTACGTCGTCGCCGCGGAGGGCGATAATGCCGATGTTCTGGACCACAGGCGCGTTGTTCGGATCGAGCTCGAGCGCACGCCGCAGTTGCGCGATGCCTTCCTGAACTTTCCCCTGATCGGCGAGCGCGACGCCATATGCATTGAGCACGTCCGGATTGTCGGTGCTCGCTACGAGCGGTGCGAGCAGCGACGATGCTTCGGCAGGACGGTGCGTTTCATTCAGCAGCAGCGCGAGCTGAACCTTTGTCGACTCGGTCCCCTGCCCGTCTTTCATGACGCCCTGCAGCACGTCGATCGCTTCGGAAACGCGATTCGATTCCTGGAGCACGAATGCGAGGAGCTCGCGTCCGGCGGCCATGCGCGGCTGCGCGGCGACGACCTCCCGCGCGAGCGCGATCGCTTCGTCGTTCGCGCCGTGCTGGAACGAGTCGATGACGCGATGCATCTTCTGATCGACCGGCAGCAGCGTCTTCGGATCGTCGGCAACCGTCGCTTTTGTTCCTGGGTTCGCGGAGCCGGAGATGTAGCCGAGACTGCGCAGTCGTTCCTTCTCCTCGGAGCTGATGTTGCGCGGCGCGGCGGGCGCGGTCTGCAACGACGCGAGCGTCGTGCGCGCAGCAATGGCGTCGCGGCGGCGCTCGGCGAAGAGATTCTTCGACTCCGCGGGATCGGTCTTCAGGTCGTACAGCTCCGCGATCGGGAGCTCTATGAACTTCGCATCGTTGCGAATGAGGCCCGTGAGCGGCGCCCAGCCGCGGCTCAGCGATGCGGAAAGCGATTCGAAGTACGTGTCGCGCGCGGCGAGCGCGCCGAGGAGCGATTGGCCGGGAAGATCCGAGGCAGGTTGTGCGCCCGCGGCGTCGAGCACCGTCGGTGCGATGTCGATGTGCTGCGCGGCTTTCGTTTCCTTGCGCGGCTTCAATCCCGGCGCGGCGACGATCAGCGGAATCTTCAGCGTCGCCTCGTACGCGAACAGACCGTGCGTGAGCTCGCCGTGATCGCCCAATGCTTCGCCGTGATCGCCGGTGACGATGACGGTCGTGTCGTCCTTCAACAGGGGTGCGAGATGCCGCTGTAATGCTGCGTCGACCTTGGCGACCTCGCCGAGGTACGACGGAACGTACGGCGCGTGCGGCTCGTACAGATGCACCCAGAGGAAGCGCTTCTTCCCCTCCTGCGATTGCCACCACTTCGCCGCAGCTTCGAGAACCGCGGTCGCGGGACGCTCCTGCACCGTGAAGTCGAGCGTCGCGCGGCCTTTGCCGTAGTTGTCGTCGTAGACGTCGAAGCCCTGCGCGAGGCCGTAGCGACGATCGAGCGGATACGCGGCGACGAACGCGCCGGTCGCATACCCGAGCGTATGTAGCCGCTCCGCAAGTGTGTTCGTCTTCTCGTCGAGCACGTAGCCCGCGTTCTCGCGGACACCGTGCTGATAGGGATTGAGGCCGGTGAGGATGTTCGCGTGCGACGGCAGCGTGACCACGTTCTGCGCGTGCGCGTTGGAGAAAACGACTCCGCGCGATGCGAGCGAGTCGAGGAAGGGCGTCTGGACGTTCGCATTGCCCGCGAAGCCGGCCGCGTCGGCCCGCCATGTGTCGATGGTGACGAGGATCACGTCGGACGCGGCGCGCGTGGCGGGGGTTTCGGGGTGGGCGCAGGCGGCGGCGAGGAGAATCAGAGTACAGAGCGCAGCAAATGTAGGGCGTGGCTTCAGCCCGCCTCCCCCGTGGGCACGCGCAACCGAGGGAGGCGGGCTGAAGCCACGCCCTACGTCATTCATCCCGTCACCGTGAAGGTGCGCGAGAGGCTTTGCAAGACCCGGTGCTTCGGAAACTTCTTCACGCCCTGCCTCGCCCAGTACACCGCGCCGCGATCGTCGCCGACGGCCTTGAGCGTCTCCGAGATCGTCACGTAGGACGGCGGCAGCGGCGCGGCCTCCACGAGCTTGAACACGAGTTGCGTCGCTTCATCCACGCGGTTTTCACTCGACAGCAGCAGGATCAGCGAGCCGTACGCCTCGGGTTGTTGCGGATACGCCGCGATCTCCGCACGGAACGCTTCCTCCGCCTCGCGATTGCGCCCCAGGCGCGCGAGCAGATCGCCGCGATAGAGCTGCAGGTTGGGGATCTTCTGATTCTTGTGCGTGGCGACGCTCTGCGCTGCTTTGTCGAAGTTCTCGAGCGCGGGCTCGAGCTGGTTCTGTTGTTTGTAGATCAGACCGAGGGTCATGAGACCGATCGACGGATCCCGCGCGTCTTTCAGCGCGAGCTCGGCTTCTTTCTTCGCGGTGTCGTAATCATTACGCTGTGCGGCCACACGCGCGCGGATTTCGTGAGTGCGGGCCGGATCGGACTTCAACAATAGATCGGCGTGTTGCTCGGCCTGTTCGAGCTCACCGGTCATGATCGACAGATTCGCGACGGCCATGATCAGTCCGACCGCGTTCGGCTGACGTTTCAATCCCTCGCGTGCAGCCGCAATCGCTTCTTCATTGCGCCCCAGCTTCGACAGCGCTTTCGATTTCAGATCCCAGATGTCGACGATCTTGTCGTTTGCGGCGAGCAGCTCATCGACATGCTTCAAACATTCTTCGAGCTTCAGATCGCGGAACTCGGTGAACGCGATCTTGATCTGGCGGAACGTCCCGATCGTCGTCTTCGGATCCGGCAGTTCCTCGTCGTCGCTGGTGCTGACGGTCGAGCCGACATATCCGAGTGCCGCGAGCTTCGCGGCTTCCTCGGGATCGACCTGCGTGGGTGCGCTGGCCACCTTCACCAGCGGCGTGATCGCGTTGCGTAATCGGAAGGACGCGCGACGATTCTCGGCGTACGTGTTCTTCTTCTCCTCCGGATCGGCGACGACGTCGAACAATTCCGGAATCGGCCCGTGAATGTAGTGGTCGTTCGCCTCGATCAGCGAATGCAGATCGCTCCAGCCGAAGTGCAGGCGCGCGTAATACGTTTCCGAATAGATCTGGCGCGCGGGGATGGCGTCATCGAGAAACGCCAGCAGCGAGCGACCGTTATTCACGACCTTCGGCAACGGCGTCTTCGTCTGCTCGAGCATGGTCGGAAAGAGGTCGATGAGCTGTACCGGCGCCTCGACCGTCTCGCCGCCTTTCGCCGACTTCGGCATCTTCACCATCAGCGGGACCTGGATGGCCTCGCGATAAAGGAAAACGCCGTGCTCTTCCTCGCCGTGATCGTTGAGCCCTTCGCCGTGATCGGAGACGAGCACGATCATCGCCTTGTCATAGAGCCCGCGTTGCTGCAGGTCCGCGACGAAGTCGCCGATGAGCTGATCGACATACGCGATCTCGCCGTCGTACGGGGTCTTGTACTGCGAGAGGAACGGCTCGGGCGGCGTGTACGGCGTGTGCGGCTCGTAGAGATGGAGAAAGAGGAAGAATGGACTCCCGGCGTTCTTGTCGAGCCACTGCTGCGCGGCCTTGATGGTCTCACTGCCCGCGCGCTGCACGTATCCGATCGCGGCGGCGTCGCCGAGGGCTTCCGTCTGATCGTCGTAGGAGTCGAAACCGCGCGAGATGCCGGACTCGCGGCGCAGAACGTACGCCGAGATCGCGCCGGCCGTGGCGTATCCGTTCTTCTTCAAGAGCTCGGGCAGCGTCGGCACTTTCGAGTCGAGTCGATATCCGACGTTGTCGCGCACGCCGTGCTCCGACGGGAGCAGGCCGGTGAGCATGCTCGTGTGCGACGGCAGCGTGAGCGGACAGTGGCTGTACGCGCGCTGGAAGAGGATCGAGTCCTTGCGAAATGCATCGAGGTTCGGTGTGGACACGCCGGTGTAGCCGTACGCCGGAAGGTGATCGGAGCGAAGCGTGTCGATGGAGATGAGGATGACCGGCGTCGTGTTCGACGGAGTGAGACCGCCGAACCGGCCGCATGAGGCGAGGGTGAGGAGTACGGCCAGGGCCGCGAGGAGAGTTCTCATTTCTATGGAGTGCGGAGGCAACGCCTCCGCTTTCGAACAACACGGCGAGAGCGGCGACTTTCCGTACTTGGCGCGCATTCGAAAGCGGCGGCGCTGCCGCCGCACTCCAAATTACTTCATGCTGTCGAGGAGCTGCTTGGCGTCGCGGCCTTCCGGGGAATCGGCCGCAAGGGCCAGGACTTTCTCGAAGTCCGCCTTCGCTTCCTTCATCTTCTTCATCTGCACGTTTGCGAGTCCGCGGTAGTAGAAGAGATCCGCGCGGGTGGAGTCCATGTTCACGGCGTTGGTGAGATACACCGCCGCATCAGCCGGGTTGTTCTTGTTGAGGAACAGGATGCCGATGTTCATGTAGACAGTCGGATCGACGATCGCGTCCGCCGGCAGCGTGGCCAGACGCGCCTTCGCCTCGTCGAGCTGACTGTTCTCGAGATAGAGGTTCGTCAGCAGCAGCACAACGCCGTTGTTCGATTCCGGCGACGCCGTCACCACTTCGAGCATCGCGATCGCTTTCTTGAGCTCACCGGCCTTGTAGTACGCCTGCGCGGTGACCTGCTTGAGGCCCATGTTGTCCGGGAGCGCGGGAATCGCCTTCTCGAACTCGACGATCGCCTCCTTGTACTTCTGCGCGGCCAGGAGATCCTGTCCGAGATTGATGGCGTCGATGATCTCCTGCGGAACCGACGGGGCGGTTTCAACCGCTGCCGGCGCTTCTTCCTGGACCACCACCGGCGCGAGCTCGGTCTTGATCGGCGGGATCATCTGAAACTCGCTGACGTTCACCGTCCCGCGATTGACCTCGAAGCCCTTCGCTTCGATGTCGACGTTCCACTGACCGCCTACGAGACCGAGTGCGGACCAGCGTCCTTTGCTGTTGGTCTTCGTGACGATCGGAGCCGTCGATCCATCAGACGGCGAAATCGTGATGGTGGCGCCGTCGACCGGCTTGCCGCTTCCCTGTTCGGTGACGACGCCCTGGAGACGGCCTTTGCCGCGGACCTGAGCCGAGGCCGCCGTCGCGAGCAGCGAGAGCACGACGGTCATGAGGGTGACGAATCTGCGCATGAGTCCTCCTGTGATGGGAACGCGAATCAGGGGGAAAGAACGCAGACACCCGGTCCCGTCTTCCAAAAAAAGACCGCCGGGTTGCCCCGGCGGTCTCAGGTTCGGCAAACGGATGCCGGATTAGAAGGTCAGGCGAGCGCCCAGACGGAACACGCGCGGAGAGAGGATCTCCGTGATGCGGTTCTGCTGGGTACGGAACGAGGCACCAGACGTCACGTTGCGCTGCAGCTCGGTGTTGCGGTTGAGAACGTTGAACACGTCAGCCGAAACCGTGAAGCCGACGGGGCCGAGGCGAAGGTCCTTCGCCAGGCGCAGGTCGAGATTCAGGAGGGTCGGCAGGCGATGCGCGTCGATGTCGTCCACGACGAGGACCGGCTTGTTTCCGGTCGACGCGCCGTAGCGGTGGATGTAGGGCGTCGGATAGCCCTGGCGGGCGGTCAGATTGAAGCCGAGCGAGGTCTCGACGACCGGGATCTGATACGCGCCGGTGATGTTCGTCGCCCACTTCGAGTTGATGTAGATGCCGCCCTTGGCGCCCGAGCCGGTGCCGGAGCCCTGGCTGACGATGCCGCCGTCGCACGTGGTGCACAGACCGCCGGAGCGGAGGCGCGTCGGGTCGACAAATCCGTCTTCACCGATGTCCTGCGTCCAGTCGTACCAGGTGAAGCTGCCGCGCGCCATCCAGCGGTTGGACATGCGCTTGGTGCCGGTGATCTCGAGGCCCTTGTAGGTCTGGCCGTAGTCGGGCTTGTTGCGGAAGACGTAATACGTCGGAAGACCAACGGCGTCGACGACGGAGTCCTTGATGTCATACACCGGAACGGAGTACGACGGGCCGCCGTAAGGAACGGTGCCGCTGACGGTGCCCACCTGCTCGTAGTCGGCGCTGGTGAAGAAGTCGCCCTGTCCGCGATGCTTCTCGGCCGCCTGCTCGACGAAGTCGTGCATCTTGCGGTAGGTGCCGGTGACTCCGAAGACGAAGTCCGTGAAGACCTCGCGCTCGAAGCCGAGCAACAGCTCATCGGTGTGCGGCGCTTCGAGGTCGTCGTCCCAGCGGCGGGTCGGAATCGTTGGATTGTTCGGATCGACGCCGTAGAAGCCGTACACCGAGCCCGGAACGACCTCGCCGAAGTCGGCGCGGAGGTTGTGGTTGGTGTCGTTGAACGACATGTAGAGATAGCTGTACGACGCGGGCGACGGGCCGTAGACGAGCAAGCCGCCCATCTGGTCGACGTAGCGGTTCGCGGCCGCGCGAAGAAGCGTCTTGCGGTCCGCGCCGAGCGCGTACGTCAGACCGATGCGGGGTGAGACGGTGTTCCACTCCAGATCTTCCGAAGACGAGTAGGAGATCTGCGGAATGAGGGTCGGAACGACCGCATTCGCCGGCGAGACGCCGCCTTCGATGTTGCCGACCTGGCTGTCCCAGCGGAGGCCGACCTGGAGGGTCAGGTTGCCGAGCAGCATGGTGTCGCCGACGTAGAAGTCGGTCGAGTTCACGTTATAGGTGAAGTCGGAGAAGCGGTTGAGCTGCACGGTGTGCTCGCCCGCCAGCGCTCCGCCATAGAAAGCGTCGTTGGTGCCGAGGAAGACGAGCTGGTCGCCCGGCCACGCGAAGAGCGAGCGGACGTCCGCGTCACGGTTGCCGACGCCGAACTTCAGCTCGTGCGACAGCGATCCGGTGTTGAAGAACGTCGAGCCGTCGAGGCGGTACTGATCCTGCGGACGCTCGGTGAAGTAGTTGTAGTAGCTGTTGTGCGGGAGGTCGTCACCGGGCTGGGGACCGATGTCGGCGCCGCTGAAGTTCCAGGTCGTCGGCTTTCCGCCAAGACCGCACTCGATGGTGTTGCAGCCCTCGCCGTTGTCGGAGATGAGCTGGAAGCCGCCCTGGACCTTCGAAAAGAGGCCGGTGAGGTAGAAGCTCGAGCTGAACACGTGCGTGTCTTCGATCTTCCACATCGTCGGGCCGTCGTAGCTGCTGTCCTGGTTCCAGCCGGTTTCCTGCGGACGGGTCGGACCGACGTTGCGGCCGAGCTTGACCTTGTTGCCGATCATCCCCGCGAGGCTGAGGCTGTTGGCGGCAAACGGCTGCGCGTTCAACTTGCCGTTGTACGTCTCGAGCTCGGTTTTGTCCGAGAGGTGAATCGTGCCGGAGGCCTGCAGGAGATCGATCTGCTGAAGGCTGTACGCTCCCCATGCCCACAGACGATCGCGAATGATCGGTCCGCCGGCCTCGATGCCCATGTCGGAGATGTCGTCGATCTCGTTGACGACCTTCAGATACGCGGTCGCCTCGTCCGGAATCGAAGGCTCGGACTGCCAGGCGTTCTTCGTGGCGAAGTAACGCGCGGAGCCGGAGAGATCGTTCGTACCGCGCTTGGTGACCATGTTCACCTGCACGCCGGGGGTCTGGATGCGCGGGTCGGATCCGCCCGTCGCGATCTGCATTTCTTCGAACGAATCGAAGTCGTAGTAGGTCGGCGAGGAGCCGAGCGCGCCGACGTCGGTGATGTTGACGCCGTCGACATTCCACGAGGTCTGATCGGTCGTCGCACCCTTGCCGATGAAGGACGACTGCTGGCCCGACTCATTGCCGCCGATGTTGACGCGGTCGATGAGCACGCCGGGGGTCTGCTGCAGAATGACCCACGGATCGCGGCCACTCGGGACCGACTCGAGCTCGATCTTGCTGACCGTAGCGCCGGTGCCGGTCTTGCGGACGTCGAGCAGCGGAGCCTCGGCGGTGACCGTGATCGTCTGGGCCACCGACGGGTTCAGGGTCAGGGTGACGTCCGGGCTCGCGCCGAGACGGACACCAACACCCGCGCGCGTCGCGGTGCCGAAGCCGGCCAATTCGGCCTTGAGGCTATAGGTCCCGGGCGAGAGGTTCGGGAAGCGGAAGCGCCCGTTCTCGTCCGTGACGGTGGTCTGTGGAGCACCGACACCCGTCAGGGTGACTGTGACACCCGGAAGAGCGGCTCCATCGTTGCCGACGACATTGCCGTACAACGTACTCGATTGAACCTGCCCGAATGCGCTGAAGGCCATCAGCGAGACGAGCAGGGCGGCGAATGCCGCGCGATACCAAAGGGGACACCGTTTCATACAGTCTCCTTTCCTGTCTTGAAACAAACCATTTGTGCAGGTTCGCGGCCGTAGATGCCAGAACCCGACAACCCGTTGAATGCGATGGAGTTAAGTCGTAAAACCATGGTGCGGAGCCCGGCCGGGGTTTCGGCGGACCGTTCACAATTGTTCTACATTTTGAATCCTGCCGGCCTCGAGGCTGGCATGCCTTTGCTCAGAATGGCGCGTACTCTAGCACCACGGTGGGGTTCTGAGAACCGCTGAAAAGGACAAACGCCGCGAGATTTTCGCGGCGTTTGCTTGGCCGAGCCTTCCGGCTGCCTACGAGGTTAGCTGTCGGATTCGGGCTGGAAGCCCTACCAGCTTCTGGCTGGATTCACCCCGGACGGTGGCAAGCCGTCGCATCGTTGGTTCCCCCGTTCCTCGGCGCCGAGGATTAGGCGGCAAGGCCGCCACTCAATACAGCGGCGCAGCGAGTGTACGCCGGGAACGTGCCATGTCAATGAGGATGTGCGGATGAGGCGGGTCGGTTGGCGGTTGACGGTTGGCGGTTGGCGGCGGAGCGCCGGCGTCCCCGCCGGCTGAACAGGGAGCGTCCTCGCTCCCCGGCTCCCGCGGCGGTCTGGTTTACTCGCCGTCTCCCCCGTCAACCGCCAACCGTCAACCGCCAACCCCTCAAGGAATGATTCTCTCCAGCCCGCGTTTAGATCACCGCTTGCCAGCGTGGTGCGCTGTTGGTATCGTGCGCGCCGCTCGTCGAGAGGCTCCTCGCCCAGGTAGCTCAGTTGGTAGAGCAGAGGACTGAAAATCCTCGTGTCGGCGGTTCAATTCCGTCCCTGGGCACCACTCAACTCCCTCCAACTAAACGATCTAAGTTCTCCCACGACGTGCGGATGCTTTGCGCGTATCCCGAGATAAACCGGCAGGAATCGAGTAACCGGGGGTCAGCGGCCGCCTCAACGCTGTGCGAACCCTTCCTAGGATCACGTGCGTGGCTTGTGGCCAACAGCTATGCAAACGGCCATCTGCTTCGCTGTCTCGGCGAGAGGCGTAGCGGTCGCGTTCAGGCCCGCGTTCTCAAAGGCAGTCATCAGTGCGGTGACGAGTCCCGGTTCCGACGAAGGACGTTGCGACTGTTCGCCCGTGAAATAGACGATGTGAATGCCTTCCACGACATCCGCGTGAACGGCTGACCGAATCTCCGTCGGCCACCCGGCACTCAGAAAAGCACCGCCGATCTGCTGCGCAAACTGCATCGATTCCGAATCGGTTGATGAGCCGAAGACGCCAATCTGCTGCGGAGGAATGGCCTTCAGTGACCAGACGAATGCTTCGCGCTGTTCCACGCTGAGGCGTCTAGCCTGCTGGTGTTCAGTAAGCTCGGCGACCGTTCGAGAAACGTCTTGGAGTTGCTGCGCGGTGAGGGTGGTACGAGGATCGTTTGCGACGGCAGACCGGAAGTCGGTCGGTAACTTCTCGACCAACGTCCTCAACGCGATGTTGTCCGTTCGGAGTTCGGCATTCATCTGTTTCAGTTCATTGCTGGACTGCCGGGCAAACAACCAACTTACGACCGCCCCAGCCACGAAGCTGACGATGGTGAGCAAGATGTCCATCAGCGCTGCTCGTTCATCGCTTGCAGAGCTTTGGTGAGGAACTCTCTCGTGCGCTCGCCTGCGTGCTGCCGTACCTCATCGAGTGATTTTGTGGTGCGATCAGCAAACACGATGACCTCTGCCGACTGGTGCCACTCGGCCTCGTCGTCGAACACGTTCACCCGCACTTCATACGGCGCGTTATCGCGCGGACAAGGGCTTGAGACACTCACAACCAACCCAGTGCAGCTATGCCGTTTGAAAACCGAATCCGGCGAAGTAGTCGAAGTTGGTCGACGTCATCGACAGTCGAATCAACTCGAAATCATCGTAGAGTCCCGGAAGCACCTTTGTGTCGACTCGAACACGAATGCTCACAAACACGCGCTTGCTGGTCGGTACCCTAACGCTCACACTCAAATTGTTGGTTTTCAAACGGTCATTCGCGAGCGGAGTCTCTTTCGCCGTAAAAGTACCGGTCCCATCATCTTCGAAGAGGGTGATTGTCACAAGATGCCCAGGGTAAGGAGCGAATACACCCACTTCTTTAGCGTCGATGATGAACGTTACCGTATCTGTCGAAGCCGTATCTGATCGGAAGACGGTCACAGGCCATTCCATGGCCAACCCCGGATACTCGGCGTCGCCGAAAATTCCGGGCTCGTCGCCAATGTGAATCTTGCCTTCCCATATCAGCTCTTGCTGAGCGGTGATCATTCGCTTACCTCCGTGTTGCCGCTATGCTTTAGGAGTGACTGGAACAGAAGTTTCCCTACCCTTCAGTAGACGACGGTCGATGCGACACCTCTGACACGGAAATCTCGTCATTAGGTTATTGTGATGAATTCATCCTGTTCGTGATTCGACCCAATGGCAAGAGGGGGGTTGATCGATCGTAATTCATTGATTCTTCTCGCCACCGGAGAGGACTGAAAATCCTCGTGTCGGCGGTTCAATTCCGTCCCTGGGCACCACTCCTCACCTCACCTGCGACCATCACTAGTGCCGCACGGAACGCGCCCGTTTTCGCGGAACGCACGAGTCCTTCTCCGAATGCAGTGCATAGAGCAGGCGCGTTTGGGGCACCGGAGGGGGCTTTTTCTTCATCGTAGCGCGCGTGCGTCTAAGCGAAAGAGCCGAGTGTGGGGATAAGTCGCGAGAGGTAGAATACTCGCTATGCCGGAAGGATGGAGTCGTGCGGATCCCCGCGTTGACGGCTTTGCGGCATCAACACGCTCAGTTCGAGCATTACCCACCGAGACTGCAACGCGCTATTGAAGCAACCACGACCGCGGCATCGCACTCCGACCATCAGTTCCAGAGCTCGTTACGCCATCGTTGTCTTCGAGCACCTCTTCGTCGAGAAGCAGGTCCAGCGTGCCGCACACCGGCTCGCGCAGTTGCTTGATCACTCTGCGCGCGAGGTCATCTTCGGTCGAGCTGTGACTGATGAACAGCGTCGGACGGCCATTGCTCATTATGGTGTGCCGTAATGGTAGCGCTGTTGGCTGTGAGAAAACTCTTGGAGGCCACTGAAAATCCTCATGTCCCGTCGCCATAGTGCAGCCTCCACGCTAGTGCCGCGCGGAACGCGTCCGTTTTCGCGGGACGCACGAGTCCTTCTCCGGATGCAGCGCATAGCGGAGGCGCGTCTCCTGCGCCGTGTTCTGGAGGGACGGAGTCTCGTCGTAGGACCGGTTCACGAGGGCGACGTTCGCGGCGGACGTGTAGTCGGTGAAATGCGGCGACAGGTCGCCCGAGAGCGGGGCGTTCATGTCGACGATCTGCACGGGCGAGGTGCAGCCCGGGTCGAATGACGTGAATCCCACCCAGCGCAATTCGCGATTCTCGTCCGTGCGGTAGTACACGGTGCCGGCGGTGGGGTCGTAGACGATGCTCCACTTCGTGTTCACCTGACGAACGGAGTCGAGGATCGCGAACGCGCGCGCCACCGGATCCGCGCCGGAACCGGTCTCGCGGATCATCGACGCGGCTCGCGCGAACCGCGGCAGCGATCCAGGCCCTCCAGGTAACGGCTGCGACCCGCCAAATCCGATGATGTTGCTCAGGTACTCGAGCGACTGGTCGTACCTGTGATTCGCGAGCACGGAGACGGGAAGAGTTGCGCCGCTATGCGTGACCAGCGCGCCGCCAAGGTGTTCGATCGTCACGGCGCGGCCGGTGCGGTCCGCGATCAGGTAGTGGAGTCCTCTGCTGCCAGTGGCGACGCGGATCGCGGAGGCATTTGCGACGGCCTGGTCGATGTCGGCGGAAAGATCGAGCTGATATTGAATCCAGTCCAGCACTCCCGCCGACGGCCGGCTGTCGACCGCGGGATATTCGGTTTCCTCGAGATCCATCAGCGCCACGACCAATCCGGCCTCGTTCATCCCGCCGGTCGGGAAGTCGCGCCCGTACTGGTTGAAGGTGATCGACGCATACGTGGAAATCCAGGTCGCGGGTCGCTGCGTGAGGGACTCGCGCGACACCGATCGCTTGTTGACCATGATCATGCCGTTGCGAACGTCCCAGTCGTAATTCGCACCGAACACCACCCGGCCGTCCACGGTCATACAGAACGTGGTGCACGGATAGACATCGACGGCGACGAAGGCCAGAAGGAACATCATTGCCCATCGCCGATTCATGTTCGCCAAATGTAGTCCCGCCGTGATCGGCGAACCCCGAACGAATCAGTGAACTGTGCCGAGCGCGTTGACGTTGCGCAATGGCGTAGGCATGCTCGGGGGCGCGCGGCGGCGATTGATCGCGGCCAAGGCGGGGCGAAGCGGACGGCGTGACACGGCGCGCCGTATCGAGGAGATCATCCGGCAGCAGGCGCACCGATCCCGCTGATCGTCGATTCCGGACCGCTCCTCCCTTGATCACGGACCCGGCGCACCACTTCTCAGACCCTCACGCGAACCCCTTCATCCCCGTATAGAGATCCAGCCGCTTCTGTTTGAGCTTGCCGGGCTTGTACTTCTTCAGCCACTTGTCGTCCTCGTCGAGGAAGAGGCTCGCCTCCACGTCGCCGGTGCCGGTCGCGGAAGTGGTCTGGTGCACGGCGCGGAAGTAGTAGTGGTTGAAAAGACGGTTGAACTCCGTGAAGTAGATGTCCGCCACGCGCTGGTCGCCGCGGATGATGAGCATGTTCTCATCGTTCTCGTTCGTCGAGGCCACGCTGAAGTTTGCCGATCCAGTGACGACGATCGGATCCTTGCCGAGGGGGTCGCGGAGCAGGAACTTCGAGTGGATGTACGACACGTGCTGATTGAGCTCGAGCTTGCGCGCGTTCGTCTCACGCGCCCATTGATAGATAGGCTCGTTCAAGAATGAACCGAATGCCTGATAGACATTGTTCGTCGCATCGAGCGCAACAAACGGATCTTTGGCGTTCGCCTTCGCCTCATCCTTCTTCTCGAGCAAAAGGAAAACGATCTGACTGTCGGACGTGTGCTCGACCAGCTTCGTCTTGAAGTCTTTGTTCACACCGAATGCGAGAGTGATGAAGCCGGACGTCTCGGCGGAGTCGATGAGGTCGAAGTAGAGGTTGAGGATGGTCTTCCCGGTCCGCGGACTGAACACCGGTGTGACGCCCGGCGCGATGTCTTCGATCGATGCCGGCACCTCGTTGATCGCCTCCACCGCGGCCCTGAGCGCGGCGTTCTTCGCGCGTACCGAGGCGCTTTCGTCGCCATCGCTCGCCCCAGGGTCTTCGCTCAGCAACGTCCAGTACGCGAGGAACCGATCCGCTACGTCCGCGTTGCGCAGCCAGTGCCCGACGTTCGTCTGCCCGTGAATGCCTCCATCGGAGAGATTCGTGGAGCCGGTCCACGTTTCCTTCGGAACCTGTTGCTTCCCTTTCAGGAGCACCATGAACTTGTTGTGCTGGATCGCGGTCGTTCGCGCCTCGCGGCGGATGATGTTCTCCATCGGGATCTTCGCCCGCTTGATGAACGCCAGGTTTGTCCTCCCGCGGGAAACTCGCATGGAGGCCCTTCTTGTCGACCGCGCCGTTGTTCTTCGCGTCGATGACGATCTTCACATCGACGCCGCGGTCGATCGCCGCCTTCAGCGCGTCGAGCGCGGGCGCGTAGCGGAACTCGTAGAAGCAGCAGCGCAGCGCGTCGCCCTTCTTCGATGTGTCGATGAAGCGAAGCATCGCGTCGTCGAGGTCGCGGCTGAGCCATCGCCGCGCTTTCGCGGCCTTGTCCGGGGGCAGCTGATCGGGTTTCTTGTTCTCGAACTCGCGTCGGTACGCTTGGCTGCTCGCGACGCCGCGATTGAAGTAGACATCGCTTTCGAGGTCGCTGAAGAGCGGCTCGGTGTCGATCCCGATCTCGATCGGATTCAGCGGAATGAGTGCGCCCGGCTTTCCCTTCATCGGAATGAACGCGTAGCTGTAATGCGCGCCAGGCTGCGCGGTGAAGTCATCCCATACGAAACTCTGGACGGGATGGTCCCTGGTCGTCACGCGGGTCGACTCGTTCGGGTCGGGGATCAGCGATTTGAAGACCTTGAACCCCGCGATGGTCTTGGTCTGACCCTTCGGGTCCGTACGTTCGACGGCGAACCCGAGGAGACCCTTCCGCGCCGCCGCGGTCGCGCCGATGCCGAAGGACACGGTGTTGATGCCCGACACTGCGAACACCTGGAACCCTCCCGACTTCGCTGATTTGAAGCGCATTGATCTCTCCCTCAACTATTGGAGGGGCCGTTCCGCGCAATTCCCTACCCTCGAGCTCGTCCCCTCCTCGAATCTCCGCGAAACCTCACGACATCTCGTGAGTCCCGCCGCCCGCCCATCAGCGTCAAAACGCCCATAACACCCATCGCCACAACCACTTGACCGAAATCCCCACCGTGGCGCCGCGCTTGCGCTAGTGGCGCGGCGATGAACATCGATAGACATGCAGTGAAGTTACTCGTCGAGCGGGGCGGAGCGATCGTCTGGTCCATCGATACCTCGATGCGCCTCACGTCTCTGCGCGGGCAGGACGACCTCACGGAATGCCTTGGGACCCTCCATCGTAAAGCGCTGGGCGGAGAGTCGTCGGAGATCGAACTGGTCGCGGCCGGGCACACCTACACGGTGCGCATCGATCCTCTGCGCGAGCCCGGAGGTGCCATCGTCGGCTGCGTCGGCGTTGCGCAGGACGTCACGGCGGAGCGCGTCGACGCGATCACGCAGTTGCCGAACCGGCGGCAGATGCACCAGCACCTCGCCGACGCCGTCGCACACGCTCTGCATCTCGAAGAAGACCTCGGCGTCCTGCTCGTCGACGTCGACGCCTTCCGCATCGTCAACGCCGCGGCCGGACAGGCAGCCGGCGACGCGCTTCTCAACGCCGTCGCGCAGCGGATCGCGACCTGCGCCGGAGGACATCTCCTCAGCCGCACCGGCGACAACGAATTCACGGTGATCGTCGCCGGCGATGACGCCGACGGCATCGCAGCCACCATTCACTCCGCATTTCAGTTTCCGTTCGACGTCGACGATCGTGAGCTCCACGTCACCGCGAGCATCGGCATCGCGACGCTCCTCCACGACGGGGAAACCGCCGAGGTTCTGCTCCGAGCCGCGTCGGCCGCTTTGCGGCGCGCGAAAGAACGCGGCGGAAATCAGCGCCAGCACGCGTCCACCGCGTGGACGCAGGCCGAGTTCGAGCGGTTGCATGTCGAGCGCCGGCTGCGCCGCGCCATCACTGACGGCGAGCTTTCCCTCGCCTATCAGCCGCAGGTGCGTCTCCACGACGGCGCGATCATCGGCCTCGAAGCGCTTCTGCGCTGGAACCGCGACGGACAGATCATCCCGGCCGGCGCGTTCATCGGCGCGGTCGAGCAAAGCGCGGTGATCATCGCCGTCGGCGACTGGGTCATCGGCGAGACCTGCCGCCAGATCGCGAAATGGCGCCGCGCCGGCGTCACCGTCCCGCGCATCGCGATCAACATCGGCGCGCGACACTTCCAGCAGCCGCGGCTCGTGACCACGATCCGCCGTCTGCTCGAGCTGTATGACGTCGAGGCGTCGGCCATCGAGCTGGAGATCACCGAGACCGCGGCGATGCAGGACGCGGAGTCCACGGTGCGGACCATCGACGCTCTGCGCGCCCTCGGACTGGCCATCACCATCGACGACTTCGGCACCGGCTACTCGTCGCTCGCGTATTTGAAGCGCTTCGCCATCACCGGACTGAAGATCGACCGCAGCTTCGTCTCCGACGTCCCGTCGTCGCGATCCGCGAGCGCGATCGTCAACGCCATTCTGGCCACCGCGCATGCGCTCGATCTGCGCGTCGTCGCCGAAGGAGTCGAGACCCAGGACCAGGCGACGTTTCTCGCCGCATCGCATTGCGATCAAGCCCAGGGCTACCTGTATGCCCATCCCATCCACGCTGAAGACATCCCCGCATATCTGCACACACAGAAAAGGAGTGAGTGATGCCCCGTAAGAAGATCCTGCTCGTCGACGACTCGAGCACCATCGTGATGATGGAGAAGTTCATTCTCCGCAACGATCCGTACGACCTCATCGTCGCTACGGATGGCGAGGAAGCGGTCCGCAAAACGATCGCGCAACAACCCGACCTGATCCTGCTCGACGTGGTCATGCCGCGCATGGGCGGGTTCGAGGCCTGCCGCCTGATCCGCGAGAACGCGGCCACGAGCGCCATCCCCATCATCATGGTCACGACGCGCGGCGAAGCGATCAACGTCGAGACCGGGTGGGTGACCGGCTGCACCGACTACGTGACCAAGCCGATCAACGCCATCGAGCTGCTGACCAAAGTCCGCAGCCTCCTTGGCGACGCCGTTCAGGCGGTGGCGAAATGAGCGGCGGCCGGTCGTACATCTCGAAGGCTCGCGAAGAACAGCAGCAGTACGTCAACTCCCTGCTGCACGAGAACGAGAAGCTGCGCGCCATCGCGGCCATGCTCGAGAGCGACGTGCTGCGGGCGGAAGAACAGCATCGCGCCGCGACGGCCGAGCTGCAACGGCTGCTCGACCGTTTCGAAGAGATCGCCTGCGAGAACAAGCGCTTCGCCGACGAGCACCAGCACATCGAGCAGCAGAGCAGCAACCTCGCGAACCTCTATGTCGCCTCGTATCAGCTTCACACGAGCGTCGAGCGCGAAGGCGTCCTCACCGCGATTCAGGAAATCGTCATCAACCTGATCGGCTCCGAGCAACTCGCCATCTACGAGCGCAACGGCGACGCCGAGTTTCGTCTCGCGGCGTCGTTCGGTCTCGACCGCGACCGGATCACGGCCTTCGTCGCCGGCGAATACGCGGTCGAGAAACTGGGAGAGGGCCACATCTTCAGCGATCCCGACGATCGGGAGACGCTCACCGCGTGCGTTCCGCTGCAGGTCGCGGATCGGGTCATCGGCGCGATCCTCGTGTTCCGCCTTCTCGAGCACAAACCAGCGCTACAGCCGGTCGATCACGAGCTGTTCGAGCTGCTTTCGGTTCACGCCTCGACCGCTCTTTATTGCGCGTCGCTGCACGCGACCGCGACGGTGGAGGGATGAGCAGCCGGGTGTTCATGGCCGTCGAGGAAGCGCCGGAGAGCGTTTACCTGCATCCGGGCCAGCTCGTCACGGCCTCGCACGCGATGCTCGTCTCGACGGTTCTCGGATCGTGCGTCTCGGTCTGTTTGTGGGATCCGATCGCGCGCGTCGGCGGCATGAACCACTTTCTCCTGCCGTCGGGAACGAACGACGCCCGCTACGGAAACGCCGCGATGGAGATGTTGATCGACGCGATGACCGGCCGCGGCGCGTTCATCGCGCGAATGGTGGCCAAAGTGTTCGGCGGCGCGTGCGTGATCGAGCGATCGCCGGCCACACCCACCGCAATCGGCACGCGAAACGTGCAGATCGCGCGGCAGTTACTCGCGACGAGCTCCATCCCCATCCGCGCCGAACAGGTGGGCGGCCGCCGCGCACGCAAGCTCCTCTTCCACACCGGCAGCGGCGCGGCGTACGTGAAGGAAATCTGAGAAGACCATGCTCGACGAAACTTCGATGGCCGCCCTCCTGGAAGTGTTCCTCGCCGAGTCGGAGGAAGGACTGGAGTCCGCGGAAGAAGCGTTGCTCGTGCTCGAGCGCAACCCGGACGACGAGGAGGCGCTCGCGCTCGTGTTCCGCGCGGTGCACACGATCAAGGGCAACGCCGGAGTCTTCGACTTCCACGGCATGGCCGCGGTTGCGCACGCGATGGAAGACCTCCTCGATCGCATTCGCGCCAGGCACACAGCGGCCTCGCAAGTCGTGGTGAGCACGCTGCTCGAAGCAGTCGACGTGCTGCGCGGTCTTCTCCTCGAACAGGACCGCACTCGCGAGCCGGGCCTGCGCGAACAGCGATTGATCGCACGTCTTGCGACCGGAGCCCGCGATGAGAACAGAAGGGATCGCGCCGGCCTCTCCGCACAGCGCATGACGCACACGCTGCGCATCGACGTCGCCCGTCTCGATCGTCTGGTCGACCTGACCGGCGAGATCGGCGTGGCCCGCGGGCGGATCGGACAGATGCTCGAAGACTCGGATGTGCCGAGGGAGGTCGTGCTCGAGGCGGAGCGCGATGCGGACCTGCTTTACCTCGAGATGCAGGAACTGGTGATGAAGCTGCGGATGGTGCCGGTCGGTCCGAGCTTCCGCCAGCTCCAGCGAGTCGTGCGCGACGCCGCGCAATCGCTCGGCAAAGAAGCCGAGCTGACCATCGAAGGCGGCGACGTCGAAGTCGACATGACCATCATCGAGCATCTGCGCGATCCACTCATCCACATGATCCGCAACAGCATCGGACACGGAATCGAAGACCCGGATCAGCGGCGCGCGGCGGGCAAGCCCACCGCCGGCAAACTCCTGCTGCGAAGCGTTCACGACTCCGGCTCGATCGTCATCGAGCTGTCGGACGACGGCGCTGGGATCGACCGCAAGCGGATCGCGCAACGCGCAGCGCAGCGCGGTCTGATCGCCGAAGGAGCGAGTCTCTCCGAGAAAGAGACTCTCGATCTCATCTTTCATCCCGGATTCTCGACCGCTGACGAAGTGACCGACCTGTCCGGGCGCGGCGTCGGTCTCGACGTCGTGCGCCGGAACATCGACGCCATCCACGGCTCGGTGACGGTCGAGAGCCGGCAGGCCGAGGGAACCACTTTCCGTCTGCGGCTTCCGCTCACGCTGGCCATCGTCGAAGGGCTTCGCGTCGGCGTCGCGGGAGAGTCGTTCATCCTGCCGATGGCCGGCGTGGTCGAGGCGCTGCGGTTCCCGCAGGAGGCCGACGCCGACGCGGCCACCGGCGTGCTCACGCATCGCGGCGAGAGCGTTCCGTATCTTCGCCTCCGCCACCGATTCCCCGGCGCGTTGGACGCGAAGCGCGGAAACACGCGCGAGAACGTGGTGATCGTTCGCTACGCACGCGGCCACGCCGGAGTGGTCGTCGATGAGCTCCACGGCGAATGCCAGAGCGTCGTCAAGCCACTCCCGCGGCCGCTCCGCGGCATCGCCGGCCTTTCCGGTTCCGCGATCCTCCCCAACGGCGGGATCGCTTTCATCGTCGACGTCCCCGCGCTCCTTCAGGTCGAGGTCGACCGCGGACGCGCTCACTCACGCCCCTCGAGACGCAGCAATCAGCAGTAATCAGGAGAAAGCATGTTTCGCAAACTGAAGTTCGTTCACCGAGTCCTCATGATGCCGGCCATCGCCGGGCTTGCGCTGGTGCTGATCCTCGGCACGACCGTATTCGCCGTGGCGCGCACCGAATCGTTCAGCACGACGATCGAGGTCGGCTACTTCCCCGCCACGGAGATGCATCACGAGCTGCACGAGATTCTCACTTCGATGCAGCGGACGTTGCAGGACTCCGCGGCCGCGCACGATCTCGCGGGACTGCAGGAAGCCGACGCGTTGCGCGACCGCTTCCTGGCGCGCCTCGAGAAAGAGCGTCGCAATCCGGCGGTCGAAGCGGCTGAGATCGAGCGGCTGCGCGGTCTGCTCAACGCCTACTACGGCCTCGGCCGCGGCATGACCCTGCGCCTGATCAACGGCGAGACCGGCGTCAGCTTCGCCGAGTCGCTCGACGAGATGCGGCGCCGGCACAACGAGCTGTCGGCGGCACTCAACGCGACCCGCGCGGCGGGAAAGCAGAATATTCAAAAGGCATTCAGCGACGTGCGCGAGCTGCACAGCGCCACCCAATGGCTGGTAGTCGGCATCAGCCTGACCTGCCTGCTGCTGTTGGCGTTCATCTCGGTGATGCTCATTCGCAGCTTGACTCGGCCGCTGCATCAGGCCGTGGAAGTGGCGAACCAACTCGCCGCGGGGAACCTCGACGCGAAGATCGACAACACGCGCAACGACGAGATCGGAAGGCTGCTCGAGGCCATGAGCCGGATGGTCGCCTATTTCCAGGAGATGGCCCGCGCCGCTGAGAAGATCTCCAGTGGCGACATCAGCGCAACCGTCGCTCCCCGCTCCGACAACGACATCCTCGGCCGCTCGTTCCGCGACATGGTCGCGTATCTCCAGGAGATGGCTGCCATCGCCGACTCGATCGCCGCGGGCGATCTGACCTCGACGATCAAGCCGAAGTCGAATGACGACACGCTCGCCCTCGCGCTCAGCAAGATGACGCGCAACCTCGCGCAGATGATCGGCGACATCCGCGCGGGCGTGGCCACGCTGTCCACCGCTTCGACGCAGGTCTCAGCGACGGCGCAGAGTCTCTCGCGTGGCACGAGCAGTCAGAGCGCGTCAGTGGAGCAGGCCACGGCCAGCCTCGAGCAGATGACTTCTTCGATCACGCAGAACGCGGCGAACAGCCAGGAGATGCGCGACATGGCCATCCAGGGCGCGCGCGACGCGGAGCTCAGTGGCAAGGCCGTCGGCGAGACGAAGGAAGCGATGGAGGTCAT
>Ga0209382_10000815_pt1 | contig 50533 bp, 36 predicted proteins | sample SoiMetdeltSBSDD5_FD_187599 | JGI IMG/M metagenome (GOLD analysis project Ga0209382, IMG submission 187599) | Bulk soil microbial communities from a Populus tree surrounding site in Tennessee, USA - Soil MetaG P. deltoides SBSDD5 (SPAdes) (version 2) | ecosystem: Environmental > Terrestrial >...
CATTCGCACCAGCTCATCAAAGGACTCGCGTGTCAACGCGCGATACGGATATGCGTTGCGGCACAGCTCGAACAGCTCGCTCTCGCTGCAATCGCGCGTCGCCACTTCCGCAACGATCTGCTGCGACAGCACGTCGAGCGCCAGCTGTGGGATCTTCAGGTGATCGAGCTCACCGCGACGCACGCTGTCGAGCAGGGCGGTGCATTCCACCAGATCGTCGCGAGACAGCGGAAACAAACGGCCCTTCGGCGTTCCGCCCACCGCGTGGCCCGAACGGCCGACCCGCTGGAGAAAGGCATTGATCGAGCGAGGTGAGCTGAGCTGGCACACCAGGTCGACGTCGCCGATGTCGATGCCCAGCTCCAGCGACGCAGTAGCAACCAGCACCTTCAGTTCGCCACGCTTCAGACGCTGCTCGGCATTGAAGCGCAGCTCTCTGGCGAGGCTGCCGTGATGTGCGGCAACGGATTCCGTATCGAGCCGCTCGGACAAGTGTCGCGCGACCCGCTCGCTGAGCCGCCGCGTATTCACGAACACGAGCGTCGTGCGGTGTTCGCGCGCCAGCTGTGCGAGGCGGTCGTAAATCTGCGTCCAGACTTCGTTCGACATCACCGCTTCGAGCGGCGCGTCCGGCAACTCGAGCGCGAGGTCACGGTGACGCTTGTGTCCGCTGTCGACGATGCGGCAACGGGCATTGCCGTCCGCATCGAGGCCCTGCACACCTACCAGCAGCCGCGCGACTTCAGTGATCGGCTCCTGCGTTGCCGACAAGCCGACGCGCGTGACTCTGCGGCCGGCAAGTGCATCGAGTCGCTCCAGCGACAGTGAGAGGTGCGCGCCGCGCTTGGTGCCCGCGACAGCATGAATTTCGTCGACGATCACCGTGCGCGTGGTCGCCAGCATCTCGCGACCGGACTGCGAACCGAGCAGGATGTACAAGGACTCGGGCGTCGTGACGACGATGTGCGGCGGCTTGCGCCGCATCTGCGCACGCTCGTATTGCGGTGTATCGCCGGTGCGCACCCATGTGCGGATCTCGACGTCGCGCACCGTGTGGCCGCGCAGCTCCTCGCGAATGCCGTTGAGCGGAGCTTCGAGGTTGCGATTGATGTCGTTCGACAACGCTTTCAGCGGCGAGACGTACAGAACACGCGTCTCGTCAGGCAAGCCCCACTGCTCGCCCTCGCGCACGAGCTCGTCGATGGCGGCCAGGAAGGCGGCGAGTGTCTTGCCCGAGCCGGTCGGCGCCGCGATCAGCACGTCCTGCCCGGACTGAATCGCCGGCCACGCCTGCGCCTGAGCAGGGGTCGGCGCGGAGAAAGTCCGGCCGAACCACGCCGACACGGCGTCGTGAAAGTAGGGAAGGGTGGAGCTCATAAAGGGAGGGTGCAGCATACTCCCGGGAAGCAGACAGTGTCTGTCATGTTTCGGACGGGGAACCAAATCGACCGCTGATTCGCTGATCGTGCACGGAGGTGCGCAGATGTCGGATCGGGTCGCTTTGATCACCGGTGCCACGAGCGGCGTCGGGCGCGTCGTCGCCGAGCGCCTCGGCAGGCAAGGTTGGCAGGTCCTGGTCCACGGTCGCGACCGGGCTCGCGCAGAGCAAGTCGTGAGCGCTATTCAGGGGAGCGGCGGCGCGGCGCGCTTCCATGAAGCGGATCTGTCCTCAATGCGCGGCGTACGGCAGCTGGCCGAGGACGTCATGAAAGAGCATCCGAGCCTGCAGCTGCTCATCAACAATGCCGGCGTCGGGTTCGGTCGTCCGGGTGCGCAGCGCGAACGGAGCCAGGACGGCTTCGAGCTGCGCTTTGCGGTGAACTACCTCGCGCCGTTTCTGCTGACGCATCGGCTGATTCCCGCCTTGCTGGCCGGCGCACCTTCGCGTGTCGTCAACGTTGCGTCGATCGGTCAGCAAGAGCTCGACTTCGACAACCTGCAGATGACGCACGGCTACTCGGGCGTCGATGCGTATCGGCGCTCGAAGCTCGCGCTGATCATGTTCACCTTCGATCTCGCAGCGGAGCTGCAGAAGCTGGACGTCACGATCAATGCGCTGCATCCCGCGACATTCATGGACACGTTCATGGTGCACGAGGCCGGCGGCAAACCCATGAGCACCGTCGACGAGGGCGCGGACGCGATCATGCATCTCGCCGTCGACGACCTGCAGGGCCGAACCGGCGAGTACTTCGATCAGCAGCGTCCCGCTCGCGCGCTGCGGCAGGCCTACGATCCGAAGGTGCGCGAGCGGCTGCGCCAGATTACCAACGAACTGACGCGGCGAGAGTCGGGCTAAAGCCCGACCTACGGACTGGCTGTAGGTCGGGCTTCAGCCCGACCACATCATCGCGAAGCCGTCGTTTGCAGCGGCCTGAAGCCGCCACCGAGCGCCTTGTAGGTCGCCAGGAGTGCGGTCGCGGTCTGCGTCTCGCTGCGTGCGAGCTGATCTTCCGCCGCCAGCGAGGTGCGCTCGGCATCGAGCACTGCAAGGAAATCCGCGACGCCGCTTTCGTAACGTGCGCGAGCGAGCTTTGCGGCTTCGAGCGAGGCCGTCGCGCTCTCCTGCAGATGCTGCTGCTTCACGATCGCCTTGGAATACGCGGTCAGGCTCGCATCGGTCTCTTCGAGCGCCTGCAGTACTGTCTTCTGGTAGGTCGCCAGCGCGCGATCCGTTGCAGCTTCCCGCTGCGTGATCTTCTGGCGCACGCGTCCGAGATCGAACGCCGCCCAGCTGATGCTCGGGCCGAACGAGTACGTCTCGCTGCTCGATTTGCCGAGATCGTCACTGCTCACCGCATCGAAGCCCCAGTGGCCGAGGAACGTGATGCGCGGGAACAGGTCACCGACGGCGACGCCGATGTTCGCAGTCGCAGCGGCGAGATCGCGCTCAGCGACGCGAATGTCCGGGCGCCGGCGCAGCAACAGTTCCGGTGTGCCGATGTTCTGCGCGACTGGCAGCGCCGGCAGCGGATGCGGCGTGGAAAGCTCCGGCAACAATGCTTCAGGCGACTGTCCCGTCAGCACGCCGAGTCTCAGCATGCTGCGCGTGACGCCGGCCTCGAGATCCGGAATCGTCGCGAGCGTGGCCGAAAGCTGGGCCTGTGCACGCGAGGCGTCGAGCTGCGTGCCGCGACCTGCATCGAGCCGTGCCTGAGTGATACGCACCGTCTCGCCCTGGTTGTCGGCGTTGCGATGCGCGACGGCCAATTGCTGCTGCGCGCCGCGCAACTCGAAGTAGTTGCGTGCGACTTCCGCGGTCACGCTGACCTGCGTCGCGTACACGCCGGCTTCGGCCGACTGCACTTCGGCCGAGCTCGCCTCGACCTGGCGCCGCACGCGTCCGAAGAAATCCAGCTCCCAGAACGCATCGAAGCCGGAATCGTAGAAATCCTGCTCGCGGTCCGTCGTCGGAGCCGGCGCGAGCTGCCGATCGCTCGCATGCGCCCTGGTGTAGCCGGACGAAGCCTGGACGGTCGGCGCGAGGTCGAGCCTCGCCTCGCCGCGCAGCGCGCGAGCTTCACGCAGCCGTGCAGTAGCGATACGGATGTCGTGATTCGCAGTGAGCGCGCGCTCGATCATGCCGTTCAGCTGCTCGTCGTTGAATGCCTTCCAGAACTCGCGCTCGACGTCGGCGCTCGACAACTGCGCCGAGTCGACGCCGACGAACGAATCCGGCGTCGGTGTTTCCGGCCGGTGGTAGTCCGGGCCGACGGCGCAGGCGGCCAGCAGCATCGAGGACATCAGTACGGCAAGACTACGCATGGGAGATTCCTTCTGCATTGACGGGTGCCGTCGCATGACGGCGCTTCCTCAGCACCGCCGCGCGCAGCAACACGTAGAAGAGTGGTGTCAGGAACAGGCCGAAGAACGTCACGCCGATCATTCCGGAGAACACGGCGATACCGATCGCGTGGCGCATTTCCGCGCCTGCCCCCGACGAAAACACCAGCGGCACGACGCCCATGATGAACGCGATCGACGTCATCAGGATCGGCCGCAGCCGCAGTCGCGCCGCTTCCAGCGCCGCGGCGACCGGTTCGACACCGGCCTGCTCGCGGTCCTTGGCGAACTCGACGATCAGGATCGCGTTCTTGCTCGCGAGGCCCACGAGTACGAACAGCGCGATCTGCGTGAAGATGTTGTTGTCGCCGCCGGTCAGCCACAGACCGGTGATCGCCGAGAACAGCGCCATCGGCACGATGGCGACGATCGCCAGCGGCAGCGTCCAGCTCTCGTAGAGCGCGGCCAGCACCAGCACGACGAGCAGCACGCACAGCGGGAATACGAACACCGAGCTGTTGCCTGCGATGATTTCCTGGAACGTGAGGTCGGTCCACTCGTACTTCACGCCGTTCGGCAGCGTCTCGCGCAGAATGCGCTCCATCACTGCCTTCGCCTGGCCGCTCGAATAGCCGGGCGCGGGCCCGCCGTTCACGTCGGCGGTCAGGTAGCCGTTGTAGCGGAACACGCGGTCCGGACCGTAGCTCTGCTGAACCTGCACGACGGAGCCGAGCGGCACCATCTCGCCGGCCTCGTTGCGCGTCTTGAGCCGCAGGATGTCCTCGGCCTTCGCGCGGTACGGATAGTCCGCCTGCGCGATCACCTGGTACGTGCGGCCGAAGCGGTTGAAGTCGTTGACGTAGATCGAGCCGAGATAAACCTGCAGCGTCTCGAACACGTCGGTGAGCGCGATACCGTGCTCCTTCGCCTTGACGCGGTTCACCTCGGCGCTGATCTGCGGCACGCTCACTTCGTAGTTCGAGAACACGCCGGTCAGCTCCGGCGCCTGGCGCGCCTTGGTCAGCACCGCCTGCGTCGCCTTGTACAGCTCGTCGTAGCCGATGTCGGCGCGGTCCTCGAGCTGTAGCTTGAAGCCGCCGATCGCGCCGAGACCCTGCACGGGCGGCGGCGGGAACACCACGACCTGCGCGTCCTGGATCACGCTCAGCTTCATGTTGAGCTGCTTAGCGATGTTCAGGCCGTACAGCTCCGCGCTCTTGCGATCCTCGAAGTTGTCGAGGCCGAAGAACACGAGCGCCGAGTTCGGGCTGTTGGTGAAGCCGGCGATCGACAGGCCGGGGAACTGCACGGCGTCGCGCACGCCCGGGACGCTGTGCGCGATGTCTGCGACGCGGCGCACGACTTCATCGGTGCGATTCAGCGACGCAGCATTCGGCAGCTGCACCATGCCGACCAGGTACTGCTTGTCCTGTACCGGAATGAAGCCCTTCGGCACGAGCTGGAACAGGCCCCAAGTCAGCGCGAGCAGGCCGACGAACGCGCCCATCACCACGCTCTTGTGCGCGAGCACGCCGCGGACGCCGCGCACGTAGCCGGAGCCCGAGCGCGTGAACACGTTGTTGAAGCGCCGGAAGAAGCCGCCGAAGACCCGATCCATGCCGCGCGTCAATGCATCCGGGCGCGCGCCATGTGGCTTGAGCAGGATAGAGGCCAGTGCCGGACTCAAGGTCAGGGAATTGATCGCGGAAATCACGGTGCTGATCGCGATCGTCAGGGCGAACTGCTTGTAGAACTCGCCCGTGAGGCCGGTGATGAAGGCGATTGGCACGAACACCGCGACCAGCACCAGGGCAATCGCGATGATCGGGCCGCTGACTTCTTGCATCGCCTGGTAGGTCGCCTCGCGCGGCGACAACCCGTTCTCGATGTTGCGCTCGACGTTCTCGACTACGACGATCGCGTCGTCGACCACGATGCCGATCGCCAGCACCAGGCCGAACAGCGACAGCGCGTTGATCGAGAAGCCGAACGCCAGCATCAGCCCGAAGGTGCCGACGATCGACACCGGCACGGCGATCAGCGGAATGATCGAGGCGCGCCAGGTCTGCAGGAACACGATCACGACGATGACCACCAGGGCGAGCGCTTCGAGCAGCGTCTCGACCACGGCCTTGATGGAGTCGCGCACGAAGACCGTCGGGTCATAGACGATCTCGTACTGGATGCCTTCCGGGAAATTCTTGCTCAGCTCCTGCATGGTGCTGCGCACTGCGTCGGACAGCTCCAGCGCATTCGCGCCGGGTGCCTGCGAGATCGGAATCGCGACCGCCGACTCGTTGTTGAGCAGGCTGCGCAGCGAATACTGGCCGGCGCCGAGCTCGATGCGCGCCACATCCTTAAGCGTCGTCACGCCGCCGTCCGGCATGGTCTTGAGAATGATGTCGCCGAACTCCTCTTCGGTGATCAGACGGCCGGAGGTCGTGACGTTGAGCTGATATTCGGTGCCCACCGGCGCCGGATCGGAGCCGATGACGCCCGCGGCAACCTGCACGTTCTGCTCGCGGATCGCGCGGACGACGTCGCCCGCGGTCAGCCCGCGGCTCGCGATGCGCTCCGGGTCCAGCCACACGCGCATCGAGTAGTCACCGGCGCCGAACAAGCGCACCTCGCCCATGCCCGGCAAGCGGGCGAGGACGTCGCGCACCTGCAGCGTGGCGTAGTTGCGCAGATACACGGTGTCGTAGCGGTTGTCGGGCGAAGTCAGGTGCACGACCATCAACAGGTCGGGCGATGCCTTCTTGGTGGTGACGCCGACGCGGCGCACGTCCTCCGGGAGGCGCGGCAACGCCTGCGCGACGCGGTTCTGCACTTCCACCTGCGCGTTGTCGACGTCGGTGCCGAGCCGGAACGTGATCGTCAGCAGCATCGTGCCGTCGCTGGTCGCCTGCGAGGACATGTAGAGCATGTTCTCGACGCCGTTGATTTCCTGCTCGAGCGGCGCGGCGACCGTTTCGGCGATCACCTTCGGGTTTGCGCCCGGATACTGCGCACGCACCTGCACGGACGGCGGCACGACCTCGGGGTACTGGCTGATCGGCAGCTGCCAGACGGCGATTGCGCCGATCAGGAAGATGATGATCGACAGCACCGCCGCAAAGATCGGCCGGTCGATGAAGAAGCGTGCGAATTTCATGTTACTTGCTCTCTGTCATGGCGAGCTTGGACTCGGCCAGCTCGCGCGCGTCCATTGCGACGCGTTCGGGCGCAACCACGACGCCGGGGCGAACGCGCTGCATGCCGTTGACCACCACGGTCTCGCCGGCCTGCAGACCCTGCTGCACGATGCGCAGGCCATCGGTGAGACGACCGACCTTCACCGGCCGGTAGGTCACCTTGTTCTGCGCGTCGATGACGTAGACGAACTTCTGGCTCTGGTCGGTGCCAATCGCGCGGTCGTCGACCAGCACTGCCTGATACGAGTTGTGGCCGAGCAGCTTGACGCGCGCGAACAGGCCGGGCGTCAGATAACCGTTCTTGTTCTCGAAGGCGGCGCGCGCGCGGATCGTGCCCGTGCGCGGATCGACCTGGTTGTCGACGAAGACCATCGAGCCGCTATGCGGATAGCCGCTCTCGTTCGCGAGACCCATCAGTACCGGGTTCGCGGCGTCGCGCGAGCTCGACCGCTCGCCACGGCGCGACAGCTCGTTGTACTTGAGATAGATCTGCTCGTCGCCCTCGAAGGTCACGTACATCGGATCCAGGGACACGACCGTCGTGAGCAGCGTCGCGGCATTCGAGCCCCCGGTCACGAGATTGCCCGCGGTCACGATGGCCTTGCTGACGCGCCCGTCGATCGGGGAGGTGATGCGCGTGAATTCGAGATTGAGCTTCGCGGCGTCAACAGCAGCGCGGGCTGCGGCCACGTTCGCCTTCGCTTCGCGCGAAGCGTTGACGCGCGTGTCGTACTCTTCGCGGGAAACCGCTTTGATGTCGATCAGCTTCTCGCTGCGCGCTGCATCCGATGCAGCGAGCTCCGCGCTGGCAACGGCGCGCGCCAGCTCGGCTTCGCTCTTCGACAGCTCGGCGCGATACGGGCGTGGGTCGATCACGAACAGCAGGTCGCCTTTGTGCACCGTGCTGCCCTCTGTGAAATTTACGCTCTCGATGTAGCCCGTGACGCGCGGGCGCACTTCGACGGACTCGACTGCTTCGAGCCGGCCCGTGAATTCGTCCCATTCGGTGACGTTGCGCTCGAGCGCAGAGGCCACTGAAACCTGCGGCGCGGGTGCCTGCGCAGAGGGTGTCGCTTCGCTGCGGCAGCCGCTCAGCCCCAGCGCAGCAACCAGCGCGCCAGATACGGCTATAGCGGACACCAGGGCACGAACTGTCGGTCGGGTCATTGTCATATCTCCATTCCGTCTCAGCTAAGACGCGCCAGCGGCGCGCGATTCGACATTCACATCTTCCTGCAGGGCTGCTGACAGCGGTGTGTCAGGAGCCTGTGACGTCACGCGACGGATCGCGACGTGGGGCGCACTGTAGTGATCGCAGCCCGCGCGACCAATCGGGTTGGCTGCACGACATTCATGAAAGCGAATCAGGAATCGAGAGCGTTATGACGATATGCCGCGGTCGCAATTACCTCCCTGGTAATGCAACGGCAACGTTGGCCGACTGTTTTTTATACGCTTTATGCGACGCGAGAAGTGGACGACGGCGTCGGCAGCGAATGCACCGCAGCCTGAGGGAACAATCCGGCAATGAAATCGATGAATGCTTTCACCTTCGCGGTCGGCTGGCGATGCTGCGGATACACGACCGAAACGGGGCGATACGACTCGGCATTCCAGTCCTGCAGCACCGGCTGTAACAGGCCCGAAGCGATCTGCGCCTCGACCGTAAAGTCGAGAGAATGCACGAAGCCTGCGCCGCTCACCGCTGCAATCACCGCTGATTGCGGATCGCTGAAAGACAACGCAGCGCGCGGCAGCAGCGTGTGCTCGACGCCATTCTTCGTGTACATCCACTCGCGGATCTGGTTCGTGCCGAGACGGAACATCGCGATGCAATGCTCGGGCTTCAGATCGTCTGGTGTGAGCGGCTCGCCGTTGCGCTCGATGAACTCCGGTGAAGCGCAGGTGACGACGCGGAAGCTGCCGACGCGCCGCGCGATCAGACTCGAGTCGCTCAGCTCGCCGACGCGCAGCGCCATGTCGATGCCTTCCTGCACCAGGTCGATGACGCGATCGTTCATGCTCATCTGCACGGTCACTTCGGGGTGTTGCGCGATGAAGCGCGGCAGCGCCGGCACGATCAGCAGGCGGCCGAGCGAGACTGGTACGTCCACCCGCAGCCTGCCGCGCGGAACGCCCCGCGCCTCAGTCACCTCGCTCTCGGCCTGGTCGAGCTGGCTGAGCGCCTCGCGGCAACGGTCGTAGAAACTCGTGCCCAGGTCCGTGAGGCTCAGCGAGCGCGTCGTGCGGTTCAGCAGGCGCGCGCCGAGCCGTTCTTCCAGCCGGCTCACCGCCTTGCTGATCGCAGAGGGGGACATCCCCAGCGTCTGCGCCGCGGCCACGAAGCTGTGAGCCTCGACCACGCGGACGAAAGCGACTATGTCACTGAAGCTGTTCAAGCGTTCCCCATTCCCGACGAAGCCCCTCAACCGCGGCGCGGGCAACCCCGTAGGGAGCCCCCCGTCGGCGGGCATTGTAGGACTGCAATTGCTGACTGTGACGCACGAAGGAGTTGCTCCAGAAACCGTTTACCCAGGCGCTCCACGCGACTAATGTATCGCTCCACCAATTTTACGTGACGGTGCAAAAATGTTGCTTGTGACGGATGTGACGGGTCCGGTGGGCCGGGCGGTCCTCGCCGAACTGGCCAATGGCCCTGCCGTCCGTGCGCTGCTGCAGCCGGGCGCCGATCTGCCCATCCAGGCACCGAACATCGAAGCGGTGCATTTCGACCCCACGGACGCCGCCAGTTTGCAGCGTGCAGTGCAAGGTGTCGAGGCGATCTTCCTTTCGTGGCAATTCTCGCCGCAACTCGCTGAAGCCCACATGCGCATCGTCTCCGCGGCGAAGGCTGCCGGCGTGCGCCGCCTGGTGCAGCAGTCGGGCGTGGGCGCCGATCCGAACATGTGTTGCGCGCGCATGCTGCGCTGGTACGGCCAGGCCGAAGTCAGCGTTGCCGCCGCGGGCCTCGAAGTCACGCGTCTGCGGCCCAGCATGCTGATGCAGAACTTGTTCGAGTTCGCACCTGCGATCGCCCAGCAAGGCGTGATCTCCGGGCCGTTCCGCTCGACCAAGTGGACCTGGGTCGACGCGCGCGACGTCGGTGCCGTCGCGGCTGTCGCCCTGCGCGACGAGTCGCACAACGGACGCACGTACACCGTAACCGGCTCGGAATCGATGAGCTATCCGCAAATTGCGGAGCATATGACTCGCATCCTCGGCAAGCCGGTGCGCTACACGGACATCACCGCGAACGAGGCCCGCGGCTGGCTGCAGGGCAAGGGACTGTCGCCGGTGATGATCGAAGCGAAGCTCGAATTGTGGGATGCCTGCGCGTCGAATCTGATCAACGCGCCGCCGACGCAGGTGGTCAGGGAAGTGACGGGCAGAGAGCCGCGGACGATCGATGAGTTCGTGCGCGATTACAAGAAGCAGTTTCTGACTGCTCACGCAGCGTAGGAGTCGGGCTGAAGCCCGACCTACACCGAATCCACCTTTGTAGGTCGGGCTTTAGCCCGACATCACTTCTCTGCCTGCGGCGTGACCGCGATCTCGACGGCCCTGTTGTCGTTGTCCACCGTCGTAATCGTCACCGGCCGGCGCCACACGCGCGCTACATATTCGAGCACCTTGCGTGCACGCTCAGGATCGAGCCCGCGGCCGTCGGTCGTATGGTCATGCAGCAGCTCCAGCTTGCCGTCGACGTGGACGCGCGAAGCGTTCACCGTCGGCGCGCCGAACGCGTACTTCGGTGCCAGCAGCGCCTCGTGCAGCAGCGGCAGATCCATCTCCTGCACCGTTAGCGTGCCGGTCGCCGGCCCTTTGAAGCGGAACAGCTTGAGCTCCTGCGCGAGCTCCATCGTCAGGTGGTTGCGCACGAACGCGAAGTCATCGTCCTCGCACATGATCTTGCGCGCGGCATCGAGCCCTTGGGCTTCGACGATCTTCTCCCAGATGGAGAAGCCGAGATGATAGGGATTGGTCGACAACGCCACGCTTTCGCCGCTCGCGCTCGGCCGCACCACGTCCGAATGGCATTTGATCGCATCGACGTAGGCTGACTGCGGCAGGAAGTCCGCTTCGCGCAGCAGGCGCGCATGCCAGTACGAGGCCCAGCCTTCGTTCATGATCTGGCACGCGAACACGGGATAGAAGTAGAAGGACTCTTCGCGCACCGCGAGGAAAATGTCGCGCTCCCACGGCTCCAGCTCGGGCGCGTACTGCGCGATGAACCACAGCAGGTCACGCTCCGGATGCGGCGGCACCGGTGCACGCTTAGCCGGCCCGCTCGCCTGCGGGCGCGCGGTGTCGGGGCCGAGCGCCGCGAAACGCCGCGAGAATTCGTCGCTCGGCGGCGCAGCGGGCTGTGCCATCAGTTCCGGGTAACGCGCGCGGCGCAGGCCCTGATCGATGTCGATGTGCTGTTCCAGGGCGAGCGCAGCATCGAGCACGGACTCCACGCGCTCCATCCCATGCTCTTCGATCGCCATGCCGATCTGGCGCGCATGCGCCGCCGCCTGCTCGACGATGTGCTCGCCGACCTGCTGCTGGCTGCGCTTGAACAGCATGTTGTTCGCGGAGAAATCCGCGTGGCCGAGCACGTGCGCCGTCACCAGCACGTTCTCCGCGGCGCTGTTGCTCTTCGCGAGGTAGGCGCGGCCGGGATTGCCGGGGAACACGACCTCGAACAGTCGCGACAGCCCCATGCGGTGCTGGATCAGCTGATAGATGTAGCGAACGCCGAACGACCAGTGCGGCATGCGTACCGGCAGACCGTAGATCGCGATCTCGGTCATGAAGCTTTCCGGCACGACCTCGAATTCGACGCGGTGGTAATTGAGCCCCTTCTCGCGTGCGAGCTGCTCGATGCGGGAAATCTGCTGTTGCCAGTCTTCGGTCATGGATTCACTTCCGAAGCCCGGCCGAAGAAGTGGCGCACGGCGTTCCAGATGTCGTCGGTGCCGCTGACGCGATAGGCGCCGACGTTGTCTTCGTCACGCGCCATCTCGACGAACAGCCGGCCGATCTCGCTGTCCGGTGCCGCGCCGGCGAGCGGTGCGACCTCCAGGAACCCGGCGAAATTGCAGTCGCCGACCAGCTCTTCCAGCGCTGCCTGCGCCTGCGGCTGATCGGAGGGGAAGTTCTCGCCATCGGAGGCGTAGAACAGGTAGACGTTGTACTGGCTCGGGCTGAAGCGCGCGTCGATGACCTCGCGCACTTTCTTCAGGCCCGCGGAGGCGACAGTGCCGCCGGTGCCGGTGACGCGGAAGAACTCTTCCTCCTGAAATTCCCAGGCCTCCGAGGTGTGCGCGACGAACACCAGCTCCAGGTGGCGGTACTGGCGGCGCAGGCCCTGGATCGCCCAGAAGAAGAATGTCTTGGAGATCTGCCGCTCGCGCTCGCCCATGCTGCCGGAAACGTCGAGCAGCAGGATCACGACCGCCTGCATCGCCGGTTGCTCGCGCTTGGTGAGCTGCCGGTAGCGCAGGTCGTCGTCGGTGAACGAGGGCGAGTCCTGGCCACCGGCGCTCTGCATGCCGCGCCGCTTGATCGATTCTTTCAGAGAGCGCCGCCGGTCGAGGCGCGAGCGCGCGCCGCGGCGGTCCCAGCCTTCGCGCGTCCAGTCGTCTTCCTTGGCGCGGCCGGCTTTCGCTTCGAGATTCGGCAACTGCATCTCTTCCCACAGCCAGTCGACGATGTCGTCGATGCGGAACTCGAGCGTGTACTGGATGCTGCCGTCCTCATTGCCGCCCTGGCCGCGCTGATTGTCGCTGTCCTGCTGCGGACGGCCAATGCGGTCGCCGGGCTTCGCCTGGCCCTGGCCGACGCCTTGCTGTTCGTTGGAGGAGCGCAGCTTGAAGCGGTAGTGCTCGAGCATGCGCACCGGCACACGCACCGTCGTGGCGCCGCCGTTGAGCACGTCCGCGCCGGCGACGATCTGCGGCAGGTGCTGCCGCACGGCATCGCGAACCTTGTCGTTGTGACGCAGCCAGTCGCGGGCACCGCGAGAGAACAGGTCGTACCAGCCCGCCTCGCCGGGGCTGCGATCGCCACCACCGCCGGAGCCGCCTCCGCCCGACGTGTTTTCGCTCATGTGCCCCTTCGCAACCTCGCTGTTCCTACTCCTGCGCCAACAATGTCGTGACGTAGCTCAGCGCTTCCTTCGCGCTGTGCTCGTCGTAACCGTACTCCGCCGTGAGCCGGTCTTGCACCGCCGAGATCTTCTTGCGCGCCTCGTCGTCCGGACGCGCCGCGGAAGTCACCAGCCGCAGCACGTCGCGGCGCTCTTCGAACAGGTACTGCTCGATCGCCTCGCGCATGCGCGAGTGGCTGTTCAGCGTGAACTTCTCGCCCTGCTTGTACGCGACCATCGCCTTGCGCACAACTTCCTGACGGAAGGTCATCTTGCCCGACTCGGAAACCTTGATCTTGTCCTCGACCGAGCGCAGGAAGCGCTCGTCCGCCGGCCGCGACTCGCTGGTGATCGGGTCGGTGACTTCGCGATGGTCGAGCGACGCTTCGACCTCGTCCAGGTACTTGTCCAGCAGCTGCTGCGCCTCGTCCTCGAACGACGCGAACAGCGCGCGATGTACGTCTTCCTTCACCCAGCGGTTGTAGAAGTCCTTGCGCGCCAGCACCAGGTAATCGATCCAGAGCTTCTTCGCCTTGGCATCCATGCGCGCGTCGTTCTCGATCGAGTCCTTGAGCGCGAGCAGCACTTCCATGCTGGTCAGGCTGCGCTTGTCGCTGCGCGTGATGGCGTTCGAGATCGAGTTGACGACGAAGCGCGGGCTCACGCCGGTCAGGCCCTCTTCGGCCGACTCGGCCCTCAGGCGCGTCACTTCCGTCTCCGGGAACCCTTCGACACTCTCGCCCGCGTACAGGCGCAGCTTCTTCGACAGGTCGAGGCCTTCGCGCTCCGGCTTCATCAGGCGCGTCAGGACTGCAAAGACAGCCGCAAGCCGCAGCGCATGCGGATCGAGATGCACGTCGCGGAACGCCGGCGCGGCCGACACCAGCTTGTTGTAGATGCGCGACTCTTCGACAAAGGACAGCGTGTACGGCACCTTGACGATGACCATGCGGTCCAGCAGCGCCTCGTTTTCCTTCTCCTGCAGGAACTTGTGGAACTCCGCAAGGTTCGTGTGCGCCAGGATCGTCTCGTCGAGGTAGATCAGCGGGAAGCGCGACACCTTGACGTTCTTCTCCTGCGTCAATGTCAGCAGCAGGTACAGGAATTCGCGCTTGACCTTCAGGATCTCGATCATCTCGAGCATGCCGCGGCTCGCGGCATAGACGGCGCCGGACCACGACCAGGCGCGCGGGTCGCCTTCATCACCGTACTGCGCGACCTTCGACAGGTCGACCGATCCGACCAGGTCCGCGAGATCTGCGGTGGTGGGATCGTGCGGCGCGTAAGTGCCCACGCCCATGCGAGTCGCTTCGGAGAGGAAGATGCGCTCCACCGGCATGCGCAGGAAGTCGCCCTCGAACTCGCGCTCCAGGCGGTCGCGCGCCCAGGGGCTGAGCTCGCCGCGGATCTCTACACCGTAAGTGTCACGGAACTCGGCGCGCAGGCTGGCGGGCACGAGATTGAGCGGCGACTCGTGCATCGGCGAGCCCTGCAATGCGTACATCGCACCTTCGTCGGTGTGGCTGTACTCCTCCAGGCCGCGCTTGAGCAGGATCGCCATCGTCGACTTGCCGCCGGACGGCGGACCGAGCAGCAGCAGCAGGCGCCGCCCGACGTCGGAGCCCGCGGCAGCAGCTTTGAAGTAATCGACCACGCGACCGAGCGGCTCATCGATGCCGAACAGCTCGCGCTTGAACAGCTCCTTGGGGCCGGCGGACTCGCCGCCGTTGTCAGTCGTTGCGGTGCCGCCATTGGCGACCGCGGGACTGGTCTTGCCGAACCAGCAGAGCATGTCCCACAAGTATTCATGGCTGGCGCGGGCCAGTTGGCGGCCGTTTCCCGGCACGATCGTGCGCAGGAACTCGCCGAACGTGCCGGACCAGTGCTGTGCACGGTGGAACCGGCTGTACGCGCTCAAGGCCTCGACGAAGCTCTCGCCGCCGCGCTGCGAGCTTCCTCTGGGGCTGTCTGACTGCATCGAACCGCCCTCCATAATTTATTTCTCTTGCGCTATACGCTCGTTAGTCTGTGCACACTTGCACGCAGTTCACATACTTTGCAGTCCAGCATGGGCCATCGCCGTAAGATAAAGACTGATCCACGGCGGCACATGTTCCATCGACGAACCTGCGCTGCGACGGTGCGGAATTCAAAATCGAAGAGTGATGCGAGACCGTCTGCTCGCCGAGATGAGCTGGATTGCGCGGGATCGCGCATCTCACTCGCTGGAGTGCGGACCATGACTCTCTGCTTACTCCCTTCGGGCAGATCTTGCAATGCGATCATTGCTGAAGCCCACCGCGCGTCGCGCAGTCAGCAGACTCTATTGGCGCAGCGGCGAGGGGTCCACAGCCCGAACGGGCTGTGGACAAGTCGAACGCGAACGTCCGCGTGGATTCAGGGGGGGTTCAGGCGGCCGCTGTGACGGGCTTCACGACGTCGATGCCGAGCGCTTCACGCACCACCTCGTCGACGCGCTCGCAGAACACGAACTGCACTTCGTCGCGCACGCTCTTCGGCACGTCTTCCAGGTCCTTGCGGTTGCGCGCTGGCAGCAGCACCTTGCGAATGCCAGCACGATGCGCGGCGACCGTCTTCTCCTTGATACCGCCAACCGGCAGCACCAGGCCGCGCAAGCTCACCTCGCCGGTCATCGCCACGCTGTCCGCGATGGTGCGGTTCGTGAACAACGACACCAGCGCGGTGAACATCGCCACGCCGGCACTCGGGCCGTCCTTCGGGATCGCACCCGCCGGCACGTGGATGTGCACGTCGCTCTTGTCGAGCGTGCCCGCGTCGAAGCCGAGGCGCGACGCCTGCGACTTCACCAGCGACAACGCTGCCTGCGCGCTCTCCTTCATGACATCGCCCAGCTGACCGGTGAGGATCAGCCGCCCGCTGCCGGGCACGCGCGTCGCTTCGATGAACAGGATGTCGCCGCCGACCGGCGTCCAGGCGAGCCCCGTGGCGACACCCGGCACGCTGGTGCGCATCGCGACTTCGCTCTCGAAGCGCGCAGCGCCGAGGATCGGGGGCAGATCGGCGACGTCGATCGTTGCTTTCTCGATCGAGCCTTCGGCGATCCGCACCGCGACGTTGCGCAGCACTGCGCCGATCATGCGCTCCAGGTTGCGGACGCCGGACTCGCGTGTGTGATCGCGCGCGGTCTGTCGCAACGCTGCGTCAGTGATCGTGGCTTGTCCTCCCTTGAGGCCGTTCGCTGCGAGCTGACGGCGCACCAGGTAGCGTTTCGCGATCTCGACCTTCTCTTCCTCGGTATAGCCGGTGAGCTCGATCACTTCCATGCGGTCGCGCAGCGGCCCCGGAATCGTGTCGAGCATGTTCGCGGTGGCGATGAACATCACCTTCGACAGGTCGAAGGGCAGGCCGAGGTAATTGTCACGGAACGTGTTGTTCTGCTCCGGATCGAGCACCTCGAGCAGCGCCGACGACGGATCGCCCTGGATGCCCGCGCCGAGCTTGTCGATCTCGTCGAGCATGAGCACCGGGTTGCGCGTTCCCGCCTTGCGGATCGCCTGCACGATGTTGCCCGGCAACGCGCCTATGTAGGTGCGCCGGTGGCCGCGGATCTCCGCCTCGTCGTGCACGCCGCCGAGGCTGACGCGCGCGAACTTCACGCCGAGCGCGCGGGCAATGCTCTGGCCGAGCGAGGTCTTGCCGACGCCCGGCGGACCGACGAAGCACAGGATCGGGCTGCGGCCCTGCGGGTTCAGCTTGCGCACCGCGAGGTACTCGACGATGCGGCGCTTGATCTTCTCGAGGCCGTAATGGTCCTCGTCGAGCACGCGGCGCGCCTTCTCGATGTCGATCGCTTCTTCGTCCAGCTTCGACCACGGCAGCTGCAGCATCCAGTCGAGCCAGGTGCGCAGCAGCGAGTATTCGGCGCTCGCGTCCGACATGCGCTCCAGGCGCCGCAGCTCCTTGCGCGCCTGCTCGAGCGCTTCCTCCGGCATGCCGGCCGCTTCGATCGACTTGCGCAGCTCGGCGACTTCTTCGCCGGACTCGCCTTCCTCGCCGAGCTCCTTGCGGATCTGATGCAGCTGCTCGCGCAGCAGCGCCTCCTTGTGGCGCTCGTCGATGGCTTCGCGCGTCTGCTCTTCCAACTGGCGCTGCAGGCGCAGCACTTCGATGCGCTTGCCGAGCAGCTCCGCCACCTGGTCGAGGCGCGACTTGAGATCGACCGTCTCCAGCAGCAGCTGCTTCTCGGCCGCCTTGATGTCCATGAAGCTCGAAATCAGGTCCGCGAGCGTCGACGGCGATTCCAGCGCCTGGATCGCGTTCGCCAGCTCGGCGGGCGCCTGCGGCAGCAGCGACACTGCTTCGGCGGCGAGCCGCTTGAGGTTGAGCGCGCGCGCTTCGATCTCGCTCGTGGTTGGCGAATCGGGCAGGAACTCGACGCGGGCGACCATGAATGGCAAGCCGCTCTGCCAGTCGAGCACGCGGAAGCGGCGCTCGCCTTGCACGACGAGGTGATGAGTGCCGTCCTGGCCGGTGACATAGCGCACGATGCTCGCGACCGTGCCGACCTTGTGCAGGTCGCGCCCGGTCGGCGACTGCAGGTCTGGATCCTGCTGCAGCAGGAAGCCGACCTTGCGCTCCGCGCGCACCGCTTCCTGCGCGGCGGCGAGCGAGCGCTCACGGTTGATTGCGACCGGCACGACGGTGCCAGGGAACAACACCAGGTTGCGGACCGGCACGATGATCAGCATGTCGTCCGAGACCAAGGAGGCCACGGCGTCAGAGGTGTCGTTGGTGCGTTCCGACGATTGATCCGAATGAGTCATGAGTTCTCCGCTCAGCGCAGAATGAAGCGCAGGACCAGGCATCCGTTCGTGTAACTTCGTTCCGTCAGCTCGTAGCGCGCCGCGGGCAACGCAATTCGCCGCTCGAAGCGCCCGTATGGGATCTCCAGCCGATGTAACGCCGTTGCGTGCCGCTGCACCGGCAGGGCGCGCGCCGCCGTCACCACCAACAAGCCGCCTTCTGCGTGCACGTCGATGTGATCCGGCGAAACGCCCGGCACGGCCACCGTCACCTCCACTTGCTCCCCATAAGCCACGATGTCTACGGGGGGTTCCCAGCGCGGCTGGGCCTCCACGGCGCGGCCAAAGCGGAAGAACTGACGTTGCAGTCGTTGCGCCTGCTCGAGCATTTCGCACGCTTCGGCCCACATCCATGCGGGCGGGTTACGGATGGCCATAGCTAAAGATCCCTGTGGGACATGGCGGGTTAGGTGGGGTCAGGTGGGGCAGAGTCAAGAAGCGGCTGCGGCTATGCTAGGTTCCATGCCTCGACGCGCCTTCGACGCCGACTTCTACCGCCGCTTCTACCTGGATCCGCGCACGCAAGTGTCGAGTCGCGTCGAAACGGTCGAGCGCGCCAGGACCGTCGCCCGGCTCGTCGAGCATCTCGACATTCCCGTGCGCGCCATCCTCGATGCGGGTTGCGGACTCGGCTGGATGCGCCGCCCGCTGCTGCGCGCGTTTCCGCGTGCGACCTACACCGGTCTCGAATTGAGCCGTCATGTCTGCGAGCGCTACGGCTGGACGCACGCATCGATTGCGTCGTATCGCACGCGGAAGCGCTTCGACCTGGTGGTCTGCGACGACGTGCTGCAGTACCTCACTGACGTGGAGGCTGCGCGCGCAATTGCCAACCTCGGCCGGCTGTGCCGCGGCGCGTTGTTCCTGCAGGCGCCGACCCGCGAAGACTGGCAACGCAATGCCGATCGCTCGTGCAGTGACGAAGATATTCACCTGCGCCCGACGTCTTGGTATCGCCTGCGCCTGGCGCGCCGCTTCCGCCATGCCGGCTTCGGACTCTATGTACGTCGGAACCTACCGGTGCTGCAGTGGGAGCTGGCCCGGGCCGAGCAGTAGCGCCCGGCATTAGAACGAAAGGGCAGCTCGATATTCCCGCCGCCCAACCCTGTCACTTTCTGGTCCGTTGCATCGTCATCGTACGCAGGCGTCGCTTTTTTTCACGCCGCCTTCACGCCGGCTACGACTGTTCTCTCACGGGACGGTCCTAATCTGCGTCACGTGCTCGATGCGAAGCGTATTCACCGGTCGAATGGCTGCATTCACCGGTGGGACGCATCCGGCGGATCGAAAACTGCGTAAGCAGCCCATCGATTCCACACGCGGCGGTCATGAATGTCATTCCCGCCGCGGCGTTTATCGCCGGCGCCGCTTCGCAGAAAGTAGCACCCGACGAAAGAGTGAATGGGTACAAGGCAGATCGTGTCATGGAGTCCGCAAAACAACTCAAGCTCGTTGCACTCGCCGTGCTGGCCGCGGCGCTGATCCTGCCGGTGTCACACGCCAGCGCGCAGGATGATGCCTGGCACACATTTGCGCCCGAGCGCGAGATCAGCGGCGTGCGCGTGCACATCGACAACGACTTGTTCGCGGGCCGTAATCTCGATCGCGACTACACCGGCGGGCTGGCGATCACACTGTCCGGGACTCAGGCGCGCGACGGCTTGCTGTCGCTCGACCCGGTGCTCGCGAGCATCGACGGCTTGTTCGAGCGCACTCCTGCAGCGAGCGTCCGCCACGCGCGCCAGATCGGCCTGATTGCCTTCACTCCGAGCGACATCATTACCTCCGAGGCACAGCAGGCCGATCGGCCTTACGCGAGCCTGCTGTTTGCCTCGAACGGTCGCGTGCGTGTCGACGCCGACGACCGCGGCGCCTGGTCCAGCAGCCTGACCGTGGGCTTGCTCGGAATGCACCTGGCCGAGGCGTTGCACGACGTCGTGCACGAGGCAGTGGGATCGGAGAAGCCGCAGGGCTACGACCATCAGATTTCCGCCGGCGGCGAGCCGACGGTGCGTTACATGATCGCGCGTCACGACCTCGTGTACGCGGACCCGACCGGTCACGTCGATGTGAAGACGACGGTCGAGGGCAGCGTGGGTTTCCTCACCGAGACCAGCGCGGGTGTGTCGATGCGCATCGGCCGCTTCGATACGCCGTGGTGGAGCTTCGCGCCGGAGCTGGCGGACTACATCGCCGCGCCGACGCCGGTGGAATCGCTCGGCGTGCAGCACGAGGTCTATGTCTTCGCCGGCGCCCGGGTCACGGCGCGCGCTTACAACGCGTTCCTGCAAGGCCAGTTCCGGCACAGCGACGTGCGCTACTCGTACGATGAGATCGAGCCGCTGGTCGGGCATGCCTGGATTGGCGTGATGACCCAACTGTTTTCGAATACCGAGCTGAGCTATGCGCTGCACTACCAGACTGCCGAGCTGAAGGACGGCAAGGCCGCCCGCGACGCGTTCTGGGGCGGCGTGCAGCTCGCCCACTCGTTCTGATTTCTCCGCTGTTTCCCTGACCCCCTGACTGGCCCGCTTCGGCGGGCCTTTTTTTGAGCCACCCCAAGAAATCGCATCATTAACTGCGGGCTTTGGAGTGTCGGTGGAAGCGATTTCTCGGGGACCCCGGCGAGAGCGGAGTTCAGAGGACAGAGCGTAGCTCGCGGGCTAGGGCTTGCGTCGACTACGTTGCGGCACCTTCACACCTCTGAGCCCGGTGTGTTGCGTGCGGATCGGCTTCGACTGCTGCGTCCTGCTGTTCGCCGCTTTGCGCTTGCCTTCGGGCGTCGTGCCGGTGCCGACGGGTTGCCACGCGGGGATCAGGTGGTGCTTGCCGGGCCCGATGAGGTCGGCGCGGCCCATGCGGCGCAAAGCTTCGCGCAGCATGGGCCAGTTGTTCGCGTCGTGCCAGCGCAGGAAAGCCTTGTGCAGTCGTCGCACCTTGAGGCCCTTGGGGATGTGCACCTCATCGCTGCCATGCGTGACCTTGCGCAGCGGGTTCTTGCCCGAGTGCCACATGGCCGTCGCGGTCGCCATCGGCGAGGGCAGGAACGCCTGCACCTGGTCGGCGCGATAGCCGTTCTTCTTCAGCCACAGCGCCAGCTCCAGCATGTCCTCGTCGCTCGTGCCCGGATGGGCGGCGATGAAGTACGGGATCAAGTACTGCTCCTTGCCCGCCTCCTTCGAGTACTTCTCGAACAGCTCCTTGAAGCGGAAGTACGTGCCGACGCCGGGCTTCATCATCTTCGACAGCGGCCCTTCGCCGATTGCCTCCGGTGCGATCTTCAGATAGCCGCCGACGTGATGCTGGACCAGCTCCTTCACGTACTCGGGCGACTCGACCGCAAGGTCGTAGCGCACGCCGGAGCCGATCAGTACTTTGCGAATGCCGGGCAGCGTGCGCGCGCGCCGATACAGCTTGATCAGCGGCATGTGATCGGTGTTGAGGTTCGGGCAGATCCCCGGATAGACGCACGAGGGCCGGCGGCACGCGGCCTCGATCTCGCGCGACTTGCAGGCGAGCCGGTACATGTTCGCGGTCGGTCCGCCGAGGTCGGAGATCACGCCGGTGAAACCGGGCACCGTGTCGCGCACGGTCTCGATCTCCTTGATGATCGATTCCTCCGAGCGGCTCTGGATGATGCGACCCTCGTGCTCGGTGATCGAGCAGAAGGTGCAGCCGCCGAAGCAGCCGCGCTGGATCGCGATCGAGAAGCGGATCATCTGATACGCGGGGATCTTCGCCTTCCCGTAGAACGGGTGCGGCACGCGCCGATACGGCAGCTCGTAGATCGCATCCATTTCCTTCGTCGTCAGCGGCAGCGGCGGCGGATTCAGCCACACGTCGACGTCACCGTGACGCTGCACGAGCGCGCGCGCGTTACCCGGATTCGATTCGAGATGCAGGATGCGCGAGGCGTGCGCGTACAGGACCGGATCGTCGCGCACCGCTTCGTGCGGCGGCATGCGGATGACGGAATGCTCGCGCTGCGACGTCGGCACGTGGCGATAGAAGCGAACGACTTTGACGGACTGTGGCGGGCTCGGCTCCGCGGTTTGGCAAGGAGCCGTCGTCTGCGGCTTCGTCGCCTCCATCGCGTACGGATCCACCGGCGGGTTCAACTTGCCGGGCTCGTCGATGGAAGTCGAATCGATTTCCGTCCAGCCTTCCGGCGTCGCGTGACGCACGAATGCAGTGCCGCGCAAATCCGTGATCTCGTCGATGCGCTCGCCTTTCGCCAGCCGATGTGCGACTTCGACGAGCTGCCGTTCGGCGTTGCCGTACATCAGCAGATCCGCCTTCGCATCGAGCAGGATCGAGCGCCGCACCTTCTCCGACCAGTAGTCGAAGTGCGCGATGCGCCGCAGGCTCGCTTCGATGCCGCCGACCACGATCGGCACGTCCGTGAACGCTTCGCGTGCACGCTGTGCGTAGACGATCACCGAGCGGTCGGGACGCTGGCCGCCCGCGCCGTCCGGCGTGTAGGCATCGTCGCTGCGGATGCGGCGATCCGCGGTGTAGCGGTTCACCATCGAGTCCATGTTGCCGGCGGTGATGCCGAAGAACAGGTTCGGCCGGCCGAGCCGCGCGAAGTCAGCGGCCGAGCGCCAGTCCGGCTGCGCGATGATGCCGACGCGGAAGCCTTGCGCTTCCAGTACCCGTCCGACGATTGCCATGCCGAAGCTCGGATGGTCGACGTAGGCGTCACCGGTCACGATGATGATGTCGCAGCTGTCCCAGCCGAGTGCGTCCATTTCCTCGCGCGACATGGGCAGGAATGGAGCGGTCCCGAAGCGGGACGCCCAGTACTTGCGATAGGAGAAGAGGTCGCGTGCCGGCAGCATGGGGCGCGGATGATAGCTGACCAGGCTGGCGGCGACAGCCGTTAGCAGGGTCTCCCCGGACAAGTGCCGGTCAAGGCCTTTTTGCGCTGCGCCGGGCTGACGGTCGAGACGTAAGGAGAATCCCGGTCGAAGAAGCGCCAGGGCTTGAGCGCCCAGTCGCCGGCGTAGTCGACGCCAATGCGCTCGCTGCGCGCGACCTGCGGCCGCCGATACGCTGCCGGCCGCTCGATCCATAGAGGGGCTTGTCGGAGGCTGACCCCGTTCAGTGCCCGGTCGATGTGCATTGCACGGCAGAGCAGGCCCGGGCCGTGTGTAGTGGCTCCGATTCCGGCGACCGGCTCCAGCGCGCGTATCAGCACCGCATGCGGCACACCTTCTGCAGCGGTCACGACATTGAGGCAGTTCCAGAATCCATAGATGAAATAGACGTACGCGTGGCCGGGTGGCCCGAACATCACTTCGGTGCGCTTGGTGCGGCCGCGCGCGGAATGGGCGGCGAGGTCGCGCGGTCCCTTGTACGCCTCGGTCTCTACGATCCGGCCGACCTGCCGCCCCGCTGGACCGGCATGCACCAGATGCATGCCGAGCAGATCGCGCGCGACCAGCAGCGTTTCGCGCGAGTAGAAGGAGAGGGGCAGAGGGGTGGCTGGCGCGGGCATCGCGGCAGCTCTTATATAAGAGAAGGTTGTCGGGCTAAAGCCCGACCTACGACAGACGAGACGGTAGGTCGGGCTTCAGCCCGACACTCTCTACTCCGCCGCCGGCCAGTGCGCGGCGACCTGCATGACGTCGAGCTCGGCCGTGCCGGCCGCTGCGTCGAGCGAGCGCACCTTGATGCGCATGAAGTCGAGCGAGCTGCCTTTCTCGAAGTAGTGGAACACCGAGCTGCGGGACTCGTCGCGCAGCGCCCGCGGCACGATGAATTCGTTGGTGGATTGTTCCTGCACCAGGGGACCGCAGCTGACGCGCGTGCCGCCGAACGCAACCGAGATGTGCGCGGCGTCCGCCATGCGCACGACCGACTTCAGCGTGATGCGAAAGCGCGGCTCCATGCCTTCGGGCGTCTCGAGGATGTCGACGTGCTCGCCTGCCGTCAGGCGCACGATCTTGCGGCGCCGATCGACCCGCTGCGAGTCGGAGACGCGAACAGTGGGAGCATCGTTGTAAAGGATCTTGCCTGGTGCAGCTGCGGCGGCGCGTTGTACTGCGAGCGCAGTGGCGGCGCGCTGTCGATGCACATAAAAGGCGGCGACCAGGCCACCAGTGATGGTGACAGCGAGGCAGAGCAGCAGCGGCAGTTGCGCAAAAACGAGCGAGCTGGAATCCATACCGACGAATCCGTGAACGGCAACTCTCTACAGGTATCGGCAGCGCAGTGCGTTACTCGATGTGACCCGCGTCGAGTTTCGCTCATCGCGCTGCGCAGCGGCGTTGACACGCATCACAGGCAGCGCTCCCGCGCACTTAACAAAACCCGTATTTTCGCCGCAGGGCGGGCTTCAGCCCGACTTCCCTCCTGTCGGGCTGAAGCCCGACCTACCGTCACCACTCGGGTTGCGCCGGGTCAGCTCGCGACCTACTCTCTCGCGTTCGATTTCTTCGCTCGACCGGGAGTGTTCATGCATACAGATCCCCGTCGCGCCCGCTGGTCGGGTGCGCTCGCCGCTCCGCTTCTCGTGCTAGGCCTGCTCTCGCTCGGCGCTTGTAAAAAACGCGAGCCGGCACCCGCACCGGAGCCGCAAAGCGGCCCGATCTCGCCCGAGGCGAAGACCGCCGCGGGCCAGATCACAGCCGACTACCTCCGTGCACAGATTGCGAAATTGTCCTCGGACGAATTCGAGGGCCGCGGGCCCGCGACGCCCGGCGACGTCAAAGCGCGCGATTACATCGTCGAGCAGCTGAAGCAGATCGGCTTCGAGCCGGGCGGAGCGGACGGCGGCTGGCAGCAGCCGTTCGACGTCGTCGGCATCACCGCGGAAATGCCGAAGACGTGGACCTTCAGCAAGGGCGGCAAGAAGGCGTCCTTCAAGTGGTGGGACCAGTACATCGCGGGCAGCGGCGTGCAGACCGAGAAGGGCGCGGTGAAGAACGCCGAGGTCGTGTTCGTCGGTTACGGCATCCAGGCGCCGGAGTACGGCTGGGACGACTTCAAGGGCCAGGACCTCAAGGGCAAAGTGCTGTTGATGCTGAACAACGATCCCGACTGGGATCCGAACCTGTTCGCCGGCAACACGCGGCTCTACTACGGCCGCTGGGTCTACAAATATGAGAGCGCTGCACGGCAGGGCGCTGCGGGCGCGATCATCGTGCACACCACCCCGTCGGCGGGCTACCCGTTCCAGGTCGTGCAGACCTCGTGGAGCGGCGAGCAGGTCGAGGTGCCGGCCGAAAGCGAGCCGCGCATCCAGGTGAAGGCGTGGATGACCGAGGACGCCTCGCGGCAGCTCGTGAAGCTCGCGGGCCAGGATCTCGACAAGCTGATCGAGTCGGCGAAGTCGAAGGACTTCAAGCCGGTGCCACTCGGCATCACTACTTCGCTCAACTTCAAAAACGAGCTCAAGAAGTCGCAGACGGCGAACGTTTACGGCGTGCTGAAGGGCAGCGATCCGCAGCTCAGCAACGAGTACGTGATCCTGACTGCGCATCACGATCATCTCGGCGTCGGCGAGCCGGATGCGGAGGGCGACAAGATCTACAACGGCGCGATGGACAACGCGTCGGGCGTGGCGCAGGTGCTGGCGATGGGCAAGGCGTTCAAGGCGCTGCCGACACCGCCGAAACGCTCGATCATGCTGCTGCTGGTCGCGGCCGAGGAGCAGGGGCTGCTCGGCTCGAAGTACTACGCGACGCATCCGACGATCGAGCCCGGCAAGATCGCTGCGAACATCAACTACGACGGCGGCAACATCTGGGGCCGCACCAAGGACATCATCTTCGTCGGCAAGGGCAAGTCGACGATCGACGAGTACGTCGAAGCGCTCGCCCGGGAGCAGGGACGCCACGTGGTGCCGGACCAGTTCCCGGATCGCGGCTTCTTCTACCGCTCCGACCAGTTCAGCTTCGCGAAGATCGGCGTGCCTGCGCTGTATCTCGACGCCGGCACCGAGTTCGTCGACAAGCCGGCGGAGTGGGGCAAGCAGGTGCACGAGGAATACGAGCAGAAGCACTATCACCAGCCGTCCGACGAGATCCAGGACAGCTGGAACTACGATGGCATGATCGAGGACGCGCAGCTGGGCTTCTATGTCGGCGTGAACGTCGCGAACGCGCCGGCCGCGCCGACCTGGGTGCCGGGCGACGAGTTCGAGGCCGCACGCAAGTCGGCGCTCGAGCAGGTGCAGAGGGAATAGGGAGCAGAGTCGGGCTGAAGCCCGACCTACAGAGATCCTGTAGGTCGGACTTCAGTCCGACACCTACTGCGCCGGCTGAATGATGAAGCCGGCGCGCGGGAAGTGCACCGCGACTTCGCCGACCCGCGGGTCGATCCGCTTGATCACCACTTCGTAAGTCGAGAGCGAGATCAGCTCGCCCACCACCGGATCGCGCCCGATGTCGTCGGGCGTGACCTGCACGCGCATGCCGGGCTTGCGGCCGAACGGATCGTTGGCGTCTGGATGCTCTTCCACTCGCGGCGTCGCTGCCTTCGCGACGCCCAACGCTTCCTGCGAGCTCAGCTCGCTCGGCTGGCCGTGGCCGATGCGCTCCATGCGTTGCATCCATGCGCGCAGCTTCGGCAATTCGCCGAGCGGCGGCGTCGTGTTGCTCACGTTGGAGCTGATGAACCAGCACAAGTGATGCGCCGAGCAGTCGACCAGCGTCGGATGCTCGCCGCACAGAAACGCGCGGCCGTCGACCAGCATCGCTTCGAGCCACGCGAACTGCGGGCGCAGCTGGTCGAGCAGCATCGGCACGGCGGCCTTCAGGCGGTCGAGGTTCAGCTCGCGGCCCATCAGCCTGGCGCGGTCCTCGGCGAAGCCTTCCGGCAGCATGCGCGGGCTCAGTCCGAACACCATGCCAACGACGGGCGAGAACAGCGTGCGGTCGAGATAGAAGGACAGCGCGTTCGCGGTGCCCGCATCGGTGCCGCGATAGAGACTCGGCTCCGGAAAGCGCCGCTCGAGCTCGCGCACAATGCACTGCGTGTCGCAGTAGATGTCGGCGCCGATCTGCATCACCGGAGTCTTGCGATAGCCGCCGGTCAGCGCCGTGAGATCCGGTTTCGGCATGATCACGGGGATGGTCACCGAGCGCCACGCCAGCCGCTTGATGCCGAGCGCCTGGCGCACCTTCTCGGCGTACGGCGACAACGGATAGTGATGCAGGATGACTTCGCTCATGGCGTCCCCTTAGACGTTCTTGACGCCATCGTAGCTGAGATGACGAGGAGAACGGGGTAAAGTTGGCGCATGAAAACGTCCATCCCTGCAGCCGTGCTGGCTGCGACTCTCACGCTGGCGTGCGCCGGCGCCGCCGCAAAAACCGTCAAGCCGCCGCTGCACGGACAGAACTGGGTCGCAGTGACCGGCAAACCGCTCGCGGCGACCGCAGGCGCGACCATTTTCATCAAGGGCGGCAACGCGGTGGACGCGGCGTGCGCAATGATCGCCGCAACTTCCACGATGTGGGACACGCTGAGCTGGGGCGGCGAGACCCAGGCGCTGATTTACAACCCGCACACGCGCAAGGTCATCGGCGTCAACGCGCTCGGCGCAGCGCCGACCGGCGCCACGCCGGAGTTCTTCAAGAGCAAAGGTTACGAATATCCGCCCGAGTTCGGCCCGCTGGCAGCGGTGACGCCGGGCACGCCCGGCGGGATCATGGTGATGCTCGCCGAGTACGGCAAGCTCAGCCTCGCGGAAGTGCTCGCGCCGGCGATCGAGATGGCGGACGGCTATCCGATCGAAGCGCAGCTCGCGGACACGATCGAGAAGTACAAGGACAAGCTGCGCGAGTGGCCGGAGTCGAAGCGCACGTTCCTCGTTCACGACGGTCAAGGCAAGCGCGCCGCGCCGGTCGCGGGCGAGATATTCCGGCAGCCGAATCTCGCCGCGACGTTGGGCAAGCTGGTCGAAGCGGAGGCACAGGCGCTCAAGGCCGGCAAGAATCGCAAGCAGGCGATCATGGCGGCCTACGACCGTTTCTATAAAGGCGACATCGCGCAGGAGTTCGCGCGCGGCTCGCAGGAAGTCGGCGGGCTGCACACGCCCGAGGATCTCGCGAACTGGCGCGTTTATCTCGAAGAGCCCGTCAGCACGAACTACAAGGGCATCGAGGTCTACAAGCTGACGCACTGGGTGCAGGGCCCGGTGATGCTGCAGACGCTGAACATCCTCGAGAACTTCGACCTGAAGTCGATGGGCTACAACAGCGCGCGCTACATCCACACGCTGTACCAGGCGATGAATCTCGCGTACGCGGATCGCGACTTCTACTACGGCGATTCGCGCTTCCCGCCCGAAGAGCCGATCCGCGGCCTGCTGTCGAAGGACTACGCGCGCGCACGGGCGAAGCTGCTCAATGAGGACAGCAACGATCCCGACGTGCGGCCGGGCGATCCGTATCCGTTCCAGGGCGCCACGAATCCGTACCGGGAAATGCTCGACAAGTGGCACACCGTCAAGCAGCGGCCCGGCAAGCCGAAGCCGGCCGAGTGGAGCCCGACCGCGCTCGCCGAGTTCGATCGCACGTTCCGCGCCGGTACCACGAGCGTCGAAGCCGCCGACAAGGAAGGGTGGGTCGTGTCGGTGACGCCGAGCGGCGGCTGGGTGCCTGCGGTGATCGCCGGCAAGACCGGCATCGGCATGAGCCAACGCATGCAGAGCTTCGTGCTCGACGCCGCAGAGAATCCGTTCAACGTCGTCGCGCCGGGCAAGCGTCCGCGCGCCACGCTGACGCCGTCCCTGGCGCTGAAGGACGGCAAACCGATGCTGGCCTTCGCAGTGCAGGGCGGCGACACGCAGGACCAGAACCTGCTGCAGTTCTTCCTCAACGTGAGCGAGTTCGGCATGACGGTGCAGGAAGCGGCCGAGGCCGCCAATATCACCAGCTATCAGATGCGCGATTCGTTCGGTGCGCACGAGTCGTTCCCGGGGCGCATGACGCTGACGAATTCGATTCCGGACTGGGTGCGCACCGACCTCATGCGCCGCGGCTACAAGCTCGAGTTCACGCAGGTCAACTCCGGGCCGATCACCGCGATCTACGTCGATCGCGAGCACGGCTCGCTGTGGGGCGCCGCCGCCTACCACGGCGAAGACTATGGAATCGCCTGGTAGGTCGGGCTTCAGCCCGACGATCCGTGCCGCGACGCTCGATGACACCAGCGAGCTGACGAAACTGATCGCGCGCTCGGCCCGTGCGCTGAGCGCCGGCGACTACACCCCGCAGCAAGTCGAAGGTGCGCTGCGCGGTGCGTTCGGCGTCGACACACAGCTGATCCTGGACCGCACATATTTCGTCGCGGAGATCGACGGCAAGCTCGTTGCGTGCGGTGGCTGGAGCAAGCGACGCACGCTGTTCGGCAGCGATGCCCGCAGCGGGCGCGACGCGTCGGAGCTCGATCCTGCGACCGACGCGGCGAAGATCCGCGCGTTCTTCGTCGATCCCGCCTATGCGCGGCGCGGCCTCGGCTCCGCGATTCTCGAGCGCTGCGAAGCGGAAGCGCAGGCCTGCGGCTTCCGGCGTTTCGAGATGATGGCGACGCTGCCCGGCGCGCGGCTCTACGAGCGCTATGGCTACAGTGGCACGCAGCGCATCCAGTACGAAGTGCAGCCCGGCGTTACTATAGAATTCATACCGATGACAAAAGAATTGTCAGGCTAAAGCCTGACTTCTGGGGGGTCGCATGATTCGCTCGACGATGCAGCGGGTGCCGCTGTCCAGCAATACGCTGCTGGAGCGCGCCGGCAAGATCTACCCGCACTCCGAAGTCGTCAGCCGGCTGCCCGACAAATCCTTGCATCGCTATCGCTTCGCGGATTTCTACCGCCGCTCGCGCCAGCTCGCCTCCGCGCTGCTCGGGGCGGGGCTGAAGAAGGGCGATCGCGTCGCGACGCTCAGCTGGAATCACTACGCGCATTTCGAATGCTATTTCGGCATTCCCGCCGCCGGCGGCGTGACGCACACGCTCAACCTGCGGCTGGCGCCGGAGGAGATCGCCTGGATCGCGAACCACGCCGAGGATCGTTTCGTCATCGTCGACGACGTGCTGCTGCCGCTGCTCGCGAAGCTCAAGGACCAGGTGAAGTTCGAGAAGGTCATCGTCGTGCCGCTCACAGGCGCACCGGTGCCCGCGCCGTATCTCGACTACGAAAAGTTCCTTGCCGACGCGCCGGCCGGCTTCGAGTATCCCGAGCACGACGAGGATGACCCGATCGCGATGTGCTACACGTCGGGCACGACCGGCCGGCCGAAAGGCGTCGTGTACTCGCATCGCTCGATGGTGCTGCACACGCTGGTCGGCAATCAGCCGGACCACTGGAATCTCGCCGCGAAGGACAGCGTCCTGCCGGTGACGCCGATGTTCCATGCGAATTGCTGGGGCATTCCGTACGGCGCCGCGATGATGGGTATCAAGCTGATCTTCCCTGGTCCGCATCTCGCCGCTGGCGATCTCATCGACCTGTTCATGGCCGAGAAGCCGACGTACTCGCTCGGTGTGCCGACGATCTGGATCTCGATCCTGCAGCTGCTCGACTCGGAGCCGCAGCGTTACAGGTTGCCGCCCGGAGTGCGCATGATCGTCGGCGGCTCGGCCGTGCCGGAATCATTGATCCGCGGCTTCGCACGGCACGGCGCGAGCGTACTGCAGGGCTGGGGCATGACGGAGACGAGTCCGCTGGCGAGCGGTGCGTTCGTCAAGCCGGAGCTGCAACACTACGACGAAGACCAGCGCGTCGCGCTAGCGACGACTGCGGGTGTGCCGGCGCCGTTGGTCGATCTGCGCATCGTCGGCGATAACGAAACCGTGCAACCGTGGGACGGCCACAGCGTCGGCGAGATCCAGGTGCGCGGCAATTTCATCACCGGCAGTTATCACAACGTGCCGAAGGAACCGGACAAGTTCACCGCCGATGGCTGGCTGCGAACCGGCGACGTCGCGAGCCTCGACGAGCACGGCTACATCCGCATCGTCGATCGCACCAAGGACCTGATCAAATCCGGCGGCGAGTGGATCAGCTCGGTCGACATGGAGAACGAGCTCATGGGTCACGCAGCAGTGGCGGAAGCTGCGGTCATCGCAGTGCCCGACGCGAAGTGGGCTGAGCGCCCGCTCGCCTGCGTCGTGTTTCGTCCGGGCAAGACCGTCACGCCGGACGAGCTGCGCGAGCATCTCGCGCGCAAGTTCGCGAAGTGGCAACTGCCCGAGCGTTTCGAATTCCTCGACGCAATCCCGCGCACGTCTACAGGCAAGTTCTGGAAGACCAAGCTGCGCGAGCGGTTCAGGGGCTGATGCCTCGCACTGCTCCGGCCCTTCTTGACGATCGGAGCATCTCAGCCATACGTGATAGTCGCTGCACCGTTCGGGCGGTATGTTCAAAACGGCGCAACCGTCTCGAGGCTTTCACTGCAATGCTCCTGAACCGCCGTCAATGTCTCTTGGCTCCGTTCGGCTTCCTGTTGGCGGACGCTGTCGTCGCCGGTGCTTCAGACGAGCTTGCAGTGCGCGATGCTGCTACCGCGGAGCGCTTCCGTGCGAAGCGACGCTTTGCGCGTACTCGCTTCGGGAAGATCGCCTACGTCGAGCAGGGGGCTGGCGCAGTCGCCTTGTTCCTGCACGGCTTTCCGCTCAACGGATTCCACTGGCGCGGCGCTCTGGAGCGGCTGTCGCTGCAACGACGTTGCATCGCGCTCGATTTCCTGGGCCTGGGATTCACGGAGGTCGCTGCGCGCCAATCCGTTGCACCTGCCGCGCAGGCCGACATGATCGCGGCCTTCCTCGACCGATTGTCGATTCGCACCGTGGACCTGGTCGCCAACGACAGCGGTGGATCGATCGCACAGCTATTCCTGGTACGGCATCCCGGACGGGTGCGGACGTTGCTGCTGACGAACTGCGATGTCGAGCCCGACAGTCCGCCAGCGACACTGCAGCAAGTGATCAAGATGGCGGGTGCCGGTACGCTGCCCGACGAATTCCTGGCGCCGCTGCTGAACGATAAAGCAATGACGCGCGCGACCGGACTCGGCGGCCATTGTTATAGCGATCCGGCCCAACCCACCGACGCAGCGATCGACTACTATCTTGCGCCGCTGTTGAGCTCAACCAAACGCAAGGCACTGGCGAACGCATACGTCCTGGGTCTCACGCCCAACCCCTTGGCAGGAATCGAGGCGGAGCTGCGCCGCTGCGCGGTCCCGACACGCGTCGTCTGGGGCATGGCCGACACGATCTTCTCGACCGACAACCCCGCGTACCTGGAGCGCGTTCTGCCGCAGTTTCGCGGCGTCCGACGAGTCGACAACGGCAGACTGTTCTTCCCCGAAGAGTATCCCGATGTGATTGCCGAAGAGGCGCGCGGACTTTGGAGCGCTGCCCCGTGACTCATCGCTCGGGCGAGCGCCGAGCAATCCCCATTGTGAACCTTTTGCGACGCAGGCCCCACTTACCTGCACCGATCGCTATCGATCGTATTCGGCCTCATGTCCAGGTTCACGATGAAAAAGCTCGTTCAGCAACTAGTGGCAGTCTGCATTGTTCTTTCGATGGTGGGCTGCACCACGATTCAACCGCTCACGGTCGATCCTTCGCACCTGTCGAGCACGCTCAAGCCCGGCGACAAGGTTGAAGTCGTCACCTCGAGCGGCAAGCAGTTGAACTTCAAGGTCGACAGTGTCAATGCCAGCGGTCTGCAAGGCGCCGGCCAGACCATCGCGTACAACGACATCCAGAGCATCAACCGCAAAGAGGTCGACACTCAGAAGACGTTGTGGGTCGTGCTTGGTGTAGTCGCCGCCGGAGCGATTGCGGCAGCGGCGGGCGGTGGTGGCGGCGGCGGCGGCAGCGGCTACTGAGGCTCACGCTCAATGCGACAGTGGATGCTCTGCATGCCACTGTCGTTCGGCTCGTAGTGCGGGTCGTCGGCGGGAAACTTCTCGGTCGTGATCCGCAGCGCCGTGATTTCCGCGACGGTCCACAGCTTGCCGAAGCCGAAGCTGCCTGAGTTGCTCGAGCCGCCGACCTGTACGGCGCGCAGCACTTCGACGCCGTGCGTCGAGATGCCGTGGCAGTACGGCTCCACGACCCGCGGCAGACCACCGTAGCGGAATTCCAGCAGCAGTCGCTTGCGGATGGCGTCGCAGATAATGGTTGTAGCTGTCATGTGCTGCGGCCAGGCGATCGCACCCGTGGACACCGTCAACGAGCAAAGACTAGTCGCGCGCCCGCGGTCAGTCACTCAGTGAATGCCGCGGGGACGGCCCCGCGTATTATGCTCTCGCCATGGGCAAGTACGTCGGCGCGATCGACCAGGGAACGACCAGCACTCGTTTCATCGTGTTCGATGCGCAGGGCGCGATCGTCGCGGTCGCGCAGAAGGAGCATCAGCAGATCTACCCGCAGCCGGGCTGGGTCGAGCACTCGCCGCTCGAGATCGCGCGCAACACCGACGAGGTAATCACCGCGGCATTGCGCAGTGCAAAGCTCACGGCGCGCGACCTGGTGGCGATCGGCATCACCAATCAACGCGAGACCACCGTGCTTTGGGATCGCAGCGGGGTTCCGCTTCACAACGCGCTCGTGTGGCAGGACACGCGCGTCGATCCGCTGGTGGCGTTCTTCGCAGGCCAGGGCGGTAAGGATCGCTTCCGGGCCAGCACAGGTCTGCCGCTCGCGAGCTACTTCAGCGGCCTGAAGCTGAAGTGGCTGCTCGACAACGTCGCAGGCGCTCGGCAACGCGCGCAGGCCGGCGAGCTGCTGTTCGGCACGATCGACAGTTGGGTGTTGTGGAATCTCACCGGCGGCGCGCAGGGCGGACTGCACGTCACCGACGTGACGAATGCGAGTCGCACGCAGCTCATGCGCCTCGACTCGCTGGCATGGGATGACGAGTTGCTGAGCGCATTCTCGATCCCGCGGGCGCTGCTGCCGCGCATCGTGTCGTCGAGCGAGGTTTATGCGGAAGTCGCTGCCGGGCCGCTGCGCGGCGTGCCGATTGCCGGCATCCTCGGCGATCAGCAGGCGGCGCTGGTCGGCCAGACCTGTTTCCGTGCGGGCGAAGCCAAGAACACCTACGGCACCGGTTGCTTCCTGCTGATGAATACCGGCACGACGCCGGTCTCATCGGCCGCCGGGCTCGTGACCACTGTTGCCTATCAGTTCGGCAAGCAGCCCGCGCACTATGCACTCGAAGGGTCGATCGCGATTGCGGGCGCCCTGGTGCAATGGCTGCGCGACAACCTCGGGCTGATCGCGACCAGCGGCGACGTGGAAGCGCTGGCAGCGAGCGTCGCGGACAACGGCGATGTCTACGTCGTTCCCGCGTTCTCGGGACTGTACGCGCCGTATTGGAAGGACAGTGCCCGCGGCGTCATCGCCGGGCTGACGCGTTATGCGACCCGCGCCCACATCGCACGCGCCGCGCTCGAAGCCACCGCGTATCAGACGCGCGATGTCCTGACCGCGATGAAGCAGGACTCCGGCATCAAGCTCAGCGAGCTGCGCGTCGACGGCGGCATGGTCGTGAACGAGCTGCTGATGCAGTTCCAGGCCGACATCCTCGACGTGTCCGTCGTGCGCCCGAAGGTCACCGAGACCACGGCGCTGGGCGCAGCGTATGCAGCAGGCCTCGCAACCGGCTACTGGCGCAGCACCGACGAGCTCGTGCAGAACTGGGGCGTTGCGAAGCGCTGGACACCGGCGATGTCAAAGGAGCAACGCGGCCGGTTGTATGCGGCATGGCAGAAAGCAGTCACGCGCTCGTTCGGCTGGGTCGAGTGACATGGCGACGGCCAAAGCGCAGCTCGACGGCTTCATCGCGAAATATTCGGCGGACGTTGCGAAGCAGGGACGCGCAGCGATCGCTCGCATGCGCAAGCTGCTGCCGGCGGCGCAGGTGCTGGTCTACGACAACTACAACGCGCTGGCCGTAGGCTTCGGCCCGAGCGAGCGCAGCTCCGAGATCGTGTTCTCGATCGCGATGTATCCGCGTTGGGTGAGCCTGTTCTTCGCGAAGGGCGTGGGTCTGCCCGATCCGCACCGGCGTCTGCAGGGCAGCGGTGGCGTCGTGCGCCACGTCGTGCTCACCGAGATCGCGGTGCTCGACCATCCGCACATCCGTGAGCTGATGCAGCACGCGCTCGCACGCTCCGGCGCTTCATTGCAGACGGGCAAGCGCGGCGCTATCGTCATCAAGTCGATAGCGGCGAAGCAGCGGCCGCGCCGTCCGGCCGGCCACACTGCGAAGAAGAAATAAACGAGGGGATCGTCATGAGCGGAGTCAACATCTGGGCCGTGCTGGTCGCGGCCGTCTCCAGTTTCGCGCTCGGTGGGCTGTGGTACTCGCCGGTGCTGTTCCACAAGCTGTGGAACCGCGAGGCCGGCCGTGGCGAGAATCCCGAGAAGATGAAGCATCCGGGGCGCGTGTTCGGCGTGGCGTTCGTATTCGCCCTGATCGCCGCGTGGGTGTTCGCCTGGTGGCTCGGTCCGCATCCGCAGCTGAACGACGCGCTGTTCAAGGGTCTCGCCGCCGGCGCGGGCCTGGTCGGCGCGAGCTTCGGCATCAACTACCAGTTCGCGAATCGCAGCTTCCTGATGTGGGCGATCGACGCCGGCTACCACACGGTGCAATTCGTGCTGTTCGCCGTGGTGCTGGCGCTCTGGCCCTGACGGCCTGCGTTTTGGGCGCGAATTGCGCCCAAAAAAGGTGCAACCGTGGCGATGCGGGTGGCGCGGGCGCTTTGCGTTTACAATGCCGCACCCCCGACGCTACGGTAGCCGGATGAAGCCTCTTGTCGTGAATTCTTGCGCGCTGCGCAAGCTGAGCTGGATTTTTGTACTGGCCCTGCCGTTGCTCGCCGCGTGCGGTGGCTCGGAGCCGACCTGCACGGATCCGGACGAGCCCTACCTCGGTGCACGCAGCAATCCGCAGTTGCACGTTCCGGACGGCATGACGCAGCCGAACCGCTCGGAGGCCCTGGCGATTCCGGCAGAGAAGGGCGACAAGAAGCAAGCCGGGCACACGTCCTGCCTCGACGAGCCGCCGTCGTATTTCCGTTCGAGCGGCACGGTGGCGCGCTCGCCCGAAGAAGTCGTCGCGAGCTGGGCGCAGGCCTGGGCGAGCCGCGAGGCGGACGCGGTGGTTGCCTTGTACTCGGCGCACTTCGTTGCGCCGACCGACACCGCGGGTGCGAGCGCCTGGCTGGAGCAGCGGCGCGAGCAAGTGGCGACCGGACCGGTGCCCGATTCGATGGTGCAGGGATTGAAGGTCGAGCCCGACGGCGCCGATCGCCGCATCGCTTCGTTCACGCAGCGCTTCGGCGTCAATGCGCTGAAGAAGCAGCTCGTGCTGGTGCGCGAGAGCGGCTCGTGGCGCATCGTCGAGGAACGGGTTGCGATGTGAAGTCGCAAACCTCGGCTGTACATGCCGCGGCTGCGTTGCGTCCCGGCGCCGTTCGCGACGCGATCATCGATCGGCTGGAGCGCGCGCTCGGCAAGCCGCTCGCCGGCGCGACGCGCCGTGACATCTACGACGCACTGACGATCGCCATCCGCGAAGAGCTCGGGGAGCGCTGGATCGCGACCGGCACCCGCGTGAAGCGCGCGCGCGTGAAGCGCGTCTGCTATCTCTCGATGGAGTTCCTGCTCGGGCGCAGCCTCATCAATGCGCTGTCCTCGTTCGAGGACGGGCTGCTCGAGGAAGTGCGCGAAACGGTCGAGTCGCTCGGCCACGACCTCGATCGCATCGCCGCCGAGGAGGAAGATCCCGGGCTCGGCAACGGCGGCCTCGGTCGTCTCGCCGCGTGTTTCCTCGATTCGCTCGCGACGCTCGGCTATGCCGCAACCGGCTACGGCATCCGCTACGACTACGGCATCTTCACGCAGGTCATCGGCGAGGACGGCGCGCAACGCGAAGTAGCCAGCTCCTGGCTCGGCGTGCACAACTTCTGGGAGCGCGGCCACGGCGGCGTGCGCTATCGCGTGCGCTTCGGCGGCCGCTGCCAGGCCTCGCGCGACGAGCAGGGCCGCGTGCGCTATGAGTGGATCGACACACAGGACGTGTGGGCAGTCGGCTACGACCTGCTGATTCCAGGCAATCGCAGCCCGACCGTGAACCATCTGCGCCTGTGGTCCGGCCGCGGCATCACGCCGTTCAAGATCGAGGCGTTCAACGCGGGTAACTACTACGCGGCCGTTGCCGAGCAGATCGAGGCGAAGAATCTCACGCGCGTGCTGTACCCGGACGACTCGACGCCGCAGGGCAAGGAGCTGCGCTTCAAGCAGCAGTATTTCTGTGTCAGCGCCTCGCTCCAGGACATGCTCGCGCAGCATCTGGCAGAGCGCCGCCAGCTGAAGGATCTCGCGCAGGCGATCGCGATCCAGCTCAACGACACGCACCCGGCGATGACGGTCGTCGAGCTGATGCGGCTGCTGGTCGACGTGTATGACGTGCAGTGGCCGGTCGCGTGGCAGATCACGTGCGCGACCTGCAGCTACACCAATCACACACTGTTGCCCGAGGCGCTGGAGACCTGGCCGATCTCGTTCTTCGAACGGCTCCTGCCGCGGCACCTGCAGATCGTCTACCAGATCAACCGCGACTTTCTGGAGATCGTCAGCGCGCGCTATCCGCACGACCTCGAGCGGCGCCGGCGCATGTCGCTGATCCACGAAGAGGGTGACCGGCGCGTGCGCATGGCCTATCTCTCGGTCGTCGGCTCGCATCGCGTCAACGGCGTGGCGAAACTGCACTCGCGGCTGATGCGCGAGACCATCTTCGCCGACTTCGCCCACCTGTGGCCGGAGCGCTTCATCAACGTCACGAACGGCATCGCCGTGCGGCGCTGGCTGAAGCAGGCGAATCCCGGCCTGTCGGCGCTGCTCACCGAGAAGCTCGGCTCGGCGTGGGAGAACGACCTGGAAGATCTCGAGCGGCTGAAATGGGCGGCCGACGACTTCGAGTTCCGCCAGCGCTTCCGCGGCGTGAAGCGCGCCAACAAGGAGCGGCTCGCGAATACGATTCACCAGCTGCTCGGCGTCGACGTCACTGTCGACGCGATGTTCGACGTGCAGGTGAAGCGCATTCACGAGTACAAGCGCCAGCTGCTGAATCTGCTGTACGTCGTGGTGCGCTACCTGCGCATTCTCGACAATCCCACCGAGCGGATCGTGCCGCGCGTCGTGATCATCGCCGGCAAGGCTGCGCCGGGTTATCACATGGCGAAAGCCGTCATCAAGCTGATCAACAACGTCGCGCGCGTGATCAACACCGATGCCCGCGTCGGCGACAAGCTCAAGCTCTGTTTCCTGCCGGACTACGACGTGTCGCTGGCGCAGGAGATCATGCCGGCTGCCGACCTGTCGGAGCAGATCTCCACGGCCGGCATGGAAGCCTCGGGCACCGGCAACATGAAGCTGTCGCTGAACGGTGCGCTCACGATCGGCACGCTCGACGGCGCGAACATCGAGATCCGCGACGCGGTCGGGGCGGACAACATCTTCATTTTCGGCCTGACCGCCGAAGAGGTCGTCGCGCAGCGCGCCAAGGGTTATTCGCCCTCGCAGGTGGTGGCAGCCAATCCCGAGCTCAAGCGCGCCATCGACCTGATCGAGTCGGGCCACTTCACGCCGAACAATATCTTCGACTCGAAGGTCGTCACGGACCGGCTCACCGCGGACGGGGAACATTTCCTGGTGCTGGCGGATTTCGACGCCTACGCGGCCGCGCAGCAGCGCGCCGACGCGCTGTACGCCGATGCAGACGAGTGGACCCGCAAGTCCGTGATCAACGCGCTCAGCATGGGACCGTTCTCGAGCGACCGCAGCGTGCGGGAGTACGCCGACAACATCTGGGGAATCAAACCGGTGCTCTGAGCCGTTGGCCAGTAGCCATGTCCGACCTCACCGACTTCGATCTCCACCTCTTCGGCGAGGGCAACCATCACCATATCCACCGCAAGCTCGGCGCGCACTCGAGCGTGCGCGACGGCGTGCCGGGCACGCGCTTCGCCGTGTGGGCGCCGAACGCGAAACGGGTCAGCGTGGTCGGCGATTTCAACCATTGGAATGGACGGCAGCATCCGCTGCAGCCGCGCGGCATATCGGGGGTGTGGGAGACGTTCGTGCCGCACGTCGGACCGGGCACGCTCTACAAGTTCGAGCTCGACAACGTGCACGGCCACACGCAGCTGAAGGCGGATCCGTATGCGTTCCAGATGCAGCTGCGCCCGGACAATGCCTCCATCGTCGCTGACCTCGGCGGGTATCACTGGAGCGACGCCGAATGGCTCGCGCACCGCGGCTCGTGGGATCCGCTGCGCGCGCCGATCAACATCTACGAAGTGCATCCAGGCTCGTGGCGCCGCTCGTGGCACCGCAAGCCCGCGTTCCTCACCTGGGACGAGATCGCTGACCAGCTGATCCCGTACATGCTCGATCTCGGCTACACGCACGTCGAGCTGGTCGGCGTCGCCGAGCATCCGTTCGACGGCTCGTGGGGCTACCAGGTGCTCGGTCATTTCGCACCGACTGCGCGTCACGGCACGCCGCATGACTTCAAGCGCTTCGTCGACCGGCTGCACCAGGCCGGCATCGGCGTGTTCATGGACTGGGTGCCGGCGCATTTTCCGAAGGACGCACACGGCCTCGCGGAGTTCGACGGCACGCACTTGTACGAGCACGCGGACCCGAGTCGCGGCGAGCACGTCGAGTGGGGCACGAAGATCTTCAACTACGGCCGCCACGAAGTGCGCAACTTCCTGGTCGCGAATGCACTGTTCTGGATCGAGGAGTATCACGTCGACGGTCTGCGCGTGGATGCGGTGGCTTCGATGCTGTATCTCGACTACGGCCGCAAGCAGGGCGAGTGGACGCCGAACCGCTACGGCGGCCGCGAAAACCTCGAGGCGATCGACTTCCTGCGGCAGCTGAACTGGACGATCGGCCATTACTTCCCCGGCGTGCTGACGATGGCCGAGGAATCCACGTCGTTTCCCGGCGTCTCGCGCCCGGTGCACCTGGGCGGGCTCGGCTTCCACTTCAAGTGGAACATGGGCTGGATGAACGACACGCTGCGCTACATGTCGCTCGACCCGCTGTACCGGCGCCATCAGCACAACCTGATCACGTTCTCGTTCGTGTACGCGTTCTCGGAGCATTTCATCCTGCCGCTGTCGCACGACGAGGTCGTGCACGGCAAGCGCTCGCTGCTCGACAAGATGCCGGGCGACGAGTGGCGCAAGCTGGCGAACTACCGGCTGCTGATCGGCTACCTGACCGCGCATCCGGGCAAGAAGCTGATGTTCATGGGCGGCGAGTTCGGCCAGTGGCACGAGTGGCGCGACTACGAGGACCTCGCGTGGGCAGCTCTGGCACATCCGCACCACCAGCAGCTGCACGCGTGGAATCGCGCGCTCAATCGCCTGTATCGCCACTATCCGGAGCTGCACGGCAGCGACAACGCATGGGACGGTTTCCGCTGGATCGAGCCCGACAACGCGAGCGAGAGCGTGTTCGCGTTCCTGCGTCAGCGCTTGCCGGGCGAGGGCGGCACGCAGCTCGTGATCGCTTTCAACTGCACGCCGGTACCGCGCGACAACTACGTGCTCGGCGTGCCGCAGGCGGGCCGCTATCGAAAGATTCTGGACAGCGATTCGCCGGCGTTCGGCGGCTCGGGCTATTCGCAGCAGGGCGAGATCGAGGCGCACGACGAGGGCTGGCGCGATTTTCCGGCGCGCATCGCCGTGACGTTGCCGCCGCTCGCGATGGTGATATTGGAAAGACTGTAGGTCGGGACAAATCCCGACCTACAATCACGCTCCCTAATTTGTCACCATCGCACGGATGAACGCAGTCCCGGCCGACTTCAGCGCCGCAGCAATGCTGCCTGGCTCACCCGAACCGCTCGGCGCCACGTGGACCGGCGAAGGCGTGAACTTCGCCGTGTATTCCAGCGGCGCCAGCAGCATCGAGCTGTGTCTGTTCGATGCGACTGGCGAGCACGAGATCCGCAGGCTCGCGCTGCCGGAGCGCAGCGACAACGTCTGGCACGGCTTCCTGCCGGCGCCGCATGGCGTCCCGGGACTCGTGTACGGGCTGCGTGCAAACGGGCCGTACGATCCACCTCACGGCCTGCGCTACAACGGCAACAAGCTGCTGCTCGATCCGTACGCGCGCGCGCTGGTGGGAAAGTTCGAGTGGCATCCCGCGCTGCTCGGCCACGGCGAGGGCGATCGGCCCGATCCGGCCGACAGTGCTCCTTATAACTACAAGGCGCGCGTCATCGATACTGCATTCGACTGGGGCGAGGACATCGCGCCCTCGGTGCCGTGGCGCGACTCCGTCATCTACGAGCTGCACGTCAAAGGCTTCACCAAGCTTCATCCGCGGGTGCCGGAGCGCGAGCGCGGCACGTACCTCGGCCTCGCACGCCCCGAAGTCATTGCGCACTTGAAGCAGCTCGGCGTGACAGCCGTCGAGCTGCTGCCGGTGCAGGCATTCATCTCCGAGAAGTTCGTGGCCGACAGGGGCCTCGCTAACTACTGGGGTTACAACCCGCTCGCGTGGTTCGCGCCGGCGCCGGAGTACGCGCTCGACGATGCGGTCACCGAGTTCAAGACGATGGTGAAGGCGCTGCACGCGGCGGGCATCGAAGTGATCCTCGACGTCGTGTTCAATCACACCGCCGAGGGCAGCGAGACCGGCCCGACGCTGAGCCTGCGCGGACTCGACAACGCGACCTACTACTGGCTCGAGTCGAGATCGCCGGCACAGTACGTGAATCGCAGCGGCACCGGCAACACGCTTGCGATCGGCCACAACGTCACGCGCGACCTGGTCATCGACTGCCTGCGCTACTGGGTCGAGGAAATGCACGTCGACGGTTTCCGCTTCGATCTCGCCGCAGTGCTCGGCCGCGACAACGGCCGCTTCCGCACCGACGCGCCGTTCTTCAAGGCGCTCGCTGCCACGGCGTCGCTGCGCTACGTGAAGCTGATCGCCGAGCCGTGGGACATCGGCGTCGAAGGCTACCAGCTCAGCCACTTTCCGGCGGGCTGGGCCGAATGGAACGATCTGTATCGCGACACCATGCGCGGCTTCTGGCGCGGCAACCCCGGCATCCTCGGCAACTTCGCCGAGCGCTTCGCGGGCTCGAGCGACCTGTTCCGTGCCAGCGGCCGGCGGCCGACGGCGAGCATCAACTACGTTGCCTGCCACGACGGCTTCACCCTGTACGACACGACCGCGTACAACGACAAGCACAACGAAGCGAATCGCGAAGACAACCGCGACGGTCACAACCACAACCTCAGCTGGAACTGCGGCGTCGAAGGGCCGACCGACGATGCGGCGGTGACCGAACTGCGCGAGCGCCAGGTGCGCAACATGCTGGCGACCTTGCTCGTCTCGCAGGGCGTGCCGATGCTGCAGGCGGGCGACGAGTTCGGGCGCACGCAGCGGGGCAACAACAACGCGTACTGCCAGGACAATGAGATCAGCTGGATCGACTGGGATCTCGCGTCGCGCCGGGTCTGGCTCGCCGCGTTCGTCCGGCAATTGCTCACGCTGCGCAAACACGCGCCGGGCCTGCACCGGGACACCTTCCTGAAAGGCGCGCGCCAGGTCGATCGCGAGCACAAGGACGTCAGCTGGCGCCATCCGCTGGGCCACGAGATGAACGCCGGCGACTGGCACGACGAGAACGCACGCGCGCTCGGCGTGCTGATCGGCCAGGCGTTCGCGGATCCGCATGGAACCCCGAACGGACATCTCCTGTTTCTATGCAACACCGGCGACACGCCGGTGGATTTCCGCCTGCCGGCGCCGAAGACCAACGCGGTCTGGCAGGTCGTGTTCGACACGGCACGCTGGCGCGCCAGCGACTTCGGCAAACGCCTGGCCGCCGGCGAGACCTGTGCCGTGTCGTTTCATTCCTGCGTGCTGCTCGCGGATGGAGACGCGCCGCTGAGCGTGCGCAGCTTCTCGTTGCAGACCTGACCAGGAATGAACGCCGTCCAGGAACTTGCCAGACTCTACGGCGTCGCTGCGGAGTACCTCGACTATCGCTCGCAGCCGCGCGAGGTTTCGCTGCAGTCGCAGGCCGCGATTCTCGCGGCCATCGGCGTCGATGCTGCCGATGAGCAAACCGCCGCGGCCGCGATTCACCAGCACCAGACCGTCCGCTGGACGCGGCTGTTGCCGCCCGCGGTCGTGATCGAGGCAGGTGAGTCGCTCGTCGTGCCGGTCTCGGTGCCGCTCGATCTCGATGCCACCTGGCTCGAATGGCGCATTGAGTTCGAGGACGGCCGCAAGCGCAAGGGCGTTGCGCGGCTGGACAAGCTGAAGGTGATCGAGGAAGGCAGCGCGGAAGATCGCGCGTATCGCCGCTATTGCCTCACGCTTCCAGAGCTGCCGCTCGGCTATCACATTGCATGGATCGCACTCGACACCGGCCTGAGCGGCGAGCTGCGGATCGTCGTGGCACCGGTGCGATGCTATGAACCGCCGGCGATCGCAAGTGGCACGCGGGTGTGGGGCATCGCCGTGCAGCTCTATTCGTTGCGCTCGCCGCACAACTGGGGCATGGGCGATTTCCGCGATCTGCGCGAGCTGATCCGCTACGCGGCGCCGCTCGGCTGCGGCATCGTCGGGCTCAATCCCTTGCACGCGCTGATGCCGGCCGACCCGGCGCACATCAGCCCGTACAGCCCGTCGAACCGCCAGTTCCTCAATGTGCTCTACATCGCGGTCGAGGATGTGCCGGACTTCGCCGAGTGCGACGAGGCGCGACAGCGCGCCAGTGCAGAGGACTTCCAGGAAAAGCTGCAGAGCCTGCGTGCGACCGCCAGCGTCGACTACGTCGGCGTTGCCGCGGCGAAGTTCGAGATTCTCAAGCTCCTGTACGCCAGCTTTCGCAGTCAACACCTCGAGCACGACACCGAGCGTGCCCGGGCCTTCCGCAGCTTCATCGAGATGCAGGGCGAAGCGCTCAGGCTGCATGCAATCTACGACGCGCTCGATGCGCACCTGCGCCTGCAGGGCCCGCAATACTGGGGCTGGCCGAGCTGGCCTGAGGACTATCGCGATCCAACTGCGCCGGTCGTCGTCCGCTTCGCGCGCGAGCGCACGCAGGACGTCGAGTATTTCCTGTATTTGCAGTGGCTCGTGGCGGAGCAGTTGCGCGAGGCGCAGGCCACCGCGCGCGAGCTCGGCATGGCGATCGGCCTCTACGGTGACGTTGCAGTCGGCGCGAATTCCGCCGGCTCGGAGACCTGGGCAAACCGTCGCCTGTATCGCCAGGGCGCGTCCGTCGGCGCGCCGCCCGATGCGTTGGCACTCAAAGGCCAGGACTGGGGCATTCCGCCGCAGGATCCGAACGAGCTGCGCACGCAGCAGTACCAGCCGTTCGTCGGACTGATCCGCAACAACATGCGATACGTCGCAGCGCTGCGGCTCGATCACGTGATGTCGCTGTACCGGTTGTGGTGGGTGCCGCGCGGGCTGCTCTCGAAAGACGGCACGTACGTGCATTACCCGCTCGAAGACCTCATCGCGATCATGGCGCTGGAAAGCGAGCGCAACACCTGTCTGGTGATCGGCGAGGATCTCGGCACCGTGCCCGAAGCGATGACGCGCGCGATGGAGCACTATCGCGCCTATCACTACAAGGTGCTGTTGTTCGAGCAGGAGCCGAGCGGCCGCTTCAAGCCGCCTGGCGCATATGTGCCGACCGCGCTGGCCGCGGTCACGACGCACGATCTGCCGACGCTGCGCGGCTGGTGGGAGGAGGGCGACCTCGCGCTGCGCGACCGGCTCGATCTGTATCCGAGCGCGGAATTCAAGACACAGGCGCACGCCACGCGCGCGTCCGAGCGTCGCGAGCTGCTGCTCGCGCTGGTGGCGGAGAACCTGTGGCGCTGGTCGCCCGATCAGCCGCTGCCGCAGTATTCGCCGGCGCTCGCGCGTGCCGTGCACGCGTTTCTCGGCCTGTCGCGCGCCCACGTCGCGATGATGCAGATCGAAGACCTGATCGGCATGGGCGATCCGGTCAACGTGCCGGGCACGGACACCGAGTACGCCAACTGGCAGCGCAAAGTGACGCAGGAAACGGCGGAAATCTTCGCCCGCGCGGACGTGCGGGATATTCTCGCGGCCATGGACAGCGCCCGCCGCGGCGTGAATCCCAACGCCTGAAGGCACTCCTGGGGAGCTTCCGCATGCATCGCAGCCGTCTCGCGGGATTCATCATGGATTGCCGGACCGAAGATCTGGAGAAGGCCGCGCAGTTCTGGAGCGACGTGTTCGGCATACCGCTCAAGCCTGCTGCCGAGGAAGCGAGTCCGCTGTACCGCGAGCTGCTGACGGGACCGTCGGGCCTGCACATCGAAGTGCAGAAAGTCGAGCACGACAGCCGCGTGCACATCGACATCGAGACCGACGACATCGAGGCCGAGGCGCGCCGGCTCGAAGCGCTCGGCGCAAAACGCGTTCGCACCGTTCATACCTGGTGCGTGATGGAGGCGCCGACCGGCCAGCGGTTCTGCCTGGTCCGACCGCAGCGGGAGGATTTCAAAGAGCGTGCGAACGTCTGGAAGTGACGTCCGGTTCCCCGCGCTTTGCCTACATTTGACGATATTTACTTACGTTACGGTTACCGGACAGCCGACAGCGTGTGTCGGCGGATCCATCGCACCCCGTTGAGCGTATAGACGGCAGCGAACGCCACGGGAGGAACTGCAATGCTTTTTCGACTCAGGGACATGCCGTCGTCGATCGTGCGCCCGCGCGTAACGCCCGACCCGCAGCACGCTGCGGAGCTCGCGCGGCGCTTCAACGAGCTCGCCTACAGCCCCGAAAATGGCTTTCATCGCGATCAGCGGCAGGACCGGCGCGCGCCGCGCCTGACGCTCGTGGTCGTGCCCAAGTAGCGAATCAATTCGCGACGATCATCCACACGAAACAGGTGGCCAGCGCCACGCCTGTTCACAGCTACTGATTCGGGCTCTGCGCGAAGCGCAGGCGGACCATCGCGCGCTGCGCGACCTTCTCGCCGTTGCGCTCGACCGGCTCGAAGCGCCAGCCGCGGATCGCGCGGACCGCCGCATCGTCGAACACGTTCGCCGGGCTGGCGTTGCGGACTTCCACGTCCTCGACCTGCCCGTTCGGCGTCACCGTGAACGCCAGCTCGACCCAGCCCTCGATGCCGCGCTTGCGCGCAGTCTCCGGATATACCGGCTGCACCGTGCGCGTGCGCTTCAGCGCATTCGCCGAGATGATGTTGGTCGCCAGCTGATTCGCTTCGCGCGCGGCAGCGAGGTCCTTCTCGGCCTGGGCCACGCCGGCTTCGTTGTAGCGCGCGCCCACGTCGCGGGCGGCGGCAATCAGCTGCTCGGCGCGCGGAAACGCCTTGGCGGCCGTCGCACCCTTGCCCGAGTCCAGCAGGCGGGTCGTCAGCTGCTTCGAGAGCTCTTCGACTTCAGGACGCGTCGGCGCCGTGTTGCGCAGGTTCACCAGCAGGTCGCGGGCGCTGTCGCCCGGAGGATCGATCAGCTTGCCTTCGCTGAGGCGCTGGCGGATGTCCGCGACCAGCGGATCGCTCGCGGCAGTGGACGGCGACGCGCGACGCGGTTGCGAGGCGGCGGTGGCCGCTTTGTTCGCATCGACCAGCTGACGCTCGACGGCGGCGAGAGCGGCGCTGCCCGAGCCCATCTGACGCGCGACGTTCACGTAGTTCTGCGCTTCGGCCAGATTGCCGGCTGCGACCGACTTTTTCGCTTCCTCGGTCAGCAGGCCGGTGAAGTCACGGACCGACTGCACGACGTTCGGATCGGTGGCATCGAGGCGGCGCGCTTCAGCCAGCGCGTCGCGCGCGTTGCCGTTCGCCGGCGTGATCAGGCGACCGTTCTCCATCCGATCGTTCGCCTGGTTGACGAGCGTCTTGACGCGGGCGCCGACTTCGGCCGCCTGGCTCAGCTTGATGCGCTCACGCTCGCGCGCCATCTGCGTGTCGAGGAAGGCGAGACGCGGATGCGCCGGATCGATGTCGCGCGCCAGCTCGATGTTGCGGCTCGCATCTTCCAGCTTCTCGGACGTGAGCGACGCCTCGGCGCGCTCCAGGATCTTGTCGACGACGTCGCGGATGCCTTCCTTCGCCGCGGCGCTGTTCGGGTCGAGTGCGAGGGCGCTGCGGTAGTAGTCGAGCGCGCTGTCGCCGGCCGGCTCGAGGTACTTGCCCTGGCCGAACGCTTCCTTCGCGAGCGCGAGCTCGGCCTGAACCGGATCGATCTTCTCGGGCACGCCGCCCGGCTGGTTGGCAGGCGTCGTCTGCTGCGTGACCGGTGGCGGCGCCGGCTCGCCGGCGAACTTGTTGACGCCGAACCAGATGCCGCCGATGACGATCAGCAGACCGGCCGCGAGCGCGCCGTACGTCATCACGTAATTCTTGTTGTCGCCGCCCGTGGTGCCGCTGGCAGCGCTCAGGCGCTGGCCCTGCGCCAGCAGGTCCTGGTGCTGGGTGACAGCGGCTTCGAGCGCGAGGCGCGTCTGGCCGTGCGACAGCGGTGTGAGCAGGAAGCGGAAGATGCGGCCCGTGGCCGTCAGCTGCATCAGCGCAGCGCTGTCCTCGCGCTTGCCGGCGACGATCACCACCAGCTCGGGGAAATGCTGGGTGAGCTGCGCCACCATGGCCGCGACGTCGGCGGTGCTCGCCGTGTCGGCTACCAGCACGCCCGGCTTCAGGTCGGACAGCTTGCCGGCGACGTGATCGAGATCCGGAGCGGGCGCCACCGCGGTGCCGCGCGGGGCGGCCTTCTTGACGGTTTCGACCAGGTTCGGGTCGCGGCTCAACACCAGGATCGGCGGGTGATGGCCCTCCTCCGCTCCGGTGCGATGCGCGTCGAACTCCAGATTGACCTCGTCGGCCGTGCCATGTGCCGAACGGGTGTGCTGAGCATTGGCCATACAACCCCTCCTTTGGGGGCTTTCATGTTTGCCGGGTAATACTACTTATGCAACATGGAATGACTGAGAACTGCATCTGCCTTTTCCAGTCATCAGCCGTGAACTGGGGCGCAAAAACGCGACAGTTTCACGCCGGCCGGCCCCGGGGTCGGGCGCCGTCAGAAATACCGAGTTTCCACCCGGCTGCCTAGCAGTGATTCGCTGAATGAGGTCGAGCCAAAAGAGCCTGATTGCAAAGCCTGCTGATTTACCGTCCGGGCCGGCGCGGGCTATATACACCGCGAGGCAATCCACCAGGCGTTCCCGGAAGGCTCCGTGTCGCATTTCCCCGTGTTGCAACCCCCAACGCCCGCGGTGCGCGTGCACCGTGTAACGGCGCCGCACGGCGTGCGCGAAGACCCGTTCTACTGGCTGCGCGACGACACGCGCAGCGACCCGCAGGTGTTGGCACATCTGCAGGCCGAGACGGCCTATGCCGAACAGATGCTTGCTCCCGTGCAGCCGCTCATCGAGCAGCTGTATGGTGAGATCGTCGGCCGCATCAAGGAAGACGACTCGACCGTGCCGGTGCGCTATCGCGGCTACTGGTACGGCGGCAGGTTCGTCAGCGGCGGGCAGTATCCGCTCATCGTGCGGCGGGCGGACCAGCCGCAGTCGCCGGAGATCGTGCTGCTCGATTGCAACGCGCTCGCGGCCGGGCAGCCGTTCTTCCAGCTCGGCGGCTACGAGACGAGCCCCGACAATTCGCTGCTCGCGTACACCGAAGATACCGTCGGGCGCCGCCAGTTCCGCATCCGCTTCAAGGACATCGCGAGCGGCGCTTTGCTCGGCGACGTCATCGAGAACGCGGAGCCGGACGTGGCGTGGGCCGATGACAATCGCACGCTGCTGTACGTCGAGAAGGATCCGGTCACGTTGCTCGGCCGGCGGGTGCGCGCTCACGTTCTCGGCACTTCGCCAAGCTCCGATCGGCTCGTGTACGAAGAGCCGGACGAGAGCTTCGATCTGGTCGTGATGCGCAGCAAGTCCGATCGTCACCTGTACATCGGCTCCGAGAGCACGACCAGCTCGGAATGGCGCTACGCGCGCGCCGGCGATCCGGCGCTGACGTTCAGCGTCGTCGTGCCGCGCGCCGCGGACCACGAATACCAGATCGAAGACCTCGACGAGCGCATGCTGATCCGCACCAACTGGCAGGCGGAGAACTTCCGCATCGTCGTCGTGCCGCTCGCGCAGTGCGGCGATCGCACGGCTTGGCGCGACGTCGTGCCGCACGCTGCCGAGGTCTTCGTGCAGGCCATGGACGTGTTTCGCGACTTTCTCGCCGTGAATGAGCGCTCGGGCGGATTACTGCGGATCCGCGTGCAGCGCTGGGGCGCTGAGCCGTTCTATCTCGCGGCGGACGACCCGACATACACGATGCAGCTCGGCTCCAACCCCGAGCTGGAGACCTCGTCACTGCGCTATGTGTACACCTCGCTCACGACGCCGGGCACGACCTACGACTACGACGTGCTCAGCGGTGAACGGCATCTGCGCAAGCGCGAGCCGGTGCTCGGCGATTTCGATCCGGCGCGCTACCAGAGCGAATTCCTGTGGGCGCCGGCGCGCGACGGCGAGCTCGTGCCGGTCTCGGTCGTGTATCGCAAGGACCGGCCGGTCGACGGGACGGCGCCGCTGTACCTCTACGCGTACGGCTCCTATGGGCTGAGCGCGGATCCCGCGTTCAGCTCCGCGCGGCTGTCGCTGCTCGATCGCGGCTTCATCTACGCGATCGCGCACGTGCGCGGCGGCCAGGAGCGCGGCCGGCCCTGGTACGAAGCAGGGCGCCTCGGGCGCAAATGGAACACCTTCAACGATTTCGTCGACGTCACGGACTTTCTCGTCGCCCGCGGCTATGGCGCGCGCGAGCGTGTGTTCGCCGCCGGCGGCAGCGCCGGCGGCCTGCTCGTCGGCGTGGTCGCCAATTCCGCGCCGGAGAAGTACCGGGGCCTGATCGCGCACGTGCCGTTCGTGGACATCGTCACCACCATGCTCGACGAGTCGATTCCGCTGACGACGCTCGAGTACGAGGAGTGGGGCGATCCGCGCGAGCGCGAGTCCTACGAATACATGCTGTCGTACTCGCCATACGACAACGTCCGCGCGCACACTTATCCTGCAATGCTAGTGACCACCGGCCTGTGGGACAGCCAGGTGCAGTACTACGAGCCGGCGAAGTGGGTCGCGAAGCTGCGGCTCGTGAATCGCGGCAACCGACCGCTGCTGCTGCACGTTAATCTCGAGGCCGGCCACGTCGGCAAATCGGGCCGGTTCGAGCGCCTGCGCGAAGTGGCGCGCGAATACGGCTTCATCATCAGCCTCAGCGGTGACCCATGAGCCAGAGCGGCTACATTTTGCTTGCCGACGACAACGCGACCGACGCGGAGCTGACGATCCGCGCGCTGGAGATCGGCGGCGTCGGCGAGCGTGTGGTGTGGGTGCAGGACGGCGAGGCGGCGCTGCACTTCGTGTTCCGCAAGGGCGTGTACGCACAGCGGCCGCCCGGTAATCCGTGCATGATGCTGCTCGACCTGAACATGCCGAAGGTGGACGGGCTGGAAGTGCTGGCGCAGATCAAGGGC